>OFMV01000113.1_pt1 | contig 74364 bp, 49 predicted proteins | sample 1541881 | NCBI WGS metagenome assembly OFMV01 (sample SAMN04209220, study PRJEB22552) | human gut metagenome | biome: gut; material: feces | host: Homo sapiens | place: USA: Oklahoma
CTTTTCAGACTTACAAAGCTATATGCTTAATCCCCCCTGGTTTATCGGGTGAGCCTATATTATACGCTATTTGCGGAAATTTTAGTATCTTTGCCCTCAGATTGTAGCTATCAAATAACGATCGAACTATTATATATTCAAAAAAACTCAATACAATTTAAATATAGTGATTTTATGGACAAACTCCAATCCAACATGTTGAAAGGCATCATCGTCTCGGCGATATGCTTAGCACCGCTACCTATCAGCGCGGCCACGCCCCCTACGGCCAAGGCTGCTGCCACGGTGGCGCAGGACGACGGCAAGACCGTTGGCGGAACGGTGCTTGACGAGAACGGCGAGCCCGTCATCGGTGCCACCGTGTCGGTCAAAGGCACAAACCTTGTCACAGTAACCGACATCGACGGCCGCTTCGAGTTGAAAGTGCCCAACGGTAGCATCCTCTCCGTGAGCTACCTTGGCTACACCACAGCAGAAGTGCCCGCCACGGGAGAGAACCTTACCATCTCGCTGAAGCCCGACGAGCGCCAACTGGCCGAAGTCGTGGTGACAGCCTTGGGCATCCGCCGTTCGGAGAAAGCCCTGTCGTACAATGTGCAGCAGGTGAACAGCGAGCAGCTGACCACGGTGAAGAGTGCCAACTTCATGAACTCGCTGGCCGGCAAGGTGGCGGGTGTCAACATCAATGCCTCATCGGCAGGTGTGGGCGGTGCGACCCGCGTGGTGATGCGTGGTCCTAAGTCCATCAACCAGAGCAACCAAGCCCTCTACGTAGTCGATGGTGTGCCCATCAACAACCGCAACAACGGCGAGACGGGAAGTATCTACTCCACCCAGCCGGGTAGTGAGGGCATTGCCGACATCAACTCTGAGGACATCGAGTCCATCAGCGTGCTCAGCGGTCCTGCCGCTGCCGCCCTCTATGGTTCCGCTGCCGCCCAGGGTGTCATCATGATCACCACCAAGAAGGGCAGCAAGGGCCGCGTGCAGGTGACGATCTCCAACAGTAGCCAGTTCCTCAGCCCGTTCAAGATGCCTGAGTTCCAGAACAGCTACGCCAACCGTCCTGGCGAGGTCCGCTCCTGGGGCGAGAAGGGCGGTTCGCCCTATGGTGGCTTCGAACCGGAGGACTTCTTCAACACAGGTACGAACATCCAGAACAACGTCGCGCTGACCGTCGGCAACGACCGCAACCAGACCTACCTCTCCGTAGGTACGACCAACGCACGCGGTATCATCCCCGACAACAAGTACAACCGCTACAACTTCACGGTGCGCAACACGACAAAGTTCCTGGACGACAAACTGACGCTCGACTTCAGCCTCAGCTACGTCAACCAGAACGACCGCAACCTCATGGCGCAGGGTCAGTACTTCAACCCGCTCGTGCCGCTCTACCTCTTCCCGCGTGGCGAGAGCTTCGACGCCATCCGCACCTTCGAGGTCTGGGACGCCTCACGCGGCATCTATGTGCAAAACTGGAACTTCGGCGACGCGCTCCAGATGCAGAACCCCTACTGGGTGGCCAAGCGCATGAACCGCATCAACCACAAGCACCGCTACATGACCAACGCCAGCCTGAAGTATCAGATCACCCCCTGGCTCGACGTGACGGGACGTCTGCGCTTCGATCGCACCAACACGAAGTTTGAGGATCAGCGCTACGCCTCCACCATCAATCTCTTCGCCCACAGCCCCTACGGCTTCTACAAGTATGAGAACGTGGCCGACCAGGCTCTCTATGGCGACTTGATGGCCAACATCAACAAGACGCTGGGCGATTTCTCCATCGGCGCCAACATCGGTGGTTCGTTCCAACGCACGCAGTATGAGGACGAGGGCTACCAGGGCGGCCTCAAGGCTCCGTCCAACCTCTTCACCCCCAACGCCATCGACTATGCGGCTGCCACCAACGACAACCGCCCCATCTATGGCTTCAACAAGCACTACATCAACTCCCTCTTCGCCAATGCCGAGCTGGGCTGGAAGAGCATGCTCTTCCTCACCCTCACGGGCCGCAACGACTGGGACTCCGCCCTCGCCGGCACAAAGCACGAGTCGTTCTTCTATCCCTCGGTAGGTATGTCGGCCATCATCTCCCAGATGGTACAGCTGCCGGAGTTCATCAGCTACATGAAGGTGCGTGGCTCTTGGGCCTCTGTGGGTTCTGCCATCAGCCCCAACATCGCCTCCCGCTGGCGCTACGAGTACAACCCGGCCTCGCAGAGCTACTCCACCGTCACCTACAAGTTCCCCGAGACGTTCTATCCTGAGCGCACCAACTCTTGGGAGGCAGGTCTGACGGCCCGCTTCTTCGACAACGCCCTCACTCTCGACGTCACGTTCTACCAGTCCAACACGCGCAAGCAGACCTTCCTCCGCCCGATCACGGTCGGCGAGGGCTACAGCAAGGAGTACGTGCAGACGGGTAACGTGCGCAACCGCGGTCTTGAACTCTCGCTCGGCTACAACAAGACGTGGGGCGACTTCACCTGGAACAGCTCGCTCACCTACAGCATGAACCGCAACAAGATCATCGACCTGCTCGAAGACCCGAACGAGGTGATCAGTCAGGCCGGCCTCAACGGCGCCAACGTCATCTTGAAGAAGGGCGGCACGATGGGCGACGTCTATACCTACACCGACTTCGCACGCGACAACGAGGGCAACATTGCACTCGATGCCAGCGGCAACGTGATGCGCCAGACGCTCTCCAACCCGAAGTATTGCGGCTCCGTGCTGCCGAAGGGCAACATCGGCTTCAGCAACGACTTCACCTGGAAGGGCCTCAACCTGGGCTTCCTCGTCACGGCTCGCTTAGGCGGCATCGTGCTGAGCCAGACTCAGGCCCTGCTCGACTACTATGGTGTCTCCCAGGCCACGGCCGATGCACGCGAGGCAGGTGGCATCGCCGTCAACACGGGCATGGTGTCGGCCGAGAGCTACTACAGCGTGGTAGGCGGCGACAACCCGATCTGGTCCGAGTATATCTACAGCGGCACCAACGTCCGTCTGCAGGAGGCTCATATCAGCTACAACTTCCCGCGCAAGTGGCTCGGCGGCATGGATCTCACGGTGGGTCTGACGGCCAACAACCTCTTCATGATCTACTGCAAGGCACCGTTCGATCCTGAGACCACTGGTTCCACGGGCACGTTCTACCAGGGCTTCGACTACTTCATGCAGCCCAGCCTGCGCACGCTCGGATTCAACATTAAGCTGAAATTCTAATCATACATATATAAATAAGGAAGAATATGAAAGCAAAGATATTCAAGGTTACCGGCCTCTCCCTCATCGCGGCCTCAGCCCTGCTCATCACGGGTTGCACGGCAGACTTCGAGGAGGCCAACCGCCCGGGCGACAAGACTTCGTCCGAGGAGCTTGGTCGCGACAACTACAGCACCGGCTCGTTCCTTGTGCAGATGCAAAACGAGGCGTTTCCCGAGCAGGAGAACACCTACCAGATGAACCAGGACCTCATCGGCAACTACCTGGGTCGCTACTTCACCTATGCCAACAACGGCTTCGCGGGCAACAACTTCGTCCGTATGAACGCCCCTGTGGGCTGGGTGCGCTACCCGTTTGCCGACAGCATGCCCAAGACGGTGTCGGCCTTCAATGAGATCGTACGCCTCACGGGCACGGAGAGCCTCAGCTACGCCTGGGCCCTGATCCTCCGCGCGCAGTCGTTCCTCCGCATGACGGATATGTACGGTCCGCTGCCCATCGGCGCCGAGGAGGAGCCCAACGCCTACTCCTCACAGCAGAAGGTGTACCACACGCTGGTGGCCGACCTCGACAAGGCCCTCGGCATCATCACCCCGATGATCCAGGCTGGCGGTGGCACGCTCACGCAGTTCACCAACTCCGACAAGATCTATGACGGCGACTTCACGAAGTGGGTGAAGTATGCCAACTCCCTGAAGCTCCGCATGGCCATCCGCATGCGCCTGGCAGAGCCCGAGTATGCCCGCACCGTGGCCGAGCAGGCTGTGGCCGACGGCGTCATCACGTCCAATGCCGACAACGCCACGATTCTCTACGTTCCCAACGGTCTGTATAAGACCTCTGTGGAGTGGGGTGACAGCCGTGCCTGCGCCGACATCGAGAGCTACATGACGGGCTACAACGACCCGCGCCTGACGCAGTACTTCAGCACCCCCGCCACCCCGGGCGACCGCGCCATTATCGGTTGCCGCGCTGGAGCGAAGATCGGTAACAAGTCTGTGGCCGATGCCATCTATTCCGCTGCCAAGGTGACTCAGGACACCCGTGGCATCTGGATGACGGCTGCCGAGATGGCGTTCTGTCGCGCTGAGGGCGCGCTGGCTGGCTGGAACATGGACGGCACGGCAGAGGCGCTCTACAACGAGGGCATCACGCTCTCCTTCGAGCAGTGGGGTGCCAGTGGCGCCGCCGACTACATTGCCAACAGCACCGCCACCCCCGCCGACTATGTAGATGCTGCCGACGGCTATGGCCAGGCCCACGCCAAGATGTCCTCCATCACCGTGAAGTGGGACGACAACGCCTCCGCCTCCGAGAAGATGGAGCGCCTGATGGTCCAGAAGTGGATTGCCCTCTTCCCCGACGGCCAGGAGGCCTGGAGCGAGATCCGCCGTACGGGCTACCCGAAGGTCTTCCCCTCGGCACAATCCACGGCCTACGACCTCACCGTGCCCAACCGTCTTCCGTTCGACTACATGGAGCCGGTCAACAATCCCGACAACTATCAGAAAGCCGTGCAGCTGCTCGGCGGTCCTGATACCTACGCTACCAAGATGTGGTGGCAGAAGTAGCATACATCATTTCATATAAAGACAATAAGCAATGAAAGATTTGTTCAAAATACTGTTGGTGGCCGTAGGCATTTCGGTATTCATCACCGCCTGCGACACCGACGCCGAGATCAAAGACCCAGCCAACCTGACCGATCCCGACCGCTCCGAGCAATACTACGAGCAGCTGCGGGCATACAAGCAGACCGACCACCCCGTGGCCTTCGGCTGGTTTGGCAACTGGGTAGGTGCGGGCGCATCGCTCGAGAACTCCCTCCGCGGCCTCCCCGACAGTGTCGATTTCGTCTCCATCTGGGGCAACTGGCACTCGCTCAACGACGTTCGCAAGGCCGACCTGGCCTATGTGCAGCAGAAGAAGGGCACGCGTGCGCTGATCTGCTTCATCGTGGCCAACGTGGGCGACCAGCTCACCCCGGAGGGCATCGACCCCATCGAGTACTGGGGTGAGGGCGAGCAGGGCATCCGCCGCTACGCCAACGCCATCTGCGACACCATCGACAAGTATGGCTACGACGGCTTCGACTACGACTACGAGCCCCACTACGGTTCTCCGGGCAATATCTCCGGCCGTCCCGAGGCCGAGAAGGTGTTCATCGAGGAGCTGGGCAAGCGCATCGGCCGCAAGTCGGGCACGCAGAAGCTGCTCGTCATCGACGGCGAGCCGCAGAGCATCAACCCCGAACTGGGCGATTACTTCAACTACTTCATCGTCCAGGCCTATGCCTGCTCGGGCGACGCCAACCTCGACGCACGCCTCAGCGGCACAATCCGCAACTTCGACGGCGTGCTCACTCCGCGTGAGGTGGCCAAGCGCTACATCGTCACGGAGAACTTCGAGAACTATGCCCCCGCTGGTGGCGTGCCCTTCATCGACCGCAACGGCAACGACATGATGAGCCTGGAGGGCATGGCCCGCTGGATGCCTCTGATCGACGGTATGCTCTCGCCCAAGGGTGGTGTCGGCACCTACCACATGGAGTACGAGTACAATGCCGGCAAGCAGCCGTCCTACCCTGCCCTGCGCAAGGCCATCCAGATCATGAATCCAGCTGTCAAGTAGTATCATTCCTCTAACAAAAGTTCAAAACAATGCGTATCAACAGCAAATCCATACTCGCAGGAATGGCCCTGGGCGCCCTGCTGCTCACGGGCTGCAACGACGCCGAGTACGACACCCTGTCGAACCAGGCCTATATCCTGCAAACCAACACCAACGCCAATAGTTCGTTGAAACTCACGGTAGGTGCGGAAGTGGCTACGACCACGCTCAACGTGCGTCTGAGCGACGTGGCCAACGTCGAGAGCCGCTACCGCCTGGTCTATGACACCGCCGTGGTCAATGAGTACAACCGCCTCAACGAGACGCCGTATGTGTCGCTGCCGCAGGAGTCGTTCTCGCTCTCCTCCGAAGAGACCACCATCGAGGCCGGCACCTCCGTGTCAACGCCCATCACGCTGACCGTGCCGCCCTATAGCGAGGCGCTGAAGGCCTCGGGCAAGAAATATGCCATCGGCTTCCGCCTGGAGAACACCAGCGGCAACGCCTCGGTGCTTCCCTCGGGCAGCAAGATCGTCTATATCCTCGACCAGGTCGTCATCCAGCCTGTCGTGGTGCTCGACCAGAGCCACTACGTCAGCCAGAACCTCGTGAAGAACTATCCGCTCACGGAGTGGACGGTGGAGATGAACATCAACAAGCACGTCCTCTACACGGAGGTGGGCCGTGGCAACAACCAGGCCATCTTCGGTGCGGGTCCCGACGAGATCTATATCCGCTTCGGCGACGCCCCCATCGAGGGCAACCGCCTGCAGATCAAGACGCAGGGCACGCAGATGAACTCTCAGGCCCTCTTCAACGAGCACACGTGGTATCACCTCGCGTTCGTCTGCACGGGCACGAAGCTCTACCTGTACGTCAACGGTCAGCTCGACAACTCGATGGACCTGCCTGGCAAGACGACCAACGTGAACAATATCAACATCTGCAGCCCCTCTACCTACTGGCTCGGCAACGCCATGTATAGCGAGGTGCGCTTCTGGCAGAGAGCCCGCTCACAGGCCGAGATTGCCAACAACATGTACGCTTGCGACCCGACCACACCGGGCCTCATCACCTACTACAAGATGAACGAGGGCGAGGGCTACTCCTTCCGCGACGCCTCCGGCAACGGCAACAATGCCGAGACCAACGGCCAGGCAGTGCCCGAGTGGATCCAGGATGTGAGAATCGACGGCAAATAGTAAATAAAGATAGATTATGAAAACGAAGTATTGCTTATTATTCGCCATACCTCTCGCCCTGGCCGCCTGCCAGAGCGAGCCAGAAGTGGGAGACTTGCTCTATCCCGCTACCCCCGAGACCTACGAGGCGAAGGTCTATATCAATGAGACTGCCATGCCGGGCAACCAGCACACCACCAAGGTGCTGCGCACGCCCTACGGCGTTCAGGCCCAGGCCGACACGGTGAGCTTCTACGTGCGTCTCACCAAGCCCGTGGCCCAGGACGTGACGGTCGGCGTGGCCCAGGTTGACTCCTTGGCTGCCGGCTTTGCCGACGATGCCACGGCCCTGCCTGCCAAGTTCACCTCGGTCGTCACGCCGAGCGTCACCATCCCTGCGGGCAGCATGGTGTCGTCAGCTCCCGTCCGCGTCGCCCTCACCCACCTCGACGAGGTGGAAGCCTCGGGCGTGGCCCCGATCGCCATCAGCACCATCCAGGGCGAGGCCGTAGCGGGCGCCGACCACCAGGTCTATTATGTCGCCGTCAACTACGAGGAGACGCAGAGCCGCGTGAAGAGCCAGTCCAGCAAGGACCTCAAGGCGCTGACCAAGATCGACCCGTCCTCCTACACCGTGACGGTGGGCGGAGCGACCATCGCCGAACTCAACGATGGCGACAAGGAGACCTACTACGTCAACGAGACCCCGGGCAAGTATGAGCTCATCGTCGATCTGGGCGCAGAGAAGCCCGTCTCGGCCTTCGCCTTCCAGTGGGGCTACGAGAAAGGCTACTGCCCCGCTTCCGTCGAGATCCTCACCAGCCTCGATGGTACCAACTGGACCACCATCACCGACGGTTACAACGACGTGGCCTACATCCCCAACACCGCCAGCACGACCTTCCCCTTCGTGCTCTATGAGCCTATCCAGTGTCGCTACGCCAAGGTGCGCCTGGGCGACTGCAGCTACGGTCTCGACTACGGCGACGACTACAACTACCCCGTACTCTCCGAGGTGAGACTCTACCAGTAAGGTAGGCTTCCACCACAACCTATCATGACGAAAGGCGTTCTTCCTGCGTGGGGAGAACGCCTTTTGTCTTGGTCAGCACCCAGTTTGAGAAGTATCCAGCTTGAGAAGTATCCAGCTTGATATGCACCCAGCTTGATAAGCACTCAGCTGCCAGCAGCCGCCCGGTTTCCTTGTTTCCTGAGCAAAAAATTGCGGACACAAAAATTATGTCGTACCTTTGCAGCCATGGCAGACAATATTACCTTCCATCAATACAATAACCTCCACGACATCGAGGACTCCTGGCGGTCGCTGGACCAGCAGGCGGAACGCCTGTCCCTGGGCTACATCCACTACACCTACTACCAGACCTACGAGTGGAACGAGTTTCTGTACCACCACTCCCTCCGCGGTCTCGGCGCGCTGACCACGGCCATGCGCTACGACCTCGTCCGTGTCGGAGGCCGTCCCTTTGCCATCCTCCCTATGGCCGTGACGCGGTCCTCCAAGAAGGCCCGCATTCCCTCCTGCCGGGTCGGCGGCGTGCTCAATATGGTCTGCCCCTACCCCTACGAGGGCCACGAGGAGGTGATGGAGGCAATAGCTGCCCACCTGCGATCCTCCTGCCAGGGGATGACGCTCAGCCTCGCGGACGTGCCTTGCTGCACCGCCCTGGCCCGGATCATGCCGACGCTGTCGCCCGATCCCATCGAGCGCACCAGTTTCCACGTCCCCTTGTCGCAGTTTGCCTCCCACGAAGCCTATGTCGCCTCGCTTCCAAAGAACATCTACAAGAACATCCGCAAGGCCTACAACCACCTCACCACCGACGGCAAGACCATGGAGCTGAAGGTTTTCGACCATGCCCACCAGGCACCAGCCCACACGCTGCGCCACCTGTGGCGCTTCTATTTCCGTCGCAAGATGATGTGGCGCTCCCAGAAAGCCAACGCGCTGACCCACCTCACCACCACGCTCAAGGCGATCTACGAGGTGAAGAGCGGATGCGCCACGGCGAGCCTTCGCCAACTCCCGAGCGCCGAACTCTATGTGCTGGAGATCGACCACCAGCCCGCCTCCTTCATGATCGTGTATCGCCACCGCGACCACCTGCTCATGCCCCGTCTGGCCATCGACACCTCCTTTGGCCGCTATTCGCCCGGCATCCTGCTCATCCTGGAGGCCGCCAAGCGCTGGATGACGGAGGGCGTCGTCGATTTCGACATGTGCCGCGGCGACGAAAGATACAAAAAGGAAATGGGCGGCATCAACGAACCGCTGTGCCGCATCGAAACCAGGGTGTAGAGATCAAGTCCCTACACCCCGGCCCAGTCTTCTCCTATATTCTATATCCTATCTATTCGAGATAATTCTATCTCTTCCTGCGCTTTCCCTTGCCGCCCTTGGCATGCTGCGGCTTGGCATGCTGCGGCTTGCGCTCCTCTCGCGCGCTGTCGGCCAAGACGAAGTCGAGCTGGCGACGCTCCAGGTTGGCCTGCGCCACACGGATGCGCACGGGGTCTCCCAGCTGGTAGCAGGAGTGGTGGCGGCGTCCTATGAGCTGGAAGTTCTTCTCGTCGAAGTCGTAGTAGTCGCCGTCGAGGTCTCGGATCGGGACCAGGCCCTCACAGTGGTTCTCGTCGATCTCGCAGTAGATACCATAGCTCTGCACACCCGAGATATGGGCGTCAAACTCCTCGCCGACAAACTCTCCCATAAACTCCACCATCTTATATTTGATACTGTCGCGCTCCGCGTTCTGCGCTATCTGCTCCATGTCCGAGCAGTGCTCACACAGCTCCTCATAGTGGTTTTTGTTGGCCGACCGTCCTCCGTCCTGATAGCGGGTGAGGAGTCGGTGCACCATGGTGTCGGGATAGCGGCGTATGGGCGACGTGAAGTGGGTGTAGTAGTCGAAGGCCAGTCCGAAGTGGCCGATGTTGTGGGTGGAGTACTTCGCCTTCATCATCGATCGCAGGGCGATGGTCTGTACGAGTTTTGCCTCGCGGTGTCCGTCCACCTCCTCCATGAGCTTGTTGAGCGCGCGCGCCGTCGCCCCCTTGGTGCTCGTGCTCTTCATCTTGTATCCCAGTTTCGCCGTCAGCTCGCGCAGGTTTTCGAGCTTCTGCGGATCCGGATCGTCATGGATACGATAGGGCAGCGTCTTCGGCTTCTTGCCCTTGCCCGGACAGGCCACGCTCTCTGCCACGGTACGGTTGGCCAGGAGCATAAACTCCTCAATCAGTTTGTTGGCGTCCTTCGACCGCTTGAAGTAGCAGCGGGTGGGTTTTCCCTTCTCGTCGATGTCAAAATGGAGCTCCTCCGTGTCGAAGTTGATGCTGCCATGGCGGAAGCGCTTCTGTCGCAGGCGCTTTGCCAGCGCGTCGAGCATGATGAGCTGCAGCGCGTTCTCGCCCTTGTAGCCCTCCTTGCCTGGTGCGGGCGCAGGCTCTCCCGTGCCGTCCACGACGCCGTTGTCCTCCAGCAGCTGCTGCACCTCGGCGTAGCAGTAGCGTCGGTCGCTACGGATGACGGTGTGGACGATGCGGTAGTCGAGGACGTTGGCCTCGCCGTCGAGGGTGAACACACAACTGTAGCAGAGCTTTTCCTCGTTGGGTCTCAGCGAGCAGATGAAGTTGCACAGTCGCTCGGGCAGCATCGGGATGGTGCGATCGACGAGATAGATGCTCGTGGCGCGCCGTTGCGCCTCCTTGTCGATGATGTCGCCCTCCTTCACGTAGTGGCTCACGTCGGCGATGTGCACACCCACCTCCCAGCGGTTGCCCTCCAGCGCCTTGATGCTCAGCGCATCGTCGAAGTCCTTGGCGTCGGCAGGGTCGATGGTGCAGGTCCAGGTGTCGCGGAAGTCCTCCCTTCGCGCTATCTCCTCCGGCGTGATGCCGGGCTGTATCTTCTCCGCCGCCTGCTCGACACGCTTCGGATACTGGTAGGGGAGTCCATACTGCACGAGGATGGCGTTCATCTCCACATCGTTGTCGCCCGCTGGTCCGAGCACGTCCACCACCTCTCCGACGAGATTCTTGTGCTCTGCGTCAGGCCACTGCGTGATACGCACCACGGCGCGATCGCCCGTCTTTCCGCCCTTGAGCCGCTTCTTCGGCACGAGGATATCATGGACGAAGAGCGCCTCCTGTGTGACGAGGAAGGCGATGTCGCGGTCCACGCGCAACTTGCCGGTGAAGGTGTCCTTCTTGCGGTGGAGGATCTCCGTCACCATTGCCTCCTTGATGTGGTTGCGGCGACGGGCGAGGAACTGCACGCGGACGCGGTCTCCCGTGAGTGCCGACATGGAGTTGCGCTCCGAGACGAAGATCGGCGTGCCGCCATCGTCGGGCAGGAAGGTGTTCTTGCCGTTGGCCTTGCGCTGGAACGTGCCCTCCTGCACCTGTCCCTTCGTGTTGAGCCGATACGCATACTCCCCGTCCTTGGCGAGGAAGTCGTTCCATGCCATGTCCTCCATGATGTCAAGGGCCAGCATCTTCATCGGATGGGTGGTCAGACGCAGATTTTTGAACACCTGCTTCATGCTCATGGTCTCTCCGGGTCGCGACTGGAAGTAGTCTATAAGCACCTCGGCGAGCTGCTTCTTGTTAAGGCGCTTACCGCCTTTTTTTTCTTTTGCCATAGTCGATTGTTTTGTTGGATAGCTGCCCTATGAGGGCCTACGGTCGGTGCTTCTGTTGCTTTTGCCACCATCCTAGTCCCCATTTTGGCAACTGTATTGATATGATGGTGGCAAAGTAACAAAAAAAATTGTATCTTTGCAAACGTTTTATGTGAAATTTTGATGAAAAAGATATTAATCACAGGAGCCTCGGGCTTCATCGGGTCCTTTATCGTCGAAGAAGCCCTGCGCCGTGGGCTGGAGACCTGGGCCGCGGTGCGCCCCACCAGTTCGCTCCGCTACCTCCAGGATGCCCGCGTCCATCTCCTCACGCTGGACCTCCAGGACCCCGCGCGGCTCATGGACCAGCTCCGTCCCCATCGCTTCGACTATATCGTCCATGCCGCCGGGGCCACGAAGTGTCAGGACCCCGCCGACTTCTTCCGTGTCAACCGCGACGGCACGCGCCACCTCTTCCAAGCCATCCGGGCGCTGGCGATGCCCGTGGAGCGCATCGTCTTCCTGTCGAGCCTCAGCGTCTTTGGCGCCATCCACGAGACCCAGCCCTACACGCCCATCACCGAGGCCGACCAGCCGCGCCCCAACACCTGCTATGGCCGGAGCAAACTGGAGGCCGAGCAGGCGGCGCTGGAGAGCGGACTGCCCGTCGTCATCCTCCGTCCCACGGGCGTCTATGGTCCCCGGGAGCACGACTACTTCATGATGGCGAAGAGCATCAAGGGCCACACCGACTTCGCCGTTGGCTTCCAGCAGCAGGACATCACCTTCGTCTATGTCAAGGACGTGGTGGCGGCCGTGTTTCTCGCCCTCACGCGCGGCACCGTCGGACGCGCCTACTTCCTCACCGACGGGGCTGTGTATCAGAGCGCCGCGTTCAGCGACCTCATCCACGAGGCTCTGGGCCGCCCGTGGTGGATCCGCGTCACGGCCCCCATCTGGGTGCTGCGCCTGGTCTGTGGAGCGGGCGAGTGGTATGGTCGGCGCACGGGCCAGCTGATAGCGCTCAACAAGGACAAGTTCAATATTCTACGGCAGCGCAACTGGCAGTGCGACATCGAGCCCGCGCGCCGGGAACTGGGCTTCCAGCCGCAGTACGACCTGCGGCGTGGCGTGGAGGAAACGATCCGCTGGTACCAGGACCACAAGTGGCTGTAGGACGGGGTGACAAGTCGGTTGAGAGGCGCATGTTTCGACTGCCCGTTTGATATGTGGAGGTAGCAAATTTCATAGCGAAAGTGGCGTTTTTCGATTCTTTAACCGTTCTTCGCCGTAGATTGATACTTTTTTTAACGTTCATCCTTTTCCAAGCAAAATAAAATGCGTAATTTTGCATTCGAATCAAAACAGGTATAACACCGCTGCGGGAATTCCCGTGGCACCAATTTAAGGCAAAAAGAGACTATTCATCATCATTAAATAACATTCACAAAGCAATGGCAAAGTTTGATCAAAGCATTTTGACTCAGTACGGCATCACTGGCTCTACCGTGATCGCCCACAATCCTTCTTACGAGCAGCTCTTCGAAGAGGAGACCAAGGCTGGCCTTGAGGGCTACGAGGTTGGTCAGAACACTGAGCTCGGCGCTGTAAACGTAAAGACTGGTATCTACACCGGCCGTTCTCCTAAGGATAAGTACATCGTCATGGACGAGAACTCCAAGAACACCGTTTGGTGGACTTCCGAGGAGTATAAGAACGACAACCACCCGATGAGCGAGGAGGTTTGGAAGACCGTCAAGAACCTGGCCGTGAAGGAGCTCTGCAACAAGAACCTCTACGTCGTCGATGCTTTCTGCGGTGCCAACAAGAACACGCGCATGGCCGTCCGCTTCATCGTCGAGGTGGCATGGCAGGCCCACTTCGTCACCAACATGTTCATCCGTCCGACCGCTGAGGAGCTGGAGAACTTCGAGCCCAACTTCGTCATCTACAACGCCTCCAAGGCCAAGGTAGAGAACTACAAGGAGCTGGGTCTCCACTCTGAGACTTGCGTCGCCTTCAACGTGACCAGCCGCGAGCAGGTGATCATCAACACCTGGTATGGTGGCGAGATGAAGAAGGGTATGTTCTCCATGATGAACTACTACCTGCCGCTCCAGGGCATCGCTTCCATGCACTGCTCTGCCAACTGCGACATGGAGGGCAAGAACACCGCCATCTTCTTCGGCCTCTCCGGCACGGGTAAGACCACCCTTTCCACCGACCCGAAGCGCCGCCTCATCGGTGACGACGAGCACGGATGGGACGACAACGGCATCTTCAACTTCGAGGGTGGCTGCTACGCCAAGGTGATCAACCTCTCCAAGGAGAACGAGCCCGACATCTACGGTGCCATCAAGCGCAACGCCCTGCTGGAGAACGTCACGGTGGACAAGGACGGCAAGATCGACTTCGCCGACAAGTCCGTGACCGAGAACACCCGCGTCTCCTACCCGATCTATCATATCAAGAACATCCAGCCGGGTTCTTCCGCTCCCGCTGCCAAGCAGGTCATCTTCCTCTCTGCCGATGCCTTCGGCGTGCTGCCTCCCGTCTCTATCCTGACTCCGGAGCAGACCCAGTACTACTTCCTCTCTGGCTTCACCGCCAAGCTGGCTGGTACTGAGCGCGGCATCACCGAGCCGACCCCGACGTTCTCTGCCTGCTTCGGCCAGGCCTTCCTGGAGCTCCACCCGACGAAGTATGCCGCGGAGCTGGTGAAGAAGATGAACGTCTCTGGCGCCAAGGCTTACCTGGTCAACACGGGTTGGAACGGCACCGGCAAGCGTATCTCCATCCCTGATACGCGCGGCATCATCGACGCCATCCTCGACGGCAGTATCCTCAAGGCTGAGACCAAGAAGATCCCGATGTTCAACTTCGAGGTGCCGACGGCTCTGCCCAACGTCAACCCGGCCATCCTCGATCCGCGCGACACCTACGCCGACGCTTCCGAGTGGGAGGTCAAGGCCAAGGATCTCGCCGCACGCTTCATCAAGAACTTCACGAAGTACACCTCCAACGAGGCGGGCAAGAAGCTCGTCGCTGCTGGTCCCCAGCTCTAAGGTGTCCTGACTCCGAAACGCTTCGGAGATAGAAGAACCAACATCTGCCGCCGCTCCTTAGGCTTCAATACCAAGGGGCGGCGGCTTCTTTTCCCGACCCAAATCTATCACAACGCAAACTATGGAATACTTGTCACAAGAGTGCTACGACCGGCTCACCCAGGAGCTCAACGACCTGGTCAGCGTCGAACTGCCCAAGGCACGAAACGAACTGGAGGAGGCGCGCGCTAAGGGCGACCTCAGCGAAAACTTTGAGTATCATGCGGCCAAACGGGCGCACGGGAGGCTGCTGAGCCGTATCAGCTATATGCAGAAGACGCTGCGCTTCGCAAGGGTGATGGACACCTCGCGGCTGGACAACGACACCGTGGGCCTGCTGCGCCGGGTGGAGATCACCAACCTGGCGACCAACACCACCATGGCCTACACCATCGTCAATCCTCACGAGGCCAACGTCAAGGAGGGGAAGATCTCCATCAAGTCGCCCATCGCCGAAGCCCTCCTCGGCAGAAAAGTAGGCGACGTGGTCACGGCCCACGTGCCCTGCGGCGTCCTACGACTCAGAATAGAGAAAATAACGGTGTAGCAAGCCCATTGCCTCGCCTTGGAGCGTATTTGTGCACATTTCTTCGGAAAAGGACAATCGATTGAGAAAAAAGTTGTAATTTTGTGGAAAACAAAGCAAGTAGGACACAACAACAGAAGGGATTGCATTATGACGGAAGATACTTTTAAGGACATGATAGTCTTTGTCGACGCAGCAGCCGTAAGCGACACTACGTTCCAGGACCTTGACCGCTACGCCCTCGACGACTACCTCGACAAGGTCTATGCCACTACGCTCGACGGTTTTGGCGCCAAGGCCGAACAGGTGCTGAAAAACATCCATGTGCTCAATCACCAGGGCGTCCCCACACTTGCTGGCTACCTGTTTTTCGGCAAACATCCCGAGCGCCATTGCCCCACCTGCATGGTCAAGGCCGTATCGTTCTTCGGCAACGACCTGGCAAGCTGTCAGTATCGCGACACGAAAGAGTTGCTGGGCAACATGCCGCGACTCTACGAGCAATGCATAGCCTTCCTCAAGGGCAACCTCCACAACCTCCAGGAGCGGGGTGCGTCGTTCAACACTTTGGGCAAACTGGAGATAGCGCAGGACGTGCTACAAGAGGTGGTCCAAAACGCTCTCGTACACAGAGACCTGTTGCGCCCCGCCCCCATCCGCATCTTTGTATTCGACAACAGAGTGGAGATCATCAGTCCCGGATCCCTGGCCGGAGGACTGACGGAAGACGACATTCGCAACGGCAAAACCTACCAACGCAATCCCTACATGGCCACGTTTGCTACCAACGCCTTGTACTACAGAGGCATTGGGTCGGGCATCGTGCGCATCCTCGCCGAGCACCCCGACATCCAGCTGGAAAACGACGACCGGGCGCAGGAGTTTAAAGTGACGATCCCGAGACCTGCCCAAGAGAGTGAATCTACTACCCGAAAGGACGAAACAACCACCTATAAGGGCAGAAACACTGCCCATAAGAGCACAAATGCTACCCATAAGAGCACAAGTACTACCCGAAAAGAGGCGAATTCTACCCAAAAGGACTTGAATACTACCCAAAAGAACGTATTGGCGTATTTCAAAAAGAATCCTCGTGCCACAAAAGCCGACGCAGCAGACACCCTTGGCGGCATCACAGAGAATGGCATAAAATTCATCATCGGCAAGCTACAACAGAAAGGCTTGATCAAGCGCGTTGGCGGGAGAAAATACGGGGAGTGGCAGGTGCTGATCTAAACGGGCATGGCCATTGCATGAGACAATTGGCTTCGTATCTGACGAGAAAAACATGTCGATAAGTCGTGGAAATGTGCCTTTTTTAGGTAGATTTCCACGACTTATCGACACTTTTTTGCTGACGGCGGAGGACTTTTTATTGACAAAGCTGCAAGTTGGGACCCCTGTTGAATATGAAAAACAACTTGAACAACTTTTACAACTTGTAACAACGCTTTCGATAAGCCATGCGCAGAACCGAGCTCGCTCGGGTTATGCCATGGCGAGAAAGGGTACCATGAAATGGAACCTACACGCTTCGCGTGTCACAATCCTGCTGCATGGTAAACAACAAAATACAACGCTTCGCCTTGGACATTCCTGCCGATTGTCCTTGCGAAGCGTTGTTCATAGTTGTTTCCCTTGCAGCAACCTTTGGTCAACACGGGCCTCGAAGAGACATTGTCCCCGCGAAGCGTTGTTCATTGTTGTAAAAGTTGTTCAAGTTGTTTTCCCTACTCAGCAAGCCGTATTGAAAACAACTCAAACGTCCCTCTCACTCAAATATCGGATGAACCTTCCTAATTTATGAATGAAGAGCCCCAGCCTTTACTTCGCCACAAACTTCTTGCCGTTTTGGATATAGACGCCCTGCTTGGGAGGCTGCTGCAGGCGAACGCCCTGGAGGGTATAGACGCGGTTGTCGGTAGCGAGGCGGTTGTCGGTGCTGGCCTTTTCGCTATGCTCTATGGAGCAGGCTTCCGAAATATTCATTCCACGGAAAGTGACCTCGACGCCTCGGAATTGTCCTGGAAGCAAAATGGAATTGAGCACACTTGTGCCACTGCCAATCAACTCATTGTAGCACCATTCCATGCCATCCACAGAATAGTGGACCACGCGATAATAAGTGCCACCAAGGCACAAGGAGTCCACCTTGGTCACTTCGGCACGAGCCTCCCTTTCAGAATCGACATGGACGAGGTCGCCGACTTGGCAGTCAAACTCATACATGATTCTCGGTTCTGCGTCGTCGGGGTAGTAAAAATAAATGTTGCGTCCCTCCTGGTAGGCGGGGACTGTCCCTATCTCGGTCTCTACGAGCTTGCAGGTTCTGCCCCCTACGATGGTGTCGCCCAGGACGCTATACCGTGCCGAGTCCTTGACGACCAGCGCGCCTTCATATCGGGCATCATAGTTGAACACCGTCCATGTTTTGCCCTCCGCCAAAAACGGGATGCGATCCTGCGCCTGTGCCTTCTGAGGCATCAGCGCGCTCATTGCCAAAGCCAAAAGAGCCATGGCTGAGATGTTCTTTCTTACGTTTTTCATCATGACATGTTTTTTTTAATTTGTTCCACTCTGTTTTTTCCTATCACAGAAGCCTGCGCTTCTACTTCACCACAAACTTCTTGCCGTGCTGGATATAAATGCCCTTGGGCAGATGGCGCACGTTCATACGGCGGCCCTGGAGGTCATAGACGCGGTCGTCGGAAGCGAGGCGGTCGGAGGTGGCGACAGTCTCCACGCCAGCGACAATGGCCTCATAGGCTTTCTCGCGCGTGTTGACATAGATGCGGTGGCCTTCGGCGTCGTAGTAGTTTTCAAGGAGCGAGAAGTCGAAGAACGTGTTCGGCGCATTGTCGTGGCAAAGGTAGTCGAACGGCGTGCCTTGGACATTGACGCAGCCCACGCCTTCTATCAAGCGGTGGCCCGACGACAGCACCAACATGCGGCGGCTCTGCCCGTCGGAGAGCGTCGTGTCGCCCTCTTGTACCACGGTGTACTGCGTGCCAAGGTAGGCGTCGCCCACATGCGCGTCGTAGTCGTAGAGGATGTATTCGCCCTCGTCGTTCGTCGGGTAAACGTTGCTCGCCTGGGCAAAGGCTGCACGATAACTGTCGGCATCGGCCAGCACGCGACCGCCCTCACGGCGCATGGCGAAAAGGTATTTGTTGGAATAAACCTTCTGATACGTCTTTCCGTTCAGCGTCGTCTCGCCAGCACAAGCGTAGCTTCTCCTGCCATGTCTCAGAAAATACAATTCGTGGGTCTCCCAGTGATTCGTTTTCCTATAGTCGGCACAAATCCATTGGCGATCGCTATGCGGAGCACGCAAAAAATCATTGCTTGTGAAAATCAGCTTGCCATCTACTTTGCAAGAATCAAACGTCATATAGGACGAAGTGACCCAATCAAATCCAGGGCCAGGATCGGGGCCGACGTCGCTCCCTATGCCCTCGACCCAATATTCCTGCGTGTCACCATTTGAGTAATCCGTGTCACCCCCATAATAGCTGTAACAACCGATTCCCAAACGGCGATAAGGCTCACCGTCCACCAAGATTGTATCGACCGTATTCACATTGAGGCGGAAGTAATCGTGAGACACGGTCGTGTCTCCTTTGCCAAGGGAGAAATCATAAACGAGATGACTACTCCAGTCGGAGGTGTCGTAGGCGTCGTAGTAGGAACCCACTTTGCCAAACACCTTGCCGTTCTCCTCACGCAGAAATCCTTCTACCACGTTCCCATCATACAATTTCTTGTAGGCGACTCCGTCCAAGATCGTATCACCCTCGATCCGCTCTGTGTGAAAAAATTCTCCAAGAAAATAGTGGACACACCGAGTGTACCACTCCTTGCCCTCCTGGAGGAAAGGCTTAGAGGTTTGCGCTGCGGAGGCCCGAAGACCCGTCTGGCCAACAGTCTCTCTTCCGGTTTGCGATACTTGTTGTGCCATGCCCGGGAGCAGGGGGCACAAGGTCATAAGAATAGATAGGTAAATCTTCTTCATACACCAACAATTTAAAGTTTATAATAGTCTTAACGCTTGCAAATCTACGCATTTTTTATTATAGTGCCAAATACTTTTAGCATTATTTTATCCTGCATGCCACATTACCCCCCCCGAATCAAAAAACGCCATTTTTTCCTTTGTTTTTACCATAAAATGCAGGTCTAAAATGCAGAATGACGCTTTGCGTTTCAAGCAATTGTGGCAGTTGTAGGCTTGGTGTGCATAGAGCTATTTTCCATATCCCAATGTATTTTTTAGCGGATAAATGGTAAATTCTAAAGAACAGCATCCTTTTATTTTTATCTTTTTGGATGTTACCGCAAATATGATTACTTTTGCATTGGTTGAATTATTTATGATATGGAGAAGCAAACTTTAGAAACAAAGAAAATAGTGCATAACAACATCAGTTATTTGCAATACGACTTGGCTAAGGATCAAGCCAATACATCTTTCTTTGACATTTCCGACATCAATACAATTAAAGATCTGCGCCAAGAGGGCTTGCAAGAAATGCATTTCCTTAATTTATATTCTATTTTTTGGTTCTACTCAGGTGCAGGAACTCATATTGTAGATTTTGACGAGTACGAAATTGGACAAGGAACGGTTTTCTTCTTATCGCCTAAACGTATCCGCGCATATCGTAACCTCAGCAATGTAGAGGGCGTCGCCATGTGCTTCCCAGAGGATTTCTTGTTGAAAATAGACAATGAGCTACAAGGGAGAATCAAAACCAAAATGTTTTATCCAGCAAACGGATTTGCCCATTGCAAAATATCAGAAGCAGCGAAAGAAAAGATGATGCCCATAGTAAAACTCATGCAAGAAGCCTCGGCTTTACAATACGAAGACAAATCTTTGCAGGCAAGTTATTTTGCTTCGCTGCTGTCGTTGTTGTTGATTGATATGATCAGACTGGGAGAATGGGGTGACTCCTCCTTTTCTAATGTTTCGTCAGATTCTTTTCAAGTGTATGCGAAATTCGTCCAAATGGTCGAAGACAATTACATAGAACACCATGCGGTAAAAGACTACATAGAGAAATTAGGCGTTTCACAAACCACGCTGAATCAGTACACGCAGCAGTATGCAAAAACAACACCGCTTAAAATCATCAATAATCGTATCATATTGGAGGCTAAACGTTTGCTGCGCTATAGCACTACACGGACAAAACAAATCGCTTTCTACTTAGGATTCAAGGATGATTCTTACTTCATAAAACTTTTCAAACGAAACGTAGGAATGTCTCCTATTGAGTTTCGGGAAAAAGAGAGATAGCCGCCCTTGATCCTTGGGGAATGGCCACGAAGAAAGACCACCAGGGCCAAGAGGCAACGCTCTTTTGACTCCCGGTGGCCTTATTGTTTTTTTTAATTAATTAAAGAAGAGACGCTTCTACTTCACCACAAACTTCTTGCCGTGCTTGATGTAAATGCCCTTGGGCAAATGGCGCACGTCCATGCGGCGGCCCTGGAGGTCATAGACGCGGTCGTCGGAAGCGAGGCGGTCGGAGGTGGCGACAGTCTCCACGCCAGCGACAATGGCCTCATAGGCTTTCTCGCGCGTGTTGACATAGATGCGGTGGCCTTCGGCGTCGTAGTAGTTTTCAAGGAGCGAGAAGTCGAAGAACGTGTTCGGCGCATTGTCGTGGCAAAGGTAGTCGAACGGCGTGCCTTGGACATTGACGCAGCCCACGCCTTCTATCAAGCGGTGGCCCGACGACAGCACCAACATGCGGCGGCTCTGCCCGTCGGAGAGCGTCGTGTCGCCCTCTTGTACCACGGTGTACTGCGTGCCAAGGTAGGCGTCGCCCACATGGGCGTCGTAGTCGTAGAGGATGTATTCTCCCTCGTCGTTCGTCGGGTAAACGTTGCTCGCCTGGGCAAAGGCAGCACGATAGCTATCGGCATCGGCCAGCACGCGACCGCCCTCACGGCGCATGGCGAAAAGGTAGCTATAACGCGGGCCGGGGTCTAGGCCAGCACAACGCGACTTGGTGCAGTTGTAGATCTTCTGATAGGTGCGGCCGCCGATCTCCAGCTCGCCGACGGCAGCGTAGGTGCGCTTGGTGTAGTTGATCAGATAGGGGGTATTGGCCGGATAGATGCGATAGTCGCCCTGCACCCATTGGCGCTGGCTTTGAGGCACGCGCAAGAAGTCGTTGCGGGTGAAAAGCAACTTGCCGTCCACCCTGCAGGAGTCAAGCTCGTCGTGGGGGCCGATGATGAACATGCCCCAAATGGGATAGAGGCCATAGGAGCTGCCGATGCCCTCCACCCAATACTCCATCGGAGAGGCGAAGCGGGACTCTTCGTAATACGAGTCAATAGGCGCGATCCCCAGACGGAAATAGCGCTGCCCGTCCACCAAGATGGTGTCGCTCGTCGATACGACGACGCCAAACTCATCCTTGAGCGTATCATTGAGCTGAAGGTTGAAGTCGAACAAACCTCCTGCCGAGACGCTGCTCACCTTGTGTCCCGCTTCGTGTAGGCCATCAACGAACTTGCCCTGCCAGTTGACCAGTTTCCAATAGGAAACATCACCCACAAGGGTGTCGCCACTTATCTTGCGGTAGTAGTTTTCGTCAGCGCCACGCGGACCATAGACGCTGCGGTAATACCACTCCTTGCCCTCCTGGAGGAAAGGCTTAGGGGTTTGCGCCGCGGAGGCTCGAAGACCCGTCTGGCCAACGGTCTCTCGTCCGGTTTGCGATACTTGTTGTGCCATGCCCGGGAGTAGGGGGCACAGAGTCATAAGAATAGATAGGTAAATCTTCTTCATACTCCAACAATTTAATTTAATAATCTATTTGCTGCTTGCAAATTTACGCAAATTTTTCATAACCGCCAAAAATGACGCTCCATTGCACTTCACAACAGCGTTAAACTTTTAATACGGATACATGATAAGTGGTGTCGCTGTATGCGACATTGCCTACCGAGAGAGACACGTTTGAAGTCGGTTGCTCACTTCCAATGTTCACGTTGCCGTTGTGATAAACGGTCAGCTGGGCAGAGGCGTTCATTGCGCCAAACACCAGCATTGATGCCAAAAGTTTTGTTTTCATGTTTGAGAAGTTTTATGGCCTTAAGCCGATTATTGCCGCAAAGATACGCACAACAAAGCAGTAGCTTATAATAAAAAATAACGGAAATACGGTACTTTTTAACGCACAAACAAAATACACCATATTTTCCTTTGTTTTTACCGCAAAAGTTTATAATTTCGCACCGTATAAAAATAACAATCGAAAAAATGGACCAGCATATACTTGAAAAAAGAGCCATTTCATCCAAGAAATACACATATTTGCAGTATAGCCTGGCTTCAGTGCTATCTAAATCCTCGTTTTTTTGCATCACAACCATTCAAGACGCAATAGAGTTGTACCCAGATCCTTGGTACGAAATGCACTCACATCGTTTTTACAGCATTTTCTGGTTTCACTCGGGAGAGGGCACCCATATCGTAGATTTTGACGAGTATAATATAGAAAAAGACTCCATTTTCTTCTTGTCTCCGAAACACCTCCATACCTTCCGTCACCTCAAAAACATCAATGGGATATGTATTATTTTCACGGAAGACTTGTTATTGCATTTAGACACAGAACTGCTCAATTGCATAAAAGCGAAACTATTCTATCCCATCCATGGCGTATCACATTGCACCCTTCAGGAAAATGCAAAAAGAAAAATAGAACGCTACGCCAAACTTCTACAAGAAGAGTCTGAATCAAACACAAAGGACACTGTGTTGAAATCAAACTTCTTAGCCTCGGCTCTGTCACTATTTCTCATTGACATCATCAGATTGGGAGATTGGGAAGAGGCCTGTAAACTAAATGTAAACTCAGACCCTCATCGAACCTATTGGCTTTTTGTCGATTTGATCGAGAAGAACTTCGCAAAACATCATTCCGTAAAGTTCTATACAGAAGCACTGAGAATTTCGCAAACAACACTTGCCGCACATACTCAACAATATGCAAAAACAAGCCCTTTAAAACTAATCAACGACCGTATTATCTTGAAAGCCAAGCGTATGATTCGCTACAGCGATTTGAGAATAAAAGAGATCGCTTTCGACTTAGGATTCAAGGATGATTCTTACTTCATAAAGCTTTTCAAACGAAACGTAGGAATGTCCCCTATTGAGTTTCGGGAAAAAGAGAAATAGCTGAACTTTACATCCTCCGTTTTCGGCAGTTGTCTTGGCGTAAGCGTATCAATCGACATCTATTCTCTCCATTCTCAGTACCGCTTTTTATACTACCTGCCTGGTACTGAAGTGTCACTTGCCTGGTACTGGAGTGTCAGTATGCTTGGACTATAGTGTCACTTACGTTCTACTGGATAGGTTCTCACTTCATTTTCCGGATGGACCATAGACAAACCTTTTCGGGGAAAATAAAAGTATAGTATAACAATAAAAATCCGACCTTACCACACTGCGGCAGGTCGGATTTTTATTATAATCCCAATAGATCGTCTTTTTACTTGCTCAGACGCTCCTCAAGGTGCTTGCGGATGGTCTGGATGAAGACGAGCGAGTTGACAGCCTTGGCCTCGACGCCCTCCATGAGGTTGACGAGGTCCTTGGTGACGATACCGCTGTTCATCGTGTCGAAGCAAGCGCCCTCCAGCTGGTCGCCGAAGTTGACGAGAGCCTGGATGCCGTCCTTCTCACCACGCTTGCGGAGCGCGCCGCTCCAAGCGAAGATCGTAGCGATCGGGTTGGTGGAAGTCTCCTCGCCGGCGAGGTACTTGTAGTAGTGACGGGTGACGGTGCCGTGGGCAGCCTCGTACTCGTAGTTGCCATCGGGGCTGACGAGGACAGAGGTCATCATGGCGAGAGAACCGAAGGCGGTGGAGACCATGTCGCTCATGACGTCGCCATCGTAGTTCTTGCAAGCCCAGATGAAGCCGCCCTTGCTGCGTACTACACGGGCAACAGCGTCGTCGATGAGGGTGTAGAAATACTCCAGGCCAGCCTGCTCGAACTTCTCCTTGTAGCACTCCTCATAGACCTCGTTGAAGATGATGCGGAACTGAGCGTCGTACTTCTTGGAGATCGTGTCCTTGGTAGCGAACCAGAGATCCTGGTGGACGTCGAGCGCGTAGGTGAAGCAAGCGTGAGCGAAGGAACGGATAGACTTATCGACGTTGTGCATGCCCTGAATGACGCCCGGGCCGTCGAACTCGTGGATAACAACCTCTTCCTTCTTGCCGCTCTTGCCCTCGAAGACGAGCTTGGCAACGCCAGCCTCTTCGCAGCGCACCTCTACGCCTTTATAGACGTCGCCATAGGCGTGACGGGCGATGGTGATGGGCTTCTCCCAAGAGCGAACCTGCGGCTTGATGCTCGGCAGCTGGATCGGAGCGCGGAACACCGTACCGTCGAGGATGGAACGAATCGTGCCGTTGGGGCTCTTCCACATCTGGTGGAGCTTGTACTCGTCCATACGCTGGTGGTTCGGAGTGATCGTGGCGCACTTCACGGCCACGCCATACTTCTTGTTGGCGTTGGCAGCGTCGATCGTCACCTGGTCGTTGGTCTGGTCGCGGTAGGGAAGACCGAGGTCATAGTACTCGCTCTTGAGGTCAACGAACGGAAGGATCAGCTCGTCCTTGATCATCTTCCACAGAATTCGGGTCATCTCATCACCGTCCATCTCAACGATAGGGGTGGTCATCTGAATTTTTTCCATTGCTTTGTAGGAATTTACTTTTTTATTAGTAATTGATTGATTCTTTGATGATATCTTCGTGCTGGCACGTGGCGGGAGGGCCGTCAGGGGCCCGCCCCGCCCGTGGCCAGACAAACATATTTTTTGCTGTTTACTTGTTGTGCTCCTTGTAATAGTTGATCAGGCAACCATCGGCCAGGATGGTGCGCTCGTCCTCGGTGAGGTTCTGGAAGAGCAGGTGGATGGGCTTCACGCCGTTCTTCGTGATGACCTGAGCGTCGATCTCCTCCTTGCCGTCGAGGATGGCCTGGCGGATGCCGGGCACGAAGACCATGTCGCCCACCTCATACTGGAACTCGGTGTCCTTGCTGATGGTGAAGGGCACGATACCCCAGTTGATGCAGTTGCTGCGATAGCGCTTCGTGGCATACTCGTAGCAGATGTTGGCGTCGCCACCGAGCACCTTCTGGCAAGAGGCAGCCTGCTCGCGGGCAGAACCGTCGCCGGGCTTGTTGGCGAAGACGCAAGAACCGAAGGACGTGGTCTCCACAGAGGCGCCGACCTGCTTGAGGGCGGCGAGGATGTGGTCAGAGGCCTTGCCGGCGCGACGGTCGCGGTCCAGCTGCTGGATCTCCTTGCTGCGGCCGACATACTCGGGCACGCGGCGGGAGAGGGCAAACTCGGAGAGGCGGAGCGGGTTGGAACGGTAGCTGGAAGTCTCGCCGGAGGGGATCAGCTCGTCGGTCGTCGTGACGGGGTCGTGGATGACGGCAGCCAGCTCGACCAGCATGTTCTCCTGCATCGGGTACATCTCGGGCCAGTCCTTGATGTTGGGACCGTAGCGGAGCGGCTGCTCGGCGTCGGCCTTGCCATAGCCTCTATAGACGCGATGCTCGTAGATCTTGTCGTCGAAGCTGTAGGGCTTGTAGTCGGCCTCGTAGTCGATGTCGGTGGCGGCGGTGATGACACCACCATTGGCTGCGGAGGCAGCGATGCTGCGGGCATCCATCAGGGCGACCATGGAGATCTGACCCTGGCCCGGCTTAGAACCCTCGCGGTTGGGGAAGTTGCGCGTGGTGTGGCGGATGCTCAGACCGTTGTTGGAAGGCACGTCGCCGGCACCGAAGCACGGACCGCAGAAGGCGGGCTTGATGACGACACCGGCCTCGATGAGGTCGCTCGTCACGCCGGCACGGTTGGCAGCGATATAGACGGGAGAAGACTGCGGATAGGCCGAGCAAGAGAAGTAGTCGTTGCCGGCAGACTGGCCGCGCAGGATGGCGGCAGCCTCGCAGAGGTTCTCATAGGTACCACCGGAGCAGCCGGCGATGATGCCCTGGTCGGCATAGACCTTGCCGTCGCGGATCTTGCTCACCAGGTCGGGGTGCACCTTGTCGCCGAAGCGGCGCTTCGTGTCTTCCTCCACACGGCGCAGCACGGTCTCGGGATCGGCCTGCAGCTCGTGGATGGAGACAGCGTTGGAGGGATGGTAAGGCAGGGCGATCATAGACTCCTGCTTGGAGAGGTCGATGCGCACCATGCTGTCGTAGTAGGCCACCTTGCCCGGGCGCAGCTCCTTGTAGTCCTCGGGACGACGGTGGAGCTCATAGTGCTCGCGGACCTTCTCGTCCGTCACCCAGATAGAGCTCAGACAGGTGGTCTCGGTAGTCATCACGTCGATGCCGTTGCGGAAATCGACAGAGAGGTTGGCGACGCCGGGGCCGGCAAACTCCAGCACCTTGTTCTTGACAAAGCCGCTCTCGAAGACGGCCTTGACAAGCGAGATGGCGACGTCGTGGGGACCGATACCGTGGCGCGGCGTGCCCTCAAGCCAAACGAGGACCACCTCGGGGGCGTTGATGTCCCAGGTGTTGCGGAGGAGCTGCTTGACGAGCTCACCACCACCCTCGCCGACACCCATGTTGCCCAGAGAGCCATAGCGGGTGTGGGAATCGGAACCGAGAATCATATTGCCGCACTTCACCATCTCCTCGCGGGCAAACTGGTGAATGACGGCCTGGTTGGCGGGTACGTAGATGCCGCCGTATTTCTTTGCTGCAGAAAGACCAAAGACGTGGTCGTCCTCATTGATGGTACCACCGACGGCGCACAAAGAGTTGTGGCAGTTGGTCATGGCGTACGGCAGGGGGAACTTCGTCAGGCCGCTGGCGCGAGCCGTCTGAATGATACCTACATACGTAATGTCGTGCGACATCATCGCATCAAAGCGGATGTGCATCTCCTTGCCCTTGCCACCATTGACGTCATGGGCACGCAGAATGCCGTAGGTGATGGTGTTCTCACGAGCCTCGTCGGCCGAGGGCATACCCGTTGTATCCTCAACCACCTTCTGGCCGTCGAGCAGATACACTCCATGTTTGATCAGTTCAACCATAATAGAAATGACTTTTTGTTATTTAATAGAATTATTATTTTCTGTTTTTGATATGAATGGCGCCCGCCCCTATCGGAGGATGGCGTTGATGAGTATCGTCAGCGAGAGCATGTCGGCGCAGCCACCCGGCGAGATGTTGTGGCGGATGAACTCGGCGTCGGCCTCGCGAAGCGAATTGACGGAGAACCGCTGGAGCAACTGGCCGCTCGACTGGCGTACGATCTCGGCTGTCTCGGCATCCGTGCGGTAATAGATGTTGGTGTCCTGCAGCATCGACATGATCTTGAGCAGCGTGCGGTGGGCACGGTGCGGGTCCTCGCGCAGCTTGCGGTAGTAGGGGCCCCAGGTCTCGAAGAGGTCGGGATAGCCCTCGACGGCGTTCTCTCGCGCGCCTTTGACGCGGGCCTTGGCGACGACCTCGGCACCATGGGTGTCGGCGGAGGGAGGGAAGCCCGCCGCTATCTCCTGGATCATCTGCTGCAGACGCTCCTTGCGCACCTCCTGCCCCTCATGGGCGTAGAGCCACATGGCGGCGGCGACCGTGATGCCAAGGGCAAACAGGGCGCCGCGGTGGGTGTTGACCCCGTGGGTGGTGCGCAACATGGCGGCCTCGGCCTCGATGCCGATGCGCTGCACGTCGGCCGTGGTGAGCTTGTCCGCGGACAGGCCGAGCTGGGCCAGCCGGACGAAATACGGGCGCAGCGACTTGATGCTGCGCTCCATAAGGATATAGTCCATGTCGGTATGGGCCCCGGAGTTGTCCTTGTCGACCAGTCCGGGCTTCGGCGTGGTGTCGAGCTCCTGCTGGAGCGCATCGACGGCAAACTTGGCCATGATGTAGGGCTGGGTCGTGGGGGGCACGAGCTGCATGGCGGCATGGAGCTTGTTGTTCTCGATGAAGGCCCGGGTGCGCGAGGCGCTGATGGGCTTCTCCTCCAGCTCCTTGCGCTCGATCTGTACGACCTCGATGCCGCTCTTCGGCAGCAGCTCGGTCATCATCTCGTTGTAGCGGCGCGTCAGCGGGTCGAAAGGCTCGGTGCCGACGAAGCGCACCGTGGCGCCCAGGGCGGGGGCCAGGTAGCGGGCAAAGATCTGGAGATCCAGTTCGATCTGATTCTCCGAAGCCTTGTCGAGCTGCTTGAGGAAATAGGTGGGGAATGTGGCCTGGGAGATGGCATAGGCGCTGCCTTCGCAGACGGTCACATTGGCGAGGTCGGCGGTGCCGAGACGGATCATCTCGCGCCGCTCCTCGTAGTTGAAGTTGCGATTATTCTCCTTGAGGGGAATAACGTATAGGTTGTCCACTTGCTTGGAAGCCTCCTCGATGAGGTAGCGATGGCCGCGGGTGAAGGGGTTGCAGTTCATCACGATCACGCCCGACTTGCCGGGGCGTGCCAGCCGCTCCAGGCTCAGCAGATAGTCCCGCAACGGCATCTGTCCGTTCTCCATGAAGACCACGCTGTCGGTCTCGGCCAGGGTCTCGAAGGCCAGGCTCTCGAAAACGGCTTTGTTGCTGGGTTTGGTGAAGACTTTCACCGTGGGGTAGCCCCGACGCTGCACGATGACCATCAGATGGGACACCAGGCGGTTGGCCAGGTGCTCGTCCTCCATGCCCTCCTTGACGGCGATGCAACGGATGGCGTCGCCCAAGAGGCCTCCGACGGCCAGCATCTCGTCGCCACCACAGGGGTAGATGGCCTCGTAGTAATCGACCTTGTCGAGTCGCAAGGTGCGCTTTCCGAGAAACTCCTCCACCTTGCGGCGAGCTGGTCCATAACCGATGGGCACTTCTCTTATCTCGTAGTCGGCATACATAAGCGTCAGTTTTCAGCGTTAAACTCTCTCACCATCTCGTCGATGCGCTGGAGAATCTCCTCCTGCGTGTGGGTATGATTGCGCATGCACCAGCGGGCCTCCTGATCGCAGAGCAAGCAGCGGCGCGGCGCGAAACCAACGTCGGTGCGCGAGAGAGGGGTGGCGTCGGACTGGATGACATCGAGGTCAAAAAGCCGACCCAGGGGATGGAAATCCTCAATGCCGCACATCTGCCGCTTCACGCTGCGCGCCTCGGCACGCACGATCCAATAGGCCTCGTAGCCCGTCGGCGCGTCGTTGGTGTAGCGGAGCACCACTTTCGGACCCAGGAAGGCCTGGACGGCAGCCTCGGCAGCACGGGCGATGACGCGCGTGTGGGCATTGCGCTTGACGCGGCCCGGCATGACGACGGTCAGCACGACAAGCGTCTGGCCAGGAAACTCCTGCAAAAGGCGCCTCTCCCGGTCCCATCGCTGGTCGCGGCTCTTCAATAGCTGTTCGAGCGTGATTTCCATCAACGTATGGTTGTTTTTTTTAAATCAATAAGGGAGGAGAGGGATTGGCCATGCACCAGGGCAGGCCAATCGCCATCTTCTCCTATTTTGTATGAAGGATTAGTCCTTGATGTTCTTGATGACATCCATCACCTCGCCGTTGCGGTTCATCACCACACCGACCACCTTGTCGCCGAAGGGCAGCGGGGCGGGCGTGCCGATGACACGGAGGGCACGGTCGCGGAGGCTCTCCAGGGTGACGAGCTTGAGGCCGGCAGCCTGCATGCGCTCGGCGAGATCCGGACGGCGCGGGTTGACAGCCACGCCATACTCCGTCACGACGACATCGACGGTGGATCCCGGCGTGATGAGGTTGGTCACCTCATTGACGACACACGGGATGCGGCCGCGAAGCAACGGGCAGACGACGATGCTCAGGGCAGAGTCGGCAGCCGTGTCGGGGTGGCCACCAATGGCGCCACGGATGATACCGTCGCTACCCACGAGCACGTTGACGTTGAAGTTGACGTCCACCTCCAGGGCGGAGAGGATCACGATGTCGAGGAACTTCGTGGCGGCGCCGGGCTCGTCGGCAGAGGCATACTCGTTGGCAGAGACCTCCTTGTGCTTCGGATCGACCTTGATGGACTCGGCAGCGACCTTGTCGAACGACTGCACGTCGATCAGGTGGTCGATGAGTCCCTCCTCGTGGAGCTTCACCATGTGGGCGGTGATGCCGCCGAGGGCGAAGGAAGCCTTCACGTTCTGGTCGATCATCGTCTGGCGCAGATACTTCACAACGGCCAATGATGCACCACCAGAACCGGTCTGGATGGAGAAGCCCTCCTTGAAGTAGCCACTGTTGACAATCACCTTGCAAGCCTCCTTGGCGAGCAGGATGTCGCGCGGGTTCTTCGTGTCGCGGATGGCACCCGAGGCGATCTTGGAAGAATCGCCGACGGAATCGACGACGACCACCCAGTCCACATCGTGCTCAGAGATGGAGGTCGGCGTGTTGGGATAGCTCACGAGGTCGTCGGTGAGGATCACCACGTGGTCGGCATAGCGGGCGTCGGGAAGGGCATAGCCCAGGGAGCCGCAGATGCTCTTGGCATTCTCGGAACGAGAGAAACCGCAGGAGTTGCCCATCGGGTCGCAGGAAGAAGCGCCGAGGAAGGCCACGTCAATATGGATGTCGCCATTGGCGATGGCAGAGCCACGGCCACCATGGGAACGGAACACCACCGGCTCCTTGAGGATGCCGTGGCTGATGGCCTTGGCCAGCTCGCCACGCATACCGGAGGTGGAGATGCGGGTCACGACGCCATTCTTGATGTGCTCGATGAGGGGCTTGTGGACGTCGTTCAGGCTGGAAGCAGCCACGTGGAGGTCCTTGATGCCCATCTCGGCGATCTTGTCCATCACCATGTTGAGCACCTTGTCGCCACCACGGAAGTGGTGGTGGAAGGATACCGTCATGCCGTCCTTCAAGCCGGAACGGCGAATAGCCTCCTCCAGAGAAACCACCTTCTGGCTCTCAGCCTGATACTCCTTGCGGGGCGTGGTGATCTTACGCTCCTCGCTGTGATAAATATTCTTCTTCAGGTGCTCGGCCATCTCGCCGATCAAAGCCTGTCTTTCCTCTAAATTGCTCATGCCAAATCCTCCTTCTTTATAACTCCTGCCGCAACGGCCAAATCAATCGTTCTCTGTGCGCGAAGGACGACGGGGCGGTCGACCATCTTACCGTTCAATGCAATCACACCCGAACCGCGCTTCTCGGCCTCCTTGATGGCGCCGACGACAGCCATGGCCTTGTCGATGGCCTTCTGAGACGGGGTGAACACCTCGTTGACGATATCGATCTGGCGCGGGTTGATGATAGACTTGCCGTCGAAGCCCATCTTGTGGATCTGCTCCACCTCCTTGCGGAAGGTCTCCATGTCGTTGAGGTTGGAATAGACCGTGTCGAGGGCGTCGATGCCAGCAGCACGGGCAGCCACGACGATGGTCTGACGGGCGAGCAGCAGCTCGATGCCCTCCGGCGTGCGCTGCGTCTTGAGGTTGGCGCAATAGTCCTCGGCGCCAAGGGCGATGCCCATCATGCGCTTGGAGGCGGTAGCGATGGCGTAGGCATTGACCACACCCAGCGCGCTCTCGATGGCAGCCATGATCTTCGTGCGGCCAAGGCAGCCAATCTCCTTCTCCACGCGCTCGATCTCGGCCTCCATCTCACGCACCTCATCGGCGGTCTCCGTCTTCGGCATACGAACCACATCGACGCCAGCCTTGACGACGGCCTCGATGTCCTTCTTGCCATACGGCGTGGAGAGCGGGTTGACACGCACCACCATCTCGGTCGTGCCGTAGTCGATGGTCTTCAGCGCGTTGTAAACGAGCAAACGTGCGGTATCTTTCTCAGCCATCGTCACAGAGTCCTCCAAGTCGAGCATAATCGAGTCGGGACCGTAGATGAAGGCGTCCTGCATCATACCGGGGTTGTTGCCCGGCACGAACATCATAGTTCTTCTTAATCTCTGCATACTTCTTCTGTCGGTTACTTTGTTCTGTTTAGACTTCCGTTAGTATAGATTCCAAGGATACGTGGCCGAGGACTAATCCTCCCAGACATCCTTGCCCGTGGCTCTGACTGCGGCAGCGGTGACGCGCGCACGAATGGTGCAGTCGAGGGCACCCTTGTCGGTAGCCTTCACATGGGCCTTCTTCACGCCCAAATTCTCCAATGTCTCTTTGATGACCTTGCGAATCTGGCCGCCGAACTGGTACTCTACCGTCGAGTCGAGGTCGATCTGAAGGCTCTCTTCCTCCGAGGGGGTAATCTGAACCAGGATGTCACCTGACTCCAAAGTCCCCGCGAATGCATTCTTTACTTCCATATCGTCGTTATTTGGTTTAAACGTATTCTATTTTATTAAGGAAATTCGGCTGCACAAAAAAACGCGGAGGCGTGGGGAAATGAATGACCGAGAACAACCGCCCATCCCTGTAGTGGATTTCTGCTGTTACCTTTCATCAATTACCTTACGCTCCCGCGAGTAGTGCATTGCTGGCAGATTGCGTACAATCGCCCGTGATTCCTAATCACGGTGCAAATTAACAACGTTTTTTTGAAACCACCAAATCTTTTGCAACTTTTTTGAATACAAAACGCAAAATAATCTTAATAAGGGGAATTCGGGCTCAAGAAACGCGCCAGAAGGCATGTTTTTCAGCCATTTAGCCATGACGCGCTGAAGGGACGCAGACGCCAGGGCAAGTCGGAGGGGGACGGCGTCTGCGAGGCCTTTGTCACTTCCGCTTGCTCAGGGGCACGTCGTACTCGAAGACCTTGCCGTTTTTCACATAGAAACGGTCGTTGAACTCCTCGCGAGTACGCTTCCAGCGGTCATGCGTCCACAACCAGCATTCTGGATGCTCACAAATCGAGTGCTCCAACATTTGGAAATACTTGTCCGTTATCTCATTCTCCGCATACTGCTTAGGCTCACGGGTGATGAGTTTGAACTCGGCCTCGTAGTAGCCGCGGCGCGTACGGCTTACTTCCAAATAGAAAACGGCTTGGTCCAGCTTACGTGCGATGCGCTCTGTGCCCGACAATACGGGCGTGTCATGGTGGAGGAAGTCGCACCAATGGTGGATATTGAACCAGAACGGCTTCTGGTCGGAGATGTATCCGATGACCGTCGGGATGCCTTTCTGGCGATACCCCATCACCCTACGGATGGAATCGGCCATCGGAATGCACACCGCGTTGAAGCGTTGGCGGATGGCAAGGAACATCTTGTCCATGCACGCGTTTTCCAACGGGTGATAAATCTGTCCGCATTGCGCCTTGGGAGAAATCCAAAAGGGCAGCGAAGTGACCCATTCCCAGTTGCAGTAGTGGCCCAAATAGATGGCGCACGACTGGCCGCTGCTGACACACTCGTCCACGAGTTCCGTTTCCTTGAATACCATTCTGCGCTTGATTTCCTCCTCGCTGATGGAGAACAGCTTGATGCTTTCCACCAGATAGTCGCAAAACCAGTGGTAAAACCCTTTTTCTATCCGACAGAGCTCCTGCTCTTTTTTCTCTGGGAAAGACTCCGTCAGGTTCTTCCACACGACGCGGCGGCGATAGTGTACGACGTGGAATATCAGGAAATAGATGCCGTCGCCAAAGAGATAGAGCAACCGAAGCGGAAGCAGCGAAAAGGCGTACAGCAGCCCATAGACCGTATAATAAAGTATCTTCTGCATAGATTGTACAATCAATTAGTGGAATCCGGGACTTTCTCTCCTCCCGTATCGTCTGCGACGCGCACCGTGCCGTTCATCAGCGTGAGGTCGCCGCGGTCATATTGATAGGCGGAAGAGGCCAAAGAGTTTTCCTCCTTGTACTCTGTGCTTTCCACATCCAGCACTCCGCACACCAGCTCATAGAGCAAATCGTTCGTCCAATACTTGTCCTTGTTCTCCGAAAGAGCCTTGGCGCGCTCGGGACGGAGCGCCACATACTCATCGCTCATCCACACCATCAAAGGAATATGGGTGTCGCGGAATCCGCCGAAGTTGGGCTGACGGTGGCGGTCGGGTATGTCTCCGTGGTCACTGCAATAGACCATGGCCTGTAGATTTAGCCGTTCGCGCATCGTTTCGTAAACCTGTTTGAGCACGCTATCGGTATAATACAAGGTGTTCTTGTAGTTCGTTATCTGATCATGGTTGCCCACCGCTCCCCATTTGCGGTACGCCTCTGGGAATCGGTTCTCATAATTGAAATGGCTGCCTTTCAGATGCAGGACCACAAGATTGTTGCAAGCAGGGCTCACCTCGTCCAAGAAATCTATCAAAGCCTCATCGTAGTATTTCTTGCCAAGCTGCTGATTCGTCCATTTGGCCACATCCGAGGTCTCGGCTACCAAGCTGACGGGCGTGTCGGCAGCTCCCAAGTGTCCCTGATTGCTGTACCAGTGCACCTTGTAGCCTAAACTTTTGGCAATATCGATGATAGAAACGGAGGTGTAAAACTGTCCGCCATCGTATTGATTGAAGGCGGTGAGGGCTTTTTCCAGCGTAGGAACAGTCTGAATATCACAGCTGTAGGCGTTGGGAAACAATATGCAATGGAGGCCGTCCCCGCCTAACTGCCGCATCCAGGGGGTCGTGTCTTCGTCCATTGGACTAAAGGCACTCATGAATTCACGGGACGCCGACTCGCCTATCACCAACAGGATAGTATGCGGAGCGGGCAATGGATGGACGGCCGTGGCTTTCAGGTGTTCCATCCGCTGCTGCTGGTTTTGGGTGTAAAGGCTGTTGCCGCGCATGTACTCGCTTACTTCGAGGTAGAGCCTCACCAGCCCCGTGCGCGAGAAAAGGCTGTGCCGGGGCTTGAAAAGATAGTGGAGTACGGCCGCCAACATGACGACTATGACCCCGCCGTTCCACGTCGCCACACTGCCGACGGCAAATGGCTGGCCTCCAAAGACAAACAGCAGAATGACACCCAACAGTACGATTGTGCCGACAAGAACTTTCCATAAGGGGAACGAACGGAAAAACTCAAGTATCTCATTGTAATTGGTTTGCCGCATCAGCAACATGCCATTCATGTCGATTACATGATGATAGACGAGGTAATAGCCAAACAAGAACAATGGCGCGGCAATGGACAGCAAGAGCAACGGCGGCATCAATGCCGACGGTAACAGGACTGAAAGACCGCTCAAAACACCAAGCTGATAGAGCGCAAAGGCCGGGTCTATCTGGTGATCGTAGTCGGGTGAGTTCTTGCGATAGGTCAGATGGTAAGTCAGCGGGTATGCCAACGCCCACAATTCGGTTACTACCAACAACTTGACTACTTCGGGTTGCAGCACGTCCGTGTCCGTAATGGCCAGCGGAAGCACCGCCACGACAGACGCGGGCAGGTATCTCAGCCACTGTTGGAGCCGGGCATTGGGCGCGATACCGCGATTGCAGCCGAGGTAGATGGCGTAATTGCCAAGCCATAGCGCAACCATCAGCAGGACATTACTCCAGATATGCTCCATACAGCTGCTTGATTTGCGTGTAGAAGTACTCGTAATCCATGTGGTCGAAGAAGTCTTCCTTGGCTTTCCGCCCCATCTCGCCGCGTTTTTCCGGGTCGTTTATCATCTGCGCCATGGCCTCCGCAAGTTTTTTACTGTCGCAGGGAGGGACTAATACGCCATTGATTCCGCTCACAATATACTCCCGCTGGCCACCATTGTCTGTCGCCACGACGGGGCGGCCTTGCGACATATACTCCTGCGGAGAGAGCGGGCAGCCCTCTTGGACTGTGGAAGCCAAGATGCCAAAGTCCGATGTGGCCACATAGGGCAATACGGGATGGCGGAATCCCGCTAACCTGACGACGTCCTGTAATTGCTTTTTGCTTATCAAATCCTGCAAATGCCGGGTATATTCCTGACTGCCCCTGCCTATCAATACCAACTTGAACGGGCGGACGTTTTGGTCCTTTTTCAGTTTTTCCACGGCGTCCATCAAGGTGTCTATGCCCTTCTCTGGGTCAAGACGCCCATGATACATTGCCATCGCCTCGTCCGTTCCGATGTTCAATTCCTCCCTCAAAGCGGCGGGCTTCACCACCTCCGGGACGACAATACTGGTGCGCACGACGCTCAGTTTGCGCTCATCTATGGACGGGCGCGTACTCAAGAAGGTGTTTAACGAAAGGTTTGAGTCAAAGCAGATGGCATCAAGCTGGCCGTACAGCCAACGATAGACGAGTGAGTTCTTACCTTTTCGGGTGAGATGGCGGCACATAACCACCCTCGCCTGTTTGTTTCCGGACAGCAAACGGGCATAGCACGCCGTGAAAGCGTCCTTGAAATTATGCGCATGAATGACGCATTTGCCCGCGTGTCTTACAACTTTCGCCATCGCAAAGGCACTCTGAAAGTCGGTGACTCCATTCAAACGCGCGGGAAAGACCTGATCGGCTATGGTCTTGTATTTGGCGACAATGTCGGCAATAGGCTTGCAGAACACCTTCACTGTTATATTGTCCGCCTTCTGCCGCTGAGCCAGGTCAAAGACATACTGCTCTCCTCCGCCCCACTCTTTGTTAGAAACAATATGGAATATCGTGCTCATGATTTTTCTCTTAGTTGTTTTTCGATTATCTTGGACACCAATATCTGCTGATAAATCGACCACTGAACGGCCTTCAACAGTCCTCGCTTACCATTCTTAAATCCACCTTTCAAGAAGAAACTGACGACAAATCGCCACAGCGGACGGGTGAACAAGGCACAGATTCCGAAGCCGCGGTTGGCCTTTCTCACCGCTTCGCCATCGGTATATTGGTTCATTTTCCCCACCCACTGTACGGTTGTCTCGTCCGCCAGGTGCATCATCTTGTACTTTTTCGGCGCTCTTTCCACGCGTCCATTAACCTGCGGGACGGAGTGGATATAGGGAGGCCAGACCGTTTCGTCACGCATGAGGAAGCGCAGCTGAAAGTCGCTCGCCCAACCTTTATTGTATTTGCCCATCACCTTGTTGTGGCGGGAGATGAAAAGGCCCTTGACTCCGTCGTCCACCTTCACTCTCTCGTAGAGATATTGGCGCAATTCGGGCGTGATGATTTCATCGGCGTCCACCACAAGCACCCATGGATGGGAGGCAGACCCGATGGCAAACTGCCGTGCGGGTTCACAAATGCGAATGTTTCCTTTGGGGAACGTCACGACTTTGCAGCCGTATCGTTTGGCAATCTCTACGGTATGGTCGGTCGATTCCATGTCGCAGACCACTATTTCGTCGAAGTCCTTGACGGCTTCGAGACATTCCGCCAAGTGTTCCTCGGCGTTGTAGGTGTTTATTACGACCGATATCATGCTCCGTGTATTACCTTATTATATGCGTCTATGACCGTCTTTGCCACAAATGTGGCCTCCTCGTCGCTTAATTGCGGGTAGCATGGCAGCGAAATCTCGTGTGCAAAGTTCTGGTATGCCTGCGGATAGTCACCAATCTTATAACCATTCTCGCGGAAAAGGGTCAGCATTGGCAGCGGGGTGAAGTGGACGTTGATCGCCACCTCCTGTTTACTTATCTCCGCTATCATCTCGTCTCGCTGCTCTTCCGTTACGCCCTTGATTCTCAGCGCATACACATGATAGGACGTTTCCCGTCCCTCCGCGCTCACTGGTGGCGTGATGGCCCACGGCTGCTTTTCCAAAAGGCCGTTGTAAATGCCGAACACGCGGCGCCGCTCCGCCAGGAGTTTCGGGTATTGCCTGATTTGAGCCAAGCCGATAGCTGCGTTCACGTCCGCCATATTGGCCTTCATGCCCATGCCGACAATATCATATCGCCAGCCACCCGTTTTGCTTTTGGTGAAAGCGTCTTTGGTCTGGCAGTTGAGCGACATAAGCCTAAGCTCCGCATACAGCTTCTCATTGTCGAAAGGCGTGGGCATATTCAGGCAGATGGCTCCACCCTCGGCCGTCGTTATGTTCTTCACCGCGTGCAAGGAGAAGATGGCCACGTCGGTCTGTGTGCCCGACGGCATCCCGTTATAGCAAGAGCCGATGGAGTGGGCCGAGTCGTTGATGACGATGATGCGCCCCAACCGCTCCATCACCTCCGATGTTGGTGTGAACAGGGCCTTGACCTCGGGGTCTTGCACCATCTTCATGATGGCCTCGTAGTCGCACGGCCATCCCGCAATATCGACGGGGATAATGGCCTTCGTGCGCGGAGTGATGGCCTTGCGGATAGCCTCGACGCTGATATTCAAGTCCTCTCCCACATCGACCATTACGGGTTTTGCGCCCGCCCACATCACTGCCAAGGCCGTGGCACAATAGGTATAGGCGGGAATTATCACCTCGTCGCCCGGCTTTACTCCCAGCCAGCGCAACATCAAGATAGCTCCTGTCGTCCAAGAGTTTACGCACAGGACGTGCTGCGCGCCGGAAAGCGCGACGATTTCCTGTTCAAGAGCCTTCACTTTAGGACCAGTTGTTATCCAACCCGACTTCAGCGAGTCGGTCACTTCGTTGATAACGCTTTCGTCTATATATGGTGGGGAGAAACTTACTTTCATCTTTTCCTTACATTTTATACTTTTGCAAAAGTACGAAATATCACTGAAAGCAGCAAACGATTTAAGAAAAATCGTATCCAACCCCCTTTGGGAGGCTGTGGGGACTTTCAGGGAAGGCCTTCGTTAGCTTTTTAGATTCCATGAAAAAAATCATGGCCGACCATGGAAAAATCCACCGTAAGCCATGAAAAAAATCTTTTCCGAAAAGGGTCTCCCAAAGGGTTCCCCCCTTGGGACATTCCGCTCTTTGCTATTTGCCCTTCACCATCCGGCGCGAACCGTACATCAGCACGGCGAAGAAGAGTGCACCAGTGGGCAGTCCGACAAGGGCGTCGATGAGGTAATGGGCTTGGATATAGACCGTTGCACAGCACAGAAGGACATAGAACGGCGCAAGGACGAGGAGCATTTTGTAGTTGCGGGCGTGCCAAAAGAGCAGCATGCAGACCGTGCTGATGCCCACATGGGAACTGGGGAAGGCGGCCACGGGACGCTCGCCAGCCTCCTTGGCCTCCTCGACAAGCTGGTAGAAGAGGCCCGCAGGGTCGCCAGGGGACGGAAGGCAGGCGGTGTGGGTGTTGAAATAGTCGTGGAGACTGGGGAAGACGCCTGCCACAACGTTCTCCATGCCAATGGCATGATAGTAGAACGTGGGGCCCACGACGGGCACGAAGATGAAGATCAGGTAGAAAAGGAAGAAGGAGATCATCACCACCGACGACGCGCGCTCAAACTCCCGGGGACGGCAGAAGAAGTAGTAGAACACGGTGAGGGCTATCATGGGGTAGTAGCTGAAATAGCCCATATCGAAGGCCTCGCTGAACCAGGGCGAGGGTAGCCACTCGTGGAAGAGCAAGGCGGGCTGGCAACCGAACAGCGTCTGCTCCAGCGTGGCGAAGACGTGGTCGAGGTTGGGGAGCACGCGGTTGATCTCATAGATGTCGGGATACCATACGCCGAGCAGGCTCATCTGGCCCGCTATGCGGAAGAGGCGCGTCAGACGGCTGGGCCACAGACGATAGACCAGCCAGAGGGCAGCCGTCATGGCAAGCACGCGCACACGGCCCATCACCAGCAGATTGGCTTCGGGCAACTTCGTGTATAAGAACAATATCAGCAAAAGCGTGAGGGCAAGATAGGCCATCACCACCCACTCCACAACCAACAGGCCGCGGACGGGCTTCTTCTCCAGCGACACCAGGTCGCGGACAAAACCTTTGATTTCTTTTTCCATTCTTTCTTGTTCGTTTCGTGCCAAACGGTCCCCTACCCTGCCACCACGGCAAAAGGGCGGACCTTCGGCGATCGCCATACTACGCCGCATCATAGACTATCGACCTACTACGTCATAACATAGGCAATCGATCTACTACGCGTAATATAGACTATCGACATACTACGTCGTAATATAAACGAGGAAAGTGGAGAATTATTTCAAGTGGCGCATACTAAAAAATCCCCTTCCGAGGACTGATGCCTCGAAAGGGGAAGGGAAATAGAAGGAAGTCATGGGCGCGCATAGTAGTCGCCCAGACTACAAATGAAGTCGATTACTTGACAACCACCTTGCGGCCGTTGACGATGTAGAGGCCCTTCGGCAGCGTGTTGAGATCGAGGTTGCGACCCACCAGCTCGCCATTGAGCGTATAGACATCGCCCTGACGGGCAGCGTCGTTGATCTCGACACCATCAACTCCGGCTGCGGCAGCATCGAGCAGGATGATGTCGGGAGCCTGCAAATCGTCGCCGCTCATCGTCACCGTCTTGTTGGCGGCGTTGAGACCCACCATCGTGACATAGATGCCATAGAGGCCGTTGCCAGCAGGAATATCGACAGAGAAGTGACCGTCGGCATCACTTTCGAGCAGGAAGTTGCCCGTGGCGCCAGCAAGACCCAGCACATTGATGGTGGCACCCATCAGCGGCTCGGGATCGGCCTCGCCACGCTTGGCGTAGATCGTGCCAGAGAGCGTGTTCAGACGGAGGAGCGTAGCCTCGCGGACGATCGACTGCTGGTCGAAGGTGACGGCGGTCGTGTCGCTCTGATACTTCTCCTTGACGAAGATGAGCTGGTACTCGCCCTCAGCGTCGCGGACATCGAGTGCGTAGTTGCCATTGTCGTTGGTCTCGGTCATGAGCACCATGTCGCCCTGGACGAGCTTCACGGTCACATCGTCGAGAACGTCGGTGGTGGCACCATTGAAGCCCTTCACGCTACCCGTGAGACGGAACGGACGAGCCATCTGGTGGTCGAGGACGACATCGCCTTTGAGGAAGTCAACGGCGACGGTGTCGGTCTTGTAGGTGTCGAGCTTGAAGATGGCGTTGTACTTCAGCAGCGGCTGAGCAACCTTCATCTGGTAGTAGCCCTCCTCATTGGTCATGCTGTTATAGACGACGTCGCCACTCTGGAGCTGGACGAAGACATTGGCGAGGGCCACACCCTTGCCATTGGTGACATGGCCTGAGAGCTCGTTCGTGCTCTGTACCTCAAGATACATCACCGGCGACTCGTTCTGGTCCCAAGAGGCATTGGCCAACTTGTCGAGGTTGTCATCGCCACGGTAGAAGGAGTTTCTCACCTTCTTGTCGGTGACGAAGGCCATCTTCGTGTACTCGCTGGCCTCAACATGGAAGGCGAGACGCAGGTTCTTGCCCGTATAGCGGAAGCCCTCGGGGATCTCAACGACGATCACCTCGGCAGGATTCTTCTTCGTACCATCCTTCTTGACCTCGAGCGTACCGTTATAGACGCGGGTCATAGCGGTCGTGTCGGCAGCGACAAAACCGAGCTCATAGTCGTCGTCGGTGTTCTCGATATAGACGCGCAGGTTGGCCTCATACTCCTTGGTGGTGAAGCCACTCTGGTAGCCGCGGAAGGCGATGCGCTGGATCGTAGAACCAGCGGGGATGCCGAGCTGGTCGGCCGTGTAGATGGTCTGGCTCTCAGAGTTCTTGTCGTAGAGACGGACAGGCACGGCATAATCGGCAAGGTTGGTCGAATCGAGCACCTGCACGCTGCCACCCGTTGACTCCGGAGCAACGACATACTGGAAGAGCGCGGACTGAGTGGTCGTGCCATGGGCAACGATCTTGGCACGGAGGACCATCTCGCCCTCGGCGTGCGGCGTGTAGCGGAAGTTGAGCGTCGCCTTCTCGCCTGCCTTCAGAGCGGGCGTGGCATAGGAAACTTTCTCATAGCCCTCGCCGTCCACCAGGCTGGCCGTCCAGGCACCAGCCTCCAGGTCGGTAGGCTCGATGTTCATCACATCGACCAAGATGTTGGAGCGGTTGTTGACCGTGAAGGTCTCCGGCATCGTGACGTTGTCGATATAGACTCCGTGGCCCTCCTTCAGGGAAGCGTTGACAGCCTCGGCGAAGCTGCTGACCTCCTGCTTGTAGGGCTCGTAGCCGATGGCCTCGGCACGGAAGGTGTAGGCGCGGTCGGTCTTGAAGACGTTGAGCTGATAGCTGCCATCCTCGGCCGTGGTAGCGGCGTACTGCACGTTGTCGGCAGTGAGCGTGACGTTGGCATGGGCGATAGGCGTACCGTCGGCCTCAGCAGTCACGACACCCGTGAGCGGCGTGGAAGCCGTGCTCTCCGTGACGAAGGTGATGACAGGAGCACCATCCTCGGAGAGAGTGAAGTCCTTGTCGGTGAGGTCGGAATCAGACTTGCGATGAACAGACTGTCCCTGAAGGTAAGACTTGTCGGTCTCGAAGCGTACGTTGGAATAGCCTGACGGCACGTCGGCGTGCATGAAGATACTGAGGTTGCGGCCGTCATAGACGAAGGAGTTCTTGAACGTGATGTTCATCATCTCCGCGGTCTCGGTCTTGTTGCCAGCGATCGGGAAGGTGCAGACATCGTCGAAGACCTGCTGCATCGTGTCGGTATTGTGGACAGCGAAAGGCGAGGTAAACACGGCATCGTCGGTGTTGCACATCCACACCTTCAGGTTGGTGGGAAGTTCCTTGCTTTCGTTCCATCCACGGATGATGATACCCTTGATGCGGGTGCCAGGCTCCAGACCCAACTGAGCGGCCTTGTAGATGGCGTCGCTCTCGCTGTGCTTATAATAAGGAGCAACGGGGGTGCTGTTGTTGGTGACGGGGAAGGTGGGGTTGCCGACCTGGACGAGGCTGTTGCTCGTCTCGGCAAGTACCTGCACTGCCACGGTGTCGGAGGTGAACAGAATCTGACCACCCACCTCGAAGGCAGCATAGTAGTTGGCCGTGCCACCCTCGTGCGGCGTGAACGTCAGGTCGAACAGGCGGCTCTCGCCAGCGAGGAACTCAGCCTCGGCAGCCGTAGCCACCTTCTTGCCGTCGCGGTAGAGGCTGACGGCATAGGCACCCTTGGCCATATCGGCCGGGTGGTTGTTGACGATTCTCACGCTGGCCTGGCTCTCGCTATTGACGGTAGCCACGGTGGGGAGGTTGAGAAGCTGGAACATCACGTCGTGGGAAATCTTCGCATAACCCATGCCGTAGATGTTGTCGAGGCGCGCACCAGCCGACTCAAAGGCGAGGTAGAGATTGCCTGCGGGCAGGTTCTCGACCGTGTAGGAACGGAACTCGCCACTGTAGCGAGAGTCGGAGATGAGGTTGAAGGGACTGAACGTGTTGTTGTCGGTACCCGTACCCTCGATGGTGTGGGCAAGCGTCCAGTTCTTTCTGTCGGTAGAATAGTAAACGCGGAGGAAGGTAGCGTCGTCACGGCGGGCAGCATCGAAATGGAGCACGTCGCCACTCTTCACCTTCAGCATCGGCGTGATCAGACGCGTAGGCTCTACGTCATACTGCGCCTGGGCGCAATAGATGTTGTTGGGGAGGTTGGCCTGCAGGGGGAAATCGCTGATGAACCAACTTTCGCCGACGATGTAGCCAGCCGGCATCTTGCCATTCTCGAAGTTGGCATACATCTCGTTTGCTGCCACAGAGGTAGCCGAGAGCGCGATCTCCACGGTGCCACTGTTGGTCTCCAGCGTCAGCGTGCCCTGGTTCTCCGTACCCACCTGTCCGAAGGTGATGGGGAAGGTCAGCGCGGCGTGGGGAGCGACCTGCTGGGCCTTGAAGGCGGTGGAGAATCCACCCGTCATCGAGACATTGGTGATATCGAGCGGCGTAGCACCGTCGTTGCGCAGGAGATAGGAGTAGGTGACCTCGCCCTGGACAATACCCAGGTCGATGGCGTCGCCTACGGGCTTGCCACTACGGTCGAGCATCGTTGCCACGGGCTCGTAGGGATAGGCCTGGCGCTCGCCACAAGGCGTGAGATCGCCCGTGAGGTTGTCGCGGACGGCGTAAGCATAGTTCTTGGGATAAGAAGCGTAAGGCAGGGTGACAGTCAGCGTGGCGGTGGTCTCAGCGCCGAGGGCGAGATCCTCCGTCATGACCGTCGTGCCCACCACACGGTTGTTGAGCGTGGTGTTGACCAGGGAGAGCGAGTAGTTCTCATCGCCCACCTTGAGGTCGCGCTGTCCGTTGTTGCGGAGCTGGACGGAGTAGTTGAGCGTGAAGTTGCCATCGCTTGCCGCATCCACATACTCGGGATTGCCATCGCTCACCTTGAGCACCTTCATGCGAGGCAGCGGAGTCACCTCAGCCGTCGTGGCCGTCACATTGTCGATCAGGACGCTGTTGCCACGGATACCGATGTAAGTACCCTCGGCCATCTCCGGCACGGTGATGGTGCAGAAATTGTCCTCGGAGAGCTCGGGAGCCGGCATGTCAATGACGCCATCGGTCGTGAACTTACCGTCCTCGAAGTTGACATAATAGAACTTGATATCGCTACCATAGTTCAACGCCTTCACATCGACGGTGACCGAACCTCCGACAGGAGGAAGCACCAAGATGTCGTTGAGCGTCTGGGTCTGGGTGAGACTGTCCGTCACCGTCTGCGAACCGATGTGCAGGCAGCCCGAATCGTCCACGCCGCCCGTAGCCTGATAGGCGTACTGGACGTAGTAGGTGTTGGAGCGAACCACCATCGCATCGACGATATGGCCCCAGCCCAAGGGCGCAAACTCCGGGTCGGAGGTGTCGATCGGCGAGTTGAAGTCGTACTTGTACGGACTTTGTGTCTGCGCCTGTACGTTGTATCCGGCAAAGAGCACGGTGAGCAGGAGCAGCAGATGTCTGATTCTGTACATAGTTATTATTGTTTTAATGATTGGTTAAAGGGACAAGCAGACCCGCTCTGGGAGCGTTGGTTGGTCTGCTTGTCCTCTTGCTATGAATCCGATTACTTGACTACCACGTGGAAGACATGCTCAGCGACGCGCACGAGATAGGTGCCGCGCTGCACATGGAAGGTCTTCTTATCGACGTTGTCGGCCTTGGCCACCTGACGTCCGTCGGTAGTGAGAATGGTAACGTCGCTGCCATTGGCGTTGCTGACGGTCACGGTGCCGCGACCTGTCATCACATTGAGTCGGCCCTGGGTCAGCTCCTCTACGCCGAGCGTGATGCCGGCCTCGTTGCTGAAGGTTGACTCGCCCTCGTCATAGACGATGGTGATGGTGTAGATGTCGCCATCGTTGCCTGCGTCGCTGAAAGAAGTGGCGTTGGCGTTGGCCGTGCCGATCTTCTCGCCGTTGCGATAGACATTGTAGTTGAGGATGGTCAACTGACCCTCGTGATAGGTGACGTCGTCGATGAAGAGAGCCAACTTGTTCTCGCTGACGCAACGGATAGCGAAGTACTTCGTGCCCTCGGGCAGGTTGGCCTCGTAGTTGTACCAAGCGTCACCCTCAGCCTCGTGGGTGCTGAGGAGCTTGAAGTCCTCGACGTTGTCGCCGGTGGTGGAGTAGAGGATCTCGAAGGCCTCCGGTGCGTAGGTCAGGGAAGCAGCCTTGGCCCAGAAGTCGATCTTCTGTGCACGACCGTCGAGCTCCGGAGAGATCAGCCAGTCGTCGCTCTTGCCACCATCGTCGGCAGACTCATTGTAGGTACCCCAAGAAGAGATATACTGCGTGCCCGAGTGAGCTACGAAGCGCGGGAGAGAGCTGAGACCCATCTCGACGGGATCGAAGATGATGTAGGCCATCGGATCTCCGCAATGCGGGAAGAGGAAGCCACTGATACCGATCGTCGGCAACTTGTCCCCATCGACTGTCTTCCAGTCGCCGATCTTCTCGCCATTGCTCCAAGCCAGGTAGCTCTCAAAGTCCTCCACGACAGTGCGGGAAGTATTCGTCGGCTTCGTCCAGGCCAGGTTGATGTTGTTGCCCTCGCGCTTAGCCGACAGGTCGGTGACGGTGGGCAGCTCCGGCTCCTTGACGTTGATGTTGACTTTCGCCGTTGTGTTGTCGCTGGGATCATCATCCTCGCTGGCGGGCTGTACGGTAGCATAGACCTCACACTGGCCTGCATCCTCCACCTTCGGAGTGAAGTTGAGGTAGTAGGTCTCTGAGCGGAACGGATCCAGCGGACCACCCTTCTGGCTGGCCACCTTGCGACCGTTGAGGTAGAGGTCGATCGTGAAGTTGTCCTCCACGTTCTCGCCGATGTTGCGGACGGTGACGCCGGCCTCCATTACGTTGCCGACCGTACCCGTGAGCGTAGGCTTCGTGCTGACGGCACAGAGGTTGTGGCCAAGCACGTCGTAGATCTCCACGGCGTCGAAGCTGAGGCGCTGGAGCTCCTTGTCGTTGCACTCACCGAGGAACTTCAGTACGATGAAGTCGTAGGCGGCATAGTCGCCAAGGTCCACAACCTCCTCGATCCACTGGCGGTCGCCCGTGAGCTTGCTGTAGTCGATGTCCTTGAGTTCGACGGTCTTGTTGTCCGGCGTCATGACCTCCAGGCGCAGGTGGTAGTCCAGGCCCGGTACGCCACTGTGCCAGAAGCGCAGCACAGGATTGGCAGCACCCTTGAGAGAGATCTTGCCCGAGTTGAAGGAAGCCACTGTTCCCTTTTCCTTCGGCGTCCAGTCGGCAGAACCGATGATATCGTCGGCAGAGTTGTAGCTCTTCGGCCAGAAGCAGTCGTCGGTATTCACCCACCAGAGGCTGTTGTCGAGGTTGCCCTTGCGGAAGGACTCTCTGAACGGCAGCGTGTAGGGAGCACCCGAGATGACCAGGTTGGACGCCTCATACTCGCCCTCGCCTACGTCGGAGACACCGCTCACGGCGAAGTAGTTGAGATCCTGCACGCCGTACATAGGAACCTGCGGCTGGTAAGAGAGACCCTTCACACCCTCCTTGAGGATCACGAAGTCGAGGGCCTCCAGGTCGAGCGTATAGATATTGTACGTGAGCTCATCGGGCTCCACATAGCCACCGTTGACACCCAGGGTGCTCGGAGCCTTCCAGTCGACCGTGATGGCATCGAGGCCAGACGTGGCGCGGACATCCGTCGGCATACCGGGAATATCGAATCCGATATAGGCGCGGTGCTCGGCAGGCTCGCCGGCCTCGTCGCCCGAATAGGCGGTGATAATATAGGTATTGAATCCATCCAGGGCGCCATTGTCGGTGAAGGTCAGCTGCTGACCCGGCGTGACGTTGGTGAACGTGTGGATGAGGTCCTCAGTCTCCGCACGGCGGCGAACCTCGATCTTGGAGATAGAAGACAGCGTCTGTCCGTTGATGGCCTTGGTCGGGGCACGGAAGGTGAGGGTAGCCTCGCCCACTCCGTAGTCGCCCGGAACGATGGTCAGGTCGGTCACGGTATCAGGAGAGCTGAGCAGCGGGCCCTCGGTGACGAGGATGCTGTCCACGTAGGTGCGGTAGCCGTCCACAGGGCTCTGGTCGTGGAGACCGAAGTGATAGACACCGTCAGCCTTGACCGTCACGGTCGTCTTGAGGTTGACCCACTCGTTCTCGGGAAGGTTCGTTCTCGGGACGATCTCAGTATAGGTAGAGGGATCGAGGCCCTCACCGAAGGAAGCACCAATCTGCTGGAGATAGCTGGTCATACCGCGGCGGGCACTGAAGGAGAAGTTGTACTTGCGGCCCGGGGTGAGGTGGATCTCCGGCGTGATGAGCCAGTCGTCGCTGGCCTGCATTGAGCTGAACGTACAGTAGGCTACGCCATTGGTGGCGTTATACTCCCACGTGCTACCATCGTTGTTGGCATCGACGATGGTGAAGAGGTTGAAGTCCTCCTCCGTATTGAAGTACTCCTCATAGGGCACCTCGCAGGCGTCGCCGATGAGAATCTTGTTGGAGGTGGCCTGTGTGCCGTAGAGACCCTCATAGACCGGGGTCACGACATAGAAGAAGGAAGTGAGCTTGCCCTTCTCGAGGGTTTCCTCAAACTTCACCTTGGTGTAGTTCTTAGCCACCGTCACGCGACCTGGGTAGCGGACGATGTCGTAAGTGACCTGCGGACCATTGACATAGCCGCCGTGTGTACCCTGCGTCGGCGCACGCCAAGTCAGCGTGGACTTCATCGTCTCAGGGTCGATCTTCAGTTTCAGAGAGGAGACAGCCTTGGGGTTGTCCGGTCCCACCCATGCGGTGGTCTTGGCCAGCGGGCTACGTCCTGCTGCATTGCTGGTGGCAGCAAAGATGACGTTGTCGCCCTTGGAGGCCGTGATGTCGATGCTCACCTTCTCGCCCGGTTGGCACGACTTGGTCACGGGCTCTCCATTCTCGATACGCACGGAAGCGGTCAGCGTGCCCGTCAGCGCTTCGCCACCAAACGTCGTGGTCGGAGCGGTGAACGTAGCCACACCACTGGTGCTGCCCTTGGAGAAGGAGACAGAGAGGTCGTTGATCTTGGCCGGCGCATTCACGTCGGTCAGGGCCTCCGCCACGGTGAGACAGACAACCTCCTCGCCGTCGGGGAAGTCGGCCACCTTCGTAGCCTTTGCCGTCAGGGTGTCCACCTCGTAGAGACCCGAGGGCGAGTTCTCAAACGAAGCAGCCCAATAGAGCTTGTCCGTATTGCGGTCGAAGGCGGCACTCTGCAGGTAGAGCGGATAGAGACCCGTAGGACCGATCTCGGTCACGGCACCCGTGGTACGGCTGATCTTGCAGAGCTTACCCGTGCTGCTGATACCGTACATGCTACCCTTGGAGTTGATGGCAAAGCCGAGGAAATAGACATCCAGGTTGCCGATGGTCTGCGTCGTCAGGCTCGCATAGTCGATGACGTTGAGCGCATAGCCCGAGAAATCGCTGTTGTAAGCGATACCATACACCTTATTAGTAATAGGATCGACATCGGTGTCGAAGCAATAGAGGTCCGGGCGGTTGCTGACATCCTCGGTACGCGTCATCTCCCAGGTGTCCATGTCGTACTCATAGTACTGACCCATGATCTCGCCGAGGAAGCTGAAATAGCTCACGAAGCGGAACATGCCATCCTTGAACACACCACCACCGTTGGCGTCGAGGGCAGCGCCGCTGCAGAGGTTCTGGATCGTGATGGGGTTGGTGCCGCGGAACTGTCCCACATAGAAGGGAGTGGCGTCGCTGGGCAGGGTGTCCCACGACTTGGCATAGATGACGTTGCCCCAGAACTCCACGCCGTCTGCACTGGCGAGGCGTACGCGCTGGTTGGGGTTGGGCATCACGAGCGAGCGCGGTGTCTTGCGCAGTTTGCCTCCTTCGCGGTGCCACGGCTTGGCTCCCACGATGGGGCCGCGCTTGGCGGGCGTACCGGCCGGGTCGCCAACGCCAGGTCGCAAGACGCGCTGCGCCTTGGAATCCTGTGCCCACATCGGAAGTATGGGCACGAACAGCAGCATCCATAGCGGAACTGCCAAGAGAAGGGTTCGTTTTTTCATAAGCTGATATTTATAAAACTGTTAGTTGATTTCTCGCCTTTCAAGAGGTCGGTTAGACCGTTTTGAGTTGGATTCAGTGCAAAAATAGCCAAATTTCCACCGAGTATGCTCGGAAACTAAGTTAAATCTCGTTAAATACGGGCAAGATAGAGCCTACTACCGAAATTTAGAACAACCTCGGGTGTCAAATAGTAACTTTTAGGAGAATCAAACTTTGAGAAGGGTAACAAAATCCGTCAAAACTAAGCGCTATTTGAGGAAAAGAAAGCAAAAATTACGAACTATTATTTTGTCATATCAAAATTATCTCCTAAATTTGCGCCGTCATCAATGGTTTTCCAGTCACGACAACAACATATTCTATTAACAATAAAAAACGATTCTTATGAAGAAGATTTTACTAACTCTCCTCGCCCTTCTGACGGTAGCTCCGCTGCTGGCTCAGTCGGACACGCTGACGTTGGGCTATTGCAAGGGCGCAGTGGCCAGTGAAGGTATGGCCACCCAGAAAGGCAACACTTGGGTGTCGGCTGCGATCCAGCTTCCTGGCGAAACCATGGAAGCCTACCAGGGCAACAGCGTGGCGCAAGTCAGAGTGGCTCTGTGCTCCCGCTCCAACATCGACACGCTGCGCGTCTGGGTGAGAAAGACGCTGAAGGGTGAGAACCTGGCCGAGGGCTACATCACCATGAAGACGGACACGCGCATCAAGAAGGGCTGGAACGTCGTGGAGCTCAACGCGCCCTACGCCATCACGGGCGAGCGCCTCTACATCGGCTTCGACCTGAAGCAGCGCGGCAGCACTCCTGCCCTCTCCGTCGTGAAGCCGGGTCAGACGGGTTCCTTCCACTACAAGAGCACCTCTGATGCCTTCTGGGGCGACCGCCACGGACAGGGTGCCATCAGCGTGGAGGCCGTCATCGTGGGCAATAACCTGCCGAAGTATGACCTGGCCCTCACGGGCGCCAAGGCCATGCTCAACGCCACGACGGGATCCGTGACCATGAGCGGTACGGTGTTCAACAAGGCCACACGCCCCGTAAACAAGTTCACCATCACCACCACCGTGGCTGGCCAGAAGTTTGCCACGACCTTCGACAAGACCATCACCTCAGGTCAGTATATCGACCTGAAGTGGACCATCAACCCGACCCTGGGAAGCGTCGATGGCGAGTCGGCCGTCAACGTCAACATCACCGACCTCGGTGACGAGACCGATATCGACCCGACCAACAACGCGCTCGACATCGCCATGGGCTTCAAGCGCAAGGTGCTGCTGGAGGAGTTTACCACCGAGTCGTGCCCCAACTGCCCGCGCGTGGCTGGCTACCTCCACACCGCCCTGGAGAATCCCGAGTATGAGGGCGAGGTCTTTGCCGCCGCCCACCACGTGATGTACTACACCGACTGGCTCACCACGAAGCGCAGCGTGGTCAATGGCGAGTATATCAAGACCGACCTCTACGACTACGCTTCCCTCTACAACGACCGCGGCACCTACGCTCCGGCCATGATGTTCGGCCGCAACGCCTGGTTCGACGCCATGTCCACGGCTGGCAACAAGTGCTGCACCTACATGCCCGGTTCCGCCATGGAGATCGAGAGCCTCATCCAGCAGATCCAGAGCGATCCCGCCAATATCATCATCACCAATCTCTCCGCACGCTACGGCGACAACGACACCACCATCGTGGTCCGCGTGGAGGGTATGCGCAACAGCAGCGCCAAGGATGGTTCGCGCATCACGGTCATGCTGACCGAGGACAACATCGCTGCCCACGCCCAGATGGGTGCCGAGGGATCGTTCACCCACCAGCACGTGACCCGTGCCATCAACTCTATCTGGGGCGAGCCCATCGAGTGGGACGGCAACAAGTTTAGCTACGAGGTCTCCCTGGGTCTGAACACGGTCTATTTCACCAAGAACGACAAGGTGCAGGCCGGCAACTTCGAGGAGGCATGGCGCATGTGGAACAGAGACAACCTCAATATCGTCGCCTTCGTCAACTACTATTCCACGAACGTGGAGGGCTGCGCCGTCGAGAATGTCGAGGGTGCTAAGTTCAACGACGCCATCAACGGCATCGAGGATCTGCCCCAGACGAAGGAGAGCCAGACCGTGCGCTCCGAGGTTTACACCATCGACGGCAAGCGCATCGAGGCCGACCAGATGGGCCGCGGTCTCTACATCATCCGCGACATCCAGGCCGACGGCAGCGTCCACACGCGCAAGGTCATGAGAAAGTAAAACACATACTGCTTCGGGAAGCAGAAAGCGTATAGCTTCGAGCAATACAAAGCGTTACTGCTTCAGGAAGCACAAATGTACCCCTTCCGCCAGCAAGAGACCGACTGTCTCTCTGCTGGCGGTTTTCTTTTGTCCAAAGTCGAGGGAGGCCCGCCGCGCAAAGTCCTGCCCTATCCTTGCGCAAAAGTCCTGTCCTATCCTTTGCGAGAAAATTCCGTCCCTCGCTTGCGAGAAAATTCCGTCCCTCGCTTGTAAAAAGGCCAAAAAGTATCATTCTTTTCGCAAAACAACGACTTTTAACACTCAATCAGCGGATAAGCAGCGAAAAATTATTAATTTTGCGTCCATAATGCGGAAGGACCATGACCAAGAAGAACATCTACATCATATACACGCTTATCCTTTGGGGCACCACTCTGGGGTTTGCCCAAGGCGCCAAGGGCAATGGCGGCGACCAAACCACTGCCACACGCTTGCTGCAGGCCGGCGACAAGTTCTACGACCAGCGGCTCTATACGGCCTCGATGAAGAGCTATCTCGACGGCCTCCGCATCGCCGAGCACCAGGGCTATAGCGAACTGACCGCCCGCTTCTACAACGGCATGGGCAATCTCTACAGCACGCAGGGCGACTACCAGATGGGCCTCTACTTCTACCGCAAGGCACTAAGCAGCAGTCGCAAGACGGGTCAAAAGACGCTACAGAACGCCGTGCTCAACAACCTGGTCGGGGCCTCGTGCTTCGTCGGCCAGGCCGACAGCGGCATGGTGTTTCTCCAGCAGATGGAGGCCAATGTGGAGCACAACCGTGGCTATCGCTACAACATCCTGATGGGGCGCGGCCTCGTGGCCAAGAGCCAGGACCAGCCCGCGGCAGCAGCCAGCTACTACATCCAGGCGCGGCAGTATGCCATCCGCGCGGGAATGGACTCCTCATTTGTGGACAACACCAACTCCTGTCTCGCCCAGCTCTATATGGACACCCATCGCCTCGACTCCGCCATCCTGCTGCTCAAGAAAAACGAGGAGTGGGCCCGCCGCACCAACCACGACGAGTTTCTGGCCGAGACGATGCATCTCCTCGCACAAGCCTACGACGCGCAGGGCGACGCCACGCGGGCCTCGACATGCCGCATGGAGTATGCCAACCTGATGGAGAAGCTCCACTACGGCGACGAGCTCAACGCCATGAAGAACACACAGTATATCTACGACGCCAACAAAAACGCCAGCACCATCAATCTGCTCACGCAGCAGCAGATCTTCGACAACCAGCAGATACGCACCCAGGCCCGCTGGCTCCTCGCACTCGCCATCGCCCTGGCCTTGATCATCGTGCTCTTCATCATCGTCTCGGCACAGAAGCGGCAGCTCCACCACGCCTACAACCGCCTCTACGACCGCAGCCAGCTCTTCCTCGCCTCCCCCATCCAGGCCAAGGAGGCGCCACAGGCCGCCAACAAGGGGGACCACCTGGAGGACAACAAAGGAGGCAAGCTGGAGAGCAACCAAGGAGACAAGCAGAGGGACGATCAGGGAGACAACCAAAGGGACGTGCAAAGGGACGACCAGGAGGAAAAAACTCAGGAGGTTGCTCCCCGATCGCTGATCCTCACGACCGAGCAACGCGCCGCCCTGCTCGCCGACATCGGACGCGTGATGGGAAAGGTGGAAGAGTTTTGCAGTACCGACTTCTCCATCGACCGCCTCGCCCAGCTCGTGGGATCCAATCCCCGCTACGTCTCGGAAGCCATCAACGAGGGCTATGGCAAGAACTTCCGCTCCTTCCTCAACGACTACCGCATCAAGGAGGCCATGCAGCGGCTCGCCGACAACGATCGCTATGGCCACTATACCATCAAGGCGATCTCCGAGAGCGTCGGCTACAAGTCGCAGGCCAACTTCATCAACATCTTCACGCGGCTCACGGGCATGAAGCCTTCCATCTATCAAAAGATTTCGAGGGAGCGAATATCCATAGAAAAATCATGCTAAAAAGCGCATTTTCTATTGCTTTTTCGTGAAAAAGTGACGGTTCCATCGGAGAAAGGTTGGCGTCCCTCCTTTTTGTCGCTACCTTTGCACCCATAAAACATATCAAAAAAAATATTGATTATGGACGCTAATTATTCTACCCACAAGGCCACGCCAAGGTGGCTTCGTTCTGTCGCCTCGCTTGCCGTGGCGGCATTGTTCTCATCGGCGGCCTGCGCGCAGGACATCCCCGCCAAGCCCGTCAATCTCCGTGCCGTGCAACAGGATGGCTACGTGACGCTGACCTGGGACCGACTGGCGAAGGATCAGGCCGACACGCTGCTGACCGAAGGCTTCGAGGGCAAGACCTTCCCCGAAGGATGGAAGGTTCAGACGACCAACACCTACGATCCGACCTACACCTGGTTTCGCTTCCCGACTCCCGAGATGGAAGAGACGGGCAACGAGGAGGACCTGAACCTGTGGAGACACACGGGCAAGGGCAGTGCGGTGGTCACCTGGGACCAGGTGGGCGAGCACGAGGACGGCACGCCTGCCGACCAGGACGAGTGGCTCATCCTGCCCGCCACCAAGGGAGCACAGTATCTCAACTTCTATACCGCCATCGACCCGAAGGTGCTCGAGTATGGCGAGTTTGAGGACTTCAAGGACCATTATTATGTCAAGGTGAGCCACGACGGCGGCAAGACCTGGAAGGCGCTCTGGGACGCTCGCTACGACAGCAACGGATCGGACGACTGGCAGCTCGTCTCGCTCTATCTCGGCGATGCCTCCGAGGGCGACGCCATCGTGGCCTTCCAGGCCCTGAGTGACCTGGACGACGAGGCCACGGGTCTCTACTTCACGTGGGCCATCGACGACGTGAGCCTCTATACGGAGGCCACGGGTGCAGCCGCTCCGTCGCAGCCGCGCGAGGGCAAGCCGCTGGCTTCGCTTCCCGCCTACCGTCCCTTCGCCATGACGGGCAAGAAGGTGGCCCGCCCCCTGCGCTCCGCCTACAAGGTGACGGGCGCCACGTCCTACAACGTGCTGATCGACGGCCAGATGCTGGCCAAGCAGGTCAAGACGACCGCCTATACCGACACGACCGACAAGGCATCGGGCGAATACACCTATGGCGTGCAGGCCGTCAACGGCGACGCCGTCTCGGAGCCCGTGGAGGTGAAGGTCAACTTCTCTGCTCCGCGCACCAATGCCCCGCGCAACGTGCAGGTGACTTCTGCCTACGATGAGGAGACGGGCAAGTACAAGGTCAACATGACTTGGGACGCTCCCGAGGGCGACCGCCAGCCGAGCCACTACGAGTGCTACGCCAACGGCGCGCTGTTTGCCGGATGGCTCGAACCCGATGAGCGCGCCACCGAGCAGACGGGCGTGAACCGCGGCGTACAGTACTATGCCGTCAAGGCAGTCTATGAGAACCCCGACGGCGAGTCGGAGCTGGTGGGCACGCTGGTGGCCATCGGCACACGCAACACCGTCTCTGACCTCCAGGCTTCCATCGACGAGGACAACGCCACGGCCCACCTCACCTGGCAGGCCCCGAAGGCTTCGGAATATACGGTGGAGAAGTATCTCGTCTTCCGTGGTGGCAAGCAGATTGCCGAGACCAAGGCCACGTCCTACGACGACACCAACATCCCCGAGGGCGACTACGAGTACAATGTCAAGACGGTCTATACCGACGGCTTTGTCTCTCTCCCGATAGCCGTGGCCGTGAGCTATGGCGAGGAGATCGTCTATGGACTGCCCTTCAACGAGGACTTCAACAGCGGCCTGCTGCCCGCCGACTGGGCCGTGGAGCGCATCAACGAGTCGATGAAGATAGACTACGTATGGCGCTTCGACAACTGGTTTGAGCTCCCCGTCGCCGGTGGTGGCTTCGAGGGCAACTTCGCTTCTATCTGCTCTTCTATCTCTCCGCTCGTCAATATGTTCGCCGCCCTGGAGACTCCCTGCCTCTACAGCAAGCTGCAGGCCGACGAGAAGGTCTTCATCGACTTTGACATCGATTACTGCACCGTCGATAAGGCTACGGGTCAGAAGTCGGAGGCCGGCCTGAAGTATTCCTACAACAAGAACGAGTGGGCCGACGTCTGCGACGCTTTCGACGGCTACCACGTGGAGGATCTGGCCGCGGGCGAGACCTGCAAACCGCAGCACCTCTCATTTGACGTCACCAGCTGCTTCGCCGAGAACTCTCCGCTTTACTTCGCCTGGTTCTACAATGCGAAGAAGGCTCAGCACATCGCCATCGACAACGTGAAGATCTACATCGTCAACGGTTCGGGCATCCAGAGCACGGAGACGACCGCGAACCAGGCCGACGCGCCCATCTATAGCCTCAGTGGCCAGCGCGTGGCGGGCGACCGCAGCAGCCTCCAGCCGGGTGTCTATGTCCAGAATGGCAAGAAGATCGTCGTGAAGTAAAACCACTGGCCCTCAGGGCCCTACTATAATGAATGCCGCCAACGAACGGACCCTCGGGTCTTTCGTTGGCGGCATTGTTTTTGATTCATCCGATATTTGGAGCGACGCATGAGATGGGGTAAGAGATTTGGCTATAATGAAAGTCATTCAACAGAATGTTACAACCCAAATTCTGCTGTATTGGAAACACACAAACGCCTCTGTCACTCCATTCCCAAAAGACCGTTTTGTATTGCAGCACGGGCGGCGTCAGCCCATGATCTCTTGGTGCGTGCGATCCATCTCGGCAGTCATTACGGAGAAACGCTGCTCCGATCCGCAGGCCTTGACAAACATGGCAGTGAGATTCTCCCGACAGTCGGAGTAGTCGGCCACGTCGTCGAGGAGCAGCACGTTCATCGCGTCGAGGAGCAGACGGAAGAGAGTGACCTGGCGGAAGTGAGCACCCTGCCCTCCCGCAACCCTCAGTCCGCGGGCGTAGGCGTGCATCACAACGCGCACGGTCAGTTCGATGGCCCGATCGGTATCGATGCCCTCGCCCTCCTGCTGCTTTGCGCAGGCAGCGAGGTGGTCGGCCACGGAGGGACAAGCGCCTTCGAGCAGCGCGGAGAAGTTGCGCTTATACTCTGCCACCAGCGCCTCGTAGAAGGCCTCCGAACCACAGGCCCTGCGCACCAGCGACATCATGTCCTCGCCCTGCTGCCTCGCTTCGCGCACCACGCGCTCCATCTCCTCATAGCTGAAATGGATCGTGGCAAGGGGGAAGAACAGCGTGTCGAAGAAGGCTGGAGCTATCTGTTCGTAGTGGTCGAGCATCGCCCGCTTCACGTGTTTCGGCTGACGCCTCTCTTCGATGGATCCTTGCGCACAGTCGATGACACCCGAGGAGAAGGCATCGAAGAAGGATCGCACCAAGGCTGCCAGAAGTTTATGTTTGTCAGTATTCATCTTTTATGTTACTTTCGTTTCTGTGAGAATTATCTATATGGTAATCAACTTATTAAGATTTTTAGGACCCGCTGATTTATCCTGCCCCAGCTGACTTGTGACGAGGGTAAAACTCCCACGAGGTCGTCGATGCCACTGAGAACTCTCTTTTTGAGTGCCTCCAAGCCTATTTTTGCGAAAACGAGACAAAGAAGTCCCCTTAGGAACTTCATTACGTTCTTGGTGAAGAAGCAAGCCCCTATCCACGTGTCAGCCGTATTGTCAAGTTTCGCCCGGATGTCGTTCGCCCGGCAAACCCTCTTGGATGTTCCAAACGTCGCCTCTATCTTGTTCCGTTCACATATGGCCCTTCTTTTCTCCTCGGCGTGCCTGTCGTTGTCCTCCTTGGGTGGCCTGCCCAGTGAGCGGTTGTAACACTCGACATTGTTGTCCTTGAGATATTGCCTGTTTGCTTTCCCAAGATAGATTTTGTCAACCTGCACCTCTCTGGGGAGCATGCCGAAACGTTTTCTGTAGAGTTCTACCTGGATGATCTTCTCATCGCTCAAACTCTCCACATGCTTCACTATTAAGGCACCAACAACCATGCGGGCGGGCTTGTTGCCTGCGCCGCAATGGATGTTCCTCAGACGCTTGTTGTATTCTTTTTCGATCTTGGCCCAGGGAAGGCGGTCGGCAAGCTTGACCCAGCGGTTGGACTTGCTCAATCCAGAGAGAGACTCTTGGAGTTCAAACAAGTCGTGAATACGGTATTGTGAGTAGCATTTCATGTCGCACTTACGAGTTTTAACACACAAAAGTAATCATTTTATCCGAACCGGGCAAATATTTTTCAAGTTAATTTCTTGATTATCAAAAACTTGCCTTAAATTAGCAGACCCTGCTTATGGTGTCTGTGATATTGTTCCTCAACCATAAGAAGTGGTTATAATATTAGCAGAGCAAAGCGTTAAACTTTACTATGATTTACATGCAAAGCATAGATGTTTCAAATATTTTCTTTAATTTTGCGTTTAACGCAATAAAAACGAAAATGAAGAAGGATATAAATCGCATTAAAGTGGTTTTGGTAGAGAAGAAACGTACCAATAAATGGCTTGCTGAACAATTGGGAAAAGACCCTGCAACCGTTTCCAAATGGTGTACGAATTCTTCCCAACCCGACTTGGTGACCTTGACTAAGGTTGCCCAGCTTCTCGATGTTGACATTAAGGACTTGTTGAACTCCAGCAATCCTTCTGCTAACGAAAAAGTGATCATTATCAAAAACAATTAACATGACAGAGCAGAATATCTATGATATAGTCAAGATGCGCATGGCTGTTTACAAGGCAGGCGTGACTGTAGGATTCTGGAAGGATATAGACCAAGATGGTGCATCGGAGATGATGCGCTATATCTTTCCAAAGTCTGGCAATATTGCCTATTACAACCTTGTGATGGAGTTGATGCGCAAAGCCCACGATATGTTTTCTGGTAGCGCTTTCTATCTTTTCAAGTTGCCTGCGCAAGTGGAGAAGATGATTATGGACTATCTGAAGAACAAAAACATGGATGTTGCTAAGCTTGGCGATGACGCAGAACAACATCTACAAGATATGGATACCATCGTGACCGACCATTGTTTTACATCGGTCAATATCGGCTCTTATAGCCAAGATGGCATTGACAATCTTTTGCGATTGTGCGCTTCACATTATAGATACTCTTTTCAGGAGAATGTCAAGTCATTCCCATATATGCAATGATGAGAAATACCAAATACACGAATGCACTCGGAAAAGGGTGTGGATTGGTTGAGGAAACGCTCACCTTGCTGTCTGTATGCCAAGCGCATACGACGAGGGATGAACTTGTCCAGTATGTACGTGAGAACAATCCTTTGAGCCGTTGTTCCGACATGCGTAGCGTGGACATCGTGAAGCTCGTATTCTATCCTCGATTCATGAAGCAGAACCCCGATTTGGTGATGTGGTTGCAAACCATACGTCAGAAAGGTTTGTTGCTTTCGCAGTTCAAGCAGATTCTGATGCTTTATTGTGCTCGTGAGAATGCCGTGATGTACGATTTCATTCTCCAATGTCTCAATCCTTTGCGTGCAGAGCAAGCGCAGATTTTAGAGAGAAACCAGATAATAGCATTCATTAAGGATATTGCCGATAAAGGCTTGGCTCATTGGGGAGAGACGGTGCAGAAACGTCAGGCTTCCTATATCAAGGCGGTCTTGATGGATTTTGACATTGTGGCTCGTAATGGCAACATCTTGCCCTATGAGATTTCCAACTTTGACATGCTCTATCTCATGCACGAGTTACATTTTGCAGGACTTTCCGACATGGCTATATGGAACCATGAGGATTGGCAGTTGTTTGGTTTAGACAAGTACAGCCTCTTGCAGCGCATCATGGATATGAATATAAAGGGTGGCTATATCGCCCAATGCTCAGGCGAGTTGCTTACCATTTCGTGGAACTATCAAACGATGGAGGATTTTATCAATGGAACGTTATGAAGATAAGATAGACAAGGCTCTTCTGTACTTGAAGTCGCCAAGCAAGCTGTCGCCTACAGGCTACAGCTCCATTGTGTATATGGTTTATCTGCCTGAGGATACCTTCGTGGTGAGAAGCATGATAGATTCTTTTCTCAAACCAAAAGCTGAGTATAATGGCTTTCAGGTACATGAAATCTCCATGGGTGAGGTGATTGGTAGGTTTATCAACACGAGTAATTATCTTTCCCTTTGGACGATCCACGAGTGAAAGAAGCGCAACTCTATCAGAGTATTCGACAGGCAATAGAGAAAAGCCGTTTCATAGAGACTGCCATATTGGATAAGCAAGCACAACTTCTACAAGAGAAGACAAACCCTCTATTGGTCATCAAGGATGTGGAGATGCTTCACCCTTTTTATATGATAGGTACGGTGGAGAACAATATCTACAACCAAATCCAGATACCGATGTTGGTGCTTTACCCTGGCGAGACGCAGGGCACGGCTCGCTCCTTCATGGGCATTTACAACCAAGACGGCAATTATCGTTCCATCAACTTTTAAAGACTATCTGTTATGCACAAGATACAAGAATTATTCGACCCTTCCAAACAGCTCAATCGCAAGATAGAGAGCGTGGTTACCTTTGGTGCCAATACCACCGAGGACTTGGAACATGAAATCAAGGAATATGTCGTTACCGACAAACTTCATAAGAATTATGAGGATGTGCTTACTGATTTGCAGCAGGCTTTCAATGAGTCGAGCAAGGAAATCGGTATCTGGGTATCTGGCTTCTATGGCTCTGGTAAGAGTTCCTTTGCCAAGTATTTAGGCTTGTCATTCGACAAGAGTCTTTTGATAGATGGCGTTACCTTTGGCGACAAGTTGATGAGCCGCATCCACGATGCTGCTGTTACCGCTATGCACCATACCATCATCAGCCGTCATAACCCCTTGGTAGTAATGATCGACCTGAGTACGGAGTCTGTGGCTGGTAAAGTGGCAATGGTCAGCGACATCGTATATTTTGAGACCCTCAAACAGTTGGACATCACCAAGTGTACCGACCAGAAGGTGATGTGCTTTGTGGATATGCTCTATAAGGAAGGCAAGTATGAGGAGTTTTGCCGTATCGTGAAGGATGAGATGCACATGGAATGGGAAGAAGAGCAGACCAACGACTTGGCTGCCAATATGATAGCTTCCCAACTGGCTCCTCGTCTTTTGCCTGCCTATTTCCCTGACAGCGAGAGCTACGAGAATATCAATATGAACAGTGCGCTCAACGAGAAAGAGCGTTTTAAGCGTCTTTATCAGTTGATTAAGGAGAAAACTGGTAGGGACAAAGTCATTTTTGTGCTGGATGAGGTGGGTCAGTATGTGGCTTCCAACGTGGATTTGATATTGAACGTACAGGGCATGATGCAAATCTTCAAGGACGAGTTCCGTGGTAGTGTTTGGGTGATAGCCACAGCACAGCAGACGCTTACCGAAGACAACAGACAGGCGCAGCTCAACTCCAATGAGTTGTTCCGTCTCAACGACCGTTTCCCTATTAAGGTGGATATCGAGGCGAACGACATCAAGGAGATTATCACCAAGCGTTTGCTTGGTAAGTCGCAAGAAGGCAAGGAGTTCTTGATGAAGATGTTCTCACAGAACGAGGGCGTATTGAAGAATAACACGCATCTTACGGTGCAGCAACGCAGCATCTATAACCAAGTGTTGACGGAACAGAACTTTGCCGACCTCTATCCTTTCTTGCCAGTCCATGTTGACATCTTGTTGTCGCTCCTTCAGAAGTTGGCAAGTCGTACAGGTGGTGTCGGTTTGCGTTCTGTCATCCGCTTGATACGAGACATCTTGGTGGATAATCATCTTGCTGATGCCACCATCGGACAGTTGGCTGGTCCTGAATATTTCTATGATGTGCTTCGCTCCGACATGGAGAAAAACTCTGCTAAGGAAATTGTGATGGCTGCCGACAAGGCTATCCGTGTCTATACAGGCAATGCCTTGGCGGTGCGTATCTGCAAGACCATCGCTGTGATGCAATTGCTTGACGACTTCAACCTTTCGTTCAACAACATCTGTGCCTTGCTCAACAATCAGGTGGATGATACGCTCGACCGCAACCGTGTGCGTGACTTGATAGACGAGATTGCTGATGCTGACGGACTTACCCTGCAAGAGGTGGAAGGTAAATACCAGTTTATGACCAATGCCATCCTCGGCATCCGAGAAGAGCGTAGCAAGATTGTACCTCGTGAGCAAGAGAAGGCTGAGGTGATGCAGGATATGCTGCGAGACTTGCTCACGCCTGCTCCTGCAGTCAATGTCTATTCGAGCTTGACCATTACAGCGGGTGTGGAGTTGACGGAGCGCAACCGTCCTTACAATATCTATAATACGACAAGCCTGAAGATGAACGTGCGCTTTGTCACTGGTGCGCAGTTTGACGAGACTCGCCAGATGTTGCTCACTGAGAGTACACGCTCTGACAATGCTCGTACCCTCTATTGGCTCTGCACGCTCAACAAGGACAAGGAGGCTTTGTTGCAAGAAATCGTGAAATGCCAGAACATCCGCAAGCATCATCAAAACGAGACCAACAAGGAGATACTGGCTTACCTCCGTGCGCAGAGCGACTTGGCTGAGGAGAAAAAACAGCAGTTGCTGCGTGCGCTTCGTGAGGCTCAGGCGAATAGTGAAATCATCTTCCGAGGCACACCACAACAAGTGAATGCCGATACCTATAAGACGGTGGCTTTGAAAGGTATAGCCGAAAAGGTTTTTGAAAAGTATCCATTGGCATCTGCCAACATGAAGGGCGATTGTGTCAGCAAGTTGGCTGCATACGGTGATGTCACTACCATTCCTGATGCGCTCAATCCATTCAGGATTATCAAGAAGCAGGATGGCACTATCGACACTGCCCATCCTGCCTTGATGGAGATAAAGGATTTTATTACCGCTCACAGTGAGGCGACTGGACAGGAGTTGATGCGCCACTTCGAGGGCACGCCTTATGGATGGTCCAAAGATACCATTCGCTATTTGGCAGCCTTGATGCTGAAGGCTGGCACCATACTGCTACGAGTGTCAGGAAAGAACATTACGGTATTTGGCGACTCTGCCGTTACGGCAATGGGCAATAACAATTCTTTTGCCAAGGTCAACTTCTTACTGAATACGGATGGGGCTTTGAAGATTCCTGAGTTGTTGAATGCAGTCAAACTCTTGACAAGCGTCTTGGGCTGTGCTCGCACGGCACCTGTCAAAGACCAGATAGCCGTAGCTGCCTACAAGCGAATCAAATTGCTGGTGGGCAAGTTCCGCAATTTGCAGGAGAGTTTTGAACATTTCCATTTGGCTGGTTTGCAGACTGTGAACCAAGCTATCCAATATGCCGAGCGCATTATAGACACGGAAGGTGGTGATGCAGCCTATCTGTTGGGTAAGGACAAGAATTGTGAAAAGGCGTTCCGCTATGCCATGGACATCATCAAATGCGATGAGCAGTCGAGACTCATCGACCAGTTCAAGCACATGGAGAAGTTGATGGACGAGGCAGATAAGTTGACAGACCTCGAACAGATTCGTAGCTTCCGCAGTCAGGTGAATGAAGTGCGCAAGGTATATAATGGCTATGTTGCCAATCCCGACCTTCACCTCATTGTGCAAGATGTCATCGAGACTCGTCAACAGTTGGATGCTCATTTGCGTAATGCTTGCTTGGAGTTCCAAACCCAAAGCAACCAGCAGTTGGTGCAAAGTCGTGATGTCATCATGGCGATGGCTGAGAAGCAGCAACTTTCTGATGCGCAACGCTCTGAGATAGAAAGTGAGTTGGGTGATTTGACTATCGAGAGCCGTGGCTCATCGATAGACAATTTGCGTGACATGATTAATACCTATTCGGCTTTCTATTTGCCTCAGGGCAAGGTGAATGCCGTGGAGCGTCATGTCAAGGCATTGGCTCAGGCGGCTGTTCCTGCCGTTACTACGGTTACGACACCTGCCGATGATACGAACAAGGCAACTCCTTTATCTACAAGCTCTTCTGCCTCTACGGTGAGCAGTCCGACTTACTCGCCAACCCAGTTGCGAGTGAAGTCAAGGATTACTTCTCGTGCAGACTTGCAGGCGGTCATCGACCGACTGACGCAGCTTCTTGATAAGGTGGACGACAATTCGCCAGTGGAGTTGATTTTCTAATGATAACAAGACTATAAAAGGATATACATTATTATATATATGATTTCTCAAAACGGAAAGAAGATAATCGAACGCTTCGTGTCGGCAGCCAAGCAACTGCTGATGCAGAACGTGACGGAGATGCTGCAGCAGTGGTATGGCATCTGGGCGGATGGTCACACCATAGGGGTGGAGCAGTTGCCAAGCCAAGATACGGATGTGGTGCATACTGCCCGAATGCTCCGTGACCGCTTGCAACATCTGCAAGCGGCTCTTCCTGATACCGATGCCGACAAGGAGCGACAGGCTGTCAGTCAGCTTGTTGCCGAACAGGCGTTCACTCAGCTCAACCGTTTCTGTGCCTTGCGTATGTGCGAGGAACGTGAACTCATCATGGAGAGTGTGCGTGGTGGCTATGAGTCGGCTGGCTTCATGGCTTACGACAGCATCGCCCAGGTGGCAGGCAGTTCTCGCTACGAGCGATACCACTGGTATCTGCTCAGCGTGTTCGATGAGTTGAGCATGGAGCTGCCTGCTGTCTTCGACCGCTTTTCGCCTTACGGTCTTCTTTTCCCTGACGAGAATACATTGATGAAGCTCTTGGAGCTGATCAATGACGAGCAACTTGCTGCTTGGTATGACGAGCAGAACAACCAGACTGTGAACTTCTGGAAGGAGGACGAGACCTTGGGATGGATGTTTCAGGACTACAACTCGTTGGAGGAACGTCGCAAGATGCGTGACGAGAGCAGCAAGCCTCGCAACAGCCGAGAGATGGCGGTGCGCAACCAGTTCTTTACACCCGAATATGTGGTGCGCTTCCTCACCGACAACTCCTTGGGGCGCATCTGGTATGAGATGACTGGTGGCGAGAGCCGCATTGGTGCGGAGCAATGCCATTATATGATTCGTCGCCCAGGCGAGACACTGACCGAGCGCAAGCTCAAGGAGCCTACCGAGATTCTCTCGCTCGACCCTACCTGTGGCTCCATGCACTTCGGTCTTTATCTCTACGAGGTGATGGAGTATATCTATATGGATGCTTGGGACCATCAGCCTTCGTTGCTGCAGGAGTTTCGTGAGGTGCATACAAGGGAGAGCTTCCATCGTGAGGTGCCACGACTGATATTGGAGAATAACATCTATGGGTGCGAGATAGATCCTCGTGCCCTGCAAATAGCCGCACTTAGCCTTTGGCTGCGTGCACAGAAGAGTTATAGCCAGATGGGACTGGATGCCGCCGAGCGTCCGCTTATCACCCGAAGCAATTTGGTGTTGGCTGAGGCAATGCCTGGCAACAAGGGGTTGCTCCGAGGGCTGATGGACGAGCTTGACAAACCTATGCAGCGTCTGCTCACCACCATCTGGGACAAGATGAAGTTTGTGGGCGAGGCAGGCTTGCTCTTTAAAATGGAGAAGGAAATCAATGACGACATTGAGTATTTGCGCAAAAACTGGAGCAAGGTGAACCAAAACCGCAATACCGCTCTTTTCGATACGGACGAGCGTCGTGCCCAAGTGATGGCTGCCAACGAGGTTCGCCGAGAGCTGCGCCATCACAAGGATGAGTTCTTTGAGCAGATTACCGAGCGTTTGCAAGCAGCCTTGCAAGACCTCTCTTCCCGACTGAGCGAGGAAGAGGGCTATGAGAATGCGCTCTTTTCTGAGGATGCCACTCGTGGCTTTGCTTTTATCGAATTGTGCCAGAAGCGATTCGATTGCATCGTCATGAACCCACCGTTCGGTGAGGGAAGTGAGCATACATCAAAATATCTCAATGATAACTATCCTGCTTGGAGCAAGAATTTGGTATGTGCGTTCTTCGACCGTATGCAGGAGATGCTGGACTACCAAGGTAAACTGGGAGCGATTTTTGATAGAACAGTAATGCAGCGAGCATTATATGAGTCATTTCGTAAACGTAATCTCTGTGGCTTTATCACAGCGTGTGCAGACACAGGTTGGGGAGTACTTGATGCTAACGTAGAAACATCTACATTAGTGATTGATAAGTCATGCTCAGATGTCAAAGGCGTATTCTTTGACTTGTTGGACGTAACTACTGAAGATAAGCCAGAACAACTGTCTGTTTTAGTTCGGACAAACAATAGAAACGAAAAAGCTAAATGGATATTTGAGGTTAAGTCTTTGGGCTTTACAAAACTTCCAAACACTGTAATTGGATATGATTTTGGTCCTTCAATAATAAATTTATTCTCAAATGATAATTTATTGCAGAGAGGATTTGCTTCTCGTGAAGGTTTGCATTTCGCCATTGCTGTCCATTATCGTCTTTTTTATGAATTGAGTGATTCTTCGGATTATGTTTTAGCGGTTAATGGTGCTTCACATTCTCTATTTTGTATGACCCATAGGGATGTTGCATTATGGAATGATAAAAAAACAATAGTCCAAAGTCACCCGACATATAGAGGATGTCAAATTAATTATTTGGATTTTGTTGGTATTGGCTATGGAAAAAGGGGAGATATATTGGATGCTCACATACTTATAAAAAATGAGTATTTTTCAGGGCAATGTATGTCGATTCATTCTTTAACTCCGTCTCAGGCTATTTGTATTGATAGCTATTTAAATTCTATATTGTGTCATTTTACAATAAATTTATACACAGGACAACATAAGCGTCCTGGTTACGTAAACCTCCTCCCCATGCCCGATTACTCCACCCATCAATCCGATATCGAGCGCATCGTCAATGCCATCATCAACATCAAGCGCAAGTGGTTCAGCTTGGACGAGACCAACTTGGAATATCATGGCTTGATAGCACAGATGGATTTGACTGGCGGCATAGATGCCGCATTGGATAAGATGCAGCAAGAACTAACTGCTGACTATGAACAATATATCGAATTGGTGAAGGAGAATGACGACCTATGGATGGACTTGGCGGACATAGACAGAGACAGCGACTTCCGCCAGACACTTAACGAATATAAGCGTCGCCGCCCATACGAGGAACTGCTCTCCATAGACGGAGCCAGCAACTACAACATCATCGACAAGAAAGTGATGGCGCAAGAAATCGTGATGACACTTGTGGGCATGGCTTTCGGCAGATGGAACACGGCATACGCACGAGGTGAGAAAGCGGTGCCTGAGTTTGGCGACGTATTTGATGCCCTGCCATTCATGCCAGTGGTGAGCCAAGGCGATGAGCCATGCCCTGAGGCGTTGCATGTACCAGAAGACGGCATCATGACCAATGATGCAAACAGCCCATTGTGCCTTTCTGCTCATGTAAGAGAGGTGATGCATGAACTATGGGGAGATCGTGCCGACGATTTGGAGTATGAGCTTTGCTTGCTGATAGGTTGCAACAGTCTGCAAGCCTACCTGCAATCACCAACAGGCTTCTTCGACTATCACTTCAAACGCTATACCAAGAGTCGTCGCAAGGCACCTATCTACTGGCTCCTTGCCTCTGAAGACGGCAGCGTGGATTACTGGGTGTATTATCCAACGCTCAGCAAGAACACCCTGCCACAGCTCATTATCCACCTAAGAGAACAGGCTGAGCAAATTCGCACCACCCTCAATGCCGCCCTTGCCGCCCACGACAAGGCACAAGAAGCACAGCAGAGAGCCAAACAGGTACAAGTGGAAGGCATGATGGAAGAGCTGAACAGACTCCTTGCCGCCAGCTATACCCCTAATCACGATGACGGTGTGCCCGTAACAGCTGCACCTCTGTGCCATCTCGCAGCCAGCCGACTATGGCGACAGGAATGTGAGAAAAACATGGAGCAGTTGGAAAGTGGCGATTACGACTGGAGCCACCTTGCCATGAGCATGTATCCAGCCCGAGTAACCCAAAAGGCAAAGAAAGACTGGTGCATGGCACTGACCCACGGTTTGGAGCATCTCTGCGAGAACAAGCCCAAGGAGAAACGCTCCAGAAAGAAGAAGGACGAAGGCAATGAACCAACCCAACTTGCGTTATTTTAATCTGATAAAGAAGTAAGATATGGACATCAATCAAAAATATACCGATTTGCTGAAAAAGCAGATTGAGAGCATCAAGAAAGAATGTAGATACTTGGAATTTAAATCCAATTATCAAGAAGCAGACAAACTGGGTAGATATATCTCGGCTCTGTCTAATGGCGCATGTCTTGACCATCAGGACTATGCCTATCTGTATTTTGGTGTGGATGATGAAACGCTTGAGGTGAAGGGTACTACTTTTGATTGTTCAAAGGTAAAAGCTCAGGGAAACGAAGCCTTGGAACTATATTTGAGGCGTATGGTTGTGCCCAAGTTGAATTTTTCAATCGTAGAGTTCAAATATGAAGGGAACGTGCGTGTCGTCATGTTTAAGATTCCTGCGGCAGTCAATGAACCGACAACTTATAAGCAAAAGCCCTATATCCGTGTAGATAGTCATGTGACAGACCTGACTCCTTATGTGGATTGGATGCGCCAAATATATGTGTCTAAAAATGATTGGTCGGCGCAAATTATAGAGGACGCAACGTTGGAAGATCTCGACCCTGAAGCAATAGTAACAGCAAGGAAGGGATTTACAGAGAAATTTCCCCAGTTTGCCGAAGATATGGCAGATTGGTCTGATGCTGTTTTTCTTGATCGAGCAAACTTGACGCAAGATGGGATGGTGACACGTGCGGCAATGCTGCTTGTCGGCAAGAAGGAAAAGGCTTATAAGTTGGGACATATCGCCCAAATTGTATGGAAATGTTATCAAGGCGACAAAACCTTTGGCGACATCTTTACGATACCGTTTATCAAGAGTACATCAGAGGTGTTGGGATGTATCCGTAACTATCGTTTCAAGATTTATCCTAACAACTCATTGATTCCTGCAGAGGTGTGGAAGTATGACACTCGTAGCATTTTAGAAGGTATGCATAATTGCATCTTGCACCAAGATTACGTTTGCAATGAACGCATCCTTGTCATTGAAGACGATGACAAACTGATATTTGAGAATGCAGGCAGCTTCTATGAGGGTGATTACGAGGAATATATAATGGGGCTGAAAACACCAAAGCGTTATCGCAATCCTTTCTTGGCAAAGGCTATGGATAATATCAAGATGATAGACTCCAAAGGCTATGGTATTCATAATATGTTCGTTCGACAAAAAGAACGTTATTTGCCGATGCCATGCTACGATGACTCTGACGATTCGCATGTGGTAATGCAATTGCCAGGAAATGTCATGGATAAAAAATATAGCCTATTGTTGATGGAAAAGTCGGATATCAGTCTGACAGAGGCAGTATTGCTTGACCAAGTGCAGAGAGGCAAGAGAATTAGCGATAGTGCAATAGCTTTGTTGAGAAAGAAACGCCTCATTGAAGGAAGAAAACCGAATATCTTTATCGCTAAGAGTTTGGCACAAAAAACAGGGAAAAAGATAGAGTATTCCAAACACAAGGGACTGGAAGCAAAGTCGTGCGAAAGCCTGTTGCTGAATGCGTTGAAAGAGCATGGCAGATTGTCAAGGGCTGAAATCGACACGTTGTTGTGGAATGTGCTGTCAGACCAATTGGATGATTCTCAAAAAAAGACAAAGATTGGCTACATCCTTCGCAAATTGCATAAAGAGGGAGTTATCTGTAATGAGACTACTGGTAATAAGTCGTTTTGGTCGCTCGTAAATTAATCTGATTTTACGAGCGATTTACGAGCGATTTACGAGCGATTTTTACGGGGGATATAGAAAAATGACTGATATTCAGGTCGTTAGCAAAATCTCGTTTCGCAAAAATTACGAGCGGATTACGAGCGATGAGATTTACAAGAAAGCTGCAAAAAATACAAAAAGATGGACATACAAGGATATATCATAGACCATTGGTTGGAGAAGATGAGCGCAGAGAAGCCTGTGCTTGTCATCTATGACCGTGACGGTTTTTATCATAGCCTCCTGCCTCTTGCAGAGGACAGAGGTGTGAAGGTGATAGATACAACCAAGGGCTTGCTTCATGCCCGATTGGCTGCATCCCGTTTTTGGTGTGGAGAGTTGGCGCAAGAGAAAGACTTGCGAATGATTATCTATCGCCAAAAGACACAGCCAACCACAAGTCGCCAGTGGGTGGAGGAACCTTATAGTGCCTTCAAGAATGCTGCCGCCATGTTTCCTGTAGGTCCGCAAGATGACTATAAGTACATCTGTCAGTCGTTCTTGCCAAATAAAACTGAGGAAATCAATCAACTCTTTGAGAGTGGAAACACATCTTTTAATATGGTGAACGCTCTGCTCGACGGTGCGGCTTATCCTGCTTTGGAGGAGTTGACTGGTGGCAAGAGCTTTGCTGAGATGACTATAGGCTTGTTGTCGCAAAATACTTGTAGTGATATGCGTTGGCAGCAAGAGTGGAGCCGTTTTGCTGAAGTGCAATATCCAAGTCTTGACAGCAATGGAGCGACCTTGCAGGAAATCCAGCAAAAGCTATGGATGTATCTGCTTTTCTCAGAGTTTGTCTTTGATCTTCCAGGTACATTGCCTGATAGCTTGAAGACGGTGGCTATGGCTCCTATGGAAATTAAAGACAAGGTGTATATGGTATGCGACCAATTGCGAACACGTACCAATCTGCGAGAGGTTTATGTGAGAATGGCTCGCAAGACTGCCGATGCCTATCATCTTGTTGATTTGTTTGCCAAGGCAAAACATCTTGGCGACAGGGTAACTTTCGCTTTCGAGAATGCTGTAGAATACAATCGTTTTGTGTCTTATCTGAAAGAGGGTAAGTTGGCCGAAGCTCATGCTATGCACAAGAAGAATGTGGAAGATGTATGGTATCAAGAAGATGCAGAGGTTGCAACTTTCTGGAAATTGGCAGGATATGTCTTGCAGATAGCCGATTGTGTGAATCGTGGCATCAAGAGTGATGGCGATATGCAGGAATTGGTAAAGTGGTATGCAGAAAGTGGATATATAGCGGACTATGCTTTCCGCAAATATCTGACTGATAGCCAAGAGGCTGTGAACCTACCGCCCGCTGTGAAACGGATGACGGAATATGTGAATGGAGCGCATGCTGACTTTGCTGAGCGAGGGGTGAAGGAGTATCAACAACGAGCAAAAGAGATAAAGGAGCATGCTGAGCTGAGAAATCAAGCGTGTGAGGATGTCGTATATCCAGCTTTGAAGGAAGGTAAGCGTATTGCTTTGTTCTTTGTGGATGCATTCCGCTATGAAATGGCTAAGAGTTTTGCCGATAGTATTGCTCGTAATTATCCTGAGCATGTCGAGATAACGCCAAGAATCTCTTTCTTGCCTTCTGTCACTCGCTTTGGTATGGCTAATCATTTGGGACACGTCAAGATTGTGGAACAAGCAGGAAAGGCTGAGCCTTCTGTTGATGGAGCGGTCATCATTTCTCCAAACGAAAGAATCGAATATCTACATCAGAAAACAGGTGTGGAGGTGCAAGATGTGCGCTTGGAGAATTTCCAAGACACGGTGATAGAGGACAATGTACGCTTGCTTATTGTTAGAAGCCAAGCCATTGATGCGGCTGGTGAAAACAACAAGTTGGACGGACTTGCCACAATGGATAAGGTGATGGTGCGTCTTTCACGAGCACTCAATGAATGTAAGCAGAAGCATTTTGACGTGGCAGTCTTTGTTGCCGACCATGGATTTATGGTTCAGCCAGCATTTCACATGGGTGACTTGATTGCCAAACCAACCGGAAGTGACATCATCTTGGAAGAATCTCGTATGCTGATGGGTAATCTGAACGATAGTGAGGACACCTTGTCGTTTACTCCTGCTGAATTGGGAATAGATGCGGAGGTGATGAAACTATGTTACGCCAAGGCATTTACTGTATTCCGCAAGGGTGAGCTATTCTATCACGAGGGACTTTCGTTGCAGGAGAATGTGGTGTCGGAAATTGTAGTTCAGTTGCAAGAAGAACGTCAGCTGCATAGTATGGCAGTGAAATTGGAGTATAAAGGAAAGTCAACAGGTACGGTATATACACGTCGCCCATTGATAGACCTCAATATCCATCAAGAGGACTTGTTTGCTTCAGATGTCAATCTTCGCATGATAGTAAAAGACAAAGATGGAAATGTTATCGGACAGCCTTGTGATAAATTCTATGATGAGGTGACGCAGATGGTACATATTCCATCGGGTGTAACACAGGCTCGTCAAACAATCTGTATAAACGAAGATTATAAGGGTGACAACATCGTGGTGTCTGTCTTGGATGCGGAGACCAATGTGATGCTCTCGTCATTATGCTTGAACTTTGAAAATGATTTGTAAATGGATGCATTAGATATAAAACTCAATGAAGCCTTTCCTGGCAAAGTGGTGCGCAAGGATTTGTTGCACGAAATCAAGCGTGCGGTAAACGTTCCATCCTTTGTGCTGGAATTTCTCTTGTCACGTTATTGTGCAAGTGAAGACCCCGAAGAAATTGAGGAAGGCAAGAAGGCTGTGCTGCAAACAATAGAGAAATGCTATGTCCGACCTGATGAGTCGAACAAGGCGCAAGCTATCGTGGAACAGAAGAAGCGACATAAATTCATAGACAAGATACATGTGAAGTATGTGGAGCGAGAAAAACGTTATTGGGCGGAGATGGAAAACTTCGCCTCTAAGCGTATTGCCATCAATCCATGTTTCTATCAAGAGAATGAAAAACTTTTGGAAAGTGGTATCTGGGCAGAAATCACCTTGGCTTATAATGAGGTGGAAGAGGACGATTATGCCTTTTTCATCGAGGATTTGCGTCCTATTCAGATTGCTCATTTTGATGCAGACAAGTTCTTTCGTGGTCGTGAACGCTTCACTACCGACGAATGGATTGATGTGCTGATACGTAGTATCGGCATCAATCCCGACTGGCTGGCAGAAAGGTCACGACATTTGACTAGGGATAGAAATGGCAGACGATTGAAGTTCCATATTCTCTCTCGATTCTTGCCTTTGGTGCAAAGCAACTACAATAGCATAGAGCTGGGAGGAAGAAGTACGGGAAAGAGCTATTTCTATTCAGAGTTTTCTCCTTATTCTACCTTGTTGTCGGGTGGTCAAGCCTCTACTGCCACCTTATTATATAATAACCAGCGCAAACAGGTAGGTGCTGTTGGCTATTGGGACAATGTGGCATTTGACGAAGTGGCTAAGATGAAAATCAAGGATGCCGACACTGTGCAGATTATGAAAGACTATATGGCTAATGGTCGCTTCTCTCGTGGTAGGGAGGTGACTGGATATGCCAGTTTTTCTTTTGTGGGTAATTTTGACTTGAATATTCCGCAGATAGTCAACAATTACGATAAAGACCTATTGGTAACATTGCCTGAGGCTTTCGATCTTGCAGTGATAGACCGTGTCTACAACTATATCCCAGGATGGGAAATCCCGAAGATAGACGACAGTGCCTATAACAATAATTTCGGTCTTATCACCGATTATATGTCAGAGGCATTGCATTATCTGTTTGTGCATGATAGTGACTATGTGGGTGTGGTTAATGCAAGATTAAAGAAGGGAGATAACATAGAAGGTCGTGATAATCGTGCTTTGCAAAAGACTATTTCTGGCTTTATCAAGCTTCTCTTTCCTACAGGGCAACCTACAGATGAGGAGTTTGATGAAATCGTGGAATATGCTATTGAAGGTCGCCGTAGAGTGAAGGAACAGTTGAATAAGCGTAAGCCTGATGAGGAGTATGCACGCATCAACATGTCGTATATCAACAAGGATGGTAACAAGGTGGTTGTATATTGCCCAGAGAGCAAGTATAGCAGAGCAACTCAAAACCCTCGTAAAGATCCAAGTGTTTCTGTTTTGACCAAGAATAATGAGGAGCCAGAAGGGGGCAAGACAACTATTGCAACTGTGGAGACCGTTGAGACTTCAGCTACAGTCGTCAGTCAGACAGTGGTGCAACCAGCTATTCCTGTATCTAATGAAAACTTGTTACCAAAGGAGAAAACGGTAGATGTACAGTATGGTGATACAGGCTATAGCTATGATGACTTATTCGCTGACTACCTGCGAGGTGCAAAGATTGTCCAGTTGGAGGAACCTTATCTTTCGCATGGCTACCAAGTTACCAATTTAGTACGTTTCATAGAACTTTTGGTGAAGATAGGTGATTGTCTGATTTTCAAGTTGATTACCAAGTTAGGAGATACAGAGGAGGATTCTGTCTATATAAAGGATAGTCTCCAAGGTATCAAGGAAACCTTGGCAGATATGGAAGGTAACAATATGACAATGGAATACGAGTTTGATGAGAATTCGCATGACCGCTATATCCGAACCAGCAATGATTGGGACATAACGCTTGGTCGTGGTCTTCATTTCTATCAGAACTTGAATCCTAACAAGGATAGTCGTAATTATTTCCAAATGGGTACCTATGACCTTTCTCTCCGTCCATGCTTGAAGACAAGGTTTACGTTTATAAAAAGAGATTCACTACTGTCCCGTTAAAGTGGACTAATCGCTCTTTGAATTGATTGAAATACAGT
>OFMV01000153.1_pt1 | contig 65779 bp, 76 predicted proteins | sample 1541881 | NCBI WGS metagenome assembly OFMV01 (sample SAMN04209220, study PRJEB22552) | human gut metagenome | biome: gut; material: feces | host: Homo sapiens | place: USA: Oklahoma
AACTATACCTGAAGAGGTTGTTGATATCATTGAAAGGAATGGACTTCACTATGAATAATAAAATTTTTAATTTAGTTGCAGTGTTAAACGAAACATTCAGGGAAATCGATATTGATTTTGATGATCATATTGAAGTTATGAACTCCATTGGTTTCTTACATCTTTTTGATGATCTACAAGATTATCGACAACCAGGAAAGATCCAATACAAACTATCCGATATCCTTTTACTATGCTTTTTAAGTATTATTTACGAAGGTAAGACGACTTGTTTAGGGATTTATGACCATATACTTGTATACAAAAGTCGATACGAAAAATACGGATTAATCAAGGATGGACAGATTCCATCTCACGATACTATCCGCAGAACATTGATGTGTATTGATCCAGTTGAATTTGAAGAAATAACTATTGGACGTATCCATGAATTCCTTCAGGAACTTAGAAAATGTGCTCAAGGTACTATGTACTGTCATCAATCCGTTGATGGAAAAGAAGCACGTGGCAGTGGAAGAAGTGAGGATACTAAGAATCCTCAAAGAAATATCAATGTATTGAATGTATACAGTAACTCAGACTGCCTTTGTATCCATTCCAAGCCGGTTGAAACTAAAACAAATGAGATTCCAGTAGCACAGGAAATCCTAAGAATGATGGAACTGAAAAAGACAGTTATTACTTTTGATGCTCTACATACACAAAAAGAAACATGTAATATCATTGCATCAAAAAAAGGCATCTATGTAGCACCTGTAAAAGATAATCAGTCAGGCTTGCGACAAGAAATTTTAGAAAAGTTCAAAAAATATGAACAGACTCCCAAGAAAAAAATAACTACATTAGATACCGAAAAAAGAAACTTTAGATTTATTAGTCTGCCATCTAATTATGATGATTGTGGATTCACAGGAATGAAGACATTTGTAGAAATGGTATCACACACACGCAAGAAGGCAATTACCATGTATTTTATATCAAACACAAAAGATACAGAATTGATTGCGGAAGCTATAGAAAGAAGATGGGAAATAGAAAACAATTTCCACAAAGAAAAAGATACTTACCTGAATGAAGATGATATACATTTTACAAATAAGACATCTATCAATAATATCGTTATTTTAAACAATCTGGCATTGGCTCTAGCAAAAATATACGGAAGTATATCTACAAATGAAATGCGAGTTGCGAAAAAAGAATTTAAAGCCTTCCCAGTTGAATGTATCAGTAAAGTTCAACTGATCATGAAAGATACAGAAATTATTAAACAGATCAAATCAAACCTAAGAAGAAAGAAACGCTAATCTGTCGATGTTTTTAATATTGCCATCTCAACCCATAAAAAAATCGGAAATTCTTTAATAGAGTTTCCGATTTTGTTTATTTAAGCCATTTTATTTTTCATGCGTAACTACTATTAACTATGTTATAATTTTTATCAGATCAAGGAGGTTTTTATGGCAATCGACGGATTATTTTTATACAATATTCAAGAAAAATTAAACGCATATACCCCATGTAAAATTGGTAAAATACAAAATATTAGCGATGAAGAAATCTTGATCCATCTTCACACGCGTAATGATGGAAATCAAAAACTTGTCATCAACGTACATTCCAATACAAATCGTGTATATATCGCAAACTTTATTCCAGGCATTCAACCCGAACCATCCAACTTTGTGATGGTATTAAGAAAATTATGTTCCCAAGCCATTGTCGAATCCTTTGAACAAGTTGGCTATGATCGTATTTTATGTTTACATTTATCTTGTCGTAATGAATTTCAAGATTTAGTAAAATACGATTTAAATATCGAACTCATGGGTAAATATGCCAATCTTATTTTAGTCAAAGAGGGTGTAATTGTAGATGCATTAAAACGTATTCCCGTATATGAAAATTCCAAACGATTCATTCATCCAGGTGCAAAATATGTAGCTCCTACCCAACCAGAAAAGAAAAATCCATTTGAGGTTCAAGATCTTGATCTAGACCAAAGTCTAGTCAAACAAATCTACGGCTTTTCTCCATTGCTTTCAAATGAATTTTTGTATCGTATGAACAATAACGAAAAATATATCGACATATTAAATGAAGTGGTGAATTCAAATACTTTATACATTTATAAAAAAGATTTTCATTGTATTGAATTAAAACATTTAAATGAACAAGCTAAAACCTATACGATCATGGAAGGCTTAAATCATTTATATGAAGAAGATGAACAAAAGAAACGTATTAAAGAACAATATGGTGATATTATTCGTATGGTCGATAAAGAAAAAAATAAACAAATAAAAAAACTTCCAAAGCTTGAACAAGCCTTAGAAGATGGTAAAGACTATCATAAATATCAAGAATATGGTGATTTGATTTTTGCGTACATGTACCAAATCAAAAAAGAAAAAACAATCATTTTACCTTCGTTTGAAACCAATGAAGATGTAACTATTCCAATTGATATGCGTTATGATCTAAAAACAAATGCGAATAAATACTATCAGAAATATCATAAGATGAAACGAAGTTTAGTGATCTTAGAAGAACAAATCAATCAATGTAAAGAAGATATTGAATACTATACACAACTTGAAGAGCAATTACAGTATTGTAGCGTATTTGATGCAGGAGAAATCCGTGAGGAATTGATCAAGCAACGTGTTTTAATGCCTAAAAAAGAAAATAAAAGAAAAAAGAAGAACAATAAACCCAACGTTCTTCATCTTGTTTTTGATGATTGTGAAATCTATGTCGGTAAAAACAACATTCAAAATAATTATGTAACACACCAAGTCTCAAGAAAAAACGATTTATGGTTTCATGTAAAAGACTATCATGGATCTCATGTTCTATTAAAGAGTGCTGACTTTACAGAACCACAAATTAGACTCTGTGCACAATTAGCTGCCTATTATTCAAAAGGTAAAGATTCTAGTTCAGTACCGGTTGACTATTGTTTGATTTCGCAAATCAAGAAGGTACCTGGCTCTAAAATTGGTTTTGTGACGATGAAATCCAATAAAACAATCTATATAGATCCAGATGAAACTTATTTATTAGACATCATTAAAAAACATCAGGCAAAGTAAAAGACGGAATTTCAATTTCCGTCTTTTTCATTTTATCCTTTTACTTCAATAGTAGAACCATCCGGTCCTGGTGTGTTTTTCAAGTAATCAATGATTTCTTGACGTTTGTCAGCTTTACAAGGTTTACAAGCAATATGATCCATATCTTTTGAAACCAAGGCTTCGGCCATACCACTACATCCAGGGAATCCACAACCACCACAGTTATAACCAGGTAGTAATGATGTTACTTTTTCAACACGTTCATCTGCTTCTACTTTTAAATATTTGTCAGCAACACCTAGACCTAAGCCAAGCACTGCGCCAAGTACAAGCATCATAATTACGGCTACGATTACCATATTTATTCTCCCTTCACTTGATTGTGAGCTGGATTGTTAGTGCACGCAAAATCTTTACATCCATCACAATCCGCTTTTAAATCTTCACACCCCTCTGGTTTGGGTGTTTTTTTATTCATTAAATACAAAACAATATAAATAGCGACTAATGCGCCAAAAAACAATATTGCCAATAAATATCTCATTATACAATTCCTGTAAAGCAAGAGAATGCCATAGCCATGATGGCAGCTACAATCAAGGCGATTGGATTACCAACGAAGGCAGTTGGAACTTCACTTTGTTCTAATCTTTCACGAATTGTTGAGAAAATGAATAATACAAGGGCAAATCCTAATGGAGTACCAATTGAGTATACTAACATTTGTGCAAAATTATAACTATTAGAGATATTTACTAAACATACATTTAATACAACACAGTTTGTTGTGATCAAAGGTAAGTAAACACCTAAAGATTTATAAAGAGCAGGACTTGTCTTTTTAATAAACATTTCTGTCAACTGAACTAAAGAGGCAATTACTAAGATAAATGTAATCAAATCCATAAATTCAAGTTTTAAAGGTACAAGTACTAAATAATAAAGTGCATATGTAACCAATGCAGCAACAACGATAACGAAGACAACGGCCACACCCATACCAATAGCTGAGCTTTTCTTTTTAGAAACACCCATGAATGGACACATACCTAAGAATTGAGTTAAGATAACGTTATTTACTAATACACTCGTTACTAAAAGTGCCATTAATTCACCCATCTTACTTTTCCTCCTTTGCCGCAGCTTCTTCCTTAGCTGTTACATGTTGTTTATAAGCACCAACAGCCGCTGCTAAAACCGCAAATGTAATGAAAGCTCCAACACTAGATCCAAAGATACTAATTGTGAAGTTTTCAGGAATAATGTGTAAGTTCAACCAAACTTGCGCTTCATTGAATGGGTTTACCACTTTAATTCCACCTGTCGAAATCAATTCACGAATAAATGACATCGCAAGTACTGCCAAAGTATATCCTAGACCCATTCCTAAACCATCAAGAGCTGAATCCAAAATTCCGTTTTTACTAGCGAAAGCTTCCGCACGACCCAAGATGATACAGTTAACTACGATCAATGGAATAAATACACCTAAGCTTGTATTTAAACTTGGCGCATAAGCTTGAATCAACATTTGAATGATCTTAACCAAAGTTGCGATAATAACAATATAAACTGGAATACGAATTTCATCTGGCGTAATTTTACGAACACATGAAATGATTACGTTTGACATGATCAAAACGATAATAACACTAACACCCATACCAATCGCATTATTTACAGTTGTAGTAATGGCTAGTGTCGAACAAATTCCTAAGAATAATGAGAATACTGGGTTATCTTTAATTAAACCCGCTTTAAAGTTTTCAAAACGATTCATCTAGATAACCTCCTTACTTTAATTGATCGACAAGTTTTGCCGCTTCATGAATACCACTAACAACAGGACCAGAAGAAACAGTTGCACCAGAAATTGTATCCAATTGTCCAGTTGCATCTTTTCCTTCTAAAGATTTCTTAAATGGAGCTTCCGTTACTTGAGATCCTAGACCTTTTGTATCTCCATTACTAATGGCATTGTATTTATCAATTTTCTTTGAATCTTTATCAATAGATACTAAGAATACAGTTCCATCCTTATATCCACTAACACTCATGTTAAAAATATAAACATTTTTATATTCATAAACCTTTTGAACGGTTTTTGAATCCAAAGTTTTGTTCACTAATTTAAAATCATTTGAATTTGCATCTGGATACATAGCTAATAATGATTCTTTTTCTTGTCTTTCGTTATTTTCAGCAATAACTGGAGCTGTCATTTGATTGGCGAATGCTAAAGCACCACCAGCAACTGCACTTACAATAGCCAAGAATAAACCTAAATGTACAATCTTGTTCATAGAGTTACCTCCATCGTTTCAACAACAGCTGCTGTTTCAGGGATAGTATCTACCTTTTGAATGGAGCTAGCTGCATAGAAACTAATAGCTAAACCAATCAACGCTAAACAAGCACAAACAATTCTAGATTTCTTAACCAATTCTAATTGTTTACCATCGAAACATGACTCAATCCATGGAGTAAACATATTCATCAATAAGATGGAATATAAACATCCTTCTGGAAGATTGGCTTTTAAACGAATCAATGTAGTTATAATAGCTGCACCCATTGCGAATACAACACGTCCACTTGCACTTGTTGGACTTGTTACTGGATCTGTTAACATAAATACAGCACCAAAAATAACACCACCCGTTAACAAGTGTAATAATGGATACCAAATAAAGGCTGGAATACCATTGTATGAATCAATTCCTGTAATCAAAGCTACAACAGCCGTTAGTACAAAAATCGTTCCTAAATAGACAACTGGAACTCTCCAGTCAATGATTTGACGAACCGCAAGTACTACACCAATAATCAAAATCAAGATAGAGAATGTTTCGCCAATAGAACCAGGATATGTTCCTAAAGCTAGACCTGCAAATCCTCCATATTGTGATAAAAATGAATCTAATACAGTAGCATTTGCTGGTAGCCAATGATAAGCACTCGCAATCACTGTAGTTGGTGTTGCTTGTGAAATAAGTCCAACACTCACACCTGTAAATGCCTGTAAAATAACAGCACGACCTACAGCTGCAGGGTTAAAGATATTTTGTCCAAAACCACCAAATAATAATTTTGCAAGTACGATTGCGAATACTGTCGCAATAATAACTGCATAACAAGACATGTTAACAGGCACCATCAAAGTTAAAATGATAGCTGTTACCCATCCAAATGAACTCTTTAAGAAAGTTTTGATATCTTTCTTCATAATCTTTGCGAAGATGGATTCGCAAACAAATGTAGTAATTAAAGAACAAGCTAATAAAAGAACACAATGTAAAGCAGCATCAGCACCCCATGCAGATGCATAGTAAATTACGGATGCTACAAACACAACTAATAAACTTAAAGATAATTCTTTCATGATACGTTGTGTTGACAAGTTATTCTTAATGCTTGGACTTACATGAAAAGTAAATTTCATTTGAATCCTCCCTACTTTTTCTTAAGCATAACAATACGTTTTGCCTTACGAACATTTTCAGTTACATCGATATGAGAAGGACAAATATAAGTACACATTCCACATTCGATACAACTCATAACACCACGTTTTGACATTTCGTCCACGTCATTTGCCTTCAATGCAGCTGTAATTCTTACAGGCTGTAAACCACTTGGACAATGATCACTACATTTACCACAACGTAAACATGCGATCGCATCATCATTTGCAGCTGGAAGTACAGTTAATGCATTCATAGCACGATCAACGACAAACATATCATTGACAATGGTTTTACCCATCATAGGTCCACCAGAAATCAAGCGAACTGTATCTTGTGTATATCCACCACAAGCTTCAATGATCTCACTTACAGGCATACCAACTGGTACACATACATTGTGAGGATTTTTTACACATTCACCACTCACTGTTAAATTCTTTTGTGTGATGGCTTCCCCTTTTTCAAAGGCTTTCGCAATCGCAATGGCACTTGAAGCATTTCCAATGATAGCACCAGCTTCAGCAGGTAATCCACCATATTCTTTATGTAATACTTCACGTACTAAAACACGTTCCCAACCCATTGGGTAAACATCAGGGACTGGATATACCTCAACACCAGCCGCATCTGTCAATGCAGATTTCACTTTTTCAATTAAATCCGGGTGAGATTCTTTGATACAAATGTAAACCGTTTTAGCTTCAGCCATCTTCTTCATGATTTTAGCACCCGTAACTAAATCTTGGGCATCATCCATAACAGAGCGGTAATCGGCTGTAATATAAGGCTCACATTCTACGGCATTGATCAATACATAATCAACTCCATCTGGTTTCATATATTTTACATAGGTTGGAAAACCAGCTCCACCTAAACCAACAATACCTGCATTTTTTACAAAATCAACACACTCTTCTCTTGTAGCACTTTGCCAGTCTAATGGTGCAAATGATTGAACTTTGGTTTGTTTAAAATCGCATTCAATCACCATGTGATTTTGTGGACGCAAAGAATTGTGCATACGTTTAACAATTCCTTTATAAGTTCCAGAAACACTTGAATAAATTGGCACATAAAAACCTGACTTTGTTTCAGCCAGTTTTGTTCCAACGGATACAGTATCTCCCTCTTGAACAAGAATATCAAAATCTAAAGTACGTCCTGCAACTAAAGGAATATAAACTTCCTTTTTAGGCATAAGATGTAATAATTCAGACTTTTCTGTCAATTCTTTTTTACCAGGGATATGCTGTCTCATCGGTCCTAAAAATAGTGACATATAAATCCTACCTCCCATTTATACTTTCTAATCATAGGCCTTTTTTTTCACAAGTTCAAGAATTTTTTGACAATTTCCCATAATTTAGGTAAGTACTTACATTTACATTAAACTCAATTCATCATATAATACTTTTATGCAAAAAAATAAATCTATATTATCATGGCTTGTCCTATCGATTTGTTTTCTAATCTTTATAAGTTCTGTCATATTCTTCGTTCAAAACAAAGACAATGAAACAACAGAAAACCTCAATGTTACATTAACAGATGTTGGCTTTGACACGCCCATCACTCTAAATTGCTCATGTTCACAAGCAGATTTTGCGAAATATACAAAAATCTTACGAAAGACATTTAAAGAAAACAACAAACGATTCGACCAATACCATGCCTATAAAAATATGAATAACCTTTATACTTTAAATAATGAAGCTTACAAACATCCCGTTCAAATGGATTCCACCTTTATTGATTGTTTAAAACTAGCTATGAAGATGCAATCAGAAAACTCGCAATTTGACATCAGTCAAGGAGCCCTATTAAATTTGTGGCATGATGCCAGAGAAAATACACAAGTGCCACCTAGTGATGAAAAGATTCAAGAAGCTTTAAATCATATTGACCTAGATACTATTCAAATAAATGGTCATGAAGTTTCTTATTTAGATTCACAATTATCCATTGATCTAGGTGCCATTGCCAAAGGATATACCGCTCAACTTGCCAAAGAAGCATTAAATAAAGCCGGATTAAAAAATGGCTATATCAATGCCGGTGGTAACGTTGTCTTACTTGGCGAAAAAGAAGATGGATCCAATTGGAAGATTGGTATTCAAAGTCCAGATTCCAGCGATGCTCTAGTTCAATATGAAACAAAAAAAGCCACTTGTTTAGTTACAAGTGGAGATTACCAAAGATATTTTACATATAAACATAAAAAGTATTCCCATATTATTGATCCTAAAACCGGTTATCCTGCAAACTATGTTCATAGTGTAACCGTCATCACAAAGGATTCAGGCAAAGCCGATGCCTTAAGTACAACATTATTCTGTATGAGTGTAGAAGATGGAAAGAAATATCTATCGACTCTTGATTATGATGTACAAGCGATATGGATCGTAGATAAAGATAGTGATGTTTCATCGGATTTAGAAACAAAAGATTATAAAATCATCACAACCGATAAAATAAAAAACAGAGTAACTCTTGCCGATTAGAGTTACTCTTTTCATTTACATATTAGTCATGTAATACGTGGTTACAACGATCACACAATCCATCTTCATTATCAGATTCCGTGTAGTTCCAGCAACGAGGACATACGTGACCTGTAGCCTTTTCTACTTTTACCTGACAAACTTCAAATTGTTCTAATTCATCCGTTGTGAATGTTACTTTAGATACAATAAACCATTGTGCTGCATTACTTAATACACGATCCATGATTTCTTTTTGTGCATCACTTACATGTAATACGACATGTGCTTCTAATGATTTACCAATTAAACCTTGAGCACGTGCATTTTCTAATGCTTTGAAGACATCCTTACGAACTTTGAATAATTCTTCCATATCCGCTTTGATCTTTTCAACATCAAAATCCAATTCTAGATCTTTGAATGTAGTTAAGTGGATACTTTCTGCATCAAAGTGCATGTAATCATTTACTTCTTCACAAGTATGAGCCAAGATTGGAGCCCACAATTTAGTCATTACTTCAACGGCATTATAAAGTACAGTTTGAACTTGACGACGAACTGGTGCATCTTCTTTTTCAATATAAAGAATATCCTTCGTGTAATCTAAGTAGTATGCTGATAATTCATTTGTCATTAAGTTTGTCAAATATGTAACGACATCGGAGAAACGATATTCATTATAAGCTTTTCTACAGTAATCTACAGCATCCTTTAATTCGGTTAAAATATATTGATCCAATTCACTTAATTCATTGAAGTTTACACAATCTTTGGCAGTAAATTTTTGATCATCTAAGTTTGCCATTAAGAAACGCAATGTATTACGTACTTTACGATAATTTTCACTTACTTGTTTCAAGATCTTTTGACCCATTGAAACATCCGCTTGATAATCTACACTACAAGCCCATAAACGTAAGATATCTGCACCATATTTCTTAGTGATTTCACTAGGTGCAACGGCATTCCATTGTGATTTAGACATCTTAACGCCTTTTTCATCCATAACGAAACCATGTGATAAAACTTGTTTATATGGAGCTTTACCATGAACGGCAGTACCAACAATCAAACTAGAGTTGAACCATCCACGATATTGGTCACTACCTTCAAAATATAAATCTGCAGGATAGCCTAGGCCACGATCCATCATAGCTCCAGTATGACTTGATCCTGAGTCAAACCAAACATCCATAGTATCCGTTTCTTTACGGAAGATACCATTTGGTGAATGTTCATTTGTATATCCTTCTGGTAATAAATCTTTAACATCTCTTTCAAACCAAACATTGGATCCATATTCACCAACTAATTTGGCAACATGATCAAAGATTGCTTGATCCATGATTGGAGTATCATCTTCTCCATAAATAATTGGAATTGGAACACCCCAAGCACGTTGACGAGAAATACACCAGTCATTACGATCGGCAATCATATTGTGCATACGTTGTTCACCCCAAGCAGGTACCCAAGATACAGAGTGAATTTGTTCTAATAATTCATCACGAATTTGATCAATTGACGCAAACCATTGTGTTGTAGCACGGAAAATAATTGGCTTTTTAGTACGCCAGTCATGTGGGTATGAGTGCGTGATGAATTGAAGTTTTAATAATACACCCAATTCATCTAATTTTTGAGTGACTGTTTTGTTGGCATCTTCCACATATTGACCAGCAAGCCATTCGCCAACATCGTCCATCATGCATCCTTGTGCATCCACGTTACAATATACTGGTAAACCATATTTCATACCAATATTAAAGTCATCTACACCAAATCCAGGTGCTGTATGAACACAACCAGTACCAGCATCGGCTGTTACATGATCTCCACACATCAATAAACTTTCTCTTTCTGGATATAATGGGTGAGTACAAGTAATATATTCGAATTCTTTACCTTTGAAAGTTTTTAAAACATCACGTTTTTCAACTTCAAACTTATCACACAATTCATCAACCATGCTTGAAAGCATAATCAATTTACCCTTTTCTGTATCCACTAATGAATAATCAAAATCAGGGTTCACACTGATTCCTAAGTTTGCAGGAATAGTCCAAGGTGTTGTTGTCCAAATGACAAAGTTGCAATCTGTATCTAATACGCCTTTTCCGTCTTTAACGGCAAATTTAACATAAATTGTTGGACTCTTAACATCTTTATATTCAACTTCTGCCTCCGCTAAAGCCGATTCACTACTTGGTGACCAATAAACCGGTTTTAATCCTTTGTAGATCAAACCTTTCATAGCCATCTTTCCAAAGATTTCGATTTGGTGTTTTTCAAAACCCTTTTGAAGAGTGATGTAAGGATGATCATAATCTCCAATTGATCCTAAGCTTAAGAATCCAGCTTTTTGATTAGCTACTTGCTTTAAAGCATAGTCATAACAGATTTTTCTAAATTCAGCAATTCCCATTTTCTTACGGTCATAACCCAATTTAGTAACCGCAGTTTCAATTGGTAAACCATGAGTATCCCATCCAGGAATATATGGTGTTTTGTATCCTTCCATAAAGTGAGATTTTATAATGACATCTTTTAACACTTTATTTAAGGCATGTCCTAAGTGGATATCCCCATTGGCATAAGGAGGACCATCATGTAGTACAAATGATTCTGCTCCTTCTCTTCTTTCTAACATCTTTTCATACAATTTTTCATCTTGCCAGCGTTTTTGGAAACCAGGCTCTTTTTTAGTCAAATTTCCACGCATTTCAAATGCCGTTTTAGGCATATGAAGAGTTTCTTTGTAGTCCATACTTTATCTCCTTTTCAAAATAAAAAAACGCCCTTAAAAAAGGACGTAATAAACACGCGGTACCACCTTACTTCATAGTTTTCACTATGCACTTTCATGAGATAACGGTTCACCCGGATCAAACTACTGTAATTTCGTAAGATCAGCTCAAAAGGGATACCTAAATTCTTATTCATACAATGTTTCACCAAAAACTTCATTGCTCTCTACAATCATAACGAATAAAGGCGTGTCTTTATCTTAGCTAGATATATTGATCAAAGTTCAAAACAAGTCTTCCCTTTTTTGTGGTTGAAACAACCTTTTTAAACTGAAATCGACCCGTTTTTCTGATTGACACGAAATCATTATTGCACAATTGTAAATTTTGTTCAAGTACCACATCATTAACTTTCACAAATCCTGCATGAATCTTTTTTAATGCTTCACTTCTAGAACAATGTGACAATTGCGCAACAACACTATCTAAACGTAAACTGCTGCACATAACACGTATTTCTTGTTTATTATTTTTTATGATTTCATAATCCAAACATACTTCAAAATGAACTGTACACTTACCAATCTGCGTACAATTATCGATAATATATTTTGAAATCTTTTCCTTACAAAATATATACAGATCATCTTCTTGTACAATCAAATCTCCGATGACACTTCTTTCAATACCCGAATGCATTAAACAACCTAATAAATCAGAATGTGTCAATGTTTTGAATTTTGAATTGTATGTGGCATGAAGACAGACACAATCACTAAAACCTTCATAGCCTTCCGGTATAAAACATGCGATCTTTCTTTCTGCATTCTCGTACCCACCATCAAAAACGACACATATATTTTTAGGAACCATGTTTTGAAGAATGGCTTGTTCAGAAATCGTTAAAAAATAGGTCATGATTAGCCTATTTTGTTTTTGAAAGATACGAATTTGATCTTTCATCTGCGAAATAAACACCTCATGACCTACCATAAATGAGCTCATTAAAAGTAATTATTAATCTTCATCTTCGAAGTCATCAGGACTTCCTAATGAAATAGTTCCTTGTACACCAATTTCAGCTGGAGAACATAAAATTACGTTCTGACCAATTTTCTGAATTTTACCATCAAGTGCATAAACAACACCTGTTAAAAAATCAATAGTACGTTGTGCATAATCACGATCTAGCTTATGTAAGTTAACTACAACAGCACGACCTTCTTTTAAACGTTGTCCTACTTCTTCAGCTTCTCCAAAGCTTCTTGGTTCAAACAATACCATTTTTGTATTCGAATTCAAAGAAGTTGCGTTCGTACGAGCTTTTGGTCTCTCATAACGACTTTGAGGTTCTACTTCTTCTACCTTTTCAGCTTGTGGTGCTTCTTGATAATCGTCTTCTTCTTCGATTGGAGCAACGAAGTCTTTTACTTTATCCATAAATCCCATGGGAAAAACCTCCTTAACGAACATAATTATAGCACAAAGAATAACTTATTCAAACTTATATTCTTTTTTTTATTTCCAATTAAAAGACATGCCAATTTGACATGCCTTTTTACATATTATTCAGTTTCAATTAATCCGTATCCACCATCATGACGTTTGTAGCAAACGGCAATTTTGTTTGTTTCATCATCTGTATAAATGAAGAAATCATGTCCTAATAATTCCATCTTCATAATAGCTTCATCCAAGCTCATTTCTTTTGGAACGATTGATTTAGTACGAACAACTTCATCATCATCTACTTCTTCATCATTGAATAATTCATGATCTAAGAAAGCTTCGGCAAGTGATTCTTTATTTTTACGTGTTAAACGTGTTTTTGTTCTACGAATTTGATCTTCCAATTTATCTACAGCAAGATCGATAGCTGCATATAAATCATCGTCTACAACCTCCGCACGAAGAATCGCATAACGCGTTGGGATTGTAACTTCAATTTTTTGTTTTGTAGGATATGTACGAACTAAAACGTTAGCTACATCATCCTCACTAATAATGAAGTACTTTGTTAAAACATCTAATTTTTTATGGATCTTATCTGAGATTCCTTCAGTGACTGTGATGTTTTTTCCTACAATATTGACTTTCATATTATGTACCTCCTATATGATTTCTATTGCTACTTAGATTATAACACTTTTATTTTGTTTTACACTTTTCGACAAGAAATGACAAAAATATAACCAACTTTGCCAAGGAGGTTGACAAGTAAAATGTAACTATTTTCAGAAAATAACTTGCACATTTTCAAAGATTAAGTTATAGTATACACAGGTGATTAACATGAACATTCAATCTACATATTTTTACTTTTACTTTAGATAGCCCTAATAAAACCAATCCAAACAGAATGGTATTTTTATTAGGGTTTTTAAGCATTAACAATTCGAACGGTTAATGCTTTTTTGTTACTCACAAATGGAAAGAAGGATATTACTATGATTATTACATTAAAGAAAAATGCACCAAAGCACGATGTCGACAAATTAATTCACAAATTCGAAGGAATGAATCTTCAAGTCACAATGATCCAAGGCGATAACTACAATGTCTTTGGTTTAGTTGGAGATACAAGTATCGTAGATGAAAAAAGCGTTATGGCAAATCCCATTGTATATAACGTACAACGTGTTGCCCAGCCTTATAAATTAGCCAATCGTATGTTCCATCCAGAAGATACCATTGTAGATGTAAATGGAATTAAAATCGGTGGTAAAAAAATCACCATGATTGCAGGCCCATGTTCCGTAGAGGGTGAAGATCAAATCTGTCGTATTGCCAAAGAAGTTAAACAAGCAGGAGCCGATATGTTAAGAGGTGGCGCTTATAAACCAAGAACAAGTCCATACGCTTTCCAAGGTATGGGTACAGCTGGAATCATGGCCATGGTAAAAGCTAGACAAGAAACAAAACTTCCTATTGTATCTGAACTTATGAGTGCAGAACATTTGGATGAATTCGTTGAAAACGTAGATATCATTCAGATTGGTGCTCGTAATATGCAAAACTTTGACTTATTAAAAGCTGTAGGAAAAACAAAAAAACCAATCTTATTAAAGCGCGGTATGTGTGCTACGATTCAAGAATGGATCATGGCAGCTGAATATATTATGTCCGAAGGAAATCCAAATGTCATCTTCTGTGAACGTGGTATTCGTACTTTTGAAACATACACACGTAATACATTAGATTTAAGTGTTGTACCCATTATTAAAGAAAGAACACACTTACCTATTATCATTGATCCAAGTCATGCAGCTGGAGATTATAAATTAATTGAATCTTTATCTTTAGCCGCTATTGCAGCTGGAGCAGATGGATTGATTATTGAAGTGCATGATGATCCAGAAAATGCATGGAGTGATGGAGCGCAAAGCTTAAAGCCAAAACGCTATGCTAATCTAGTTGAAAAAGGAAAAGCTATCGCCAAAGTAGTTGGTAGAGAACTATAAGAAACTGCACACGCAGTTTCTTTTTATGTTACAATGCTTTGGGTGATATAATGAACAATCCTTATCCTTATTCAAATGACAATAAAAGATACCAAACAATCAATTACTATTTTCGTAATACATACCATCAAAAAGTGGCTAAGATTCCATTGAATGCAGGTTTTACCTGTCCAAATCGCGATGGAACAAAAGGAAGTGGTGGATGTACTTTCTGTTCCAGTATGGGTTCAGGTGATAGTATTCTATGTTTTGATGATTCATTGCAGAAACAATATAAAGAAGGCTTAAAGCGCATGCAAAATAAGTGGCCAGATTGTATTGGATTTGCCTACTTTCAAAGCTATTCCAATACATATGCCCCACTTGAAACCTTAAAAAAAGTATATGATCCATTCTTTAAAAATCCAGATATTCCTGGAGTTGCGATTGCGACTCGTGCCGATTGTTTAAGTGATGAAATCATAGACTATTTAAATAGTCAAAATAAAGAAGTCTGGCTAGAACTCGGCCTTCAAAGTGTACATGAAGACACAATGGAAAAGTGTAATCGTAAACATAGTACAAAAATTGTGTTTGATTGGTTAGACAAATTAAAATCGACAAACATCAAAACATGTGTACATATTATAAATGGTTTACCAAATGAATCCAAATCCGATATGTTAGAAACGGTTAAACAGATTTCTAAACATCCTATAGATGCGATTAAGATCCATATGCTGCATTTAATCGAGGGCACACAAATGGCAAAAGAATATAAAGAACATCCATTTCATATTCTAACTTTAGAAGAGTATGTCGATATTGTAGTGGATCAATTGGAATTATTACCACAAGAAGTTATCATTGAACGATTAACAGGTGATGGTATTGCGAAAGATTTGATTGAACCAAAATGGACAATCAAAAAAACGATTGTGACAAATGAAATTGATAAGTTGATGGTAAAAAGAAATACGTGGCAAGGCAAAAATGTCTAACCACGTATTTTTATTTTTATTTCAAATTTAAACAATAATATCTTTTCTTACCACGACGAATGATTACATAGTTTGATACATAGGCTTGCGTAGAATCAATAACTAATGTTTCATCATTAACTTTGACACCATTTAAGCTAATGGAATTTCCTTTGATCCATTCTCTAGCTTCACGACGACTCGAAGCAATCTTAGCCTCCACTAAAACATCAATTAAAGATTTTCCAGCTTCTTGATCAACTTTATCCATATTTTTAACCGCATCCAAACGTTGTTGTTCATCCAAATCATTTAATTGACCTCTAAATAAGGCATTTGTGATTTTTAAAGCCGATTCTAAACCTTCTTCACCATGTAAATCACGAACCACTTCTTCTGCCAATTTCTTTTGTGCTTCACGTCTTCCAGCATCTTCCTTTAAAGATACTTCTAAAGCATCAATTTCTTCTTTTGTTAAGAATGTTAATTTCTTTAAATATTCAATAACCTTTGAATCATCTGTATTAAACAAGAATTGGTATAGTTCATAAGGAGATGTCTTTTTAGGATCCAACCAAACGGTTCCTGTTTCACTCTTACCAAATTTAGTTCCATCTGCCTTTGTGATGAGTGGCATTGTTAAGCCATAACATTTTACATCGGCACCACATTTTTTACGAATCAATTCCAAACCAGAAGTGATATTTCCCCATTGATCCTGTCCACCAATCTGCATTGTACAACCTCTTGTTTGGTAAAGATTTAAGAAGTCTAACGATTGAAGGATCATATATGAAAATTCTGTATAACTGATTCCTGAATCCAAACGTTTTTTTACTGTTTCTTTATTCAGCATATAATTCACATTGAATAATTTTCCATAATCACGTAAGAAATCAATGATCGTGATGTCTTTTGTCCAATCTAAGTTATTTACCATGTCGAAGCCCCATAATTTAGAGATTTGTGCATGCAATGCATCATAATTTGACTTTAATACTTCACTAGTCAACATACTTCTTTCTCCAGTAGCCTTTGGATCACCGATAAATCCAGTCGCTCCACCAACCAACATAATTGGGTGGTGTCCATGTTTTTCTAAACGTTTGGCCATCAACAATGATGAATAGTGTCCAATGTGTAAACTATCCGCTGTTGGATCTGTACCAATATAAAATGTGACTTCCCCATTATTAATTACATCTTCCACTTCTTCACTTGTAACATTGTCAACAAGACCACGCCATTTCAATTCTTCAAATAATTCCATTTTGTCCTCCCTGAAAATAAAAAAAATCGCCCAATAAGGACGATTTGATCGCGGTACCACCTTACTTCATACAAAATATTTTTTGTATGCACTTAAACCTTTAACGCAGGTATACGTCAAAATTGAAGCTCCAAGGTGTATTCCACAGGTCTATTTGAAACTTTACACCAGCCAGTTTCTCTCTAAGAAATAGATAATCTGTGTACTCTTTCTTATCATAGCGAATTTATTATATCGAATCTAGAAACTAAACTCAACAAATATGTTTTAAATTGTTATAAATTTTAAAAATGAATGGTTTACATGGAAGGATGAAGTTCCCGATATACTCGTGTACGATCGCATTAAATCCACGTTTGAAATCAAAAACACCATAACCTTCTTTACCCGGTTCAAAATAACCACTGATACCATAGAAATTATAGAAGTCATAACCCTCTTTAATCGCTTCTTGAATCATATGCCAATGAATCGCATAAGGCCCTCTAAAATCTCTTTGTTCATAATTGCTAGAACCAACAAGATATACGATTTCATGACCATATTTAATGAATAAACAACACGCAAGAGGTACTTCTTTACCATATGTATCTTTTAATTCTTGGATATGCGAAATTTTCTTTTCTAAAGAATCAAGATACGTTTCATCCGTCTTTAAACGCTTTTCCTTTTTCTCATTTCCCGGATTTTTTTCTAAGAAAGCCTTTGTCTTTTCAATACTTGTCAAAGTCGTATTGTATTCTTTCTTGATTTTTTGTTCATATTCATCTAAATCCAAATAAGATAAGAGTGTTTCAACATAATCTTCCCCATAAAATCTATATAAGTTTTTAAAATAATCTAAACTCATGGCTTCAAAATCTTGTCGTGCACTCGTTTCCTTTTCCATAGAATCTAAAATATGAAGTTGATCCACATTTAATTTTCGAATATGCACATTATACTTTTGGGCCGTTCTTGTATTTCTTCTTGTAGCACTTGAAAATGCATTAAAGATTTCATCACTCGTTTTGCCTCTTAAATCAATAGAGGAACAAAAACGACATTCTTTCGATAAATCATATCCTTGTTTTAAAGGAAGTTGTAAAAATCCAGCTGATTTTAAATTATCTACAACATCATAATTATGAAAACCATTCTCGACAACATTTCCATCTTTATCTCTTTGTACAAGATCAATTTCAGGATCTATTTCAAGATAAACTACATTCTTCTTTTTAAGATATTGTCTTAAAGAAGAGGTAAACTTTACAAGTTTGTCCTTATCTTTGTAGTCGGCAAGAAATCCTCTTGCCACATAACAATATTTAAAAACTTTCATTAAAGGAAGATACGCAAGCATGCATGTTGCGTATACTTCCTTTTCTTGGCTTGCCTGAATAAATTCAACCGTCCAGCCATCATGTTCAAATTTCTTGGCATGAAATGGGGATTGTTGAAATACCGCCGTATCCACTGTATCTAAATATTCGCTATATTGTTGAATATTTATTGTATCGATTCGCATACTTCACCTTCTTAGTTGGCAACAATATTAACAACTTTACCTTTTACAACGATAACTTTACGAATTGTTTTTCCTTCAATTTGGCGCTTTACTGTTTCAAGTTCCATAGCCTGTTTTTCTAATTCTTCATTACTTGAACCTACAGCCGCCACAAATTTACCACGAACCTTACCATTTACCTGTACAACACAAGTTACTGTATCTTCCACTAATTTTGCTTCATCATAAGTTGGCCAAGGCTCATACGCAATGGTATCTTCATGACCTAATAATTGCCACATTTCCTCACCAATATGTGGTGTAATACAAGATAACATCTTCACGATACCTTCAGCATATGGCTTGTAAATGGTTTCTGCTTTATATGCATCATTCACAAAGATCATCATTTGCGAGATCGCTGTATTGAATCCTAATGATTCATAATCTTCTGTAACTTTTTTAACTGTCTGGTTATAGACTTTATCTAATTTACCATCATTTGTATCTGTAACTTTACCAGACTCAATAAATAAACGATAAACACGGTCGATCCATCTTCTAGCACCATCACAACCTGCCATTGACCAAGGCTTACTTTGTTCTAATGGACCCATAAACATTTCATATAAACGAAGTGTATCGGCTCCATATTTTTTAACGATATCTGAAGGATTCACTACAAATTCAGGAAAACGTTTACCCATCTTGATTCCATTTTCACCTAAGATCATACCTTGGTGAACTAATTTTTTAAACGGTTCTTTACATGCAACAATTCCCTTGTCATATAAGTAGTTGTTCCAAATACGTGAATACATCAAGTGACCTACCGCATGTTCAGGACCACCTACATATAAATCGACCGGCATCCAGTGTTTCAATAATTCTGGATTTCCTAATTGTTCTTTATTTTGAGGATCAATATAACGTAAATAGTACCATGAAGATCCTGCAGACCCTGGCATTGTACTTGTTTCACGAACTCCCTTTACACCATTTTGGTTGTATTGTTTCCAATCTGTCGCATTTTCAAGAGGTGCTTTTCCATTGTGTCCTTTATAATCTTCAAGTTCTGGAAGAATTAAAGGCAATTCTTCATCTGGAAGTACATAATCTGTACCATCTTCTAAATGCACAATTGGTACAGGTTCTCCCCAATAACGTTGACGTGCAAAGATCCATTCACGGAAACGATAATTTACTGTTTCTTTGGCAATACCCATATCCACCAATTTTTTAGTAATAGCTACTTTTGCCTCTTCTACAGTAAGACCTGTAAATTCTTCAGAGTTGATTAACTTGCAACCTTTTCCTAAGTAATCTTGTTTTTCAAAGGCATGCTCACTGACGTCTTGTCCTTCAATAACTTGAATCATGTCAATATTGTGGGCAATCGCATATTCAAAGTCACGTTGATCATGACTTGGTACAGCCATGACAGCACCAGTACCATAGTTAGCTAATACGAAATCTCCAATAAAGACTTCCACTTCTCTACCATTCACTGGGTTGATTGCCTTGATACCTTCTAAGCGGCAACCAGATTTACCTTTATTTAACTCTGTACGATCCATTTCCGATTTCGATACAGTTTCCTGGATATAAGCCTTTACTTCATCTTGGTTTTTAATTCTTGGCATTAATTCTTGCACTAAATCTCCATCTGGTGCAAGGACCATAAATGTAATACCATAGATAGTTTCGATACATGTTGTAAAGATAGAGAATTTTCCTCCGCCTACGATTTCAAATTGAACTTCAACACCTGTTGAACGTCCAATCCAGTTTCTTTGCATTTCCTTTGTGGATTCAGGCCAATCAATTTCATTCAAGCCTTCTAGAAGTCTTTCCGCAAAAGCAGCCTGGTCAATACAAAGTTGCTTCATATTTTTACGAATAACTGGATAGCCACCACGTTCACTTTTACCATCAATAACTTCGTCATTTGATAAAACAGTTCCTAATTCTTCACACCAGTTTACTGGCATATCCACATATTTTGCATATCCATCTTTATACAATTGTTTAAAAATCCATTGTGTCCAGTGATAGAAATCTGGATCAGATGTCGCAATCGTTTTTGACCAATCATAATCAAAACCTAATTCTTTTAATTGATTTGTGAAAGTTTTAATATTTTCTTGTGTAAATCCATTTGGATTGTTTCCTGTTTGAACAGCATATTGTTCAGCCGGTAACCCAAATGAATCATATCCCATTGGGTGAAGTACATTATAGCCTTGCATACGTTTCATACGTGAAACGATATCTGTAGCTGTATATCCTTCAGGGTGTCCTGCATGAAGTCCGACTCCACTTGGATATGGAAACATATCTAACGCATAAAATTTTGGCTTTGAAAAATCCCAAACATCCGTTTTAAATGTTTCGTGCTCATCCCAATACTTGTGCCATTTCTTTTCTACTTCTAAATGATCGTACATATTAGCCTCCTATAAAAAATAAAAAACGCCCTTTAAATCTAAGGACGTTTGTACGCGGTACCACCTTAGTTCACAACCTTCATTGTGCCCCTTTAACTCTTTATCGCAGAGAATACGGATAACATTACTCATCAGCTCCTTAGCAAGTTCAAAGGATGTACAATACTAATTCTCACCTACATTAGCTCTCTGTAAATTGCCATTTCCTTTTACTACTCTAATTCATCGCTATGCATCAATTTTATCTTGTTTTTTAAGGTTCGTCAATAACAACATCCACGATTGATTTATCATCATAATAAATCTTCATACATACATTATCATATGTACACTCCATATAAGTCGAATAATCTTGAAAATGTACGTGTATATTCATAATTGTCTCATCCTTTTCTTTGATCAACTCTTCCTTTGTATGACACAACTTAATGCGATTATTACGATAAATCATACTTTTCGCATGATCTACAATTGATAGTTCTAGAATATTTTGACGATTTGCCTTTAAAAGATATACATTTTGAATGGTACTTAATGTTAAAAAGGAAACAATTTGAAGCACAAGAAACAAACAAACCAAACTTGTCCAACTCGCATATCCATTAATAGATTTCAAAGTCATAGATCTTATTCTTCTTTTTAAACCACAAATAATAACCATCTTCTTTCTTATAAAAATAGCCTAAGTCAATTTGTTCCATATAGATTTCATAGCCCGGACTTTTTACAATGCGATGCTTATCAAAGTACAATCGAAACTTTTCGTGATTTAGAATATATTCCAATTGTTCATTCTCAACTTTCACTTCACTTGCCACACTTAATTCTCTTCTTAGCTGCAAGATCGCAAATTGATTTTGAGTATCCATGTCCATATGGGCAAAATGTAAAGCACAACTTACAAGCATACAACCAAGTAAACTTACTAAACCCGTGATAAACAAGGCCAACAAGGCTTCAATCAGTGTGAAACCATTTCTTCTCAATCTTTTCATTTATTTTTAAATCCTTTTGAAAATACAAGGTTGATATACCCTGAGCCAATAAACAAGAACAAATTAGAATCACAAATAACGCAAATAACGCATCCTGTAATAAAAAGCCATTATTCTTTTTCAAGACGTACCCTCCCAGCTCCTACTTGAAAGACAAGCTTCATCTTCGTATTTGTGTTTGAACAATGAAAAGAGAAAGCCTTTGACATATTCCCCTTGGCATTGTAGTAAAAAGAAACCGAATCACAAGCGATATCTTTAGGAATTCCATACTCCACTTCATCCACTAAAATGGAATCTTGAATACTTACATATACCTTACGACGTTCTACATACGCCTTTTGTTGGGCCGTTATACATAAAGTTTGTACTTGTTTCATAAAAACATAAAGTGAACTATGCATTTTAGAATAAAGACCAAAACTTAAAATCGAAACAATAAGCAGTACGATCAAAATTTCAACAAAAGTAAAACCATTCTTATTTAGAGATAGCCTGTCCATTTTCAATCACCACTTGACTATGATCTGGACATGTATCTTGTCCTTTCTTTAAGTATCCAAAATCAATAAGCTCTTGCACACTTGTAGGTGTTTCCAATTGATCAATTTCATACAACATGATTTGTGAGTTTACAATTTCAAGTAAAGCTTCACAACCCTTATTACGAATAATTTTCTCCTTTTGTTGAATGATATTTATAAGTTTCTAGCTCTTTATTTTTCTTTATTTTTTATTCATCTAGTTTACTTTATGTTCTCATACTTTCTCATTTTTGGCTACTTTTTATTCCATTGAACCTAAAAAAATATTCCATCTGTTATGCCACGTGCTTTATGCCATTATGCCAAAAACTATATATAAACAAAAAAGCCTCCCGCTTGGTAAGGAGACTCTTTTGCATAAAGTTATCTTTGAAAGGGTTGTGTCCATCCATGAAGAACACATCAATAATATAGCATATAAATTTTGATATTTGTTAAAAAACAAAAACCATACCTGGATGTGTTAGGTATGGAATCGTTTTGGCGACATTTACTAAAAGGGGGAGCTTTTAGCAATTGTCACATTTTGTCGTTGTTTTTGCTAGTGCCACAAAGAGAAAGCAAAGATATAATTATACGTCTATAATTGTTTCAATTTCCCAAAGAGAATCACGGTCTTTCGATTCGTCTTATCCTAGCAACATGATTATATCATATCAGTATGAATTTTATAAAAAAAGACCACCTTTCAAGTACTTCTAGAATGTACTCTATTCAGTGGTAAGAAAATAATTTTTCTTTGTAGTCGACTTGCATAAAAATAATATCAATCAGTCACGCTTGGAATAACTATAGATCAATACTAATAAATCCATATGCCTAACTTGGATTTGTACATCAAGCTAACATAGACATTATACCATGTTGTGGTATTGGTCGCATTGTGCACTCTGCTAATCTATGTGCATATACTATAGCACAAAAAACAAAGACCGTACAAACATCATACGGTCTAAGAAACTCTTTCTACTCTAGTAGATGGGCTATTTTATAATTGGCTATCTCGAGCTTGCGTGATATTTAAGGAGCAACATGATTTCCATTTCCACCAATTATATTTTCGTTCACGATAGTTCACACTACCATGATTGATTTACAACATATAAACCTCTTTTTTGCGGTTTTTGTGCAAATATGAGCGTTTGATGTCGTATTTCGTACATTATGTACGATTATTTAAACAAATTAGCGATTTTTTCAACAATCTTTAGCAACAGTTCGATTAATTTGTTGATTCCTGTTACATTGATTTTGTTTCCATCATCCTTAGAATCGTCCTTAGAATCGTCTTTAGAGTCATCTTTAGAGTCATCTTTAGAGTCATCCTTAGAATCTGTATTTGGTTCATCTTTCTTAGGATTTGACTTATAAAAATCAATATCGTGGAAGATTATATCTTTGTCGATTGGATTAGCTGCATACTGATGGATAACACCTACGCTAGATTGGTCTGATTGAATGTTACCATCATTACTTCCCCAATTTGCAATCCATAGCGGATAAGTTGTTTCTACAAATGCTCCTAGCCAACTAGTGCTAGTATAAACACCTGTATAATATCCCTTAGCACTCATATAGTCGCAGAATACTTTACATGAGAAAGAACATCTTTCTTTAGTAAGAACCCCAGCTTTTTTCTTATAGTTATCTGCATCTTCCATATCAAACCATACACCTAATTGAACATTTCTGTCTTTGATTAGATTATATACATACTCTGCTTCCGCTCTAGCTTGACTATCATCTAACGCATAGTCATAGCAGTAAACACCATAAGGAATCTTTAACTGTTCACATTTATCTGCAAAGTATTCAAATTTCTTATCAGTGTGTTCTCCGTAGGAAGCACGCAAAATCACAAAGTCATATTTTGATAAATCAATATCTGAATTGTTGTGTTCTGAAATATCAATTCCGTACCCCTTAACATTCTTAGTGTAATCCGTTGTAGGTGGCTTAGAAGGTTCTGTAGAAGGCTCTTTTGTATCTTCCTTAGTATTTGTATCAGGTGCTCTGAATTTCGCCCACATTTGACTTCTATCCTCTGTAGCAGATACTGCAACAAAGAACTTTCTGTCTCCTTCTTTACCTACAACATATCTATGTCCATTTGTTACGCACTTCCAATAATAACGAATCTCATCACCTGAATTGCATTGCCCAAAGATTTCACCACTTGGATTATCGTAGTGCTTATGAACACCATCAACAATGAATGTAGCAATTCCATCTTCTTGAGTTAATTCAATATCTTTTGTTTCAGGAGCACCGATTGTGGCCCACGGTTCAACACCATATGATTCACTACCACTAACTGCTGCGAAACATCTAACACCATTTGTATGAATCCATGAAATCCATCTATGTCCAAGTCCTACCCATTTTTCTGTATAGGCTTGCTTTTCACCTTTTACAAATGTTCCGTAAGAAGCACCTGTTGGAGTATCTCTATGAATGATAATTTTAGTATCATTTATAAAAGTGGCCATTCCATTCTCTTTAATCAATTGAGAAGCATCATATGTAGAAGCGTTTGTATAGAATTTAGGTCTTAAATATCCCCAAATAGCCCCTTGATAGTTCAGTGGCCACAACATAGCTTTAGCGTTGCCTAAAACGTTCTGAGAGAGTGCTCTACCTTCCCAATAGATAAATATATGTCCGTATCTTGCATCACCGCCTACAGACACTCCTACGTCACCGTTTTGGGGAGCACCTGTAACAACATCAAAATAACTTAAAACGCCATTATTCGCTCTGTTGAACCACCAATCTTTGGCATGGCCACGTGCAACACATGGTTTCCCTCCCCATGCCATCAATCCTTGAATTAATGAAACACATTGCCCACCATATGGCTCAACACTTTGAACATAATTAATGTTCATTATTTGCCCTTTATTATTAAAAACCTTATTGAGAGCATAGTTATAAAACTCTTGTGGAGTTCCCATTTTTCATCCTCCTTAGTTTTTATCCAGTAGAAAGTCTTGAATCTCGTCTCTAGTTTCTTGGAGTTTATCTTTGTCGTTTTCAGAAAGCATATTGTTGATAATTGCGATATTTGCTTTCAATGTCAAATTACCACGTTGCTTATCTTCTTCCAATCTTTCCTCGTGTTCTCCTAGTTTTCTAGAGTGTTCATTCAATTCTTTCTTAATCCCTTCTTGTGTGATAACTAAACTTTCAATTGATTTTATTCTCTCATTGTCTCTTGCTAACCATTCTTCGTGTTTTCTAACGGTTTCTTTTAAATCGTCATTAGGTTTCTTTACCTCTTTAATGATTTTAACTACTCCCCAAGCAGAAGCAATGAAACCTAGAAGCCATAAAACATATTCTAAATCAATAGTGATTACTTTTCCCACTATTAGTCACCTTTGACGTTGATTTTATCAATTCCATTATCTAATTGAATCTTAACGTATTCTTCAATTTCATCAAAAGTACTTTGAACGATTTCACTAATCATTTCTTTTGTAATGATGCCATGCAATGCATCAGGCACTAGATCATAAAGCTTGCCGACAACTTCTTCAAATTTTTTACCACCAGCATTAGTTGTATCTTTGTAGTTGTCCTCAGCTTCTTTAATGTAAACAACTGCTTGGGCAGTAATTTTAGCAATCACTTCTTGAACTTCTTTTGCTTTGGTTTTAGCTTTTGTACTGAACTTAAAATATAAAACTAATCCACCGCAAACTAAAGTAGCAACAGTCTGCAATAAAGTTAAAAAATCTTGTACATTCATAAATTTACACCTCCAAAAATATTTCATCTCTCTCATATTTTCTGAGGTACTGTTTTATGGCATCTCAATTATATAATGAAAAGAAAAGGACGTACATTATCGTCCTTTCTCTTTATCTAAAACATCAATTCCATTCATATATAGAATCTCATTCTGTTCTTTAATGATTTTATTTTGCTTATCAATAATATCTAATAAGTATTGTATGTACTCGAAATTACTCAAAATCAATCAACTCTTGATACTCTTCTTTGGTGATTTTCTTTTTCTTGTAAGCTTGCTCTACTAAGAATAAATATGAATCTTTGCTATACTTTCCGTCAATCACTCTGCTTTTCTGATTACTCAAAATCCTGTACATGAGTCATTCCCTCCGTTTCTTCTTCCTCAACAGGCAATTCAATACCTGCCATACAAGCAACATACTCTGTTAAAAACTTTTGATTTGCCAATTCGTCTTTTGTAGATTGAACTTGATAAGCTTGATATTCTTCTTCCGCTTGTTTGTCGATAGAAACATCTAATTGTTTGATAATCATACTTTTATCTCCTTCCATAGATTAGCATAATACGCATCTATTCTTTGTAATAATTTGTACGTATTCCCTAATTCTGCGTGTGATTTCCAACTATGAAGGCTTGCATCAATTTCTTCTTTTGTCATTTCACCTTTCTTAGCTTTAATGACTTGTTTCTTTAATTTTCGCCTTTCATGTTTTATATTTTCTGAACTTAGGTTGTAATAAACCTTGCCCGTTTTTGATAGCGTAGCTTTAAATCCAAGAAACATGAATCCTTTATCTATTCTTAGAACTTTAGCTTTCTTTTGGTTAGGTTCAAATCCTAATTCGATTAACTTATCACAAACTATTTTCTTCCATTGTTTTGCTTTTTCTTTGTCGTTCGTAATCAAATAAGAATCATCCATATATCTTATGAAGTCTTTGCAATGTAATTTTTCTTTAATGTAGTGGTCTAACTCGTTCAATAGACTTATACCTGCTATCTGAACCATTTGAGAACCTGGATTATATCCAACATCTCCTGAGTATTGCGTGTCTAATACATCTTTAGACATACTAGCAGTATCTGAATCACACATCTTATAAAAACATTCATTAACATCTTTGTGCCTCATATTTTGATAATATCCATGTATATCTATCCATACAACATATCCTACATTTGTTTTGTTATTTATGTAGTATCCGTGAAGGTATTTTCTCATCACATCCATAGCTTTCTTTGTTCCTTTGAACTTTTGGCAAGCTATATTTGTATAGACAAAGTGTTTCGTTGTTTGAGGATATAATGAATTATCATTAATACTACGTTGATAAACTCTATCCCTAAAAGGAATACTCAAACATTCCCTTCTTTTTGGATATGTAACAATAATCGGTTTGGGCTTTCTGTTCACCCATGTATCATTCTGTAATTGTTCTTCCATCTTCAAACAATTTTCTACACCATTTAATACAAATGATTTAACACTTGGTTTCCATGATACGTTTTTCTTACATTTCAACATTGAATCAAACAATTGATCATAGTCTGTAATATATTCTTTTATTTCCAAAATAATAGTTTCCTTCCGTCATAGTTAGCTACCATCTTTTTTAAGAGGCTCTAACATCGGTGGCAAAATACACTGATTTATGTATATTCTGCGGTATTGTTCGCTCTAATGAGCAGGGATGAGGTTCCTTGTTTACACATATCAAATCGTATCAACATCTAAGGTTGACCATATAGTTTAAGTTGATAAACAATCGGGGCGAACGTATTCGCATTGGAAGCGTTGTTGTTGTTGACATTGCCACTAGTGTTCACATTCCACGTATTACAAGCATTGCCTTGGTTGGCTGAACGCAAACGGACGTTCTGAGAATCAACCTACATCCCGTATGTATTAGTATTTATTAATAATTACTAATTGATATATTTTGCATATCGCTCTTTATCTGCATTATGCCATGCGATATACATTCTCTTTACTGTTACTACTTGATTAGTCCAATATTTAATTCGTTTTCCACGAATGTTAAATAATGTTTTTGCAACATCTATATCTGATAATAAATCAATACAAAGGAAAATAGCTTCACGTTGGTATCTACTGCGTTCTTCCCATCTTTCATGTCCTGATTTGCCTTGAACATAGATTGCATTTGCTCTTTTTCCAAGCCTGTATATATCTTTTGCTTTATTAATCATATCGCCCGTCATTGTCTGATAATACTCAGGCGGAAAGTTATTCGTGTTTGAGCAAATCTTTACAGTGTACAACGATAAATTTCTTGCTTCCCACAAACAATCCAACATTTTATTTGTTGGTGTATCAGGCACATTTCTTTCATTTACATTTGTTGCCATTTAATAGCTCCTTTCCTTGTATGGGGCAGTACGTTGTCTGCCCCGATTTTAGATTTATGCGATGCAAACAAGCGGGGCGAACGCATTCGCACTGGAAGCGCCGCTGTAGTAGACACCGCCACTAGTGTACACATTCCACGCACTACAAGCATCGCCTAGGTTGGCTGAACGCAAACGGACGTACTGAGGTGATGTCTTGTTTGCGACTGAATATTCAATCATATTTGGGTAATCAGTCCACCATTCGCATGGAGTAGTACGTCCGCTTCTTCTTCTCCAATATGTGTGTACATCACCTTCACCACTAGTTTGTGGCTTAATAAACATCTGAGACAATGAAGGTAAAGTAACATAATCGTATGTAATATCCTCTGCTCCTTCATCATTTACAGTGTTAGCGTAAGTAACTACCTTTACTTTTTTTAAACAATTTAGCATTTCTTCAGGCATACCACATAAGAATCCGCCTTTAGAAGCTAATTGGTCAGGGCAAATATCCCATTGATCTTGTGGAGTCCACCATTTCCCTTTTGGCTTACTTGAGTTTAGCCATTGTCGTAACGCAGATGTTTTCCATCTGTTCCAACCATAAGCCATTTCTTGTGTAGAGTTTAAGTTTCCACTTCTACTATCATATGGGATTGTTCCTAGATTTGTTCCACCACTACCAACAGTAACATTGACTGTTTCGTTTAGCGTGATTCCATCTTTACCATATGAATAAACTTTCCAACTTGAAGGTGCGGTATCTGGTGCTCCGTAACATCCAGCTAATCTACCACCTTTTTCAACAGGTTTTGTCAATGTAAATTGGTAATTGATTCCTGGTTTTACATTATTTCCCCATGCTTTCGCAAAGTCGAAATTGTAAGTGCCAGCACTAAGTCCATCAGGACACGCTAGAAACGCTCTCTGATGTGAAAATTGAACTCCAAAAGGTAAAGTGTAATGTGACTGTAGCCACATTCCAGGAACAACTTCCCCGTCCTCTAAAGTCATGTCTTCAAAATGATTGACTTGCCAAGGCAACGTATACTTCTTGTTCGAGTCTGCGGTGTCTGTCCAATCCTCTAACAATTGTGTGCCAATAGCAAACGCACTTTCGCCGACTCCGTTTGCAATTAATGTTCTTACCTTCTGCCAATCCATTGATTGATGTGAAATTCCGTTTTGAGCAATAATATTTAATGCTTTTACAATTTTTTCTCCTGTTTCATCTGTTAAAATTCTGTGTTTTGCCATTATTCTTGTACCTCCTGAACAATATATCCTTCTTCGTCTACAGATAATCCCAACGCTTCAAATTCTTCTCTGAGCCTACTTACACCTAAAGAATCATCTAACTGTTTGATTGTACCTTGTTTGGTAGCTTCATTATCTTGGACGATAATTAAATCTGTTTTTGAAATGCCTTTGCTTGAAGGCAATTCTGCAATTCTAACACCCATTTATATACCTCCTAACTGCCATAGTTTGTATGACGTAGAATCTTACCTTTCTTGTTGAAATACACTGCTTTTACTTTCTTTATTACTCCGTTATCGTTGTAGAAAACTCTAGCAGTTCTAAGTCTTTCTCTACCAAGAACATCAACAATCAAGTTATCTCCATTCTTAGCTAAGATGTCTACTCCGTCTTTCGTGAGGATGTTTTCTTCATACGTATTTGAGTTGTAGGCAATCTTCAATTGGTCAACTAATGTTTTAAAACTGAATGTAGCACTATCTGATTTAGAGCCGAAGTTATCAACAATACGAACGTATAATGTATAACTTGTTTCAGGACTTAAATTGTCTAAATAAATATGTGTATCAGTTCCTACGTTAATCCAATTTGAATTGTCTAGCGAATATTCGTAATGGTCTATCGTAGCTCCTTCATTTACAGAGAATCCATACCAACCAAACATACCACCATGAGGTGTGACTCCTGTACTTCCGATACCACCTACATTTGGCTTTTCAGGGTTCAATGTCGTAAATGATGTACTAGCTGCCAACGAAGGTTGACCATAGTTATCAACCATTCTTACATAGAATTTATACTTCGTATTTGGCTTTAAATTGACAAGTGTTAAGCTTGTTTCTTTACCTCGGCTTGTCCAATTATTTTCATCATTAGATGTTTGATAAGAATAATCTGTAGCCATATCTCCTAACGAGAATCCGCTCCAACTAACTTTTGCAGAATTGGATGTTATCGAGCTTGAAGAAACGCTTCCTTTTGAAGGTGCGTTAGGATATTTAGTGGTTGCAGTGAAATCAACTGCTTCGCTCCAAACACCGTTATATTTTCTTTTGAAACGATAATATCCAGTGTATTTTGTATTCGGTTTCAATCCTGTCCATGTATCTACAAAAGGCGTATCTGCTTTTATTACTTTATTCCAATCTGTCCATGTTTTCCCATCACGACTCCATTGGTTTTCCTCAGAATAAAACGGAACTGAAATTGTACAGTACATTGTTTTGTATGTACTTCCAACATTGCTAATCGTTGCTTTTGGTGCAGTTCTATCAATATTAGGAAGCGAAATATCAACTGAATTTGGAGCATATGGACTTCCTATAGCTCCTGTATATGTTCCATTAAACCAATAATGTACTTTGCTTGATGCATTACCATTAGAATCATGGTCAACAGTAAATGAACCATTTTGTAGAATATATTCCTTGCTAGTGCCAGCACCACCATCTGATAACGTTGCATGAGCACTATAATATGGTGCTCCTGTAACTCCAGCGGACCAATCTTGTTCAACACGATAACCTGTATAATGAGGGTTTTTATTTTCAACTAAAATCCTTGTTCTTGTATGGACTGTAGACCTATTGTTTACGACATCTTGTTCGCTCCATGCGTAAACTTGGAAATACATATTACATCTGCCACTATATGACCAAATTTGATGATTTCCAAGTAATGCCCATCCTCCACCTACATAAGCCATAGATTAGTCTCCTATCTGAAAGTAGAAATATCCGTTAGGGCAATTTGTTGTGTTTGGGTCGGCAGTTCCAACTTTATAACGAATTGATTCAATATTTACTGCGTGTTTTTCATCAGGTGGTATCGTTACGTTATTAACCTTGATTGTTTTGATAGGTACTAATTGATCTACAACTTCTTGTTTAATATATCCAGCATCATTTTGAAGCTCAGATACATTTTTTGGAATTTCGGTTTTCTTTGCATAAACACTAGCTATATCTAGGTTGACAATATAATCAACAGGACTAATTGTGTTTCCGTCTAATTTAATAGTTGTGATAGGCACTTTGATAGCAATGTTTTTATTGTTATCTTTGGCAATATTCGTTCCGTTTACAGAAATTGTTTTAACGAATTGATTTAAAATTTCCATTAAATCCAATTGGTTAGAAATATCGCCAATCATGTTCCCCCATTTGATTTTCAAATTCGCATGGTCATTGATTACTTCAATGTTTTTTCCGTTGTAGATATAGAATAATCCTTTTGAGTCAACATATGCATGGTCTCTACTTGGATTTGTAATATCGTTTACAGAATCAACGATTTCTAGCCAAAATTCGCAATCACCATCTCTTACAGGAAATGCCACTGCCATATCTTTATTACATACTACAGGTTGCATATTATTTTCCTCCAGCTTTCATAATGTCTGCGAAACAAGAAGCACAAGAAGTGATTTCTACACCTAAGAATTTTGTGCAAGCTTCAATGAACTTCTTGTTAATCTCCAAAGCAATATTCAATAATTCAGGGTCTCTATCCGAAGCTTGATATGCTTCAAATGCAGTGTACATAGCCATACTTAAATGTTTAACTAAACACCACTGTTCTCTATCTCCTTTGCCACCGAAAGAATTGTATAGATAAAGCATCTGAGAACGTCTGATGTTGGCATAATCATCAATTTCATCCTTTAGTGCTTCAATCTTTTCTAAATTATCAGGAATTTCTTCTTCACTAATTAATCCGTTTTCAACCTCAGAAATACGTTTTTCTAATAAGGTTTTAGCGTGTAGTTCTGCACTTGCAATTTGTGTAAAACTACGGATAATATCTTCTCCAATTCCCGAAGTGCTATATTTGTTTTCCATCTACACAACCTCCTTTTTTGTATGCTTTGATAGACAATCTAGCAGACTGTTGTTTTTGTTTTCTTTTAAAGTCAATTTGTTGACTGTTCAATTTCAATAGCGATATAGCGGACTGCCAATCTCTAGGATTTTGCTTCACATGATTTGATAGCTTTTCAATTCTTTGCTCATATCTATTCATAGATACCTCTTATCTGTTTACATGACTATATTTAAGATAATTAACTAACGTACAATCAAAATTACCATTTCCTGTTACTTTGATTGTTTTATATCCTGGGTCTAATATTCTGTTTCTATCGGCTTCTGAAAGATACCCACAAGCTTTAAGAACATCAAAATTAGAGTATTGCCCAGGCCATAATCCATTGCCTGTAATCCACGCTCCGTTGAATTGCTGCTTGAAATATGGTGTCATGTCTATTCCTTCAATCTCAATATTGAAGTTTGTAGCAGTAGAATTATCTATTACTAGTTTAAACTCAAAACGCTCATAATAAATCAAATCCTGTGAAATTGACATTCCTATTACCGCTGGTTTAGAACTTGAACATCCCCATCTAGGGAACTCATACCCATAAAAATCAACTGTATGGTTTCTACGTTGAATGGAATTGTACCTTCCTTTTTCTTTCAAATCATAGACACTATCAGCTAATATATTTATCGCCTTGCTAATATCCATAACTACTCACTCTTTCCATCTCTATCTGTTCTTAGGAATTTCTCTAGTGTCAATGTATCTATTTCAATTCCTGTTTTATCCATTTCTCTTTGTAGGCTTGTGATATAGAACCAATCATCTTGTTTTAGAATACGTTTCATGTATCTATTACAATTTCCTAATTGCAATAAATTGAGATCATAAATAAATCTAATTCTATCACCTACGTTTACTTCTTTAGGCAATGCTTCACAAGAAACGTTGATAGAAAACTTTCTTCTTGCGTTAATTAGTTTTCTACAGGCACAATCATATACAACCTTGGCCGCATAAATTCTATCGTTATCAGTAATGATAGTTGTTCCGTTTGTAGACTCGGGGTCAATACTCTGTTGTACATAAACACTCTTTACTCTGAAAATACCAATGATATTTGATGTACTGATTGTTGTTGTATTGCAATATGGATAAGGTTGGTTTTGGCCAAAGAAATTCGCTCTACCATTACCAGCATCCGAAACATACATTGCAACGTGTGATGTAGGCGTGTCACCACCTCTACCAAAAATGCACCAATCACCAAATTGAGGTGTATCAACATAATCAAAGTATTGAGAATAGCCTAATTCATCTCTGTTATACCAAATGTAATCCGCATATCCATCACCACCAATAGCTCTCGTAGGGTCGGGGTAATTTAATGTCTGTAATGCTTTTTTCCATGCATCTACACATTGATATGGTTGTTCAATTGGCACACCATCCATGTCGATAGATTGACCGTTCCATGTGTTGATAAAATTCTGAGCATTCCAAGGACGAGATTGTGTTTTATCCGTATCGGATGTAGTTCCGTTATCGTCTTGTTCCCACTCAGGAATCAAGCCATAAATACGTTGAGCAAATTCAATACGTTTTTGATACTGTAAATCAATAGATGTATCTCCACGCTCATAATCTGCCATAAAAGCCATTACCATGTAATTCATGTCGGCTTCCATGTGTGACCATTGTTGGAACGTGATGTTATAAGAAGAAGTAGGAATCCAAGGGCCATTTGTAGCATTTGTTGACCATTCTTCAACTAGCTTTGCTACTTCCCCTTTTCCGTACATTGTATAGCTTGAATATCCATGAGAACCTAACCAATTGGTAATTCTTGTATATGGAGTCCACTGAACCAATCCAAATCCTTTTTGAGAATCGGGAACATCCCCCATTTGATACAAGTTAGGGTTTAATGTTGATTCCACATGACACGAACCGCATAAAGCTGCAATAGCAGATTTACTCCAAATGTCTTTTAAAGAGTGCCATAAAGCTTTAGCATTGTTTATTTCCTCTGTATCAGTTAAATATCTCTGTTCTTTAGGAATGACCCATTTATAATCCTTAGAATCTTTTGCCATGTCCTCTAGGCTAAATGGTGACAAATCATCAAATGCAAATGTTCCTTCAATGAATACACCGCTTTCATATCCAACCGACTCTGTATCAATAATCGAGTACTCCAATTGATTGTTAGGAGCTAATTTAGGAAAGTCTACATATTCATAATCACGCTCGTTATTTATGTTTGATCTCAAAATAACTACAGGAAACTTCGGGTTCTGTAAGCTTTTATCGTTATATACTTCTCTCAGAGATAAAGAGGACATACCACTATCGGATTTATTGGCATAAACTGTAGCAAGGTTGATAACATCTGAAAAATCGGTTTCCATTGTCGGCTCACCAATGATTCTGTAGTTTCTTCCTAACGTTGGCTTATTGGAAAGCATAACAGGTTGTTTCTTTCCGAAATATCCAACTTCAACTTGCTTATCATTTGTAAACGGTACTCTCCAATAAACAGATGGTGTCAATTCGCAAGTTTTAGTAAGTGCATCTAATTTAGATTGTCTAGAATAAACGTAGTCAATCTTTTCATTATCAATCTCAGTTTCAAAATTCATCTTCCACTGAGTCGAGTAATACATATCTTCACTTTCGTATACGTTCTTTATAAGAGCATTTTTAACCGCATAATTTGTTGGGACTTGTCTATATGTCCATTCATTGATTACGTGCGTTAGAGATATGTTTAAACCACTTACAGATGGTTTGTAGTCGGTAATCATTCCGTAGAAAACTCCACAATCCATAATTACTCGCATTTCTTTTCTTCCTGAGATTAAATCGTAGTATTCGTTAGGAATTGTGATTTGCATTTCAGGTACTGTCATCAACTCATTTGAAAAACTGATTGTGCTTAAAGCCTCTCTGAATCTTTTCTTAACTTTTCCAAATTCTAATATTTCAAAGTAAGGAATCATATTTACTCCTAACTACCAATTTTGCCTTGTCCTACCCATTTGCCATTTTTTCTAATTCTACTTGAGCCTTGGTTTTCTTTGTTTGCTTTATCAACACTGTACTTTCCAATGTTTACCCAAGAGTCTTTTACTCTCTTTTTGAACCATCCTGTAGCTCTATCTAAAGAATAGAAAACATTGCCTTTTCTTACTGCCCATGGTCTGAAATCAGGAATAACCTGTTGGATGGAATATATATTTTCGTAAGGGAATGTAGCATCTTCGCCTCTTAGTTCAACTTTAACGTGCGTTGTATCTGTTGGAAGTTGTAATTTACCACTCCATTGACTATTTTGCGCAACTGTTTCCCAACCTGATGAATAAGCCAATGTCCATGTATCGGCATGAGAGAATATTACTTGATTGTAAATTTCTCTCCATGAGGCTTTATTGTTGTTAGAAACACTAACAATCAAAATATAATTATATCTTCCACCGTATTGTACATACTTTCCATTACCCGTATAGTTACCAGCGTCCGTTACACAATAACCAACTAAATCTAATGCGAAAGTAACACCATAGTTTCCATCATCTGAAAAGTTGATACCTTTTCCGTACCCTTTAGCATGAGCGGTAGCAAGGGGAAATCCAAAGTCTGCGGTACTACCTGGATTTCCACCTAATACTACGTTGTTGTATGGCCCTGTGTTATCGTAAGCTCCATGAAAGTTTTGCCATGCCATTAAACACCACCAGCCAAATCATTCTCAGAGCTTCCGTTATTAGTACGGATGTACGAGTTTCCATCAGGAGTACCACCAAAGATATTGATGTTACCTGTTGCAATACTTCTTCCGTCATTGAACTTTCCTTGAAATACAGTATCTCCTGTTTGTTTCCATGCACCACTGTTTTTAAGATTTGTAAGAATCTTTTCAACCGCACTGTACATATCTCCAACACTGCCTTCAAGACCTCCAACTTTGGCTTGTAACGCTCTAATAGCTGCCCAAATCTTTTGGATTTCTGCCCATAGTTTCTCGATTTCTTCCCATTGCCCACAATCAGAACAAATCATTACATCCATGATACTGATTAGGTTCTTTTCCAAATCTTTGATAGCTTCTTTTGTATCGCAAACATCATATGTATCAATCTTTTCTAGCAATCCGCCTAATAAGCAATCGTTCATATCGTGCATATCTGTACAGTTATTGTGGCCCTTGTTTTCAAAGCCTTGGTTTGCTTTAAGATTTGCACAAATAGTATCTGTTACACCTTTTTGAATGAAATTACTGCTTGTAGCTTTTAAAGAATCGCAAGCAGAACAAACATCTTTATTCATTTATGTGTACCTCCTAATCTCTACAGATAACGAAGTTTACCTTGTTATCATTTACAAAACGAGTGTGTAGAGATATTTCATCATCTTCTAGCCAATCAACATAAATAGAAAGGAATTGCAACCAATTTGTTGTTTCTCCAGCTTTTACTGTTCCACTCATGCTTAGCTCAACTGTTTTGTTAATATCTTCTTCAAATGAAGCGTTTGTGATTTTTTGATATACTAACGATCCACTCTTATTAGGAACACGAATTGAAACAGTAGGAGCTGAACCAGCTTGAACTCCTGTCATTTTATAAGAATAGTGTTTCAATGTAACACTATTGAATTTGTATGTAGCGCTCTTATCTTTGTTAGGTTTCATACAGAAATCTACTTTTCCTGTAATAACTCCATCCGCTACCTTCGTATATCCACTAGTGTGAATCCAATCTGAATATCTGAATGTGAAATTACCTTGTCTGTCAATTTCAACACTCAATCCAGGTGTAGACTGTTGAATCGTGTATTGTGTTTCGATTGCCAAGTTTTGAAGTTGAAGATTATACAACTGGTCTTGCAATCCACACATCCAACAAATCATAGCTGCTTTCATGTTGTAATCGTTGTTAGCGTATTGGCTCATAAACAATTTCCAATCACACAAATCAAATCCATCTATGATGTCATATAAGCCCTTTGTAAGGCAATCGTTGGCGTTTTCCATGTCTGTACACGTATTATTGCCATTTTCAGGATTTAAGCCTGTATCGTTTCCTAAAGACGTACAGATTGAATCTGTAACACCATTTTGGATAAACTCTGCACTGCTATCTTTTAGTTTTCCACAAGCAGTGCAATAACTTTTAACATTTGCCACTGCAAGCCTCCTTAATTTGTAAGTTCATCAACATCTATATATACACAAGCCATCTTACAACATGAGCCTGTGACAACTAATCTATTCATTCCATGATGTACTGTGAATCCAAATTCATCTTCAATTACTAGATTATCTAAATCTACTTCCTCTGATGCACAACATCCATCCGCAGTAAAGTATAAGTTCCAACTTGAATCAAGTGTTAAAATTCCATCATATTCGCCTAAAATCATCATTTTATTTCCGTTAATTTCAATTTCAGGGTTTTGGAATTTACCATCTAGAATCAATTTTACTTTATCGGTATCTAAAACTGTTCCACTGTAGAATCTTCCAGCAATTGACTCAACACAATAATCTTTTTTACAGATTTTGTTCTTAATCAAATCATCACCGAAAATCTGTTCACCTTTGATGCAATCGTAGACAATCTTGTATGAATTGCCACAATTCATAAAATCTTCCAATGCTTTAGTTCCCATTACACATAAAGATGTTTCCTCTGTAATGTCACCACAATCACATAAACATGAATTGCAAGTTTCCATATCAGGGGGGCAAGTAACACAACAAGATAAGCACTCTTGAGCATCTCTGAAATCCTCGCAATCAAGGATATTACATACAGAGTAAGGAACTAAGAATGTTTTCTTTGTGTCTGCGATATGCCATACACCTTCCCAAAGTTTAAAATCAATGTCGATTGATAAGTAGCCTTGGTATTTTTTGTAATCTTCACTAAATCCCGTGACATAGGCCCATGCCCAAATCAATTTGTTATCTTGAATTGCCCATAACCTACCAGGTTTAAGCAAATTCAAATTGAAATAGTCACGTAGGAATCTTCTATCTTCATCATGAAAATGTTCATAATTAAAATTCAATGTTAAGGACAAGTCACCTTCCGTAAGAAACTGTTGATTCTTTTGGAAAGCAACATAACTACCATGTCCGTAACTATATTCTTGCGTTGCAGTCTTTGTATCTTGCTTTAGAGAGGCAGAGGAAATCTCCTCCGCACTGTCTATTACAAGATCATTGAACTGAACGTATGTTTTTAATGGGTTTAAGTTATAACAAGTCATTATGCCAAACCTCTCAAGCATCTACCTACTTTGATAGCCTGCCTTCTTTCGTTTCCTTCGTTGAAAGCGATACTGTTATTCGTAACACGATTATCGTTATTGTTGATAGTCACATTCTTATTAACAACGCTTCCAACATGAGAACCATATCTAGTAGACAATTCTTTGAACGCACCTTTCAAATCCATGTTATTTACTTTATCCATGAAACTTTGACCTGCGTTCTTAACTGCACTACGTTTCATTACATACTCACCAGGAGTCAACATAGCAGGTACTGTATCTGTTCCACTAGGTTTCATAACAATTGGTTGTCCGCCTCGTTTTAAGTAAACTGGGCCACCTTTAGCAAAATTAAAGTTTTTTCCTTGTGATTCATTGCCTCTGTTTACTGTAGGAGTATTTGTACCACCTGTATTAATGTTTCCTGATTGATTGTTGAACGCATTTTTAAATGCACTTCCTAAGTATTGTCCTAAATCTGTGAATCGTGTTGAATATCCATACATCATAGTAATCTGATTAGATATTGAACTAGACATATTAGAGATACCTTCACTAAATCCACTTACAACATCTCTTCCAAACTTCTTACCTACTGATTTGAAGCTTTTCTTCTTCAATGAAGCTTTGGCATTATCAATCTTAGTTCCAAATGAACCTTCAATATCAATGCTTTTGAAACCTTCAATAATTCCATTGGCCATATCTGTACCAGAGGTATTAAATTCTGATTTCATATTTGATAAAGTTGTGGCCATGTTGTGGAATGAAGTAACGATTGAGTTTACTTCTGTAACAACATCTGTAGTAGCTTCTCCAACTTTCAATCCTTTAACATTGTTTAGGAACGTTTGAATACCTGTTGTGACTTCTCCAACCTTAACAAAGTCTAGATTTAATCCAACGATAGAATTTAAGCTTTCACACGTTTTTTTCAACTTAGAAACAGTCTTTTTAACTGTGTCCATATTCTCTAGATTTTCAGTTAATCCTTTGTTAGTTGCCATTTCATTCACTGCATTTCCAATACTCTTAATATTGGCTCTCAGTGTTTCAAAGTCGAAATCAGTTGAATATACGTTCAAAGTTTCAAACTTGAGGATTATATCACCTAAAGTTGTAATCGCCTTTAGTGCGTTGTTAAATAGCTTAGAATCAGGCATTTGTCTCAAGTTGTAAGACAACATATTCTTGTCTTTTCCTGTTCCAACACCAGCAACAGAAATGTATCCAATTGCTTGAGAAATACTAGAGATTGTCTTTTTAATATCCTCTGCATTTGGTAAAGGATTGTTTGTAATCGTTGCTTGCAAGTTTCCAAACTCAGGAACAATCTGTTCCAAAATCTTTAATGTATCTAGGAACTCTTGGGCATTAGTAGAGTTTAAATTAGATTTAATACTCTTTGTAACATCAGGGAATACAATCTTCTTCATTTCACTAACAACACTAGCTACATTCTTTAAAATGCTTGTACAATTCTCAACGTTAATTGAACTTCCGTTGATACTAGACATTTTAGAAAGGTTAGAAGCCATTGTTGTATAGTTATTAACGATACTGTTTGCATCTGCAATGTTTGTTGCACTTGATGTGCTAACTGTAGGAAACTTAAAATCATTAATATTCTTAACAACTTCTTGAATATCTTTGAATTGATCGTTGAAAGAACTACTATCAATACTCATTCCTTGTACTTTTGAAATTGATTCTCCAATAGTAACAAGTTTCTTTAGAATCCTAGTAATATTCCAAGTCTCCATGTTTTTCCATAAAGACTCAGAGCTTTTAATAACTTGACTCCACCAAGAAGAAAGTGTTCCTTCACCTTCAAACATATCTATGACATCCATAATTCCTTGGATTTTCTTTTTCAATCCTTTTGTGTTTGAAGGAACATTCTTATCTACTTCTTGCATAGCCTTAGCACAAGCAATCAATGTGCCAGCCAGTCCTGTTGTTGTTATCATTCCTAGCACTTGGGCCAATGTAGTGATTCCACCCGTTAGGACACCAGCACCACCTTGAATACCTGTAATAAGTGTCATAGAGCCTATACATTCAAATAAGCCTAATAACTTATCGTTGAATGTGTCGAATCCATCAGGCATTGTTTTATCTAGCTCTTGCATAGCTTTTGCAAATAGCCATAAAGCTCCGCCTTGACCAATCATCATTGCCAATCCTGTTAAGGCATTGTTCATCTCTAATGCTTTTGAAACTCCTGCATTAATCGTATTAGCTCCCATCATCAATCCCATTACAGAGAATAGATTTGTTAATCGCATAGGCAATGTAGTAATGTCATTTGGAACATTCTTTTCAATTTCCTTTATAGCTTTGCAATAAAGAATAATTGTTCCTGCCCCACCAGCTATGATAGCTAATGAAGATAATTTATTTTTAAATCCTTCTACATCAAAAGTTTTTGGAGTACTCGCAGCAGCAGTAATTTCATCTGAACTCTTGAATACATCTTTAACAGAACTAAATTTACTTCCTAGTTTTCCTAGGAAAGGAATATTGAAACTTTTTCCTTTGAATTTTGAATAAACGTTTACTAAATCTCCTAAAAGGCTAATTCCACCGCTTCCAAGTTTCATTAACTTACCAGCATACTTTAATCCAATACCAATTTGGATGTAGTCTGATACGAAACGTCCTAATCCTTTAGAAAAGCTTCCGTCTCCCATTTCAGTGATTTTATCTTTTGCAAAATTATATAGACCGCTAACAAGAGGCTTGAAGAAATCAATTGCTCCTTTGAAATCATCTAATCCTTGTTTAAATCCACCAACAAAATCTTTGAAACTAAACGTTTTTAAAACGCTCAATAATTCAGAGAACTTCGTTTTAATGAAGTCTATGCCTTCGCCAATTTCTTTTTTATGGCTTCTAATGAAGTTTGCTCCTATATCTCCTAAGCCTTCAACTTTTTGAGAAAATTTATAGATATTTCCGTAAATTGTAGCTCCTGTTAATTCCGTTGAAACCTCATCTAATGCACCTAACCACTTTTCTTCGGCTTTACTAAATCTCTTAGGGATTAAGTCAAGACCGTTTGAGATTGTGGCTACAGATGATTTAACCATAGTTGCCAACGAATTTAGGCCACCACCACCTTTTTCATCCAATTCAATCAGAGCATCTTCAAATTGTTGTAATGAAATAGTTGGATTTGAACCTGTAAATGCTTCTCTAAACTCTGCAAATGACATATTAAATTTCTTTGCAATAGCAGTTAAGGCTGGTGTCATACCTGCATCTTCCATTGATCTCAATGTACGAGCATCCATTTTAGAACCCATGATTTGAGAATACTGAGTAACCGCATTGTTTACCCCCTCAGAATCACCACCGAATGTCAAAATGGAATCATTAATTGCCGAGAATAGCTTTTGAGACCTATCTAAATCATGATTGATTGAAGTAAATCTCGTAACATGGCTTAGAGCGTCATCTAAAGTGGTTGGTAGGCCCAAAATGCTTTCATCTAGGTTATCAATCATCTTTTGGATTTTCGTTGTAGAATCGTCTACATCACCTACTACAGTGGACAATGTTCTTTTCGCAACTTTGATTGTATCGTATCTTTTAACACCATTTGAAAATGCTTCGCCCATTGCGTTTTGTGCACCTGAAACCAATCTATACAAACTAGAATATCCAACACCTTGTACTAAGAATCGTCCAATATCTCCTATTGGATTGTTTTGGAAATTCTTAGCAATGTTCAACATACTAGAGCCTAGATTTGACATCTTATTTCCGACATCAAATGTAATCTTACTAGCAGTTTTCAAAGCTTTAGCAGCTTGTTGAAGATTGTTTAGTTTATTCAAGCTATCTTGATAACCGATAACTTGTGACTCAATATCCGCTTTTGTGTTTCTTACATCATTCTCTTTTTCGATTGTTTCGTCTAGCTTTTTATTTGTATCTTCTAACTTAGAAGAATCTGTTTCTAATTTTATTTTTTCTTTGTCTAAATCTGCGATTGAATCATCAATCTCATCAACCAATTTTTGAGCATCATTTAATTCACTGATGTTCGCTTCAATCTTAATTTTTTCTTTGTTAAGATTGTTAATTTTCTTTTGAACTTCATCAATTTCAATGCCAACCTCTCGCATATCGTATTTGAGAGCTTCACGTGCACTGTATAGGTCTTTAAGCTTATCGCTTTTATCGTTTTCACCTAGTGTCATGTCATTAATGACATCATGAATTTCATTGGCATTTGCTTTTAAATCAATATCAATAGAAAGTTTTTTATTGTTCAAGGCTAATAGCTCTTTTTTAAGTTCACTAATATCTTCTTTAACATCCAATAATTGATTCTTGAAATTAGCTAGATTATCCAAATCAACTTTTAAAGAAAGTTTTTGTCTTTCCAAAGCTTCCTTTTCTTTTTTGATTTCTTCTAATCTTGCCTTAATTTTTTCTAATTCATTGGTGTTAGCATCAAATTTGAGCTTTGCCTTTTCAATATCTTTTAACTCTTTTTCAAGTTGTTTTATCTTTGCTTCGGCATCCTTAATGTCAAGGACTAACCTAGCACCGACTTCACGTACTGACATCTTCGGACTCCTTCGCTAAATCTGTTTTCTGCATGAAATGAACCGCATATCTGTCAATCTGAGGTATTTTCTTTTGAGAATTTTTATTTGCCTCGTTAATTTCATTCCATGTTTTATCGCTTTGTAGATTTGCGTAGTACCCAAAGGCTACAACTAATTCAGAAACACCCCAATGGTCTAATATCTCATTGGGGCGTATTTTTAGAATTTTACCGACATAATGAGCCATGGTTGAATAAAGATTTAGTTCTGCAACATAAGACTTTGCTTTTTTTACTGAATCCTTTTTATCATCCCCCTTATCAATTATTTGATAAAAACTGTTTCTACCTCATTAAATAATTCAGGATATTTGATAATTAGGCTAATCATGCAAGTTAAAACTGAATATTGCATCATGTGATCTTCATAAAATTCATCTAATCCTAAGAAAATTGCAACAACTTTATAAAGTCCATCAACTAAATTTGTAGAGGATTGAGCGTATAAATGGAAAATCTGTTCATTCGCTTCATTCATATACGCTTCATAAATCTGAACCATAGTCTTGTTCACTTCTTCATCATCTGCATCTGTTGTAACGATTCCATCTTTTCCTTCAATGAATTTGTGACCGTAATATTCCTCGATTTCTTGGAATTTTTCTTTATATGGGTCTAGGATTTGTTCTGCATCCAATAGCAATGGTTTAACTTCGATTAAAGCTTCTACCATCTTCATATCTTGTCTAGGAGATAATGTTAGATTTTCAAACTTCTTATCGAACATAACGTATTGCCATACTCTTTTAGCATTCTCAGGAACATCAATTTTATGTTCTTCGATTTCTTTTTCAGTGAATCTAAAGTTCACTTCAATATCAATTGTTTTAACATCTGTCTTATTTGCATCACCAACAACTGCAATTTCACCACCATTGCCATAGACTGCGTGAGGAGTATCATCCTCACGAGCTACTTTTAACTTTTCGATCATGGCATTTAACTGTGTTGGCTCTAAAATCTTTTGTTCTTCCATCTCATTTGCCTCTCAATTTCTATAAATTAGCGTTAGCTTTGTTTACTACATAAACTTCATACCAGTTTCCACGAGTATCTTTCTTGAACGCTAAACTGAATTCAAACGCTCCGTCATCAGGAATACCCATTGGGAATGAAGTAATTTTTGCATTGTGGTAAGTAAATACTTCCGCAGTTCCATCACTTCTATAACGAGTAATTGTAACTTTTGCTCTCTTATTCTTTAAGCTATCGTTGTTTGCTACATAGTGTTGCAATACATCAACAGTCATTGGATAAGAAATCTTCAATGTTTTACCTACTAAGTTTTTGTTGAAGTAAATCTTTGAACCTTCAATATCTAAACTTGGATTGATTTTACTGTTCAATACTTGGTATTGAGACTCATCTAAGTTAGCCAATAATGGAGTGTTGATTCGGTTCAATGTAGAATCTGTGATATTGCATTGGTCGCTCAACGCTGCATAGATAAATCCACATTCTTCAACAAAGTGGTCTGCAATATGTATTGAACCATATTCAGGATGTTCTTTATCTGCTTCAATAACCACTTCCTGAGTACGCATCATAAAGCCTTGAGATTTATCTCCCTTGCCAATGAATGGGTTCATAGTTAAGTAGTTAGATGTTAATTGAGTACCTGTAAATGAACGCTCAATAGAAGCAGAATCATCATCATAAGAATCATCAAAGCAACTTGTATCTACAGGGTCTACAGTATCGTCACCATCAAATCCTGATAAGCAGCTTACTTTAATATCGTTGTTAGAATCTAAGTCTGCAAATTCTTCAAAGAAAGAGATTGAAGAAAGACCAATCAAGATACTATCTGCTGATTTATCTGTTAATGCTACTTCAATGCTTAAACGGACACCTGATGTACTTGCTCCCCATCCTTTTCCTGATGTCTTTGTAGGAACAGTAGATAGGTCAATCTGTACAGGGTAGAATCCTTCTTTATCTGCTTTTAAAGTGCTTGTGTATTCATCTGTATTAGTCATTTCATGATCTAAAACATCTGAAATCTTTGTTGTGATTGTGTAAGTACCTGCTTGAGGAACATTCACGTAGTAGTAAACAACACCTGCTGAAAAGTCTAATGCATTTTTCAATGCTTTAAATACCGCACCACTTGTGTGTACTTTGTTTCCTTCTCCGCCTGTTGCATCCGTTTCTTTAGAAGTGATGAACAATGTACCTGTATTCTTACATCCAAATGATTCACAAACGTTGATTAAATCAGGTGCAATAGTACGTGATGTATAAGCACTAGCAGTACCTGTAATCTTTTCAAATTTACGAGTATTGATTTTTAAACAAGAATCAATATCACTCATGATAGTAATATCAATTTCTTGAGTTTTAGTTAATTTAGAGACACTTAATTTGTCACTAATGATTTTGTTAATGTTGCAGTTAGACATTATTTTTGCCCTCCCATTGTAGCTTTTAGTACACGCTCCATAGCACGTTCTGCTTTAGCACCGCCTAATTGATTTAAAGCGTTTAATTTGCGTGAAACAAATGCTTGAACATCTACTTTCTGTTCAGGAGTCTTTTTAGCTTTTACAACTTTTTCTTCCATTTTTAATCTCCTTTATTTAACTTTTGCATCAAATCTAGATACCGCTCTAGCAACAAAATCATTTGCCTTTCTAGGTGGCATCTTAATTTTGCTTGCAAAGCGTTTCTTTCCCATTTCATCTACCCAAACGAATGGCCTTCCGTTTTTACGAACTAACGTATAAACTCGCTTAGTGCCATTCTGTACCATTGGGGAGTAATCAACGTGAGAAGGGTTTCTAGAATCCTTTTCTAGTTTGTCTGCATCTACACCGATTAGATATTCGGTATTAGATGCTTTTTCTTTCGTGATTGAATCCTTTAAAGCACCTGGCCTATATTCATTCCATGGCATACTTGTCATTTCTTGAGCATAGAATCTGCTCCCTCTTGGAGCTTCATCTCGCATAGTTTCTTCTAATTCACTAGCCAATCCTTCAAAATCTTCTTCACACGCTTCTATAACATCTTCTAAGAGACCTTTTAGCATTTCCTACACCTCGATAAAGGGGTAATAAAGTTTGCCTCCATAGACGTATTTAAAGCCTTTTAGGAATACACCATCTTCATACGATACTTCCTCAATTTTGTTCATAAGGAAGATTTTTACTAGGCCACTAGGCAAACACATACGTTTTGAATATTCGTAAGATGTGTTTGATTTGGCTTTCGCACCGCATACAGGGCATCCATTTTTCTTTGTGGAACTTTTCATTCCAATATATTTAATTCTCATACTACTGCACCAACCCATGTGTCTTTTGAATTACATACTGACAAGATACCTAATTGATCTGAATACGCTTTTGTAATATGTTCACGAACATACATACTAATTGAAATCTGAGCATCAGAATTTTCTTCTGAAATAAGAACATCACTACCATCTGTTTCTTCACACGTGCTACAACCACATTCGCATCTATTCATTGCGATAACAAATTGTAGGAAGTCGCAGAATACAGGCAATAGACATTCAGGTATCGTTTCATATCCAGCTACATAACTGACAACGATCTTAGACAATTCATCACATCCACAATTGCACACATCTTTGTAGTCGATATTAGATAAATCAACGTACACGATACTGTCGTATGGGTTATAAGAAAAATCTTTATCAACTTCTAATTTGTGAGTAGTAAATGTAATTCTTTCTCTAGTGATAACAGATACCTCAATCGTTGTTGGGTCAATCATTGGATAGAATAGCGGTATACGTACAATTCCTGAATCGCAACCGCATTTCTTAAATTCACCAACATCAAAGACTTCCTCTCTTTGAGATGAGAGGAAAGTCTCACATGGATGGTTTTTCCAACAAGTGATGGTACTAATTAAATCAATTAGTTCTCCAACATTCTTTTCAAGCTTATCTGCTTCTAAATCGCTTTCCTTTATGCACGAACAATAGTTTTTCAATTGTTCGATAATTTTTTCGTACATTATTCACCAATGTTGATTGGTACGATAGTTGTTGGTTTCAATACAAGGTCTAATCCGTTTAATGTATCCCCTAATGTGGCTGCTGACATTGGGATACCTTGGATTACCATTAATCTGTTTGCATCTGTTCCAAATGCACATCCAAAGTTGTAGTAGTAATCACATTGAGTACCGCAACCTTCTGATGGAGTATCTGTAGCGCCGAATGTATGACGTTGGAATTTTTCAGATGGTTGGAAAGTAGTTCCCATTACCAAACCTACTGTATTTCCTTCTAATACCCATACATCACCTGTACCTTTTGTAATATCACATGGAACTAATTTATCTGCGATAAATCCATGTCCTTTAAATGCGACTTCGCCTGTTTCTTTATTGCGAGTCCATCCATCAGGATATTCACCATTGAATTTACCTGGAACAATAACAGATTTAATACCTTCAAGTACTAATGGGTGACAAGCGAATTTGTAATCGCCATCTCCTAATGCTGCTAAACGTAACGCAACTGAATCAAATGCAGATAATACGTTTGTACCTACGATTTTGATAACTGCTTTATCTTCCATTACTTCCAATAATCCGTGGAATGGTTTCAATGTAGCAGTACCTGTAGTCATTGTTCCTAAGATTACGTTAATAGCAGTGAAGTATGCCATTGAAATTAAATCCATACGTTTCTGAGCTTCTTTAATAGTTTCTCCTTCACGTTGGAAGTAGCAAACCATGTCATTAGCTTTGATTTTACGTGTTTCATTTACTAAGCTATCCATAATAGGCTCGCAACTCTTTAAACACAATAATGCTAATGGAGCATTGCTACCGCATTTAGCTAAATCTAATGGAACCCAGCAACATTCACCTTGTTTTGATTTAGGTTCTGTTGTTCCGTATGTGAATGGCAACTGAATATAGAATTTGCCATCTTCTTTTTTTGTCACGCTCCACGCTCCTCGGTTCATAGCACCTTGCATCTTACGTGAAGCTGGCGTGTTCATTAACCAAGAAACTAATGGGAACACGTTTTGGAATGGATTGGCTGGTGAGTTGTCTGAATAATCAGTACCGATACCAACTGTTCCTACATTTGATTTAGAAGCATTTGCTGCTAAATTCTGTCTTGCTTTTTCATAATCAATATAAGCTCTTGAGAATGATGTTAAATCCTCGATATTAGAACTTAGACGTTCTACCATTCCTGGTGTAACTGCCATTTTTTCTAATAATGTGTTATCAGGATTTGTAAATAATAAATCTAACATGGTTTACCTCCTATCCCCACATATCTCTGCTAACTTTAGAAGTAGAAGTTAATTTTTCTTCTTTCGTTTCTTTATCGTTAGCTTGTCCTGAGATCAAACTAGACAATCTGTCTAATGTGCTTTCTGCTTTCTTTTCAAATTCTGTTTTTTCTTTCTTAGAACTTTTTAATTTTTCTTTTAATTCTGCATTTTCTGTTTCTAATGCTTCAACTTTTGCACTTAAAGTTTCAAAGGCATCCATGAATTTGTTGATTTTTTCCATGTCATCCTTAGACATTTCAACAGTTTCTAATGTTTCTTCGCCTTTTTTAGCTTCTTCTTTGTTTTCTGTTCCTTCTTCTTTACTTTCAGGTTCTTTTTCTTCTTTAGAAGGTTCTTTTTCTTCTTTTTCTTCCTCTTTGTTTTCTAAAGCTTCGTTCTTCTTTTCTTCTTTATTTTCAGAACTCAACTTTAAAATCTTTTCCCATAGGTTCATTTCTGAGTCTCCTTTACTGTTTAAATTTTCGCCTGTACTGTTTACATTGGCTGGATTTGCAACAACTGAGAAACCAGCAATCTCGATTTCGTTGTAGAATGGTGCATTAAACTTAAATGACGATTCAAAATCGAGTGTTCCTCTCAGCTCTGCACTAATACTCAATGGTATTTCTTGTTTCAATAAATCTTGCACTATGTGCAATTCCCTATTTAGTTTGACGTTTACATCAAGACCTTTTCTTCCATCCCCAATATCGACAACTGTTAAATCATCTTTAGTCCATGTACCTAAGTTTAAAGGGAGTGATGTAATGTCAATGTGAGCTAAGTTGATATATCCTACATAATCAGAACTCAAGCTATCGTAGAATGCTTGTACTGCCCCTTTTTTGATGTATAGACGAATATCATCTCCACCCTCATATGTTATTGCCCCTTCGTCAATAAGACGTGTAGGCTTGTTTTCTACGTACCCTGAGGATAGGTTCACACTGACATAATGGTTTTCTTTATCTACGCTCGATAAAGTGATTGCATTGTCGTAAAATGCTTTTCCTTTTTTTCTACGATCAAGGCTATCTTTAATGCTTGCTACATATGTTGGAACTCTTTTCTTTTGTGGCATTATTTCTTAGTCTCCGTTTCTACTACGATTACGGGCTTATAGAATAATTTCTGAATCCTTCCACCACATGAATTACATTTCTTGACTTCGTATGGAATCTTTGCTCCTTTTAAGATTTCTTCCATTGTGGAATCGTATCTCTTTTGAATAGTTTTGTTTCTAAGTGCTTCTAACAAAACTTTATCTTCGGGAATCTTGTATTTCTTCTTAGGTTCTAGAACTACATATCCGTATAGCAAAGTACCGCTATCTAATTTTGAATAAACGTCAATTTGCGTTTTTTCTTCTATTACATCAAGAAGTTTCAAATACTGTTTTGCGTTCTTTGCTGCTTCTTCCAATGCGAACTCATGTCTACCATTTTGCTTTAAGAAAGTGTTTCTTTCTTCTAGGGAATCGAACCAAGTAACACCGTTAATAGTTTGTACGTTGTTTTGCATGGTTTCTCCTTCTAAGCATCATGGCATTGATCGTCTGTATACTTTGTTTCTGTTTGTTCTGAGCGTTCTACTTTTGCTACATTGCAGAATAAGAATGAAGTATAAGTTGTTACTGTTTTTACATTAGGTTTTTCACTTGTTGTCGTAATAACCGGCCATTCAAATCCAATAGCTCCGTCTTGGTCATTCAATTTGTTATGCCAAGCAGTGTTAAAAGCAGTCGCATCTTTTCCTGTTAAAGTGATAGGGTCTCCGTACCCTTCTTTAAAAGTGATTTTTACAGTGAAACTACGTTTAATTGACATTTATGTATCTCCTTTCGTTATCTTGCATATAAAAAGGCAATACCTCGAAATATGCAAAAATATATATAGACAGTGAAGACTGTTTATACCTTTTGTTTATTTCCAAATATTGCCTTGTTTTTTTCTACTTTTTTACTTCTAATTAAAACTCTAATGTATCTTCTACTTGTTCTGTTTGGTTATTACCAATCAATTTAAGAATCTTGACCATTGATTCTTTGTTCAATTTACCTTTAAACTCGTTGATAAAGTCTGTATCTGAAATATTTCTTTGACCAATTAAGAATAAATCAGCATTTCCTTTTGAATCTTTCTTAGCTCCAATCTGATATACAGGAATTGTAGTTGTATATACACGTCCACTTGCCTGTTCTTTACAAGCTCTGTAGTCTGTTACGACTTCGTAATATACATCTTTAACAATTTCTTCCTTCTTTGTTTTTTCGTTTAAAACAGTTTTTGTGATTTCTGCTTTTCTATATCTGTTCTCGAAGAAAGAAGTTGGAACTGCGATTGCATTGGCTTTTGTTTCCAAATATCCAAGTCCATCAGGTCGCATAGGTCTTTCACCAAATTCAACCTCTTTACCTTGGATTTTCTCTTTTACCAATCCGATTTTGTTGATTCTCTGTGCATCTTCAAATGAATATAACGGAGTCCCATTCAAACTTCCTAGGGGTGTTACCTCATTTTCAGATAAGATACTTTTTAAAATATCCATTTCCATTTTATTTTCTCCTCTCGCTATAGCGTTTTCTCGATAGAATCCATCATTCTAGTAACTGATTCCATCATGTAATTCTTTGTGCTCTTGTCTAACGCTTCTGCTCCGTTGACAATAGCACCTACGATTTGAGTAACTGACAAGGCTAATTTATATGTCTTTGCAGACTTGTCTTGTTGTTCTTTCAATTCGTATTTATCAAAATAAACCTTTGGCACACCTAATTTCTCACTTAACATAGGAGAAATCTGAGTAGCGAACCTTTCTCGCATTGGTACGATTGTATTTGCCATGGAATTATCTATGATTCTTTCCATAGATACGTTTCCTGATACATCCCCCAAACCAATCAATTCAGGGGTAAGACCAAAACACTGACAAATAATAGAACCTTCCTTCATTTGAAGGTACTCTAAGAACTCCGTACCTTTTGTAACACGAGGCAAGTGATCCATTTTATCGAAAATAGAGCTTGCAAGGATTACATTGTCTGATTTTGAGTTTCTGATTTCTTGGCCTAAGCGTTTAGCTTCTACCCTTGCTTTGTCGGCTCTGTCTGCTTTAGAACTTGATGATTCGTCTAACACTTGGGAAGCCGATAAATCAATTGTATCTCCCTTGGCAAATCCATCTTTTAGCCAAAAAATCAAACGTCCAGGGCCATCATACTGAATATCGTAGTTTAAACGCTCGTAAACCGCACCTAATAGCTTTAGGCGTTGTTTGTCACGCAATAAACAAGATAATCCGTTCTCATGGTCTGTTCCGTTTCTTAAATTGCAGAAATTATCAGGGATTTCTACAATGATTGTTCCGTCTTTTGACATTAATTTGCCAGTTTGAAGGAATAACGCTTCGTCCAGGTCGATTTCCTTTGTTCCTAATGAGATAGGCTCTTTATCGTCTGCCGACATAGCATAACAGATAGGAACTCTAAATCCTTTATATTCATCATCTTCACGCATGATAGAAACATAGTTGCGATAATTCTCTGTAACAATTCCTTTATCTTCGTCTAACCAACGAATACCACACTTTCCGTACAACAAAGACTGCGTAATAGCGTTTTGAAGTACGGAATAGTTCGTAACACCTTGTACATTGTGCTTGTAAAGGAATGGCATAAGAACATCTTTGTCTAAATTCTCGTCACCCGTTGTGATGCCGTTTGAGAATATAAAGTCTATAACCTTGCCGATAACGTAAGGTAGCGTTGGTAGATTGTCTATCATCCAATCAATCTCATCAAACTGATTCTTAAAGTTTGTCTTTACAAATCCGTTGATGCACTCTGAATTGCAGTTCAACATAGCTTCTATTACCTTTTCGGCTTCGGTTTCTGCATTAGAACTGTGAATATTGTGCGAAATGTTATGTGACACATAGGTATTGGATGCTAGTTTAACTCTATCCTTTTGTCTTTTCTTTGTTCTTCGACTCAAATTAGCACCTCCTAATCATTCTCTGCATACGCAAGTATTTCACTGCTTAGATTATACATTAAACAACTGCGGACAGAAAGTACCGAGGAATCTAGGGCATCAGGAGAGTGTCCTAAGCGTTGTTTTATCTCCTCTTTAGGAATAATGGCTATCTTCTTATTGTTCTTCGATACGGTCCTTGTAGCAAGCAATTCAGGCTTCAATCTTTTGGCAACTTCCGTTGTGAAAGTCAATTTCTTACTGTCCATTAGCTGCTGAAAGTCTAAATACATTTCCGCTCTTAGATTGAAAGCATAAACCGCACTGTAATGTCTTGCCTTGATACGTGTTTTTGTTGGTCCTCCTTGGAAATTGACACCCTCAAGGATAAATCCTAGCTTATCAGAGTATTTTGACAATCCTTCGGTCAACCAAGTACCGAAACCAACGTCAACACAAACATATTTGATGTTTAATGTCTCGATAATCTTAACAATCTTGGCAATAATCTTCTCGGATGTAACTCCTTGCACCCAAACACCCTCTTTTAGATTGTAAATTGTCTCGATTTTGCAGTTTCCGTATCTATTTTGAGAACATAAAGCAACATCTATACCATCTTTTCCTGTATAAGCCGAGTCAATACCTAAGAAAAAACGCTTTTTATAGGAACTATCGACTTTATCATCATCTAAAGTCATGGTTTTGAACATACTTTCGTCTGAAAATTCCTCTAATTCGCATACTAAATAACGTTGGCAAGTACTTCTATTCTTGTAAAAATGAGAATTTAGTATCTGAGATGCACTTTTCATACGATCTTCTTCGTAAGCAGTACGGACATCCATCCAAACAACTAATGTTCCTTCGGGGTATTTGTCGTTTGTCATACAATCGTAGAACTCTCCACGTTTGTGAGGGTTGGAAATAGCAATCTCAAGCTCTTTTGAACCGTCAACACTTGAAAATTCCCTTCGTCCTATCTCGGCATATGCATCTTCACTGACTTGGGCTGCTTCGTCAATAATATAATCTCCGCCCTTACCGATAGCGTTGTTGTTTTTCTTCGGGTCTACACTGTTTCCACCTAATGTAACGATTTCTACACATCCTCCACCTTTAAAAGAGATTTTAGTTTTGGAAGTAGAGGTCTGTAACTTTTCAATCTTGTTTCCTGAATCTAATACAGAACTCTGTATGGACTCGTCTGCATTTTGTAAATGCCCGATTACTTTTGACATGATGATAGTAGCGGTTTCTCCTGTTGCGGCTGCAATTCGTACTTGGTGTCCTTTGTAAGCACGATAAATAGCAATCATACCTAAAGTCCAACTTTTCCCATATTGAGAAGTAGTAATTGCATAGATTGTATCGTACCCTTCTACAACCGCACCGAACAACATAGCTTGTGTAAAGTGAAGATTGACTTGAAAATATGTCAAAGCCTCTCTTGCACCGATAACCGCAAGTCTAAAAGCCTCTTGTCTAGAAATATTTAATCGTTTGTAATGTTCGGGGATATATCCTCTCGTCCAATTCTTCAATTTATACTTCGGGGTAGCTCCCTTCAACAACCTAACAACTTCTTCCTGGCTCTTATTAATAGCTTTAGCTTCCTTTAAGTCCTCTACATCCTTAAAATACTGTTCCGTAGCACTAAGAGTCTGTTTCTTCACTGTTTTCATCCTCCTCGTGTTCGATTACTTCGGCATCTAAAAACTCACTTCCCATGTTGATTCCTAATATATCGTTGATTCTTTCCTCTGCAATCGCTCTTTTTTGCTCAACAGTAATATTATTTACACTTCCAACGTTCAAAATATTACTTTTTCCAATGCCATCCATTCTATTTAGCTCTTTTAAACATCCTAACCTATCTTTCATGTCCTTTTCTTCGTCTTGGATGTTATCGCTAAGCCATTGCCTACGTTGTTCTACTGTCATAACACTTCTTTGGTCTCTCTTTTTTACCCTCTCATGCAATGTTTCTAAATTTTTTCTAAATCATCTAAAGAATATGTACTTTTATAAAAGTTGCACATCCTACACGTTGGCATAAGGTTGTCTAAATCGTTACTACCATCCTTTCCGTATACAGATGTTACATGATCTACTTGCATATCCTTGTAATCAATCTCACATCCGCAATAGGCACAATGACCGTTGTATTTTTTATATACCTGTTCACGGATCTTTTTTGGTATTGGTTTTCTTAACACTTTATTCCTCGCTCCCATCGCTTTTATAACTGCCTGTTAGCAATAATAGCAATAAGAACCAATAACTGTAATTTGCACACATATAACAAGTGATTCCAATTATTGCTAGGTTGTATAACATACAAACTATTTCTCCCATTAATAATCACCTACATCATCATTTTCAGGCATTGGAATACATCTATTCTCAAACTTCTTATATGCATCCAAATACCATTCCTTTTTATCGCCGTTGTAAGTTAATTCATAATACATTCCATCATGTAGATCAGTACTCATTAAATACTTCCAATTCTGCAACGTCTTACATTTCCATACAAAATAAGGTTCTGTATCTACATTACTGATACATTTATACGATTTATCTAAATGTTCCTCTACGTATTTTTTAACAATTCTTTTTGCAATAATATCCATGTTCATATATCTTAAATCTCCTTTCCTAGTACCCCTCACTCTTAAGGTACCAGCACACCAATTAGGCATTTTTTTCCTCCTTTAAAACAATCTCTTTTCTTCTACTCTCTTTAACCGATAACCAATCCTTCTATATTCCTCGTATACAGGCTTCCAAATCAATTCACATTGCTTTCTTTCGTTTGGAAGATATTTATCCATAACTTCCAACTCATCCTGTAGATGTATTGCAAATGGACATCCTTTACAACCTGTCCTTTGAAAATTGTATGGTGGGTAATAAAGCTTGCATAACTTAATATTTCTTTCTTTTATGTACCATTCCATCCAACCATCATTTACAGGATTTAAAGGTTTGAATTTAACAACTACATTGTTTTTCGTTAAAATACATCCTTCATGCATTGATCTAATTCCACCTTCGGCTTGTCGAAGTCCAATAATTGCGATTTTTCTTTTATTTTCTTCTTCCCATTTGTGCAATGGCTTTTTCTTCAACTCATTACAACAATTTGGACTTAAAGGAATATTGAAATCTTTTGAGAACTGATATTTAAGTATTTCTGGGCATTTGAACTTGGCAGATGCCTCTACTCCACTTGCCTTTACACCTTCATAATAATTTCGGTTTGTTTTTTCAAAATCGCCTTTTAATTGAAACCTTCGCACCTGTTCTGCGTGAAATTTTGATTTAAAAGGATAGCCTTTTTCTTTTAGCATTTGCGGAATGTTCACTTTGAAATTTACAATGGCAAATCTAAAATCATTTTCTGTCAATTCCTCAACGAACCTCCGTATGTCGTTATATTCAATGCCTGTATTCATAAATACTCTAGGTATTTTATTTCCAGGTATCGCTTCATCAATTAAACGATGTAATACTGTACTGTCTTTACCTCCCGAGAAAGAAATATAGAAGTTTTCTTCTCCATATTTCTCAATCGTCTTTTTTATTACTTCTATTCTGTCGAATAGAATAAAATCATTTTCTGTCATTGCACTATATCTCCACATATCTAACACCTAACAAATTGGTGCTTACTCCTTCTAACATCTTGTGGATGTAACTTCTATCGTAGTGTGTATCTTCTGCACATTCTTTTATTGATGAATAGACTTTATCGCCTATACAAACCTTCTTTTCATTCTGTGCAAAGCTCCAGCTTTTTACTACCTTTAGATTCCTTACATCCCTTTCCCCTTTAAGAACAACTCTCTCATTGTTTTTTTATTTGCCATAGAACGCTTCATAACACGTTCTGTAGATATATCTTGTTTTGTAATTAATCTGAACACTTGGTGCAGAGTGTGTAGGATTCCTAGGCTTCAAGAATTTCTTATTTCCATTTTTAAACACGCTCATGATTTGCAAATCGCTTGTAGCGTAATATCTTGTCCCTCTTTCAGTTTCTTCAATCAATCTGTATTCGATTTCAAACTTATCTCCATCAAATGAATTTGATTCATCTTCTATAAGAACACAACCTTTGTATTCTTTACCTTGCATCACAAACCTTTTAAACTGGCAAAATGTTAATCCTAACTCTCGCATTACATCTATATCTGTTGTAAACCCCATGCATTCATTTGTACACGGTTCTAACATCATGTAATCCATTAGTCTATTTCACCTGTCGCTAAATATTCTTGCAAATTTCTATAAATGTTTTTTTCGTCTTTTTCAGACGCAACATTACTTGCTACACAACATGCTTTCTTTAAATAATCTAATTCTTCATCCGACATAACATATCCTTTAACAGATACCTTACAAATAATATTATTCTTATCTTCGGCAACAACTTCAGAATTGTTAACTTCCGTTCTTCTATGTTTTACATGATCTTTTCCAGTTAATAGTCTATGTAACCAAATTGTACAAAGTGGGTAATCAACACCTTTAAAATCAAGATACATTGATCGTAACTCTAATTCTTCAGTAAAATAACATGGATTGTATTTTTTTACCCATACATTCAAACACTGTTGATTTCTTCTCTTTATCGTTTTCTTCGTCATAAAACTCAGCTAAATCTTTATGGCTATTTGTAAATGCTGCGTTGTAAGCAACCCCATTAATTACTGTATGATAATCAAGATCAATTTCTTCATCTTCACCTATTCTTTCAAAAACTAGTGCGTGCTCGTAATCTACATAAAATTCAGCATTTGGAAACACTCGTTTAATATATTTGTCTGCTTCTTTTAATTCGTGGCTTTTGAAGAATGATGCATACCTTCCATAGCATTTATTTATCAACATATTCCCCAATGTATAGACTTCCTTCAATTACATACAGATTCATAATGTTTTCCTTTGTTGCCCCTAGAAAATCCTTTCCAGGCTTTTTAAAAGCTAGTTTTCCATCTTTTGTACAGTACTTGTATTTTTTATCGCCCTCACATTTTTGAACACTGTACATAAGTTCATCATCATATCTTTTTGCAATCATCTAGAATGGCATCCCTTCGTCCAAATCATCATTATTAGGATATGATTGGTAATTTACTTGATTTGTAAACGGTACTGTTTGTGGCTGCTGCATTTGTTGTTGTGGTTGATACGTTTGTTGACTTACTTGTTGTTGATAAGCTTGTGTTTGTGGCATTGTCGCATTGTTTAAAGCTAATTCTACGTCCATAACGTACACGCTAGTCTTATATACCTTCTGATTCTCTTTGTTCGTGTATGAGCTTTTTTGAAGCTTTCCGTCAACTGCAATGTGTTGTCCTCTGAATCCATATTGATTAATATGTTCTGCATTTTCTCCCCACGCAGTACAATCGAAGAAAGATTTAAACTCTTGTCCATTCTTTCCTTTTTCTTTAACTTCAATCGAGAAGTTACATAGGCTTTGTCCTGTAGCAGTTTTCTTTAAAACAATATCGCTACCGATTTCGCCTGATAAAATAACTCTGTTCATTTCTTTTCAACTCCTTTATACAAATTCAACACCTATTGAGTTAGGTCTGATTCCTTCTATCATCTGATACATATGTGATTTAGAAACAAAATTCTTTCTAGCACACTCGGCGATTGAAGAATAAACTGTATCGCCTATTCTTACTTTCTTCTTGTTTCTCAATCCTTGTATCTGAGCTAGTTTTATAACTCTTAGGTTTTCAATTTTCATTTCTCCGTCCCAAACGATAGAATCATTCTTTTCTATTTCCCCGACAAAAGCTTTGTAGGCTTCAAACAATACATTCAAGTATCGTTTTCCTTCTTTAAAGTTCACTACAACTCTGTAAATTGATTCCGTTTCCTTTTTAGCTTTCATTTCCCTTTGTTTCCCTTTTAAATCAACAGAAACAACTCTTAAATAACTTGTGATGTAATATCTGATTCCTGTTTTACTTTCACCGAGTAGTTGGAATTGTTCGGCATCTTCACTTGTTACTTTTCTTCTTTCTTCCTCATCCGTTTCAATAGGAAGAAGAATACATCCTTTGTATGTTTCCTCGTTTCTCAACATCTTATGGAATTGAGCGTTTGTAATTCCCAACTCCCTCATTACATCTTTTGAAGATACAATCCCTCGTACCTCTGAGATGTCGTTTTTGTCCAACATATAATATTGCACTTACTACCCCTCCTACTTTTCATTTGTTAATCAAATCTCCCAACATCTTCATACCTTCCTCCTTTTTTGGAGGTGCAGGCAATTGATCGTGTTGTTGATACATTTCCAAACTGATTTGACCTGAATTTAATAACTGTACTTCTTCTTCACAAATCTCTTTATACGCTTGCAAAAATCTATCTCTGTAGTATTGCAAGTCTTTTTTATTGCTCCACGCAATATCTCTTAACAGATAGCTCCCTCCGAGTGCTTTCTGAATGTTTCTAGGCAGTTTATCGTAGTTGACCTTACTAGTATGAGGGTCACACTTAGCGTTCCTTAAAACGATTTCCCAAGCCTCTCCACACTCTTTAGTTCTTCCGATAGCAGTTTTACTGATTCTTGTTTTGACTTGTGCTACGTTTGGAGCAAACTCTCTTGTATCACTTTGGATAATTTGATTGACTGCATTTGCTACAACCAAGTATTCATAATCCTTGAAAGACACTTGCCAAAGTTTCAAATAGGCTTGTGTATCTTCCTGAGTCATGTTTTTGTAACTCATAGGATAATTGATTCTTAGCACTTGTAAGATTCTTTCAGTTTCTTCTAATGTCAAAATGCATACCCCATTTCTTTTCTTGTCAATTGTCTTTGACCACCATTGTTATTGTTCTGCAACTTATAGAATGTTAACCAATTGTGCATGATACTCTGATTTACAATATCAATCTTGGTAACATCATCTACTGCCAATTTATCTAATTCATTTAAAGATAATTTCATTGCTCTAACTGTAAGGGGTTTTCTAGCTTTAGTACGCATATCTACAAAATCATGCAGTGCATCTTGCAAATCTTTGCTTTCTGTATAACTAGAAATAACAGATTGAACACTTTCTTTTTTTATATTTTTTTCTTTATATTCATTAGTATTTAATCTATTAGTATTTAATTCTTTAGTTATTTTATATACGTCCCTATTTTCTATATCTTGAATTTCTATATCTTCATTTTCTATATCTTCATTTTTGAGATGTAGTAATTCTTCGTCATGGTTTCCATTGTTCTCGAAAATAATGTATTCCCACTCACTGATTTTTCCATTGCAGTATCTTCTTCTTCTAACAAGATAGTTGTTATCTTCTAATTCATTCAAAACACTATTGATCGTGTTTTTACTTTCTTTACAGATACCTTCCAAGCCTTTAACTGAATAATGCCATTTATCAGGTAAAGACAACATCATACTGAGCAATCCTTTTGCTTTAAGTGATAGGTTTTTATCTCTTAGATGAGTGTTACACATAGTTGTGTAATTATCGTTCTTAATAGTTCTAATCACTGCCATACTTAACACCTCCTAACATTCTGTACCTATGTACTTTGTATGAAACGTTATAGCGACACTAAATGCACTCCAGATATCACTTTTGAATCCGTAGAAATATCCAGGCTCTTTCTTTGTTCCTTTTCCTTTGTTTGGAGTATCTTTAGCAAACAAATCAATTAACGCTTGTCTAATAGTTGCGTCTGTCGCTTTCATAGAGTGGCATAGAGTCATTTTTTCTTCACTTCGGTATATTAATGTGGGTTCAATATCGAAAGCTTCAAATTGCTCTAATAAGCGCCCTATAAAGTAACAAGTTTCAAATGTTGTTTGACCTACAGGCATACCGAAACTCTGTATTCCTTCAATCGCTACATAATCAATTGGATAATTCTCTGCTTTCCAATTTGAGATTTTATCTTGCAATTCTTTGTTAGGGATTTTCCCTTTATCTACAACTGCCGATAAATCATTTTCTACTACAACAAATGCACTGTATTCATTTGCTGGGTCAATGCCTAAAATCATCTTACGCACCTCCAATCTCAAACTTAGTAGCATCAAGTTTTTTCTTTTCTGAGTTCATCTTGGCTTCTATACTTTCATAAGCAGTTTTGAAACGTTTTAAATCAGAATCAACTTTTGCAAACTTAGTTCTTTCCTCAGAAACTTTTTGACCTGCTAAAGCTTCAAAGTATTTGATACTAGGAGCTTTCCCGTCATGCTCACGTTCCCAAGTGCTGCGTGCAACGTAAATCTCTTGATTTGTTTTGTTTTCAATATCTGCTTTCAAAATATTTGAACTTTCCTGTAATCTAGCAATCATTTCACCAATTAAGAACATTTGATTTGCGAGGTTTTCGATGTTCAATGCCATTTCCATTACTGTTTCTGCATCTGAAATATAAGCATCAACCAAGATTGAAAGTTGTTCTTGAATTTCATCATCTTTCCAATGTTTGATTTTGAATGGGTTGTATTTAAACAACAGTTCATTTTGACTTAGCATTATATTTCACCTCTGATTCATCAATATGTCCGTAGATACGTTCTAGGTACTTAATTGCAATCTCTCTCAATTTCTTGCCTTTAGGACTTTCTGAGTCCATGATTCTATGGCAACGTTGGCAAGCACAGACTAGGTTTTTTTCAGAACCTAGTCCGCCATTGCTTCTTGAAAGAATTGTATGTGCTAATTCAATGCGATATGTACTTCCACAAAATATGCACATCTGATCTCTTTCTTTTACCAACTTTCTTGTTTTTAAATCTATATCTGTAGCTTGGCTACGTTTTGACTTATACAAGACTTACTCCCTCAGGTTGTTCCTGATATGTTTGTTCTTGTACAGGTGCTTGTTCAATTTGTGTTGGTTGTTGGATTGGGGTTTCATCCAATTTCATATCCACATTCATTTCTTCCTCTGAATACATCTGTTGGAAATCGTTAGGGAACGTTTCTCTTAAAGCTTGAGTGATTGCAACTTTACGAATCATTGTGGCGGCTTTAGTGCTCCATTGTGAGTTAAGCTTTCCGTCCTTAGTTCTTCCTGCGTATTCTTCAAAAGAAACTTCAATATGAGTAGGATGTGAAATATTCTTTCTAAATACATCTGCCCATCCACCGACAACTTCTTCACGATCTTTTAAGTAGAAAGCACCTTTTCGGTAAGTTAACTCACCGCTTTCGTTATTAATTACGATAATTCCAGCATCTAATCCATCAAACTCTGAATTTCTTTCGGCACGTTTCAAGAACACATCTTTTGAAACAACCATTTGAGCTGGTGTTGTATTTCCATACTTGATTAAGTAGCAATCTTTAATGAATGGGTTCAATCCTTGTGATTTACACAAATTGATGAAATACACAACTTCTTGGTCTGAGATTTGACCATTACCATTTACTAGATAATTTCTTACGATAGCTGGAGATAATTTAACTTTTTCTCCGTTGGCAGAAAATTCTACCAATTGATTGTCATTCTTTTTTGCGATATTGTTTTGTAGCATAATTAACATTCTCCTTTTTCTAAAATTGTTACTTTTACGTTGTTATGTTCTTTAATGAATTGATTTAAAATTGGATTAAACGCTTTTAAATCGTCCATAGAGCCTTCAAAACGGAATACGCAGTATCTTCTAACTTGAGTTTGACTTTGGCTTTCATGAGCTTCTAATCGGCTCTGAGAAGGTGCTACATTTTCTCTTTCCATTTGAGCTTGCTTAGATTGTTCAATCTGAGCATTTACTTTTTCTTGAAGTTTTGCTTTGGCTGCCTTGATTTCGTTGATACGTTCTGTAGCTTTGCTTAAATCCAATGTCTTACAGAACAATTGGATAACTTGTTCTGCTTGTAATTCATCTTCGGGAAGTGAAGCTTCGATAAAAGATAATTGCTCTTCGGCTTTAAGGAACTTGTTATTCAAGCTTTCTTCAATTTCTTTTGGTTTAACAGACTTGTTCAAATATCTTTCTTCAAACACTAAGTTGAATGGGTATTTATCATTCGTCATGTTTGTCCACAATTCTTTGATTTGGCTACGCTTCAACTCTTTTTCTGCATTATCAATCTCATTGATTCCGTTGCCCAATTTATCGGATGCTGCTTTGATAGTTTTCTCAACTGCCATGATGTCTTTTTTATCTTGTAGCCACTGAGCGAATACATCATTCTCAACTTGCTTACGCTTATCAGATACAACTTTCACTAAATTGTTAAGTGAAGCTCTGTCTGTTTTAGCTTGCTTGTAGTTATTCTCATCAACTACATAATCGTAAGCTTTCAATCCTTCTTGAATTGCAGGCAATAAATCACTTGCATTTGTGTACACTTTTCCATTTTGTGCACGTACCTCTAAATTAAATTCCATATTTTCATCCTCCATTTTTTTATATAGACAATGTGATAGGTGGTTCTACATCATTTACGAAGTACCTATCCCATTTTTCTAACATTGCTTGTTTAAGATCGTTCATATTATCTAGTGCTTCTTCTTTTCTGTATGAACGCTCTATAATTCGTGCATCACCATCTGCAAATCTTAGTTCTGCACAATAGATAACAAAGTCAAAATCCGTAACAATTAATCCTTCTAATGTTTGGCAATAATAGTTGTCAGGAACTGTTTCATTTCCTTTAGAACCCCATTTCTGCAAACTATGAGAATTGATTATCTTGGATGTTTTGATTTCCAAGATTCCACGTTCTCCTGTTTCCTTGTTGTAAATCAATCCATCAGGACTGTATCTAAGAAACTCATGTTCTTTAGAAACTAACGTAACGTTATCCACGTATTGAACATCTAATTCAGGGTGTTTCGCCTGAAATAATGTTCTTAAACAAGGTTCTGCGGTATTGCCATACTCGATAGCATCATTTGTAATCTGTTGTGAGCCAAACTTTTTATCGTGCCACAACTGATTAAGTGTTTTCCATGGATTCAAATTCATGAAACAAGCTGCATCTGAGCCACCAATTCCACGTCCACGTTTTTTTAGCCATTCTTCATGACTTCTGTAACGCTCAACACTGAACTTATCAGTGTCTTGGTAAAGATTCATCTTTTACCACCTCCTTAAAAGAATATTTCTAGTTTTTCTATTTCTTCCGTTCTTACTGCGTGTGATGTTCTTCTGTTATCTTCTAAAAAGTCGTATTCATCTTGAACACCCCATGCGTATCTGCTATGCAATCTGTTGATTTCTACAATGTTTTTAAATCTTTCTACTCTTCCATCTTTTAAGTAGACATATACAGTGTGTTTTTGACCTTTTGGTGTCTGATAAATTAACATTTCTTACTCCTCCTTATGCGCCATCTTACAAACCTCTTATGTACCAATTAGCTATCACAATGAAAGCTAACGAAACTAAGAAACAAATCAACGAACAAATGTAATTGAACTTAGCCATTCGATTAACCATGTGTGTCTGCTTTTGACTTCTAACTAGCATTGAATACTGAGTTTCGTACTCGTTATTAGCAAAAGAAGGAAGTGTGATGCAATCACCTAATTCAACCGCCTTCTTCTTTGTGGTTGACTTAGAACCAAGCTTCTTCGTCTCTCTCTGCTTTGCAGAAGTCGTAGCAGTAGTCCTCGTAACTGTACTCATTTTCTTCCTCCTCACTTTCTTCATCTTCATCAATGTATCTGTTGTCATCCAATTCTCTTAAATCATCTACATCCATCATGTTGTTCACACCTTTCTTTAAACTCAGGAAACATCCTGATAAATAACTTTGTTGGAACTTTTTTGTATCTATCACTTTGGATAGATTGGACTTTTTATAGTCCTCAGATTCACAAATTAGATTTAACATTTTGTATGCAGTCTTCTTTGAGAACCCAAGCGCCATAATGTCTTTGTACCCAAGAAGAACTTTCATTTGACAACACACCTCTTTCCAACTTCAAAACCGCATAAATAAATGCGTGTAAGCATTGTCGAAACTTTTTCGTAATCTTCGTTACTACATCCGTTTTTGATTAGTACATCAAGAACTCTTCCTTCCGCTTGTACTGATTCATGGATTAAACTGATTGAATCCTTTCTTCTACTTGGTTCTGCCATTTTATTCACCCTTTCTTATCGTTTTAGGCCAATTCTTTTTTGAACTTATTAATGAAGAAAATTTGACCTTGGCCTGTCACTTTTGTGGTTCTCGTGATTCTTGTTGAACCATCAGGATTGCTTATTACTCGTTCTTTAACTTCAAACAATCCTTTTTCCATTGCCTTTTGAGTTGGCATATTTTTTGAAGTACCTGTCTTAATCAAATATCCGTCATTTCGCATTCTTTCAAACAATCGTTTTTGACCAATATCTGTGCCATTCTGTTTGATCAATTTAGCTAAGTCACCAATTAGAATTGAAGTATCGCTAGTTGCAACTGCATCTGCAAAGATAGCTTTCGGTTTCATTTCTTCATTTTCAATTTGAAGATTAGCAATTGTTTTATGTGCAATGTCTAATGCACGAG
>OFMV01000171.1_pt1 | contig 60699 bp, 85 predicted proteins | sample 1541881 | NCBI WGS metagenome assembly OFMV01 (sample SAMN04209220, study PRJEB22552) | human gut metagenome | biome: gut; material: feces | host: Homo sapiens | place: USA: Oklahoma
GAGAATATGATGTGGATGACCTTATTGGTCTATGACTACATCATACCAGGAGAAAGATAATGAAAATTAAAATTATAGCAGGATTATTTATTTTTGCAGCTGTATTTTGTCTTGCTAGCTGTGGAAGTAAAGAAAATAAAGATAATCAAACAGAAAAATTAAAACCACTGACCATTGATATTCCAGATAAGAGGCAAGATGGCAGTCTTACAATGGTAGATACTGAGGGTAACAATTATCTGCAGTTTGACGGCATTATTCATATCGAGAATGATGGTAGCAATGGTGAACCAATTAAGATCGTTGTATATCAGAATGAAGCTGAAAATTACGAATTCAATTAGGGGAGGATCAACATGTTACATATTTGGCATCCATATCCACTTATGAAGCCGAAGAAAGACGGATGGTATATTTGTACAGCGGCTCATGGAGCAGGACTGAATACACCTAAGGTCATGGAAGTATATTTTCGTAAGTGGGATAAGAAATGGTATAACCCTAGAAGACAGAGCGTGTTTGATGGATATAAGGTATACGAAGCCTGCCGAGCACCGATTGAAGATAATCGTGTATTCACTGATTCGGAATGTGATCGTATTGATATTTTAGCTTGGCGTCCATTACCGAGATTGTATCCATTTGGAAGAAAGCGGGGATAGAGATGATTGATGAGATGATTAATAGAGAAGGTATTTTGGAAAACAGATGCAATAAATTGAGAGCTATTATTTGGGAGTTAGCTCATCCGGATGAGAAACGTCTGGAACAACTTATTACGCGATATGCCGTTAATGGCAATTTAAACCATGACGACTTTATATATTTATATGAATCGCATCAGCATCCTAACGATATACTGTCAGATAAGAAAACTAAGAAACCGCCTCTTGGTGTAATGCCGCGTGATAAGTGGGATAAAAAGCGTAAGAATGATCTCAGAGATGCTATCGAGCGTTATATTTGCTATGGTAAATTTATTCCTACTGAATGGATTCAAGAGTATAACGAAATTTGTGACAGACAGGAGAAAGAAAGTGAATAGAGAAAGATTTATAGCAGGATTAAAAGAAAACCCTGGATATTCTGACAAGCAACGAGATAATATTATCAAGAAAAGTATTCAGAACTGTCACTGGAAGACTAAGTGCACAGTCGCTATGGAGGAACTTGCAGAATTACAGCAGGAGATAAGTAAAAAGATTCGTGGTTCTAAAGATAAGGTTGGACTTTTGGAAGAAATGGCAGATGTTTATATTTGCTTGGAATTCTTGAAGTCCATTTTTAATATTCACGAAAGTGACGTTTTCCGAGCAATTGATGTAAAACTTGAAAGAGAAGAGGCACTTCAGAAGGGGTTGGAAAAGAAAAAACAGGGAGGCAGGAAATGAGTAAAGAATACGATTTATATTTGGAGCAGCATAAGAATGCGGTTCGACAGGCACTCTACTGGATTATGGACAATCTGCCGGCTTTGATTCCTGAAGAAAATCAGTTAGAACTGGTACATCAGATAGGATTTGCACACGATGCCAGTAAAACAGATCCTGAAGAGTATATTCCGTATGATGCATATTTCTACGGTGGGAATCGTTCGCATCAGGTAGTAGAAGAATACGAATATGCTTGGCTGATACATATTCACAATAATCCTCATCATTGGCAGTATTGGATTCTTCATCACGACGACCCGGAAGAAGCAGAAACGATCATGGATATGCCATATAATTATATTCTTGAAATGATCTGCGATTGGTGGAGTTTCAGTTGGAAGACCGGTAATCTGTATGAGATATTTGACTGGTATGATGAGCGGAAAGATTATATGAAACTCAGTGATAAGACCCAGAAGATCGTTGAAAATATTCTGGAGAAGATAAAGTGGAAGCTGGATGACGAACGTGGAATTATAGAGCATTCGGGTAGACCCGGTATGAAGTGGGGCGTTAGAAATGGTCCACCATATCCTATTGATAAATATAAGAATCGTGGTAATATTAATATTATACAAAAAGCCATTGATTCGGGAAAAATAAAAACTACGATAAATGTGGATAAGCAGAAACGTCATACTAAACTGGATCATCTTGCAGGTAGAAGCTATCTGAATGGTGGGTGTGAGTATGCTCAGGAATTAGTAGACAAGCATTGTGGTAAAGGCGAAGCAATATTAGATAGAAAAGGTAATTGGACTAACAAAGAACGCTTTGTAGATGATAATTTCATAGGAGTACATACAGACACTGACGGGAATGAAACTAAGACTAAAAGGGGAGTTATAGCATATTCAAAAACGGGTTCTCATGTATATCCGGCGTAAATGAAAGGAGGTATATTATGATCAATTTAAAAGAATTGGTAGGACGAAAAATAAGAATCACAGACATCGATGAAATAGAGTATGAAGGCGTTGTTGATGAATATATCGATGCTGAAGACAATGTACCGGAAGAAATTGAGGCGATTATTCTTATAAATCTTAAGAAGATCGACGACAGTGATATTTTCGGAAATCCTATCGAGTTCACTGCACCAGAAATTAAAAATATTGATGTAATGGAATAAGTGACCTATTTGTTCACATTAAGACTCATGAACTTTGATTAGTTTGTGGGTCTTATTTTTATATGGAGGCAATAGCAATGGACAGTACTGGTATGAAAGAGGTATATTTTGATAAATACTGCAAAAACTGTAAACATAGTAGTGTTGCGGAAGACTCAAACCCATGCAATGAATGTTTATCAGAACCTACACGGGTATATTCTCACAAACCACTTAGATATGAAGAGAGCAGGTAAGTATTATGGAAGATAAGTGTATTGTATGTGGTGATTATGTGCCAGAGGGAAGACAAGTATGTATATCTTGTGAACGAAAGATACTGGCGAGAGTATATTTATATAGAAGAAACAGGGCTTAGTTTTTGAACTAGGTCTTTATTTTTATGTAAATATTTAAAACAGAGGAATGAGATCATACGCGAGCATAACAACGGCTGTTATGAAATAATAAGAGGAGGTAGTAACACTATGATTAAAATTATTGATGCAGCAATTAACTTAATTGGAGCATTGGGGTTATTTACAGAGGTATTTATATTGGGATTATTATTATTTGTTGATCTCGATAAATGGACTGTAATAGTACCTATGTGTCCAATTTTTGTGTGCGTTATTTATAATGAAATACGGACCAAGCTTATTAAAGAAAGGAGAGAAAGGTTGAGGATAACTAAAATGATGAGGGGCTCTATTTAAGGGCTCTTTTTCTTTTTAACACTGAAAAGGAGGACATATATTATGATGAACTATGAACAATTTAAAGAAACTGTAAAAGAAAATTTCATGAATTATATACTAAACAATTTTAAAGATATGAAACCTTTAATCTCTCAAGTTAAAAAGGTAAACAGCACGTTTGACGCTATTGGTGTCAAAGGCGACAATACTTCAGCGTTTCCAACCATTTATATTAATGATATGTATAAAGTTTATCAGAATGGTACTGATTTAGAAACCATCTTAACATCAGCATGTGATGTGATTGCACGGGCGTATGATGAATCTTTGGGCATAAATGTTAAAGATATTTTGGCAAATGCAAGTGATAACATATTTTTCATGCTTATAAATACAGAGCAGAATCAATCATTATTGAACAGCGTGCCACACAGATCGTTTCATGATTTATCTATTACATACAGAATAATGGTTAAGTTTGATAAAAACGGACTTCAGGCAATACCAATCACCAATGGACTTGCAGCAGAATTAAAAATGACGGAGGAGCAGTTATTTAAATGTGCTGAAAACAACACACAAAGATTATTTCCACCTACAGTTAAGACCATGCGTGATGCTATGCGTAAGGTATTTATTTCAATGGGGATGACTGAAGATTTTATAAATAAAGTACTCGATAGAATGTCTCCAGAACCGAATATGTGGATAATTTCGAATGCCTCATGTATTAATGGGGCTTCTTCCATTCTTTATGAAAATGAATTACACGAATTGGCAGAAAAAATGGAAAGCAATCTTTATATTCTTCCATCGAGTATTCACGAAGTTGTTGTCATCTCAGCAGAAATGGGTAACCCTGAAGACCTTGCACTAATGGTGGCTAAGATAAATGTAAGCGAAGTGCCTTTGGAAGATCGGCTATCTAATCAGGTATATCACTATGACAGGAATTTACGAATACTTACAATTGCGACTAATACGCCAAACACATGGTAAAGGTGGTGAAAGGCATTTGGAGAACACTGATGTAAAAGATTTATATTTTGGTCTATACTGTAAAACTTGCCGGTACTATTTTATGCCTGCTAATAAAAGACCCTGCCGTGATTGCATCGGAGAGCCTTTAAATCAGGAAACACATAGACCTCAAAAATGGGAGACAGGTATTTAGTCAGAAAAGAGCTTAATCTAAATGGTTAGGCTCTTCTTTTTATATTTATTGGATATCCAATAAATAGCAGATATTGTGAAAGGAGAGTGAGTAATATGAGCGGTGCTAAGAAATGTGATAGATGTGGTAAGTATTATACCCCAAATCGAAAAAATAGATGTAAGTATGAAGGAAAAGAGGTTGGAGAACTGCATATACGTGGGTTAAATGGGATGCGAATTTGCTTTATCAGCTGATTTATGCGACCAATGTGCTCTTGATATTTTGGCTTTCATGCATAAAATCCAGATAAAAATGAGCCAGATATAAGAAAAGATATAATTATAGAATACGGTTATCTGTTCAAACATTCTAATTTATCACTTATTAATTTCTTGCAACATTCAAATCTTTTAACACCTGATGAGAAAAGGGAGATGATCCGATTAAATAAATTAGAAAATAATATAGTAGTCGATGAGAAAGGACAAGTTAGTTACCGAAATGTTTGTCCGTAGAAACGAACTATTAAATACATTAGATAAGATTACAAAATGGGAGGATTGATATTTTTGACTAGAAGAAGAGGACGTCCTAAAGAACCAAATGCTAAGAGGCATGGACTTAGGATACGGTTGAACGAAGATGAATTGTATATGTTATCGGAACTGAGCAGGAAAACCGGTAAATCTCGATCTGATATTTTTATGCAATTAATGGCTGATGAGTATAGGAAGATATTTGGAAAGGAGACTATTTAAATATGAAAAAACAATTTACAGTTGATACATTACGAAGATTGCTTAATCAAATTTCTGCAGCTGGTTATGGAGATGCTGAAATATTTATCGGTAAATATTATCCGCTTATGGATGATTCGGTTATTTCAGATTTATATAATAATAAAGTTAGAATTCGAAACACGTATTATGACAAGAAAATGGCAGAGGCAATGAATGAGGCAAGTGAAGGTATGAAAGCAGTATATAGAACATATTTAAGTGACTGCTATAAAGCTAGTTTCGAAATTCCTGAGGAGGAGATGCACGATGAGTAAAGTGTATGTTATATTTCGTGGAGAGCATGAAGATCGCGTTATTGAAGCTATATTTAGTACTCTTCAGGATGCTGAAATATATTGTACAACACATTGGCATGATGAGGGTAGTAGTGATACTCCTGTAATCGAAGAGTATGATATAGATGGTGTTGAATATTCGATTAAACCAACTATATATCGTGCTTTTCAGTTCGAATTGAAGAAAGCCAATAAATATTGTAAAGAGTGTCTCTATGACTATACTTTTCTGTATAGTAGCACGTCTATACAACAACATATTAAGGAGAGTCCTACAACCATAGCAGGTATAATCCCTGTAGCTAATAGATTTGATTTTGGTTGTGATGAAGATCTAAAGAAAGAGAAAATGCTTAAGCTGATTTATGATACGTATGATAAATATAGGGCATATAAATACGAATTATAGGAAGGAATCGATAATTATGAGATTTATGAGATCCAGATTTCGTTTATGGAAAGAATGGACCAAATGGAACGGTAACAGTTGGTTGTATAAGATCGAAGTGTTATTTGGTATGGCTCATTCACCGAGTTTTGAATATGTCCTGCATTGGGAAAGACCAGGTTATATTATCACAACTGAAGAACTGCATAGATGGATAAAGGATAAAAAGTGAGGACTGAGATTATGAAAAGATTATTTGCAACATCAAATATTTGTGTGGGCTATATGGATGATATAAAAACAGACAAACCTATAGGTATTGCGATAAAAGATCCATGTTATAAAGATGGTGAAAAATGGGATATTGCTCATCTGTCTTTTGAGGAGATCCGAGAGTTACGTGACTTATTAGATGAAGCTATTAAAGAACAGGAGGATTGATATTTTATGATGATGTTAATAACTCTTGATAAAGAAGACATTAAAAAAATATTGAAGGGACAGACCGTAGAAATCGACCTGGATCCATATCGTGATTATACTGGTTTGTGTGGAGTAAATATTTCTACTTATATGAATATTCCAATGAAAAATACTATTTTGGTAGAGGAGGATTGATATTTTATGTTGACTTTTGAGGAAATGGAAACTGTGGAGAAAATCAGCGGTATATTGTCTTCTGTAAAACAAAGAGTGGCTTTAGAAAAGATGATCTCTGAATATAGACAGTACACCCGGTTGGGAAGTCCGGAAGATTGTGCTCAGAGAAAAGAGTGGATGGAAATGTCTTACGAGGATATTCGTAAAAACTTTAATAATACTGTCAATGCTTTACGAAATGAAGTGAAAGATATTCGAAATTCATATACTAATCAGAAACCACCTAAGAAACAGGCAGGTAGACAAAGAAAGAAGACAACAGAGGATTGATATTTTCATGGAATTATCATTAACAAAATCTAACTGATAGGAGAGGTCTAATTAAGGGCTTCTCTTTTTATTTTGGAAAGGAGAACTAAATTATGAAATGTAAAGGGACAGTATGGGCTTATATTAGAGAAGATAGAACTACAGTTAAGGAGTATAAGGCATTATTGTATTACAGAGACGCATATTATGATGGAGATTTTTGGGAGCCGGGTACTACATATTTGAAATTACTTGACGAGGATGGAAAAGCAGTTAAGAAAGTAAGGTGTACCAATATTCCAAAAGTTCCCTGCAATAACACATTATGGTTTTATACAAAGCAGGTTTTGGATCCGCTGGCTATGTTTGCTAATGTAGAGGCTGACATCATTGAGGAAGAAAAGACAAAATCCAACTCTCTTAAAGTTATTGATATTTTGAAATATATGCCCCTCACACAAGATGTCATTATCTATATGTCTACACCAAATAGTCGTTTCTCGTCAACAGTAAACGTAGCGTTAAAAGTATTATCAGATGATATTTTACAGTCTGAAGTTTACAGGCTTAGAACAATCAGCAAAGATTCTAGTATTCGTATTTACATCGAAAAAGATCGGGAGGAGCAGGAATGAGATTGAGAGTGAAGTATAACGAGCATTTTCATTGCTGGTTCGGGGAAGAATATGATGATTTGCTTGGCTCCTGGTATACCGTAACTAATCCGTGCTATACAAAATGGGGTGCAAAAAGAGAACTTCGTAGCTTGTATAAGTACTATAGTGATCCACAGAAGATCGAAGAGATCGAAGAGATTGATATTCCGAAACTGATGAATGAGGACTCGTCTATGGTTTTGAAATCTATATGCGATGGATCATTAGTCCTGTTTGAAGCTATGGTGCTCTTTCATATGGGTTACTCGATTTCGAACTGGGAGTGGTGGCTGATCATATCACTTACTATTTGCTACCGGTTGCTTGGAACATTATTTTAATAGAAAGGATTTACTTAACTGTTACTGACGTGATTAATACAATGACTAAAGAACAGCGGAATAAATTGAACTATATTGTCGGCGATATTCTAACAAGTGCACCAAATATTATTTATGACACCCGTTTTATTGATTTTAGCTTCTTAACTACACTCGATCAGGTAACTGTGGCAAAATATATTATCGAAGAGGCTATTAAAGATCAGAAGAACGATTATTTGGTGGAATAAGAAAGGAAAGGAAATGATATTTTATGGCATCTGAAAACAAAAAGAGGAAAGCACGGAATTCCTATTTACATAATGGTGCAGACAAGAAAGATTGTAGAATGAAACGTTATATGTATTTTACCAAACGTAGTAGAAAACATTGTAATAAAATTACGGAGGATTGATATTTTATGAGAGTTAAATTATTTACACACACAGATTTAGACGGTATTGGATGTGCTGTTCTGGCATATTTGGCATTTGGAAAAGAGAACGTAGATGTTGAATACTGTAACTATGATGATATAGACGATAAAGTAGAGGAATTCATGGAGGATGACGGTTTATACAGAAGTTATGATAAGATCTTCATCACCGATATTTCTGTCTCAGATTCAGTAGCTAACATGATTGATATTTTGGATAGAGTAGACCGGAGAGTACAGTTGTTCGATCATCATGGTACAGCACTGTTCTTGAATAAATACGATTGGTGTATGATAAAGGAAGATATATATTTGGAGAATATCATCAAGACATGCGGGACAGAGCTGTTTTGTGTTTTTGATTTATGGCTGGAATACCTCAATATCTACACTCCAGAAGTAAGAGGGAAAATAATACAGTTTGTCGATATTGTGAGAAATTATGATACATGGCGATGGAAAGAACTTGACGATAAAGGACTTATCAGCAAACAGATGAACGATCTTTTCCATATTTACGGCAGGGGGAAATTTATTGACTGGGCTATAGAACGTATTTCGCATCAGGATGAGTGGTTCTCGGAAACGGACATGCTCCTACTTGATCAGAAACAGAAAGACATTGATATTTATGTAGAAGAAAAAAACAAGCAAATAAAGAAGTTTACAGATCAGTGGGGTAATTCATATGGGGTTGTGTTTGCTGAGAGATATTTCAGTGAGCTGGGTAATCAGTTGTGTGAGATGAATCCAGATCTGGCTTATGTTGCTATGATTGATATTTCCAACGGTAGAGTATCATATCGTAGTATTCGTGACAATATTAATCTTGGTACTGAGATTGCTCATAATTACGGAGGTGGTGGTCATCCTAAAGCCGCTGGTAGTACCTTTGACTCTACACGGGCGATGGAGACTGTGACTGGCTGGTTATTTGGTGATGAGAATTCCGAAAATATATTATAGGTCGCATTAGAATCCTACTATGTTATGAAAACTATACAAAATATTCATTTATAGGATGACGAGATTATGAAACAAATAGTATTAAACGGATGCTATGGGTGTTTTGGATTATCAGAATGTGCAATTGAATTATATCGTGAACTCGGAGGAAACAAGATTACGATGGTTATGAAACATTGAAAACATCCGTAAATGAAAATATTTTACGTAGCCTTATAAAGGAAGAAGATGAAGACAAAATTGTAGAGTATGTTATGGGAGCTCGGGCATAATGCCTGGGTTCTTTTCTTTTTAACGCGTGATAATCATGGGCTGTTATGATAAAAGATTATAATTTAGGAGGTAATTTATTATGAGAGATTATTACACTACAGGCGAGGTAGCATACCTGTTAAAGGTGTCAAGATCTACTGTGAGTAAATGGATCAGAGAAGGGAAATTAAAAGCCTTCATTACTAATGGTGTTACCGAAGATGAATGGGATTTTGACGATCGGCTTAGTAATAGCGTAAAGAAATCTTTATGCTATGCGATTAAGCCTGAGTCGTTAGATGAACTTGTCTTTGATATGCCGGTTGGGACTATGGAAGCATTTATAATCAGATCCGAACAGAAAGATCTAGCTGAATGCATGAGTATGCTAGATAAGAGAGAACAGGATTTGTGTAATGAACTTGAAACTATTTCAAGAATCAAATCTTATATCAGAAAGGAGATTGAGCCTTATAACTAGGGCTCTTTCTTTTGCCTTATATTTACGATTACGTTATGTTAGGTTATGGTATTAATATTTCAAGGAGGATATGAACATGTGCGATTTTTGTAAAAGAGAGCAAGTTACAGATGATATTTCGGAGATGGTGAATATTATTGGTGGGGTAGAAAATTGGTATAGTTATATTTAAAAAGGAGAATTAAGATGAAAATTACAATAGGTCCACGACGTAGTGGAAAAACAGCGAGAACGATTATGGAATCGGCTAAAACTGGTAGCTATATTTTGGTGGCTACTATCGAACAGGCCAATGTGATATTTAAACAGGCTAAAGATATGGGATATGATATTCCGTATCCTGTCACTATTAGAGAAATTACAACTGGACGTAAATGTTTTGATAATAAACACATGAGAGAACACGGTGTATTAGTTGACGAAGCCCGGATAGTGCTACAGAAAGCTATATATGACATACCGATTCATGGCATGACTCTGAATAACGATGGTAATATTGATATTCTTGAGCATGGGGCAACTCATACGTTGAATGCCGCTAATTTAAAAGAATATTCAGATCTACGAGAAAGGTATAACCACCCGAAACGGGAAATTAGTACCGATGGTAAATTGTGTTGTTCTGAATGTTTTCATATAGTAGACATTACTGATCACTTCTGCAGTAAATGCGGTCAGAGATTGGAGTGATATTTTTATGAAGAAATTAACAATATATCGAAATGATCTTGTAAGATTACATGAATGTCTTACTTGTCCATATTTCAAGCGATGTGAACGTGATGTTCCCGATCCAGAAGAGTATCCAGACGGCAGATGTAAAACCAAGAAGCTTTTCCAGAATGGTACCATGGATTTCTATAAAGTAGAGGGATATCCTCCGTACAGGGGTTACTGAAAATCGCGTTAGAATCCTACTATGTTATGAAATAAAACAAAGGAGGATTTTGTATGAACAAGAATATTAGAGGAATTCAGGTTAGTCGTAAATCTGATTTCGTAAACATCGGATTAGAGGTTGACGACACTGGAGAATTATTTATGCTTCAAGTGAACTTCATTAAAAACCCGCTTAATTGGGGTATAACTATAGGTTTTCCTGAGGGAGGATCTACTACGTTATTGCTCGAAAATGGCGAGAAGGAATATGAAGATTATCCATTTGAATGTATGGGTATGAAGTTCAATGTTGACCTTTATGATAATGACAATCTCGATGTTTATGAGATTTACATTTATCAGTAATTTCTTAGAGGGGTGATATACTTGCCCCTTTGTTTTTCTGTTTGAAAGTATCTGAGAACGGCTTTCATGTCAAGTATTGAATTAATTTATATTTGTGGTAGAATGGATTTCACTTAAATGGAGGTGAGACACATGAAAATCACAATCGTATATTATGATGGAAAGAAGACAGTAAGAGAAACTCGTGGCGGTAAGAACCAGAAGTAACATTGATATTTTCAGATTCAAGGAGTCTAGGTCGGAAACGGCTTGGACTCTTTTTTGTCGCGGGATAATCATGGGCTGTTATGAAAGGATGGTGTTTATTATGACAAAATTTACAATTATGACTATGGACAATGCTAAGGAGATTGGTGAATTATTCGAAACCCACGAAACCGCATTGATCAATTTTGGTGCCGAAATGTACCGTAAAGGTATGATTAAAGGTGCATTGATATTTGGCGGTGGAACGGTTATAGGGATGATAACCAAACCTATAGCAGATAAATTAGTAAAGAAAGTTAAAGAAAAGCATAGTAAAGGAGAGTAATTTCAAGAATGGGAATTTAAGGTTAAATGCACTTAGATTCCTGTTCTTTTTATTTTTGTAGAAAGGATGGTGTTATATGGGTATATTTTCACAAGATACAGAATTGATTCATTTAATGAATAAACGAGATGCTATGTTGAACGAGTGTGTAAGTTCATATGTCAACGGTGATTTTCCAAAAATGAGAAATCAGCTTGACGGATCCAAGAATATTAGAAAAAGATTTAGAGAAACATCGCATTCTTGTCCTGATTCTGACAAGCTTATTATATTAGCAAGTCGATTTATAGAAACTTGTGATATTTTCGAGAGACTGTTGCATGAAGAACTGGTTAGAAAGGAAATGGGGATAGATGTACAGAAAAATAAAAGAATTACTACAAGGTCTTAAAAGGCGATATTCATACGACGCATGTTACACTCAGCGAGAAAAAGAGGGCTATGCTATATTTGAAAAGTGTTGCGGATAGGTAGGCGGTACATGGATGACGGGATATTTATCTGAGAGATGTGTTGATTGCCCATACTACATTGAACTGGAGGATTGATATTTTTATGAAATACATAGATAAAGGAGAAGCGTGGTTGTACAGATTTGTTGATGGTGAGGTAAAAGAATTTCATGGTCGTATAAGTGCTCCTGAAGAGAAATACCAGTTCTTTTCATCAGTTACTAAGGGCGGTTATATTTTCGAGAGCGATGATGGTTCTTGGAAATGGAATGTCGCTATTAACGAGGGTGTTGTATATCTGAATTCAGCATGGCTGAGAGAACAGGATAAGAAGAAAGCTGTTGAACTATTTCATGAATATAAGAGAGATAGATTCATAAGGATGTTCTCGAAGCTTCATAATTATTATACTGATATGTGTATTTTAGAAGACATTCATAACGGACTGGAGGTTTGATATTTTTATGAAAGATGAATTAAAAGAAGAAATTAGATCGTTTCTCAAAGTTAATAACATTGATACTTTGAACGTGGCGGATTTAATAGACGAATATGAATCCGAACAGATATTTACAGAACTCAAGGACGGTAGTTTTGAAATGGTAACAGGTAATACAATTGAAGAGCTTGTGTTGTGGTTACATGAGAAATTGATTAAATAACTTTCAGAAAGGATTGATATTTTTATGGATAGTATAAAGTTGGGAATACAGATTGCCACCGTTGTGATTGGCATCTATATTTACGGTGCTATTTGGAAATACTTCGCTGATAGACTTAGTGATATGGATGACGATGCTTCGCCTTGTATAGTAGGTTTCTATACGGTTTGGTTTATACTTCATATTATTGGAATTACCACAGCTGTAATTTGGGCTTGGATGTGAAAGGAGATTTATATTTTTATGGAGAAAGTACTTGGTATATTTTTCCGTGTTTGGGTATGGGGACATATTATAGCGGTTATCGGCGGATTAATAGCTTGGTGTGTATGGAGTTGGATGTAAATGGATGTGTTGGTATGACAGAAATTAAATTTGGTGAGAAAGTGTAATCACGCGGTACATTCATGGGCTGTTATGAAAGGAGTGGTTATATGAGTCATGTAAAATTCAGGATATTAATCTGGAGATGTAAATTTTGGTGTACTATTGGTCACTGGGCTTTAAATAAAAATTATTGGAGACTGGCTGTTAAATGCATGAAAGAATCTTCAGATATTCTAATTTATATTGACAGACACTATCGATGGGGAGAGTCTCAGGCGTAATGCTTGGGCTCTTTGTTTTTTATATTTTGAGAAAGAGCAGATATGATGTTTGAGAGATTAATAGCAATGATTGACAGATTCAAGTGGTGGTATTCTTACGCATCTTGTTATACGGCCAGAAAAGATGATGGGTATGCTGCATTCGAGACGTGTGGCGGAAAGTGTGAAGGCTGCAATAATTGTCCGTATTATGCGGGTAAGTATGATGGTTATAGAAAGGATTGATATTTTATGAATTACATAGATAAAGGTGAAGTGTGGTTGTATAGATTTGTGGATGGAGAGGTTAAGGAGTATCATGGAAATGTGCGATGTCTTGAGAATTACCGTCAATGGACATCATCCTGCAGTAAGGGTGGATTTATATTTGAGAGTGATGACAGTGTGAACAAATGGAATGTTGCGATCGACGAAGGTATCGTGCTGTTGAATTCTGTATGGCTCAGAAAACAAGAGCGTAAAAAAGCTATCGAGGCTCTGTATGCATATAAATACCTGCGATTTATGAAAGTATTAAAAGAGCTTTATAAATGTAATGGAGCTTTGGATAAACTGAGAGCTGCTTACGAACAGGAGGATTGATGTTTTCAGTACTTATTATAGGAAGAAACAAAGGAAGTTAATTGCACTTAAAACAACTGCTATTTTAAATTCTGGATCCAGTAAAAGAATCTGCTCCAGATTAGAAGAGGAAAGAGATGGATAAGGATTTATTTTTAAAATCAAACAGCCTTACTACAGATGAGCTGTGCGAGATTTATTACAATCTGAACGGTTTTAGATGGGATAATCGTATCGGAGAAAAGCCAGAGGGGTTCGATAATTTGCCGACTAGACGATATAAATGGTATCACATTTTTACAAGAAGGACCACAAAAAAAAAGATTATGTCGAGCCAATGTTTATGATTGTAAAAGACATTCTTCCAGAAGAAGATTATACGCACTGGCTCAACGTAAAGAAATTGAAAACAATGACTAATGAACAATTTGAGCGATTTTGGAAAGTGCATCAACAAAATTTTCATAATTTGTCAATATGGTAACAAATAAGCTTGATACGGCTATGTCTTTATATTTTTATCATGGGTGAAGGAGGTGATACCGGTGAAACGTGGAAGACCACTAAAAGAGATGGCTCGAAGAAAGACTGTCACATTTCGTTTAAGCGATGACGAGTATGATATGCTGCTAGAGATAAGCAAAAAAGTGGGAAAACCTATATCTGAAATTGCTCGAAAAGGGGTCATTATGTCTGCTGTTGGGGAGTCAGATCTGTATGATTTGCAGCATAATTAGACTGATTTTCCGTATTACAAAAAATGAATTTCCGTGTTACAAAAAATCGAAAATGGGTATTTATTGTATTACAAAAAATCAAAAATGAATTATTGTAATACGGAAAATAGGGAATTATTGTATTACAAAAAATAATCTGACGAATTATTGTAATACGGAAATTCGGGCAAAAATAGTGAAAAATCGCTAATTTAGGTTAAAAATGGGGTATTTTAGGGGTAAAAAGGTATTTTTCGTGTTACAAAAAATCAAAAATCGCCTATTTTTCGAAAAAATTTATTATTCTTATATTCCCATAAGAGCAGAATTAAACAATTGTTTAAAAAAATTAAAGAAAAGTTTAATTGTAACCTTAAATAAAATATAACACGAAATTTTTTTTGTTTTTGGAGGTAAACAGTATGAAACAGGCAAAAGATTATTGGACACCAGTGTTTGAGCACTATGCAAGTCATTATCCGAATTATGCAGAACGTACAGTAGATTGGTATCCGAGTGGACAGATGGAAATCACGGTAAGATTAGATGACCGTACATACTGGGCGTTTGATATGATCGGTGAACGATTAAGACCGTTAGGTAGGAATGCAGATAATTCTGAAGCTATTGATATTTCTGAACAGGATTATAGAGAACGGTTGGCCATGAATATACGGAAGAAAATTTATAACATGGCATGGAATCAAGAAGAACTAGCTAATAGGAGTGGTATATCAATAATTACTATTAACAAATATGTAAATGCCAAAGCTACTCCGAGTGCATACAATGTTGATAGAATCGCACGAGCTTTACAGTGCAGCACCTTAGAGTTGACGAAGTAATTGATATTTTCAGATCGGTAGCTTGTAGTCGCTGATTCGGGAAAGAGAGGTATAGTCCAATGGATCAAGAAGAATGGCATCATAGTAAGGAATGGCCGAGATACGATATTAGTAACAAAGGAAATATTCGTAACCATGAAACGGGTAAACTGATGAAGACCTATATTTCGGATAGAGGCTATGAACGAGTGAGTCTTGTGAAAGAAGGAAAACAGTACACTCGTAATGTTGGAACACTTGTCGGTAATGAGTTTGTAGATGGATATTCTGAAGGTATGGTCATTTCTCATAAAAGAGATAAAAGTCAATCTGAAGCTGAGAATTTGGAATGGAAGACTATCAGCGATGTACGATCGGAGAGCAATAGTCGGAGAAAAAAAATAAGATGTATAGAAACCGGCGAAGAATACAACTCAATAAAAGAGTGTTCAGAAGTGATGGGAATAACTCGAACTTGCATTAGTCGGTGTATAAACAGAAGATCATTTCACACGAGAGATGGATTCAGTTTTGAATTGACCGATTAATATTGGGGAAAGGGTGCTAAATAAACAAGCACTCTTTTTTTTTGCCATTTATCCTAAAATAACAGCCCTATAATGAGCGTCTGTAAAACATAGCCTGTTATGAGGAAAGAGTTCAATGTCTCCCGTTTTAGTAACTGAAAATACAATTTTCGAACACAAATAAGAAACGGTTTGCAGACATGCTCTTTTCTCTCTGATTTATATTTTCGGACCTTTAGCTCAGTGGTAGAGCAGTCGCCTCATAAGCGATAGGTCGTAGGTTCGATACCTACAAGGTCCATATATAGAGAAAGGGTGGTTACATGTTAGAGAGTAAATTTCAGTCACAGCTTATTCGTAAAATCAAAAACGAATTCCCAGGTTGTATGGTACTGAAAAACGATCCGACATATTTACAGGGTGTTCCGGATCTAACAGTTTTCTGCGGAAACAAGTGGGCTGCATTAGAAGTTAAGAACAGGGCAAACGCGAGTCATCGACCAAATCAGAACTACTATGTAGACAAGATGAATCGAATGTCGTATGCAACATTTGTATATCCAGAAAATGAAAAGGAAGTTTTGGCAGAGCTTCATAAGAAATTCAAAGTATAAGGAGGACACTACATTGATATTTGAAAAGCATCCAGAGCTAAGAGGTAAACATGCTACACTTGCTCCAAGTCAGCCATATTGGTTGAGATACAATGACGAACAGTTGTATCAAAAATATGTAAGTAGCTATGCTCAGTCTATGGGAACATCGTTACATGAATTAGCTGAGACATTGATAGCTAATGGACTGAAGCTGAAGAAAAATGATGAACTTACGGTGTTATCCCATCTACTCAGTGACGGTATTCCGAGAAACGTTATTGATATGGATCGAATTTACGGAAATCTTCGCAATTATGTGAATGATGGAATTGGGTATAAGCTGACACCTGAGCAGATCTTATACTATTCCCCGTACTGTTTCGGTACAGCGGATACTATTTCTTTTAGAAATAATTTTTTAAGAATTCATGATTTGAAGACAGGAACACAACCGGCAAAAATGGAGCAGCTATTAGTTTATGCGGCTCTTTTTTGTTTGGAATATAAAATCAAACCAGGAGATATCGATGTAGAACTTCGAATTTATCAGAATGAAGAGATTATTCATGATGAGCCAACAGCAGAAGATATTTTACCGGTTATGGATTGTATAGTTCAACATAGCAGAATGATGGAACAAATTCATGAGGGAGAATTGCGATGAATCCTATAGCAGAAGAAATAATGTCCTACTATGGACGTAAAGATGCCATTGATATTTCAGAAGATGTAGTAGAACATTCTTCAAGTAAAGTGGCGGAAGAGATTTCAGAATATTATGGCATATCTGATACTCTTGGAGAAGAACTGGAACACTACGGGATGCCACGTCGAAGCGGCCGATATCCGTACGGCAGTGGAGAAAATCCTTATCAACACGGAAGCGATTTTCTCGCACGTATTAAGGAAAAGAAAGATTCCAATTTTACCTGGACTGATCCTAAGACAGGCGAAAAATATACTGGTGAGAAAGCTATATATAAAGAAATGGGTCTTACTTCCTCAGAATATCGTAGACAGGTGTCGTGGGCTAATTATGAAAAGCGTTTGGATCAGGTTCAGACTGCAAAGAGTCTTAAATCAGATGGTCTGGGTGCCACCGAGATCGGACGAAAAATGGGACTGCCTGAATCAACGGTACGATCTCTGTTAAATCCATCTTCTGAAGATAGAATGAACCAGGTTATGGACACAGTTAATTTTCTGAGAGATCAGGTAATCGAAAAAGGTATGATCGATGTTGGTGCTGGTGTTGAACAAGAACTTGGAATTTCCAGAACTAGACTTGACACGGCTCTTGATTATTTAGAGAAAGCTGAAGGATGTCCTATTTATGGTGGCGGCATTCCACAACCAACAAATGCTAATCAGCAGACCAATCAGAAAGTACTTTGTCTTCCTGGGACTAAGAACAACGAAATATATGATTACACAAAAGTAAAGACAATTACCGATTATACATCTAATGACGATGGACAAACGTATCATCGCAAATTTACATATCCTGAATCACTTGATTCTAAGAGATTACAGATCAGATATGCAGAAGATGTAGGACCAGATGGAGCACACGGTATTGATAAGGACGGTATTATTGAGCTTCGAAGAGGAGTTCAGGATTTGTCACTTGGAAATTCCAAATATGCACAGGTTCGTATTATGGTTGACGGTACTCATTATCTGAAAGGCATGGCTGTATATTCTGACAACATGCCTGACGGTGTTGATGTAGTATTTAATACTAATAAGAAAAAGGGAACTCCGCAAGGTGATGTTCTCAAGAAGATAAAAGCTGATCCTGAAAATCCATTTGGATCCTTAATCAAAGATGCTGATCAGGGTGGACAATATTGGTACACAGACGAAAAGACCGGAAAACAGAAGCTTGGACTTATTAATAAAAGAGCCGACGAAGGCGATTGGACTGAATGGGCTAATGCCTTACCTTCACAGTTTCTGAGTAAACAGTCTGTTACAATGGCAAAGAAACAATTGGGACTCGCTAAAGCAGACAGAGTAGCAGAGTATGATGAAATATGCAGTCTGCAGAACCCTACGATAAAAAAACATTTGCTTGAGAAATTTGCAGACAGTTGCGATTCTGCAGCTGTTCATCTGAAAGCAGCAGCTCTTCCTGGTCAGAGATATCATGTTATTATTCCAGTGAACACACTGAAAGATAATGAGATATATGCCCCAAATTATGAGAATGGAACACAGCTAGCTCTTATTAGATATCCACATGGTGGTATATTTGAAATACCAATCCTTACAGTAAACAATAAGAACAAACTTGGAAAGAGTATTATTTCACCAGAAAGTGTAGATGCTGTTGGAATTAATCATAAGATTGCCGATCAGTTGTCAGGAGCCGATTTCGATGGTGATACTGTAATGTGTATTCCAACCAATGATGCTACTGGTAAGGTTAAAATTAAGAACAAGCGTCCATTGAAAGGTCTTGAGGGCTTTGATCCCAAAGTATCCTATGGCGGAACAAAAACTGTAGACTCAAAGGGTGTAGAACATTACACTCGTGACGGTCATGAGTATCCGATCATGAAAGATACTCAGAAACAAATGGGTGTTATTTCTAATCTCATTACTGATATGACACTCGGTGGAGCATCTGAAGAAAAATTAGCTCGTGCAGTAAGACATAGTATGGTTGTTATTGATGCAGAGAAACATCATTTGGATTATAAAGCTAGTGAAGTTGAAAATAATATTTCGGCTTTAAAAGCTGAGTTCCAAAGATCAGTAGATGCCGACGGCAATATTAAGATCGGTGGTGCATCTACTTTATTATCCCGTGCAAAAGGAGAAACATCGGTCGATAAACGCCAGGGTTCACCCCATGTTAATATTCCAGGTGCTAAAGATTATGATCCTACCAAACCAGATGGTGCAAAAATATGGAAGACTGCAGATAATTTATATTATGCAGATAAAGGGAAAAATAAAAAGACCGGTATGGTGGAAATAACAACTACTGATGGTAAGAAGATAAAATATGATCCCAAGGATAAAGAAGCATCAAAGCGATATTATCCAGTAGAGCATATTAATCCAGATACAGGGGAGGTTTCATTTACTGACAGTACTGGTACTATACAGTATAAAGTGAAGAAACGCACCCAGCCAAGTACAAAGATGGCCGAGACGGACGATGCTATGTCCTTGGTATCCTCCAAGAGGCACCCCATGGAGCTGGTATACGCGGAGTATGCTAACGATATGAAAAACATGGCTAATAAAGCACGTCTTGAGATAGCATCCACCCAGGCTATATCTTATAACACCGCCTCCCGTAAGAAGTACCAGGTGGAAGTAGACTCTCTGGATACTAAACTTAAAGAGGCTAAGCGTAACCAACCTAAAGAGAGAGAGGCTATGCGTAGGGCTAATGCTGAGATACAGGAGAAGACAAGTACCAACCCTGATATGAAAAAGGAAGACCTGCGTAAGCTTAGACAGCGTTCAATATCTAAGTATAGAAGCGAAGTAGGAGCAGTCAAGAGAAGCGAGCGTAACATAGAGATTACAGACAAGGAATGGGAGGCTATTCAAGCTGGAGCCATAAGTGATAGTAAGCTTAAGCAAATCCTAAATAACACAGACATCGATGCTCTCAGACAAAGAGCTATGCCTAAAGCTGTTACATCTCCAAGTAAAGCTCAGGTTGCAAGGATTAAAGCTTTGTCAGCTTCTAACTACACATTGAAAGAGATTGCTCAAAAGACTGGCTTCTCAACATCTACAATTAGCAAGTATCTTAAAGGAAAGGAAGTGATTTAAGATGGCAAACGAAACCATTACAGAAACACATGTTGCTCTAACAACATTTGACAATCCGTTTGATCCATTAGATGACTTCGATTCCTGGTTCAATTACGACATTGAGAAAGGTTACAATACTTGTGGTTACTTAGATCGAGTTTCACATTACGTTGATGGAATGACTGAGAAAGAGAAAGCAGAAGAACTTGAAAGAGCAATTGATGAAATCATTCAGTTCAATCCTTTAAACCTTTACAAGAAAGTTAAAAGGACTTACAAAGTTGCTGTTTAAGTTCAAGCTTTAATAAAAGAATGTTCAATCACTGATTAATACAAACTAAGTGATTCTTCAATCAGTAACAAACTCAATCGTCACAATAAATGTGTAAGCATAATGTAAAATAAAACAATATATCGGATAAAGATACTACAAATGACCGAAAAAAGTGATAAAGATGATGAAAAATATAGAAAAATATAGGCATATGAGACCTGTAGAGTATGGATATCATTTAAAGGGGGTAGGGGGTACTCTAAAATTACCACCCCCCCTTGCATCGCGGCGGTCTGTTTCTTTTCTCCGGTGGGATATTTGGGTAAAACAGCATTGATATTTTCTGTTCTTCAGATAGTGGAGGTACTAAATTTATGGAGCTTATTATAACCTTGGTTGTTACCTTGGCAGTAGTTTTAGGTATTGCTTCCTGCTTTGAATCAATCGGTCCGGATGACAATTGAATATTTTATGTAAGATCCGTTCTTCTTTAATCAGTTAGAGGAGCGGATTTTTTATTATCACATACAACATTTAATAGAGCCAGTGAGGAAATGTAATAGTACAGTTAAAAGAAAGTACACCACCCAAATCTGCCATTGGATTACACAATATCTCAATACTCATACTTTTTTCGTAACTCCTTTCGTATGAGACATACAGTAATTTCCTCACTGGCTCTATTAAATGTTGTAAAAAGTCTATTACAACTTAGGAAGAGGTGACTAAAACCATGGCGAAAAGCAGTGCAACAGCTATGAATCCTGTACGAAAGTCACGGAAAGCTATGGATCCAGATGCAAGAGAACAGCAGATGATAGCTCTAGCTGTAGATCTTGCAGAGAAACAGCTTCGTGAAGGTACAGCATCATCTCAGGTCATTACACATTTCTTAAAGCTCGGAACATCAAGAGCGGAACTCGAAAAGGAAAAATTAAAGAAAGAAAATAAAATGCTGGAAGCGAAGACTGACATGTATCAATCGTCCAAAGAGAGTGAGAAAAAATACGAAGAGGTTCTTAAGGCATTCCGTGATTATTCGGGAAAAGGTGATGAGGATGAATACGACGTATATTAAGTCCTACTCTGAATTAATCCAGATTCCTACATTTCTTGAACGCTATCGATATTTGAAGCTCGATGGAAGAGTATGCGATGAGACATTTGGATGTAATAGAATTCTCAACCAAATTCTATACCGTTCTTCAGAGTGGCGAAGATTCCGAAGAAATATGATCGTTCGAGACAATGCTTGTGATCTTGCATGTGACGGGTACGACATTGCTGATGGCAGTTCAATAATTCTTCACCATATCAATCCTATTACTGTAGAAGATGTAAAAGACCGTAATCCTATGATCTTCGACCCGGAAAATGTCGTCTGTACGATTCTCAATACACACAATGCTATTCACTATGGTGATGAAAACATTCTCATGACAGATCCCCTTATAAGAACTCCAAACGATACTTGCCCTTGGAAACGATAAGAGAGGGCGGAAAGGAGAACATTCATGGAAGAATTATCTATTCTTAGCGACGTAAAGAAAGCTATCGGTCTGATGCCTGAGTACGATGCTTTTGATCAGACACTCATCATGCATATCAATTCGGTATTTATGATCTTAGCTCAGATGGGTGTCGGCGACAAGAAAGGATTCAGACTTACCACTGGAGAAGAAATGTGGACTGATTTCTTACCGGAAGATTATGAGAACTTTGAGTCTATCAAATCATACATGGCTCTGAAAGTTCGACTTCTGTTTGATCCACCATCGAGCTCAGTTCATAAACAGGCAATTGATGATCTTGTAAAGGAATTAGAGTGGCGACTGAATTTCGAAGCAGAATCGAAATGATTTAGGAAGAAGGTGAGAATGAATGGAGTATGTAATTATACGAAACGACATTGATGAACTTTATCATCATGGAGTCAAAGGTATGAAATGGGGTGTCCGTAGATACCAGAATAAAGACGGAAGTCTTACAACTGCCGGCGAAAAACGTTACGCAAGAGATGCGAGAGAAAAAGAGTTTACTAAATATGATTCGTCAACTGGTCGATACTATAAGCAATCGAAAAAAAATGGGCGAAGCGACTTAGCGTTTGATGCAAAACGATATGCTAAAGAGGATACAGAGCGTGCAAAACGTTTAATCGATTCGAGTAAAAATATAACGAATGATGTAAAACGTAGTATTGACACATCTAACAGAAATCGTAAAGTTCCAAAGATGGATCTTAGTAATATGACTGATCAGCAGATGAGAGAGCAAATTAATCGAGCTATCCTAGAACAGCAGTATAATAATATGTTTAACCCGAAGAGAGAGTCGAAAGGTAGAGAGTATGTTAGTCGTACACTTGATTCTGCTGGAAACGTATTGGCTATCACTAGTTCTGCCTTAGGTATCGCTTTAGCTATTAAAGAACTTAGAGGGTGATCGATTATGAACGAGATATATCATCATGGTATCAAGGGGCAGAAATGGGGAGTTAGACGTTATCAGTTTGCAGATGGATCACTTACACCGGCGGGAGAAAAACGATATTATATAAATCAGAATAGTAATAAGGTAAGTCGACTCTCTTCTTTAGCGAGTATGAAAGTTAAAGATATTGCTAACAATGCACGCACTCAAATTACCGGTAAGCAATATGTTGACTCTTGCTTGAAAAAAGGAACCACTTTCTCACGAATTCAGACAAGTAAAGACTTCGAGAACTTTGCTTTCTACGCTACTTATCTGAAAACAGATTCCGACAAGTATATGGGACTGTTCGGAAAGAATTTGACGAGTCGTGCAAAAGCAGCAGCGAAACAGGCCGAAAAACAAGCTAACGCTTCTGGTAGTAAAACAGATGCAGATAAAGCGAAAGAATTACGTTCTGCCAGTAACAATATGAAAGTATATCAGTTGAAAATAAGTGCTACTGATAAGCTGAAAGTGCCGTCAGATGAGAACGCTGGATTTATTACTGCAAACCTACTGAAAGATAAATCGTTTAAGAAAAATGTAGAAGCTTCTTTAGCTGATTCTAAAGAGAAGATGAGACGTCCTGCACAACAGATATTGTTTAAACAAGCTGAAAACGCTTTGAAAAAGGATCCTAATACAATGACGAAAAGTGAAAAAGTGGCCGTATATAAGGCTTTTAATTTATCTCTTACAAATCATAATACCCAGGAGGTCGCTGCTCAAAATCGTTTCTATTCGGAATTGAAAAAGAAAGGCTATAACGCATTACTTGATTATAACGATAAAGAATACTCTAGCTATCATGCAAAACGACCAATGATAATTTTTGATACAGATTCCGTTAAGCTACAGGCTGTAACTCAAACGAACCCCAAAATTGTAGATAAAATGTACAGGAAATACAACTCCGAACGTATCGCTAAAGAAAGTATAGCAAGTACAATCGGAGTATTAGGTAAGATAGGTAATAAAACTATTTCAGAGTGTAATACATATGTACGCCGGAAAATGTCTGATTATCTAAGTTAATCATTAATAACCCTATAGGCGATATTCCCATCTACTGTAACTAAATATTCTATTGGAGTATTTATAGAATCCAGTGTATCAACAAGACCTGTTCGGTTATCAGTATCTTTTATTGCAGAATACGATTTTACAATTTCATCAAGAACAGCACCTAATTCAGAAGTGTCTAATTTTTTTCTGAAAATGCTAGTGTATTCACTGTTTCGACCAATCAGCCTGCTGAATTCAGCAAGTATACGATTATCACATTTACCTATATATCCAGCGACAGATTGCTTCACATTATCTATATAAGCAGGATCATAATTCTCAGAGTAATACACTTCGAGGACATTAGCCATGGTAAGTAATTGAGTAGCCATCTCAAGACTATCTTTGATTTTCATAGAATCAGAAACAATCTTTTCAAATTCGGAATAATTCTTAGTATCACTCTGCACTGTCTTAGATAAATCAGTTATGTAAAACTCAATGTCTTTCATAGCGATTTTTTTTGAGTCTTGTAAGCCAACCAATACAGATAATCTCTGACTATCATGTTTCATGATACTACTGTAATTTTTATATGCCTCATTCACGAATGAAATTTCAGCAAGTAATTCAGCACTCTTTTCGCCGTAAAGAAACCCTAATATTTGATCAATTTTAAGGTTAATCATATCCAAATTATTGTAAATATTTTTCAGATAATATTGACCAGTAGCAAAAGACATTAAAGAGAAACTCGTACTCACTACAGCAAGAAACTGTGCGTCGAATAGTGATGCTGTTCCTGCAATACGTCCACTTGCGTTTACTACAGTACTTGATACACCTCCTTGACCTAATTTCATTAAAGTATGTGGAAGACCTTCAGGAAATCTAACAATATACGCATTCGCGAGTGCTGCTGAATCTATGGCATTAATAACCTGAGACTGCAAAAGCCCCATTTGTGATTTTCCCAATTTAGATATAGGAAAATTTGTGTATTTCCCTGGGGTAATTGCAGCTAAATCACAAGGTTCTATTTCAAAATTATTTTGTTTTGCTATTTCTGGAAAATTAATTATATTTGAATCAAGCTCGTTCATGATGCGATACCTCCTTGTATATCAAGTATATCACAACACTAAGTACAATACAAATCATTTCGTTACGAAAGTAGGTGACAAACTATGGCGTTGAGCAATACAGCGACTCCTAAGTACTATGGGCTGTTTCGAGACGCTGTAATGAGTGGAAGGATTCCTATTTGCAAAGAAGTAGAACTTGAGATGTATCGGATTGATGCCCTGATTGATAATCCGGATTATTGGTATGACAATCGGTCGGTAGAGGGATTTATCCATTTTTGTGAGAATGAGATGACCTTAACTGACGGTGAAGATCTACATTTGCTTGATTCATTCAAACTCTGGGCGGAAGAGATTTTTGGATGGTATTACTATAAAGAGCGAAGCGTATATGATCCAGAGCTTGGGCGGTATGTTCAGAAAACTATCAAGAAACGTCTGATCAATAAGCAATACTTGATTGTAGCCAGAGGTGCTGCGAAGTCTATGTATGCGGCATGTATTCAGAGTTATTTCTTGAATATTGACACTTCTACAACTCATCAGATTACAACAGCACCTACAATGAAACAGTCGGAAGAGGTACTGTCACCAATTCGTACAGCAATCACCAGAGCAAGAGGTCCGCTCTTTGATTTCCTTACAGAGGGATCTTTACAGAATACAACAGGATCAAAGGCAAATCGTCAAAAACTCGCATCAACCAAGAAAGGTATTGAGAATTTTCTTACAGGATCTCTGTTGGAGATCAGACCTATGAGTATTGATAAGTTGCAGGGTCTGAACAGCAGAATCAACACCGTTGACGAGTGGCTATCTGGTGATGTGCGAGAAGATGTTATTGGTGCGTTGGAACAGGGTGCTTCCAAAAACGATGACTATCTGATTGTCGCTATCAGTTCCGAAGGTACCGTTCGAAATGGTAGTGGTGATACAGTCAAAATGGAATTGGCTAAGATACTTAAGAATGAGTATCGAAATGACCATGTATCGATATGGTGGTACAAGCTAGATTCAATTGATGAAGTAGGACAACCCGACAAATGGTTAAAAGCAAATCCTAATTTAGGATTTACAGTTACATACGAAACTTATCAGTTGGATGTCGAAAGAGCAGAACAGAATCCCGCAGTCCGAAATGATATTTTGGCGAAGCGATTCGGAATCCCACTTGAAGGATACACTTATTATTTCACTTACGAAGAGACACTCATACACCGACGACGTAACTTTTGGCAGATGCCTTGTTCTCTCGGTGCTGACTTATCACAAGGTGATGACTTCTGTAGTTTTACTTTTCTATTTCCGTTGGGTGATGATACATTCGGTATTAAAACCCGTAATTACATTTCTTCAAGAACTCTAAAGAAATTACCAGGAGCAATGAGAACAAAATATGAAGACTTCCTTAAAGAGGGAAGTCTTATTGTGTTGGAAGGAACTGTGCTTGATATGGATCAAGTCTATGAGGATCTGGACCAATACATTATTGATAGCGAATACGATGTGCGATGCTTCGGCTACGACCCATACGGTGCTAAGGAATTTGTAGCCAGGTATGAACTTGAAAATTCGCCATATGGAATAGTGAAAGTTCCTCAGGGTTCAAAAACAGAATCTATACCTTTAGGAGAATTGAAGAAATTCTCAGAAGACAGGCGATTACTTTTTGATGAAAAGATCATGTCGTTTGCCATGGGTAACTGTATCACTATGGAAGACAGTAACGGAAATAGAAAATTATACAAGCGTAAACGCGAGCACAAGATAGATTGTGTTGCGGCTATGATGGACGCTTATGTGGCTTGGAAAGCTAATAAAGATTCTTTTGATTAGGAGATGAAATATTATGAAATATGTAATTATACGAAACGATACTGATGAACTCTATCACCATGGAGTCAAAGGTATGAAATGGGGGCGTAGAAAAGCACAGTATACAAGTAGTACTTCCTCTAAATTCTCAACAGGGCATAATAAAATTGCAAGTATGCTAGGAAATAATGGGAAAAAGCAAGTGTCAGATAGCTATAAACGTGTCCAGATCACGAAGTCAAATTATAAACAGGCTAAGAAAGATTTTAATAAGTCATATAACAATGCCTATAGATATTCACAGGCACATCTCATCGGTCAATATACAAATAAAAAGAAAAAAGAGGAGTCTGATCGTAAATGGGGTGATACATATGATAAAGCAGTTGCGTTAAATAAAACACAGAAGACTTATAAAACGGCTAAAAAAGAAAATAAACAGAAAATAAAAGAGACATACAAGAATCTCAATAAGCAGGCATCCACCAAAGATAAGATTATTTATAACAATGCCACTAGAAAGAAGGCCGCCAAATATATTGTAAATAATAATATGACTGTAAAAGAGGCCACTGCAAAATCTAAAAAAGATGCATGGCGAAATACAGCAGTCATTATGGGGGCATACGGTGGTCTTAGCGTAGCTGCTCTTTATAAGATGAACCATTAGAAAAAGGACGATACTATGAATTATGTAATTAAAGATGCTTATAAAAACAGGAAATAATATTTGGGAGGAAAAATCAAAATGGGATTTTTTGATGTATTAAGACATAGTTGGGATGTCTTTAGAAACAGAGAACCTACATATTATAATGGAGAATACTCTTCGACATATCGCCCGGATCGAAAACGGTTGTCTGGTGGTAATGAGAAAACCATTGTTACTTCTATATTTAATAGAATCGCTGTGGATGTTTCTTCAATAGACATCAAGCACTGTCGAGTTGATAACAACGGACGATTTGTAGAGTACATTGATTCTGGATTGAATAACTGTCTTAATCTCGAAGCGAACAAAGACCAGACAGGACGAGCTTTCCTGCAAGATGTAGTTATGAGTCTGCTGGATGAGGGTTCTGTGGCGTTGGTTCCAGTTGATACGAGCTTTGATCCGAACAAGACCAATTCTTACGATATTCTGACAATGCGAACTGGAAAGATCTTTGAATGGAGTCCGGATCATGTAAGAGTCAGAATCTACAACGACCGTACGGGGCGGCAGGAAGACATTACTGTTCCTAAAAGTACTGTCGGAATTGTTGAGAGCCCGCTATATGCAGTAATCAATGATAAGAATTCTACCATGGCTCGTCTGTTGAGAAAATTGTCGTTGCTAGATGCCGTTGACGAGGCTACCGGATCAGGAAAACTTGATATGGTGATCCAGTTGCCGTACACGGTTCGTTCCGAAGCTCGTAAGAAAGAGGCTGCCAAGAGAATTCAAAGTATCGAGGAACAGTTAAAAGGTCCTTACGGCATTGCATACGTTGATGGCACCGAGAAAATTATTCAGCTTAATCGTCCTGTAGAAAACAATCTTATGAAACAGATTGAGTACCTGCAGAACCTATTGTATAGCCAGTTAGGAATTACGCAGGAAGTTATGAACGGCACCGCGGACGAGAAGACGATGCTCAATTACAACAATCGTACTGTTGAGCCAATTTTGTCTGCGATAGTTGATGAGATGAAACGTAAGTTTCTCACAAAGACTGCACGGTCCCAGCTACAGACAATCATGTTCTTCAGGGATCCGTTCAAGCTAGTTCCGGTTAATGACATTGCGGAGATTGCAGACAAGTTTACAAGAAACGAAATTATGACAAGTAATGAAATCCGACAGCTCATTGGTATGAAACCATCCGATGATCCTAAGGCGGACAAGCTTGTTAACAGTAATCTCAATCAGCCAGAATCTGCTACGGAGGATTTACAGACAGAACCCCAAACAGGAGAAGACCCAGAAAACACAGGTGAATCGCAATTTGTAGGTGATACACCAATATCCAGTATACCAGAACTTGAAGAATAACACTGATCTATTCTCATGAGCTTTTTCAATTTTATAGACAATAAGAGAAAAATCCATACTGTCCATACTTTGGGCGAAGTCTCAGATGGATTCGAGGATAGCAATAAATTGTAACTTTTAAACCTATTATTCAGATGGAATTAGGAGGCAAATTCAAAATGAGTAAGACACATTACGATTGCTCCGGCTATGCAACTAAAGCTGATATGCGTTGCTCAGACGGAAGAACTATCAGAAAAAATGCCTTCGAAGAATGTGATGGAAAAAGAGTTCCGCTAGTGTGGAATCACGAACATAACAATCCTGATGCTGTGCTTGGACACGCGATTCTTGAAAACAGACCTGACGGAGTATACGCATACCTGTCGTTCAATGATACGGACGCTGGTCAGAATTGTAAGACACTTGTTCAGCATGGTGACATCGATCGACTTTCTATTTGGGCCAACAAGCTTAAACAGGTAGGAGGAGATGTGATTCACGGAGTTATTCGTGAGGTAAGTCTTGTACTTGCCGGAGCCAATCCTGGAGCAATAATTGATTCTGTAATGGCACATGGTGAAAGTTCCGACGAAGAAGCATTTATTCGTTCAGGAGAATTTATCGTTATTGACGATATGACACATTCAGACAAGGAAAAGGAAGAGAAAGAGAAAGAGAAAGGAGACATTAAAGTGGAAGAGAACAATAAAAAGCAGCCCACATCATCAAATGAAAAAACTATTAAAGAAATTTTTGATGATATGACAGAAGAACAGAAAGCAGTGGTATACGCATTAATTGGAAATGCTCTTGAAGAAGCAGGTGTAAAGCCAGATGAAAAGAAAAAGGAAGTAAAACATGCGGACTCCGATGAAGGAGACGATGCGGCCGATGAAGATGAAACAGTAGCTGATGTATATGAAACGCTTACGGACAAGCAGAAAAAAGTAGTGCAGTTCCTGATCGGACAGGCTCTTGCTGATGCTGGAGTATCCGACGAAGCTGACGAAGAAGAGGATCAGGAAGTAGAACATTCATATGAAGAAGGAGAGAACAATATGAAACATAACATTTTTGATAGCGAAACAAACGTTCAGGATCAGGAAACACTTTCCCATTCTGATATGGAAGAAATTGTAAAGGATGCAAGACGTCTTGGCAGCATGAAAGAAGCGTTCCTGGCTCATGGTATCACAGATATCGGATTTATGTTCCCGGATGCTAAGGTGGTTGATGGAACACCTGGTTTCATCAAGAGAGATGATACATGGGTACAGGAAGTAATGAAGACTGTACATAAGACACCGTTTGCAAGAGTAAAATCTATCTTTGCAGACCTTACAGAAGATGATGCCCGTGCTAAAGGTTACATCAAAGGTAATCAGAAGGCTGAAGAAGTATTCAAAATGCTTAAGCGTGAAACTACACCTACTACCATCTACAAGAAACAGAAGCTGGATCGCGATGATGTTCTTGATATCACAGAACTGGATGTTATCGCTTGGTTAAAACAGGAAATGCGTTTCATGCTGGATGAGGAAATGGCTCGTGCTATTCTCGTTGGTGATGGACGCAATAGTTCTTCTAATGACAAGATCAATGAGCAGAACATCAGACCAATTTGGACAGATGACGATGTTTATACTGTAAAATATGCCATCAATATTGCAAAGGGCACAACATCCGATGAGAAAGCAAAGGCATTTGTCCGTGGATGCAAGAAGTCCAGAAAAGATTACAAGGGATCCGGAAATCCGGTAATGTTCATGCCTGAAGATCTGCTTACAGATTGCCTGCTTCTTGAAGATAATAATGGAAGAGTTATCTATGACACAATGGAGAAACTTGCTACAGCTCTTCGCGTATCCAAGATTATTCCGGTACCGGTTATGGAAAATCTGTCCAGAGTAAAAGGGACTGATACACATTACCTTGGAGGTCTGTATGTAAATCTTAATGATTACAACGTTGGTGCTGATAAAGGTGGAGAAGTAACCATGTTCGATGATTTCGATATTGATTTCAATGCAATGAAATATCTGATGGAGACTCGTGCATCAGGAGCAATGATCAAGCCATATGCTGCAGTTGCTATTGAGTTTGTTGGTAAAACAGCTGAAATGACAGAAGTAGCATAATTTTTTATAGGAGGGTTAGTTATGTCTAAGTGGTGCGGGAAAATAGGTATTGCGGAAAAAGAGGTAGAGCTAGAACCGGGATATTACGATGACTCTATCGTAGAGTATATAACCCAGGGAGACATACTAACAACCAATTGGAAACGACAAGTTTCTACAGAAAGAGTCGGTGATGATATTAATCTTTCGAATCAGATTAGTATTCTTGCCGACTCTTATCTTTTGTATCATTATTCATCAATTTTATATGTCGAGATTATGGGAACACGTTGGAAAGTGACCGATGTTAAGGTCGAACATCCAAGACTGATTCTCACAGTAGGAGGAGTATACCATGGGAACACGAGTGGAACTTCAGAGTAAATTGGAAGAGCTACTAGGATCTAAGGAAGTATATTACAACCGACCTGAAGACAGATTGATGGAGTATCCGGCAATTGTTTATTCAAAGATAAAACCGAGAACAGCACATGCCGGAAATTCTATTTATAAAATTGATTCTCAGTATGAACTGACGGTTATATCTAACAGACCAGATAACCCAGTCTTGGATAAGTTGATACAGTTTCCATACTGTGCAATGGATCGATTGTATAAAGCAGATAACCTCTACCATAACACATTTACATTGTATTACTGATCAAGGAGGAAAAATATTATGACAGCACTTAAATGGGATCAGACTGGCGAAAAATTATATGAAACTGGTGTTGACAAGTGTGCATTATATCCGATAGAGACAAATGGTAGCTACGGAACAGGAGTAGCTTGGAACGGTATTACTGCCATTAATGAGAGTCCATCCGGAGCAGAAGCTACAGCATTATATGCCAACAACCGTAAATATCTTAACTTATTATCCAATGAGGAATTTGCAGCAACTATAGAATCCTATATGTATCCTGATGAATTCGAGGAATGCAATGGACTTAAAGAAGTGGCTCCAGGAGTTACTATCGGACAGCAGAAACGTAAAGGCTTTGGTCTGGCATACCGATCTCTTATCGGAAACGATGTAGACGGAAACGATTATGGTTACAAAATCCATATCGTATACGGATGCCTGGCTGCACCTTCTGAAGATGGACATTCAACAGTCAATGATAGTCCTGAAGCTACAACTATGTCTTGGTCTGTATCTACAACACCAATAGAAGTTGAAAATGCTAAACCGACAGCTACAATTACTATCGATTCCACCAAAGCTGATAAAGAAAAGCTTAAGAAATTGGAAGCAAAATTGTGGGGATCAGAAAATGAGGAACCTACATTACCGCTCCCTAGTGAGATTGTTTCTATGATGGGTGAGATATCAAAATAAAGCAGCATAAAATCAAAATGGAATTTAGAGACCCTACTGTGAAAGGTGGGGTCTTTATTTATGAAAGGAGAACCGACTTATGTTAAAGAAAACTATTAATTACACAGATTACAACGGGATGGAAAGAAAAGAAGACTTTTATTTTAATCTCAATAAGGCAGAAGTTGCAGAAATGGAGCTTAGTACAGAAGGTGGACTTGCTGAAATGATTCAGAAAATTGTTTCATCCAAAGATACACCGTCTATTGTAAAGATTTTCAAAGATCTCATACTGAAAGCATATGGTGAGAAGACTCCAGATGGAAAAAGATTTGTAAAAAGTAAAGAACTCAGTGATGCGTTTGCACAGACAGAAGCATATTCAGAATTGTTTATGGAACTTGCTACAGATGCTGAAACAGCTTCAGCCTTTGTCAACGGTATCATGCCTACTGATTTCGGTGTATCAAATACTCCGGCAATCGCTGGTTGATAGTGTTCAGGAATGAGGTGCTTATATGCTCCAGATAACCATTCCAGAAACAGAATTGTACGACGATAAAGTTGGGGAGTTCATATATACGAAAGAGACAAAACTTAAATTAGAGCATTCTTTGATATCGATTTCAAAATGGGAGCAACATTGGAGAAAACCGTACATTAATACGGTTGAAAAAACAAGAGAAGAAACTATTGACTATATCAAATGTATGACACTCACTCAGAATGTTGACCCGAATGCTTACCGATGCATCACAAATGCACATATAAAACAAATCAATGAATACATCAATAACCCAATGACTGCAACTACTTTTTCAGACAAAAAGAAGTCAGGTCGTAGGGAAATAACAACCAACGAAGTTATTTACTATCAGATGATAGAGTTAGGTATTCCTGTTGAATTTGAAAAATGGCATTTGAATCGATTACTGACTCTGATCAAAGTTTGTACAAGTTATAGAGAACCACAAAAGAAGCGCAATAAAAAAGACATCATGAGAGACTACAAGGCAATTAATAAAGCAAATCGGGCTAAGTTCAAGTCCAAAGGATAACCATAAGGAGGTAATATTATGGGAATCTACAATATACACGGTGGACATTCACTTCAATGTAGAGGAGCATCAGGCTTTCTTGATGAGGTAAATGAAGACCGTAAAGTAAAGAATAAAGTAATTGAATTGCTCAGATCGGCAGGACATACCGTTTATGATTGTACCGATGACATTGGTAGAACTCAGGGACAGAATCTGAATAATATCAAGAATAAGTGTAATGTACATAATGTTGATCTTGATGTGTCAATTCATCTTAATTATGGAAGAAACGACCCTAACGGAGATGGAAAGACCGGCGGGGTTGAAGTATGGAATTACAGTAATAAAACAGCTGCTATTTCGGATCGTATCTGTGCAAATATATCATCAGCACTTGGTATTACAAACCGTGGGACAAAATATACCCATGGTTATTTTATTCTCAACAATACTAAGGCACCTGCTATTTTAGTGGAATGTTGTTTTGTTGATGATAAGGATGATTACAGTCATTGGAATGCTGATAAATGTTCTGCAGCAATTGTGTCTGGAATCCTTAACGCTGCGGTTTCAGCAGGAACATCTAATCCAAAGACATCTGAGAAAACTCCAAAACCGACTACACCTGCAGCAAAACCTACAACATCTACAGCGAAGATCCATGTTGTCCATCAAGCGTTTGCAAAAGATATAGGATGGCTGCCTGAAGTCATAGATTATAACACTACTAACAGTAACGGTTATTCTGGATTATTTGGGCATCCACTGGTTGGATTCAGAGCCAAGACTAAAGGTGAAGCAAGCATAGCAGGTTATCTGAAATACCGTGCTCATAAGAAAGGCGGTCCTTGGTTCGGATGGCGTACTGATTATGACAAAGATCCAAGCGGTGACACATTTGCCGGGACATGTAAGAGTGAGATCGATGGACTTCAGTTTTATATTTCTGGAGTTTCTGGAAAGCATGTCCGATATCGTGTACATACATCAGAAGATGGATGGCTTGCATGGGTTACAGATTATGGTGATGGATCTGACGGATATGCAGGCGTATATGGACATGCTATCGATGCAGTTCAGATTGAGGTGGTGTAATGACTTATTATGAAGAGGATGAACTGATGCATTATGGCGTTCTCGGAATGAAATGGGGTCGTAGAAAGAATACGTCAGTTAAATCAAAAACAGTGAATAAAACTGCATTACAGAAAAAGCAGCAGAGAATAAACAGACTTAGAACTGCCGCAAGAGCAATTAATACCACCCTAGCAGTAGCCATTACAGTAAAATCTTTAATGAATATGCGTCAAGTCGATACAGGGAAAACCTATATAAATAACACGCTGAAGAAAACAGGTAAGAAGAAATATTCGGACATACATGACGACTGGACATGGGCTGATTATGCTTGGGATGAAGTGAATAGACATTAGGTAGGGAGGCGTGATCGATGATAGTAGTAACCAGATCAGACGAATACCTAAACATCACGGTATTCTTGGTATGAAATGGGGAAAGAAGAACGGTCCTCCATATCCTATCGGTGTTTCCGCTCATTCTCAATCAGAGAAGAAAGCTGGTTGGAGAAAGAGTCTTGACAAAGGTCCTGACGATAGTGATAATAAGAAGAAAGGGTTGTCAGATAAACAAAAGAAGGCAATCAAAATAGGTGCGACAGTTGCTGTAACAGCATTGGCCGCGTATGGTACATATCGTTTGGTCAAATCAGGCAAACTCGACAAATATATCGATATCGGTAAGACCAAGGCTGATTCACTACTCAAAAAGAAAGCCGGAGACTCTAAAGTTGGAGACATTAAAGTAGATGATCTTTTAAATAACGCTTCTACTGCTAAAACCAATCCATCTGTAAATAATATTCGGATGGTTCACGGCGTTAAAAAGTTAGCCAAGCCTGAGAGTTTGTCTGACATAATAAAGAACGTTAATCCAAATTTAGGAAACAACGATTACCGTAATAACTGCTCTGCTTGTGGAATAGCCTCATTTCTACGTTCGAAAGGATATGACGTTACCGCTAAGAGTACCGGTGGAAAGCAACAGATTTTGGGCGGTGTCATTGAAGAATGCTTCAAAGGAGCAAAAGTTATGGATGGATCTGCTGTGAAATTTGGACGTTCGAGACAAGATGCTGCTGAGATGTTGGTTAATAAGTTTGGAAATAATGCTTCTGGTGTTGTGTCTGTTCAGTGGAAGAAAGAATTAACGCGTAACGGTCAAGGTGGCGGGCATATCTTTAATTGGGAAATAAAAGACGGCGTCGTTAAATTCTTTGATGGACAGAACAATAGAGATGATTCAGTGGTAAGCTCTTTATATTGGCGAATGATGAATCCAAACGATTCACTCACAATCGCACGTCTCGATAATGCTGAAATTAACTTTGACGCCATAAAGAAATACGTTGAAAATCGTTAAAATTGCATATGCTGTTATGGAAAGGAGTAATGCGGCAATGAAATATGAAGAACTAAACATATACGATTATGAACAGTCATCTATAAAACCGCTTTTAGAGCAAAATATTATCAGAGTTTTGGAAGATAATACCTATTTTTATATAGGAATAGACGATAACAATCCGTCTGATAGTTGGGACGTCATTGACAAAGCGGAACATAAACGACATTGGGCGACAATTATTGATATGTTTGCAGCAGGAGTATTTGATGAAGCCAAAGAAATAACTCCAGAAGAATTTAGAAAAAGAGTCTTGTAATAGAGGCTCTTTTCTTTATTTATGAAACTAATAATGACTAATTAATAGACCGGAGTAAAAGAAAAAGAAGCCGCTGGTTACGACTTCTTTAAGATGGTTATGCAGAGAAACGTTTAGCTATAAATTCTTTGCCGAGCTTAATGTATCGCGGTGTTAATTTCAAAATAGGTGTATTAGCATGTGTTTTTACAGTAGCTTTGGCTTTTGAATTAGTGTGTAATACATGGTTTAAAGCAGCTGTTCCATAAACTCGCTTACCATTATCATTGACGTAGCCGTTTTTCTCGACCCATCGCATCCATTTATAATCGATCATAACATATCACCTCCGGTCTATTAATTAGTCATTATTAGTTTCATCATAATGCCTGCGATAATTTGGATAAGAGTATGTCGGGTATCTTGTCTGTTATCTTATCAATAACTTACACCCCATTCTTTCATATCCCCACTCTTATAAGTATGCACTTTGCTGTTTTACTTTCTTTATCAGCACTTTAACACATCGAGTGCTAAAAGTCAATACCTTCGCAATCAAAACACATCCTTTTATGAAAGGAAGGTATGATTATGATTAATAAATTATTTTTAGCAGGAGCAAAGAAAATGAATAGTAGCGTATCGCCGTTGTTGAGACTAAGTGATAAGTTATCGGAGCCAGCATACAGAAAAGCAACTATTAAGACGTTTAAAAATGGTAATAGACTTATTGATGCTGACATCCTAATGGCGAATCGAATGAAAATAACGGTATGCATGTACGCTGTAGGAAGCATAGCAGGTGTAATTGCAAAACGAATTGCTAATCATTAACATTTTCAAAATGAGAGGGCTTGAACATAACAGGCTCTTTCTTTTTCTTCGCACAATAATCATGCACTCTTATGAGAAAATATTATTCAATTACGAGAGGAGCAATTATTATGTTTAAGAAAAATGAAAAAATCGAAATTGTTGACTTTGAAAAAGAAGCAAAAAGACGTGAGTGGAAAGAAAAATTCCAGAACAAAGTCGATAGTGCTATGAATTGGATACATAATAACAAAGAGATAGTTATGCTTGTTGGTCCAACTTTAATCAGTGGAGTAGCGTTTGGAGCAAAAACGATTACCAAGCAGGTTAGGTTGAACAAAGAGAAGAACTTGAAAGATTTGTATTGTTATGACCGTTCGTTAGGACACTATTGGAAATTGCGTAGAGAATTGACGAATTCCGAGTGGGTCGAGATCGATCAGAGAAAACAAAACGGAGAACGTTTAGCAGACATTTTAGATGAACTTAAAGCATTGAAGTAAAAAAATAGGGACTGTGAAAAAATCATGGTTCCTTTTTTTTTTACATTTTTAGGGGTGAGTTACATGAGTAGTACTATCAATTTCAAGCAAAAAGGTGACTTTTCAAAGTTGAATCGTTACTTTGAACGACTGAGAGAAACTGCCAAGATAGGTGTGCTTGATAAGTACGGTCGTGCAGGAGTTGAAGCCCTTTCGTCTGCTACTCCAAAAGAAACAGGAAAAACTGCATCATCATGGTATTACGAGATAAAACGTCAAAATGGATCTGTTTCACTTGAGTTTTATAACTCCAATGTGAACAAAGGTGTTCCAATAGCAATCATCTTACAGTACGGACATGGTACCGGCACAGGAGGTTGGGTCGAGGGTATTGATTATATCAACCCTGCGATTCAGCCTCTTTTTAAACAATTAGCAGATGACGCTTGGAAGGAGGTTACAAAGCTATGAGTAAAACAGTAGATGAAAAAGTTGTCGAAATGCGATTTGATAATGCTCAGTTCGAACGGAATGTCACCACATCCATGGGGACGTTAGACAAACTGAAGAAAGCTCTGAACTTCAAAGATTCTTCTAAAAGTCTTGAAACAGTTAGTGCAGCAGCTAAGAAAGTAGACATGTCAGGTCTGTATAATGGTGTTGAAACAGTTCGCATGAAATTCTCTGCTTTAGAAGTTATGGCCGTCACTGCATTAGCCAATATTACGAATTCAGCTGTAAATGCTGGTAAACGTATGATATCAGCTCTGACCATCCAGCCTGTAAAAGATGGATTTGCTGAGTACGAAACTCAGATGAATGCAGTACAAACAATCCTTGCCAATACCCAAAAAGAAGGTACTAATGTCAAAATGGTAAATGCTGCACTTGATGATTTGAACCATTATGCTGATAAAACCATTTATAACTTTACAGAAATGACTCGAAACATCGGTACGTTTACCGCAGCAGGCGTAAAACTTGGTACTTCAGTGTCTTCTATTAAGGGTATTGCAAACCTTGCTGCTGTGTCAGGCTCAAATTCTCAGCAAGCATCCACCGCAATGTACCAGCTATCTCAGGCGATCGCAGCCGGTACAGTTAAACTTATGGACTGGAACTCAGTTGTAAATGCCGGTATGGGAGGACAGGTATTTCAGGATGCTTTGATAAGGACATCTGAGCACTTACAGACTGGAGCAAAAGCAGCGATAGCAGCAAAAGGAACGTTCCGAGAATCGTTACAGACAGGATGGCTTACCACAGAAGTACTTACTCAGACACTTGATCAATTTTCAACAGCAGCTGATACACAAGAAGAATATGAAGCCGCTGTCAAAAAATTTGTGGATCAGGGGTATTCGAAAGAAGAAGCAAAACAGATGGCTGATATGGCCAAGACCGCCGGCGATGCAGCTACAAAGGTCAAAACATTCAGTCAGTTGATTGATACTCTGAAGGAACCACTTGGCTCAGGTTGGGCAGAGACGTGGCGAACTGTTATTGGAGATTTCGAAGAAGCTCGTGAATTATGGACCTCTGTAAGTAATATACTGAGCGATGCTATAAATAAATCGTCCGATGCTCGAAATGCCATTGTAAAAGAATGGGCTGATCTAGGTGGAAGAACCGCCATGATCGATTCATTTCGAAACGCTTTTAATGCATTACTATCAGTTACAACACCCATAAAAGAAGCATTTAATTATGTATTTCCACCTGCAACAGCTAAACAGCTTTTAAAGATTACCGAAAACGTCCGTAATTTGACAGCCAAAATGCGACTCTCAGATTCAGCAGCAGCTAAACTAGAGAAAACCTTTGAAGGTCTCTTTTCAATAGTCTCTATTGGTACGAAAATTATCGGTGGAATTGGGAGTGCTATATTAAAACTTGCAACTTCAAAAGGTGTATCTAGTTTGGCTAGTCATTTACTTAATTTAGGAGCGGCTATAGGTGAAGTAATATCAAAAATGAATGAATCAATCAAAATGGATTCAATAGCAAATGGATTAGGTAAAGGGATTGATTTCATATCAGGTCTGTTAGTTTCTTTTCTAAACATCATTGACAATGTCTCGGATGATCTGAATAAGAAGTTTAAGATTGATGGTTTTCTTGGAGTACTTGATACACTTAGCAATGCTGTATCAAAGACCTTTTCTTATATAACTGACAACCTTTCGCACTTCCACTCTATATTCACAACCATAGGAAGTGTTGTATCTAAAGGGATAGCCCTAATCGGTGAATATATTAGCAAAGGTATTAGCTGGATTCACGATAATATTTCATTCGGTGATGTATTTACCGGTCTTGTTGGTGGTGGATTATTTGTGACTGCTACGAAAATAATCAGTTTAATTGATTTGATTAAAGATAAAATAAATTCTTTGTTTGGCAAAAAAGATGACAATAAACTGACTCAGATAATAGATAAATTCGGAAGTGCTTTGGACTCATTACACGACTCACTTCAAACATTTACAACTGGTATTAAAGCGACCTCGCTACTGGCTATAGCTATAGCTATTGGTATTTTAGCTGGATCGATGGATACATTATCGAAATTGAGCGTAGAAGATATCGGTAAATCGCTGTTTGCTATAGCATCATTATTTTCAATGCTTACTTTATCTTTTAAATCACTAAATAAGACACTAAGTAAATACAACACAAAAGGACTGATTAAAGCCGCCGGTTCGATTTTAATTTTAGCAGAAGCTTTAAAAGTGTTATCCAAAGCGATGGTCATCCTTTCAGGACTATCATGGGGAGGAATCGCAAAAGGACTCACTGGCGTTGGTGTGGGACTTATTGAATTATGTTCAGGCATTAAAGCTATAAATGGAGTCAAAATTCCACTGTCAACAAGTTTGGCATTATTAGCTTTAGCAGAAAGTTGCAAAATGCTTGGTGATGCTATGAGCAAGTTTGGTAAATTATCATGGGGCGAGATTGCTCATGGACTGATCGGCATGGGTGGGGCACTTGGTGAATTTGTTGCAGTATTAAAAGGTCTTAATAAAGTCAGCGGAATGCAATCTATTTTTAGCGGTGGTTCATTATTGATAGCAGTACAGTCTTTGAGTGCACTTGCTTCTGGATTATCTAAATTTGGTCAAATGGATTCCGATAGTATAAAAAGAGGCCTTGTCGGTATGGGTGGTTCTTTAGCTGAGTTGGCTACAGTGCTTTCTGCGATTGGAAAAATAGCAGGATTTTCCAGTCTATTTGCTGCAGGATCGATACTTGCCGTAACACAAGGACTTGATGATATTGCTAATGCACTTTTTAAATTTGGTATCATGTCCTGGGATGCTATTAAGCAGGGTCTTGTAGGAATGGGTGGTGCCTTAGCGGAGGTAGGAACTGTTATAACCGCAGTCAGTAAGTTAGCAGGATTTTCCAGTCTATTTGGTTCTGGTTCTGTTCTGATTGTTATTCAGGGCCTTGGCGATTTATCTAATGCATTCGGCAATTTTGGCTCTATGTCCTGGGATGAAATAGCCCAAGGTCTCGTAGGAATGGGTGGTGCCTTAGCTGAGGTGGCTACTATATCAGGAGTACTTGGTACTCTTGGTGGTTTCGCGTCTATCATAGGAGGCGGATCCATACTCATAGCAGTACAAGGATTAGGCGATTTAGCTGATGCATTAAAAAAATTTGGCTCTATGTCCTGGGATGAAATAGAAATAGGTCTAACAGCGATGGGCGAGGCCCTTGGCGAAATAGCTGTAGGTGGATTAGCTAATACCTTATCTATATTTGGATCATTATCAATAGCAGCGGTCGCAGAACCTTTAGGTGTACTTGCTGAATCGATTAAGAAGTGGGCTGGAGTTTCTGTGCCTGAAGGATTAGAGGGAGAATTATCCTCATTGGCTTCTGGAATTACAAGTTTCACGTTTGGCGGACTTGGAGCGTCTGCTATAAGTGAATCAGCACCAGCTATCGGCGTCATGGCTGATTCGATTAAGAAATGGTCTGGTGTAACAGTACCAGATAACATCGAACAGGGGTTAACTCAGATAGCCAATGGTGTTAAAGCTTTTACCTTAGCTTTTGTTGGAGGAGCCACAATTGACAGCATTGTCGGTCCACTTGGTAAACTTTCTTCAGCTATTAAAAAATGGAATGACGTAAAAGTTCCCAAAAACCTTGATAAGGATTTAAAAAAGATATCTGAAGGTATTAAATCGTTTAGTACCGCTTTTGTAGGTGGGTGGACTTTATCTGCTGTAACAGGTCCTATTGGAGATTTAGCTAAAGCTATTAAAAAATGGAATGATGTGAGTGTTCCAGAGGGGATTGAAAATCAGATTGGCTCTTTAGCCAAGGGTGTCAAAAATTTTGAAAATATTGGCGATATTTCTAACGCTACAAACAATGTCACTGGTATAGTTAATGCCGTCTATAAAATAAACGAGTTACAGTTCGAAACTATTAGCTCTGGGTTATCTACATTATCGACATCTATTCAAACGTTTGCTTCGAATACATCGTCATTGACTGGAATAGGTACTACTTTAACCGATAATTTTATAATTCCTATCCAGAACGCCTCACTTATATTACCGAATGCTGTGCATACAATGGTTAATAGTGTCACCGGAATATTGACGAGTAGTAGCTCCCAGTTCCAAGCAGCAGGAGAACAAGCCACAAATAATTTTGTTAATGCTTTCCAAACAGCTGGACCAAGAGTATCAATAGCAATGACTTCTATGATGACATCTATGTCATCAACTGTAGCAAGCCAAAGTTATGCGATCGTATCAGCTTTTGATACCATGATGACATCAGTAGTATCAGCTATCACTAGCAGACAAGCATATTTTTCATCAGCTGGCTCGTCAATGATGATTAGTATGAGCCTTGGAGTTTCTTCTGGGGCTGCACTGGTTATTTCTTCTGTAAACTCAGCAATGGGCAGCATCGCTACATCAGTGCAGACAAAATCGGGGGCTTTCTCTGGTGCCGGACGTAAACTTATGAACAGTCTTCGTACTGGAATCAATAGCGGCACATCAGGTGTTTTATCACAGCTTAACACTATTATGACTAATATGCGTACAATGATCATATCGCGTGGATCGGTATTCATGTCTGCCGGAGTTCAGCTTATGAATTCTCTATCAGGAGGCATAAGAAATGGTGGATCAAGAGTAAATTCTGCTCTTACGAGTGCTTTAAGTGGTTGTTCTACCACTATCCGAAGTTACTATTCTTCATTTGAAACTGCAGGGTCATATCTTGGCTCAGGACTGGTGTCAGGAATTAATTCAAAACTCAGTGCTGTATATAAAGCTGGATACCGTTTGGGGGAAAAAGCAGTAGCTGGAGAAAAAGCAGGTCAGCAGTCAGCATCACCGTCAAAACTTACTCGTAAGGCAGGTAGATGGCTGGGCGAAGGTCTCATTATTGGTATGAAAGAAATGTCCACAGCAGTGTACAGTTCCGGTAAATCAATGGGAAGATCTGCAAGCGACAGCATAACAGAAGCACTGAGCAGTATCAGCAATATTGACGATTGGAATGTTGACACAGACCCGTCTATTACGATCCATCCTGTATTTGATATGTCTAATATCGATTCTGGATTAAGTTACATAGATAGTGCTCTGAGTGGAACAAAAGCAGTCCAGTTATCATCGTCAGTAGCTGCTATAACTCCAGTTTCAAGCTTAACAAATCAAAATGGATCCAATCAGGATGTGGTAAATGCCATCAATAAACTCAGAAAAGATATTGGATCCAAAACAGGAAATACATACAACCTTGGCGGAATCACGTATGATGACGGCAGCAATGTAGCAGATGCTGTTCAGTCTCTTGTGCGAGCAGCAAAAATTGAGGGGAGGAAATAAGTCATGGCCGTAACAACATATACAGTAAAACGAGGTGACAATCTTACAAAAATTGCACGAGCTTATTCAGCTAGTATTGCTGGCAATACTCTGAGTGCCAAGATAAATACACTTGTATCACTCAATGGTATTAAAAATAAAAACCTCATATATGTTGGGCAGGTACTTAAATTATCTGGTGGATCAGCAAGCTCTTCGGTGAGTACTGGGTCCACCAGTTCTTCTTATGCAAAGCCAGCGACACCACAAACCAAACCGGTTGTAGATGTTGTAGCACTTCAAGCTGATAATAACGGTAGTAGTAAGAACCGTGCTGTGTATGCGTCATGGACGTTTAATCGAGCACACACTAAAAATTTCACTTACCGTTGGTATGAATACAGGAATGGAAAATGGATCGTTGGTAACGATGGGAGCACTACAAGTTTTCAGCCTACGTATTGCTACAGCGAATACAGTGCAAATAGTTCCGCAACTAAGGTGCGATTTGAAGTAAAACCAAATCCTGATACGTACAAAAGCAACAACGCTGATGTTCCGTATTGGACGGGGGAGCAATGGTCTGTTCAGAAAGAATATGATTTCAGTAATAATCCTCCGTTGTCACCTGGAACTCCTACAGTCGAAATTGATGATCTAAAACTTACAATAAGTCTGTCCAATATTGACGCTAAAGAGTTAGATGCTGTTGGTGTCAAATTTAATATTGTAAAGGACAATTCGGCAAGTATACACACGTCGGGTTCGGTTGCAATAAATACTGAATCAAACTACGTGGCCTATCAGTATGAGGTGGAAGCTGGCTCAATATACACAGTACGAGCTTGTTCGGTCAATGCAAAAGGCACAGTAAGCGGTTGGTCTGACTTTTCAAGTGCAGTTGGTACTAAGCCTGTTGCTCCGTCAGGTATAACTGTATATAGAAGAAATAAGCGAACCGACGGTAGTATTTCTGCATACCTTGAGTGGAACACAGTTTCAAATGCTACGAAGTACGCAATCGAATATACAACCGTCAAAGGGGATTTCGATAACAACTCAGGTAACATAAAAACAGTCGAAACAAGTGACAGCAAAAATTCTATAGAGATTGTAGACATTGAAAGCGGTAACGATTATTTCTTCCGTGTTAAGGCTGTGAATAATTATGGGGAATCCGATCCGACAGACATAGTAACAATACCGATCGGTACTCCTCCAGCAGCTCCAACAACGTGGTCGTCTAACAGCTCAGCATTTGTTGGCGAAACTATGGAACTGAACTGGGTACATAATCCGACAGATAATTCCAGACAATCTTATGCTGAAGTAAGTCTGAAAATCGATGAAGATGACTGGTTCTCGTATATATTTCAAAATACTACGAACGATACTACCGATGAGAGAACTGACACAGAGGAATTTACATACGGTACAGCTATATCGTATAAAGGGCAACTTCGAGTATCATTAGATACTAGCAATGCGAAGTTAAAGAACTCTAAAATTCAGTGGAAAGTTAGAACTGCCGGTGTTACAGACGAATTCAGTAATACGGCATGGTCTGTAGAGAGAACCATTTATATTTATGAGAAACCTACTGTAGTACTTTCAGTAACGAATGACCTTGCAGGCAGTGGCGATATCATCACAACTCTTACAGGATTTCCATTTTATGTAAGGACATATCCGTCATTGTCATCATACAAGTATCAGAAAGCTGTAGGATATCATTTACAAATAATCTCTAATGGAACTTACGAAACCGTAGACGACACTGGGAAGAGCAAAGTTGTAAATAGTGGGGATGCCGTATATTCTAAGTATTTCGATACGTCTGAAACACTTGTTGTAGAAATGTCTGCCAATAATATTGATCTGGAATCAGGTTTTGAATATACAATTCAATGTACTGTGAACATGAATAATGGACTGACAGTAGAACAGGAACATTCGTTTGTCGTAGACTGGACTGATGTAAGTTATAAAATCGATGCAGATATTTCAGTAGATACAGATACATACACAGCATTGATAAGTCCATACTGTATTGATGAGGACGGTATATTGATCGAAAATTTGACATTAGCAGTATATCGTAGAGAATACGATGGAACTTATACTGCAATCGCAACAGGGATTCCTAACACTAAAACAGCAGTTACCGACCCTCATCCGGCACTTGATTATGCTCGGTATAGATTGGTAGCAAAAGATACAATAACGGGTGCTATAAGTTTCTACGATCTACCAGGATATGAAGTAGGCGGTATTTCAGTTATTATTCAATGGAATGAACCATGGAGTGCTTTTGAAGTATCTGATACTCTCGAAATGGATGTACCTAAGGGCTCTGGTTCTATACTTATGTTACCTTATGATATTGATGAGGACGAGTCCAGACACACAGAGAGTAAACTTGTGGAATATGCCGGTCGGAAACATCCAGTGAGCTATTACGGCACACAATTAGGTGAAACTGCTACCACGAATATGGATATTGATAAGGAAGATAAAGAAACAATATATGCATTACGTCGATTGTCTTTATGGGACGATGACGTATATATTCGAACACCATCGGGATTAGGCTATTGGGCCAATGTCAGTATTTCATTTAGTTCTAAGCATAATGAATTGACCATACCCGTTACATTATCTATAACCAGAGTGGAAGGAGGAATATAGTATGCCTGACTGGACTAAATCAATGAAACAGTCTTTTGAGTATTATACTGTTGATCCAACTTCTCTGGCCGATATAGATAAGATTGGTACTATAACAAGTGCCTCTTTTGATCGAGACAGTACTGCAGAAACATTGGGTTCAGCTACAATAGATGCTATCGAGTCTACTGGAGAAACGTACATTCGGTGTTACCTTAATACACTTCAAAAGGGAATTGCTGAGAAGTTTCCAATAGGCTTGGTGTTATGCCAGACACCCAAAACCTCCTTTGATGGAATAGTGAGAAATGTATCTATGGATTGCTATACACCACTTATTGAATTAAAAGAGAAGAAACCACCTCTCGGATACACAATAAGAAAAGGTTCAAATATTATGGATGCCGCATACAGGATAATTTCCGAAAACGCAAGAGTTCCAGTAAACAAAGTAGAACATACATATGAAAAGAACAGTGATGGAACACTGAATGACACATCCCCTACATTATATACTGATTTTGTAGCAAATACTGATGATACTTGGTTGAGTTTTATTATAGATCTCATATCCAATGCCAAGTACGAACTCGAACTGGGTGAACGTGGAGATATTCTTTTCAGTCCTAAGCAGGATATTGATTCACTTCAGCCGGTTTGGACATACAATGATGACAACAGTTCAATATTGTATCCTGATATTACAATGAGTCACGATATGTACGGTATTCCAAACGTGGTTGAAGTTATATATTCGCACGGAAATGACTATAAACAGGCTGTTGCAAGAAACGAGGACATGAATAGTCCTATTTCAATACAAAACCGAGGTAGAGAAATCATTCAACGAGTTACAGATCCTAATTTGCAAGGTTATGTCACTCAGGAGCAAATTCAAACTTATGCTGATCAGTTGCTCAAATCTTTATCTACAATTGAGTATACAGTAAGTTATAAACATGCCTATTGTCCAGTGAGGGTGGGTGATTGCGTACGGTTGAATTATACAAAAGCTGGATTAAATGGAATTCGAGCTAAAGTTATAAGTCAAGCTATTCCTTGCGAACCGGGTTGTCCAGTATCAGAAAAAGCAACTTTTACATCAAAATTATGGGGGTGATAATATATGGCTTTATCATATGAAATCATTTCTCAATTTGCCAAAGTTGTAAATAATGATAAGAAGCAGACAGGAAAAGAAACTACTGTATATGGTGTAGTAATTTCTGATGGTAACGGGAATAAGTACGTTAAATTGGATGGTTCTGATCAGCTTACTCCATTGTCAGAAGATGAACGTCCAAGTGCTGATTCAACAGTTGCTGCTACAGAAGTTGGTGATAGAGTATCGGTATCGATTAAGAATCATACAGCAACAGTTACCGGTAATATTTCGTCCCCATCAGTGCGTTCAGATGATTTTAAAGATCTCGTTGATAACGTCGATGAAATAAATAAGTTTGATATCGTATTGGCTGATAAAGTTCAGGCTAATGAGGGATATATTAAGAAACTCCAGACCGATAAAGCGGAAGTTGGAGATTTGAAAGCTGCAACAGCAAAAATTACAGAACTTGAAGCAGGAAAAGCAAGTATAGATGATCTGAAAGCGGCAAAAGGTGAGATTGAGGACCTGAAGACTAAGAAACTCGATGCTGATGTGGCTGATCTGAAGTATGCGACAATTGAAAACCTTAAGGTGACAGATGCGAATGTCGAGAGTATTGCCGGCAAACATGCACAATTTGAGGAGACTGTTACTAAAGATTTAACGGCAGTGAACGGCAGTATTAAAAAATTGGATACCGATAAGCTTTCTGCTGAAGAAGCTAAAATTACATATGCACAGATCGATTTCTCTAATATCGGCACAGCGGCTATTGAAGAATTTTATGCGAAATCCGGCATTATTCAAGACTTAGTTATTGGGGACACCTCTGTAACTGGAAGACTTGTTGGTGTCACCATTATTGGCGATCTGATCGAGGGCGGTACGGTTAAAGCAGACAAGCTTGTTATTCTCGGCGATGATGGTTTGTATTATAAATTGAACACTAATGGCGTAACAACGTCTACAGAACAAACTGAATATAACAGTCTTAACGGATCTATTATTACTGCAAAATCAATTACTGCAGAAAAAGTAGATGTACACGATTTAGTTGCATTCAATGCTACAATTGGTGGTTTCAAAATCACTGACACTTCCATTTACTCTGGTGTCAAAAATTCTATAACAAACCCAACACGTGGTCTTCATATTGATAAGACAGGTCAGTTATCTCTTGGTGATTCAGACGAATACTTACGTTATTATGAGAACGATGACGGAGATTGGATACTTGAAATTTCGTCGAGTTCTGTAAAGTTATCAACAACTGGAAAAACCGTAGAAGAAGAGATCGAGGGCATTAAAAATGATATGAACGGTCGTCTGACAGATGTTGAAACCAGAGTGACACATGCTGAAACATCACTCGAAGCACATGATAATGCTATCAGTCTCAAAGCCTCAACTGAGACAGTCACTGATATTTCGAATAAAACCAACGAACTCGATAAGGCTCTTGAAGATGCAAAGACTGTTATTCAAGAAAATCGGGATGCTATCGCAACTCTAACTGCCAGAGATTTCAAGATAGAGTTTACAACTATCATGGAGCAGATTACCGCACTTAACGGCGACTTAACTTCTTACAAGCAGGAAATTGGTAACTGGATGCGTTTTGATGCAAATGGTAATTTGGTACTTGGAGCTACACGAGTTGAAGGGCAAGATGCATATGAATTAAAACTAACAAAGAATCGAATCAGTTTTATGCTGAATGATGTTGAAGTCGCTTACATTAGCAGTAACAATCTTTACATCACTAATTCCACAGTAGTTCAGAATTTAAAAATAGGTCGTTTTGTATGGGAAGTTCGAGGTAATGGGAATCTTGGACTGATGTATCGATAAAGGGAGGCGAGTATAAATGGCTGCAACAGGTAGAATATCTGTAACAAGTGTTAGAGCAGTTGGTGTAATACAATCTACTCATCAGTATGATGTAACTGTAAAATTTGAAATTGCCTTCAATTATGGTGGATGGAATACATCTGGAGCTTCATATACAGTAAGTTGTGACGGACAAAGTCAAAATGGATCGACCACGTTTTCAATCGGTAGCGGTGGTGGAAGTTGGGTATGGGCAACTATTGCTACTAAAACGTTTCGTGTTACTATGCCATCCAGTGGACAGTCCAAAACCATAAATTTTTCAGCAGGAATTAATACCGGAATATCCCCGTCTTATATATCGGCAAGTGGCTCATATACGCTACCTGCTGTTACTTGGCAATGGAACATTTCTTATAATGCCAACGGAGGATCTGGGGCACCTGGTACACAGACTAAAAAATACGGTACAAGTCTGACGTTATCAAGTACAAAACCGACAAGGACCGGCTATACGTTCCTTGGTTGGTCTACATCAAGTACAGCTACAAGTGCTACATATTCTGCGGGAGGAACCTACACTGCCAATAGTGGAGCTACACTGTATGCGGTATGGAAAATAAATACATACACAGTGTCTTATGACGCTAATGGCGGTTCTGGAGCACCTGATAGTCAAACGAAAACTTATGGTACAAACCTTACATTGTCAGACGTGATTCCTATCAGGAGTAATTACAATTTCAAAGGTTGGGCGACCACAAACACCGCAACTACAGCTACATATGCAGCCGGGGGAGTTTATACAGAAAACGCCAAAGTAACTTTATATGCAGTCTGGGAACTTGCATATTGGATTCCCAAAATCAAGTCGATCAACATTGCTCGATGTGACACAAACGGTACTATGGACAGCTACGGCACATGTGCTAAGATTTCGTTCGACTGGGAATGCTGCCAGATAACGGGAGTTAATAATATTTCATCGATTACAATCGGGTATGTTTTAAGCGATCCTGCTTCAGTCACTAATGTGAATGTTCCAGTATCAGGTATAAGCGGATCTGTAAGTAAAGTAATCGGTTCTGATCAGCTATCAACCGATGATCAATATACCATCATCATTACGGCAAAGGATTCAAAAAATGGTGTATCATCTGCTGAAATTGTGTTAAGTAAATCCTCTTTCACAATGGACATATTAGCAGGTGGAAAAGGAATCGCTATTGGAAAGCCTGCCGAAGATGAAAATTTATTTGATGTGGGTTGGGACTTAAAGGCTAGGAAAGAAGTATATGATAAGTTTGGAAGCCGTATATGTAATGGTTTAGCTTCTTACATAGGAACCGGTGACGATGGAATTGACCCTGACACAACAGTCGATCAACTTGTAATTACCGATAAAAATGTGCCGGTAAACGGACTTGCATATGTGGAAAGTATGTTTTTCGATAAAAAATCGACAGATGCAAATAGGTCACAAATTGCTGTTCCATATAACACAGAAGATTCAATATATCACCGGCATTATTACAATGGTTCATGGAGTGAGTGGAGACGTGCCAATGTCGTTGATCAGAAAGTTCTGTGGAATGGGGCTTATTATTTAACATCTAATCAGACAGCGGTATTATCGGAACCAATATCAGCTCAATCAAATGGTATAATGTTGGTTTTTGCAGATCTTGACAGCTCCGGTAACGGTGAAGAATCATGGGCTGCACAACAGGGATATTGGGCCTATTTCATTCCCAAACAGGCAGTTGCTGATTTTTCAGGACGCTTCTGGACGTGTAGTACTCAATGGTGGTCCGCTATAGCACCACAGTTAGTAATCAAAGGTTTTTATGTAACCGATACAAAAATAACGGGACATAGTATCAGTGTGACGAAGACCGATACCGTAAACGGTACCAGATCTGTGTTACGTAGAATATACGGTGTGTAGAGGGGGCAATAGAAATGGCATTAAGGAAAGTAATACGGAAACCAAATGGACTTGTATTTAATTACCATCGTATAGCTATGGTCAAGATCGATACGAATCAGCAGTGTACTATTCTGGTAGAGTCCTATCTGAATGAAGAAGGACGTGAACTGGAAAAAGCTTATGCTGCTGGTAACATCATAGGTGAAATAACGTTACCTTATACATTATGTAATTATATTTCTACAGATTACGATGCAAATATGAACATACACAACGCATATGAATGGTTGAAAATACAGCCAGAATACGTTGGAGCAGAAGACATTTAAGGAGGAATAATTTATGGATTTTACAATTTTAACTGATCATTTTGTACTTGTTGTTATGATTGCTTGTTTAGTAGTCGGATATATCATCAAGCATGCAACTTTTTTAAAAAAGATTCCAAATGACGATATTCCAGTAATTCTGGCTGTTGTCGGAGCTATTCTGAATTTAATTGTTAGTGGAATGTCAATTGAATCAGCAGTATATGGGGCTGTTATGGGATTGGCTTCTACTGGTTTGCATCAGGGATTCAAAACATTTGTAGAAGGAAAGAATGACACGACATCTAAGGAGACTGACTAATGAATATTACTATTACAACTGATCAGATTATTTGGTTCTGTACATTTATAGGGGCTTTAGCTGCATTATGGAAAATTGTAAAAGAAGCTAAAAAACCAAACGATGAGTTAAAAGCCAAAGTAGAAAGACATGATCAGATTCTTGGTAATGACGGCAAACGATTGAAGGAGGTTGAAGACTCCAATCAACAGATTTTAAAGTGTCTTCATGTGATAATCAATCACGAAATTACCGGGAACGGCATTGATAAGATGAAAACAGTTCGTGATGAATTAAACGAGTATCTTATCAACAGGTAAAATCAAAATGGAATTCACAAAGGGTAAGTAGCGATTGTAACTTGCCCTTTTCTTTTTCTCCCGTATGTAGGTGACAACGTATTTCTGTAGTATGAATTTCAGAAAGGAGACCCTCATATATTTATATAGAAGAAACGGAGTACATAATACATGAATGAAAAAGAAAAGAAAATCATAAAAGTTGTAGTAGTATATGGAGATAAAACGTTGATTGAGTGCATGAAAAACATCATAAAAAATTGTCGAAACTAATGGAAAAATACCCTGTATGGTGATAGTATTTATTTATGTATAATACCATATGGGGTGTAACATTTTTAAGACAGGAGAAGTAATAAATGGAAAAAGCAGTGTTATACCTCAGATTATCAAAAGAAGATATAGATAAAATATCAGAAGGAGATGATAGTGCCAGTATAAAAAATCAACGTTTACTCTTAACCGATTACGCATTAAAACACGATTACCAGATCGTAGATGTATATTCGGACGATAATGAAAGTGGTTTATATGATGACAGACCCGATTTCGAACGAATGATACAAGATGCTAAACTAGGGAAGTTCTCTATAATTATAGCTAAGACACAGGCAAGATTCTCACGTAATATGGAGCATATTGAACGATATTTACACCACGATTTTCCTATATTGGGTATACGTTTTATAGGTGTTACCGATGGCGTTGATACCGCTGATTCAAGCAATAAAAAAGCCAGACAGATTAATGGGCTTGTAAACGAATGGTATTGTGAAGACTTATCTAAGAACATTCGTAGTGCTTTTAAAGCAAAAATGAAAGACGGTCAATATCTGGGATCTTCTTGCCCTTACGGATATATAAAAGATCCTACAAATCACAATCATTTGATAGTTGACGATTATGCGGCTGATATCGTTAGGGAAATATATAAACTGTATCTGCAAGGCATTGGTAAAGGAAGAATCGGACGTATATTAAGCGATCGTGGAGTTCTCATTCCATCTTTATACAAACGTAACGTACAGGGTATAAATTATCATAATGCTAATGCCAAAGCGGAAACACATTTATGGTCTTATCAGACAATCCATCAAATATTAAATAACCAAATGTATCTCGGAAACATGGTTCAATATCGAACAACAACTCTTTCATACAAAGATAAAACTAAAAAGTTAAGACTTCCATCTGAATGGATAATTGTTGAAGGAACTCATGAGCCTATTATATCATATGCGATATTCCAACGTGTACAGGAGCTACAAAAAATAAGAACAAAAGAAGTGAATACAGAACAGAAATATACTAACATATTTTCAGGATTGCTATATTGTGCTGACTGCAATCACACGATGAATAGAAATTACACACGGAAAGGGGTCTTCTGCGGATTCATATGCTCTACATATAAACGTCATGGTAATAAAGCTGGTTGTAGAAGCCATCGCGTGGATTATGATGCATTATGCGATGCCGTATTAGAATCTATAAAGCTCGAAGCTCGAAAAATTCTTTCTGATAAAGATGTGGATGAACTAAAAAAGAGCAGATTAATCAGTTCCCGTGAAGAAAAAATTGAGAATGAAATAAGAATATTAGAAAACGAGTGCGAAAAGCAAAAGCAATATAAGCAGAAAACTTACGAAGCATATCTTGACGATTTGATAACTATGAATGAGTATAAGGTATATATAAAAAAATATGATACCGAGCTCTCCGATACTTGTAAAAAAATAGATAAATTATATGCGGAAAAACAAGTCACAGACTCCTTAGACCAAAAATACAAGGAATGGGTTAATATGTTTTCTGATTATATTAACATAACCGAATTAACAAGAACTGTTGTTATTGAATTGATCAAGAGAATTGACGTATATGAAGATGGTAATATAAAGATACACTATCGATTTAAAAATCCATATGAGTCAAGCAAATAAAGTGTATCTCATTTTTAAACGAAACATGTGTTGCTATGGCTGAATATATTTCAGGAAATGAAGAGGAATTTGTCCGTCAGATGAATCTTCGTGCAGAAGGTCTCGGCATGAAACACACTCATTTTGTGAATTGTAACGGACTGGATGCAGAAGGTCACGAAACAAGTGCCCGTGATATTGCATTGATTTCCCGTGAACTTCTCCTGAAATATCCGGAAATTCATAATTATTGTACGATCTGGATGGAAAATATCACTCATACGACCTCAAAAGGTTCGTCTGAATTTGGATTAACTAATACCAATAAACTGATCCGTCAGTATGAATATGCAACCGGATTAAAAACCGGCTCTACCGGCAAGGCAAAGTTCTGTGTTTCAGCAACTGCTGAAAAAAATGGTGTCAGTCTGATCGCAGTTATTATGGGGGCTGAAGACTCCAAAGCCAGGTTCAAGGATGCTGTTACCTTATTAAATTATGGGTTCGGAAAATGTCAGATGTATACGGATGAAAAAATGCCTTCTTTGGATCCAATCTCTGTCACCGGTGGTATACAGGAATCCATTTCACTTGAATATGAAAAGAAATTTACTTATCTGGATACAACAGGAGCAAATCTGAATGCTGTTACTTCAAGGCTTCAGATTCCTGATAAAGTAAATGCTCCGGTTAAAAAAGGGGACACTGTCGGTCAACGGATTTACTATTTAGACGAAAAAGAAATCGGCAGTGTGAATCTTCTGGCTGAAGAAACCGTTAAAAAAGCAGGATTCTTTGATTATCTGAGAAAAGCTCTTTACTGGATTGCACTATAAAGAATACTTATCATATTTTCCGGGAAACTCTGCCAGAGAATCTTTATATTTTTCTTGTCCTCGAAAGGGAATGTGATTTATAATCATTTTATCTGCTGCCGGGATGCAGAGACAGGAGAGTGAGACATTTATGAATATACCAATGATTATTTTTCTTTTTATTCTGATCGCAGGGGGACTGCTTGGATTGGAGATTTATCGGGAACTCCATCATTTCCGGGTAACTCACTACACGATTGAATCACAAAAATTTAAAGGATTCAGCAGGGATCTGAATCTGATTTTTCTAAGTGATCTTCATAATCGGGTTTATGGTGAGAAAAATGAACCTCTGCTACAGGCTATCCGCAATGAAAAGCCGGACCTTATTTTAATCGGTGGAGATATGCTCGTCGGCAAGGAAGATGCCTCCTATGATATTGCACTTGATTTTACCAGTCAGTTACCCGAAATTGCTCCGGTGCTTTACGCGACAGGAAACCACGAGCAGCGTATGCGGGAAAACCCTGAGATCTATCAGGCTTCCTATGCCGACTACCGGCAACAGTTGAAAGACATGGGTGTTCTTTTTTTGGAAAATGGAAGCTGCCGGATTGAAGCCGGAACGGTTCTCCTGGAAATTTCGGGTGTGGAACTTCCATCCGCATCGTATAAAAAGCTGAAAAAGCTTCCGATCCGGGCTTCTGATATTGCAGAATATCTCCATAAAGATAGTGTTTCGGTTACTGAAGATTCAGTTTACCGCATTTTACTTGCCCATAATCCAGCTTATATGAATGCTTATAAAGGATGGGGGGCTGATCTTATTTTATCCGGTCATCTCCACGGTGGAGTGATGCGACTTCCCGGAATTGGTGGAGTAATCACCCCACAAGCCTTCCTTTTTCCAAAATACTCTGGTGAAATGACGAAAGAAGGAGAACAGACCATCATTGTCAGCCGTGGACTTGGAACGCATACAATCAATATCCGGCTTTTTAATCAGCCTGAAGTCGTGTCCATCTGCCTGAAAAGATCGGAAAATAAGAAATAATTTTTGAATAGCCGGAATGATGAAAGGTGAAAAAGCCGTTGTCAAAATTCCTTTTTTCCCCTATAATATTCATGTTATGGTATTTTGGGATTTTTCACGGAAATATGCACCGGGAAAATCTACAGGTACTTCAGATCATGCTTTTAAGCACAGAAATGACAAGAGGGAAAAATGGGTATACCGGTAAAGTTAGAAGTATTTGAAGGACCACTGGATCTGCTCCTTCATTTGATAGAGAAAAATAAAGTTGATATTTATGATATTCCGATTGTTGAGATCACGAATCAGTATATGGAATATATCAGAGGGATGCAGCATGAAGATCTGAATGTCATGAGTGAATTTCTTGTGATGGCAGCGACGCTTTTGGATATCAAATGTCGGATGCTTCTTCCTAAAGAAGTGACGGAAGAAGGAGAGGAAGAAGATCCGCGTCAGGAGCTTGTGGAACAGCTCCTTCAATATAAGATGTACAAGTATATGGCATTTGAACTGAAAGACCGTGAACTGGATTCGGGTCAGGTTATGTATAAATCTCCGGATATTCCGGAAGAGATTCTTGAATACGCAGAACCAGTAGACCTGGATCAGCTTCTTGGAGATCTCACTATGGCTAAATTAGGAGAAGTGTTCCGTGAGATCATGAAGCGTCAGGCTGAAAAGATTGATCCGGTCAGGAGTAAATTCGGAAAGATTGAAAAAGAAGAGGTTTCTCTTTCAGATAAATTTGTCTATGTTCATGAATATATGCGTCAGCATAAGAGGTTCAGTTTCAGGCAGCTTCTTTTGGAACAGAAGAGTAAGATGCATATCGTTGTTACTTTTCTTGCAATCCTGGAAATGATGAAGCTGGGAGAGATTCACGTAGAGCAGGAAAATACCTGTGGAGAGATCATGATTGAAAGGATAGGAGAAGCAGATGAATACAAAGAAGCTTCAGGCAGCGATCGAAGCGATTCTGTTCACAATGGGGGAATCAGTGGAACTGAGCAAGATTGCAGCAGCGATTGAACAGGATGAACCTACGACCCGTGGAATCATTTCTGATATGATGACTGCTTATGAAAAGCAGAACCGCGGTATCCGGATTATTGAGCTGGATCATTCATTCCAGTTATGTACAAAAAAAGAATACTATGATTATCTCATCCGGATTGCCAGACAACCTAAAAGGTATGTACTCACGGATGTTATGCTGGAGACGCTCTCGATCATTGCATACCGTCAGCCGGTAACCAAACTGGAAATTGAAAAGATCCGCGGGGTAAAATCTGATCATGCTGTCAATAAGCTGGTGGAATATGGACTAGTGGAAGAGGTCGGACGGATGGATGCCCCGGGCAGACCTATTTTATTTGGGACAACCGAGGAATTTCTTCGGCGTTTCAGTGTTCAATCTCTTAATGATCTTCCATCTCTTGCTCCTGAACAGATTGAGCATTTTAAAGAAGAAGCAGAAGATGAGGCCAAGTTAAAACTTGATATCTGATTTTTAGTTACGCAAGCAGTTTCTTCTTTTATAAGGTCTGATTTTCAGACTGGATACATAAAATAATGACAAGACAATTCTGTAACGGAGTTGGAGCAGTGGCAAAAGTCAGATTATTTTATCGGAGAAAAATTTGTTACTGGCTGATCGTATCAGTAATGATCCTGATGACTCTCAATCCATCTTTACAGGTGATTGCAAAGGAATCAGTAAGCGATGATCTTACTGTCTATACGGATGCCGGTGAATCTTTAGAATTATACGCCCGTTCAGCCGTCCTTATGGACGGAGACAGCGGACGTATTTTATTTGAAAAAAATGGATCCGATCCACGTCCTATGGCGAGTACAACGAAGATCATGACGTGTATTCTTGCTCTCGAAGCATCTGATCCATCTCGGAAGATCACTGTCAGTTCTCAAGCAGCCTCCCAGCCAAAAGTCCATCTTGGAATGACAGAAGGACAGTCTTTTTATTTAAAAGATCTTCTTTATTCCCTTATGCTGGAATCCCATAATGACGCTGCCGTTGCAATAGCGGAGGGAATTGATGGCAGTGTAGAAGCTTTTGCCCAAAGGATGAATCAGAAAGCCGAAGAAATAGGATGTAAAAATACATATTTCATTTCTCCCAATGGATTGGATGCACAGGATTCTCAAAGCAATCATCATACTACAGCCCGGGAACTTGCACTGATCCTGCGTTACTGCATTATGGTTTCGCCCCAGCGTGAGGCCTTTTTGAAAATCACCCGCACCATGCAGTATACTTTTCAGGACTGCGAAAAGAATTTTTCTTATTCCTGTAATAACCACAATGCGTTTCTTAATATGATGGAGGGTGCTCTTACCGGTAAGACCGGTTTTACTGCGGATGCCGGATATTGTTATGTGGGGGCATTGCAGCGGGATGACAGGACTTTTATCGTTGCTTTACTGGCATGCGACTGGCCTAATAACAGAAATTATAAATGGATGGATACAAAAAAATTAATGACCTACGGATTAGAAAATTATGTTTATCGCGATTTTCAAGTGAAAGCAGCCCCACACTTTGTACTGGTACAGAACGGCATTGAAAATAAAATGAACTATCCCTCTTCTGATCCTGTCCGGCTGGAAGTTCGTGCAAATACAGAACCATTCCGCCTTTTAATGAACCAAAAAGAGGATATTTCGATTCGATACTATCTGACAGATAAGGTCCATGCACCTGTCAGGGAGAATACCCGTCTTGGGATTATGAAGTGTTATCTTGGAGATGAAGTAATCCGGGAATTTCCTCTTGTCGCAACGAAAACCATTGCAAAACGTACTTTGAAAACCTGTTTTGATTATGCTATATTAAAATATATCAATAAAACTGATTAAATTCACCACTGGAATATATCTGAAAGCTATGATACTATAGGTGAAGACAAAAAAGAGCAACTAAATTGATGAAATATAAGGAGTGTACAACTATGGAAAACTGGAAAAAATACGAAAAGACTTATTTTATGCCGCCAGAGCCATGTTATGACTGGGTAAAAAAAGATTCTATTGATAAAGCACCGATCTGGTGCAGTGTGGATCTGCGGGATGGAAACCAGGCACTGATCGAACCAATGAGCCTGGATGAGAAACTGGAGTTTTTCCAGCTCCTCGTAGATGTTGGATTTAAAATGATCGAGGTAGGATTTCCTGCAGCATCTGAGACAGAGTATCAGTTTCTTCGAACATTGATCGAGCAGAATATGATTCCTGATGACGTTACGATTCAGGTTCTGACTCAGGCAAGAGAACATATCATCAAAAAAACTTTTGAAGCTGTAAAGGGTGCTCCACATGCGATCATCCATGTATACAATTCAACTTCTGTAGCACAGCGTGAACAGGTATTCCGCAAAGATAAAGAGCAGATTAAGCAGATTGCCATTGATGGAGCTACATTATTAAAGAAGCTTGCCGAGGAAACAGAAGGAAACTTCACTTTCCAGTACAGTCCGGAAAGTTTCCAGGGAACAGAAGTTGACTATGCATTGGATGTCTGCAACGCTGTCCTTGATGTATGGCAGCCAACTGCTGACAACAAAGCGATCATCAATCTTCCTACAACGGTAGAAAATGCAATGCCGCATGTATTTGCCAGTCAGGTAGAGTATTTCAACAAACATTTATTACACCGCGAAAACGTAATCCTTTCCCTTCATCCACATAATGACAGAGGATCAGGCGTATCAGATGCAGAACTTGGAATCCTTGCCGGAGCAGATAAGATTGAGGGAACATTGTTTGGAAACGGTGAGAGAACCGGAAACGTAGATATCATTACTCTTGCCATGAACATGTTCTCACAGGGAGTAAATCCAAATCTTGATTTTTCCAATATGAGTGAGATCTGCGAAGTATATGAGCGTGTTACAAGAATGAAAGTTTCTCCTCGTCAGCCATATGCAGGTGACCTTGTATTTACTGCGTTCTCAGGTTCCCATCAGGATGCGATTGCAAAGGGCATGGCATGGAGAGAAGAACATGACTGCAAGACATGGACAGTTCCATATCTTCCGATTGACCCACAGGATGTTGGAAGAAGATATGATTCGGATGTTATCCGTATCAACAGCCAGTCAGGAAAAGGTGGCGTAAACTATATTCTGAAGCAGAGCTTCGGTATCAGCCTGCCGGAGAAGATGAGAGAAGAAGTCGGATACATGGTAAAAGATGTTTCTGACAAGGCTCATCAGGAACTGACACCGGATGTTGTATATCGTATTTTTGAGGATCATTATATCAGTGCAAAACCAATCTTCAGTGTGGACGAATGCCACTTTAAGCAGGAAGATGGTATCGTAGCAGAGGCAACGATCCATCAGAATGACAATAACCACAAGATCACAGGTGTTGGAAACGGACGCCTGGATGCAGTAAGCAATGCGATCAAGCATTACTTTGGCATCAGTTACGAACTTGCTTTTTATGAAGAACATTCTCTTACAAAAGGATCTTCTTCCCGTGCAGTTGCTTACGTTGGTGTTATCTGTAATAAAAAGAAATACTGGGGAGTCGGAATTGATGCCGACATTATTAAAGCATCCATCCAGGCTCTGGTAGTCGCCGTAAATAAATTGCCGGAAATTGCCGAATCCCAGTCCTGCAAAGATGAAAGACTTTTAGAAATCACCAACTACATCTACGCAAATTATAAAGATGTGACTTTGGATGACCTTTCAGAAAAGTTTTTCCTTTCCAAACCGTATCTCTCTAAATATATTAAAGAGAAATCCGGACTGACTTTCGGGGATATTCTTAAGCAGGTCAGAATGAAAAAGGCACGTGCAATGCTCAAGAGCAGCAGTGCTACTGTAGAAAGCATCGCAGAATCTGTCGGATATCAGAATGTAGAACATTTTAACCGGATCTTTAAGAAGATGTATAATATCACACCGGTTCAGTATCGGAACAGACATTAATAAATTTGTAGTTGTTGAAGAGAAAATATACAGGCAGCAAGGAGTTTTTTGACAGAAGAGCGTCCATATCCGCACTTGTTGTTGCATCGCAGTGCAGGACCCGCTTTACCTCAGCCCGTTGACAACTTG
>OFMV01000183.1_pt1 | contig 59201 bp, 76 predicted proteins | sample 1541881 | NCBI WGS metagenome assembly OFMV01 (sample SAMN04209220, study PRJEB22552) | human gut metagenome | biome: gut; material: feces | host: Homo sapiens | place: USA: Oklahoma
CAGTCGTACCATGCCAGCAGAGATGTCGAGGCACATTCGTTCATGCTGCAATGCGGGCATCGGAGATGAAAAACAGCCCGTCGGGTAGTCATGGGCGTGCGGGAGCCCGCATCAGTAACCTGCCTCCTCGGTTGTCCCTTCTTTGCATGGTCGTCTACATAAAGGAGGAACCAGCCATGCAGATCAGCATGCTTGCCCTTCTTGGGTCACGGACCGGGGAGGCGAGGGCCTCCGTCGGGACCGCCCCGAGCAACCGGCATATCCAAGGAATGACAAGGCTCGATCGCTGTGCTGGTCAGGATGCCGAAGCGGGCCGTCCGCCAATCGGAATGCGGGTCAGGATGCTGCAACGTGATTCCAGCTGCAGGATACGGCTCCTTTGCGGTTGCCGCAAAACCTGCTGGCAACATTCTTACTATCCGAATGATGTACGCATCCCTTGGGATCGTTTCGCCTGACCAGGGCCATCTTCAGCGCCTCATCGGCCAGCTCGGCAGGCGCCTCTTCCACGCGTAATAGCCCTGGCGGGTCACCTATGCAACCAAAGATACAAAAGGAATCGAATGGCCAGAGAGGATTGCCCTTTCCGATGGTCGATTCTTGACAGGCAAACTCAAGCCTCGTTAATATTACATGGTTTGCCAGACCGAATTAACAAAGGAGGGGTGTCGTGGTTGGTCTTTTCCGCACGTGGATGAGCGCCTAGAAAGCGGCGCTGTTGTGGCGTCGCGCTGTTTTTCTGCACGCCATTTCACGATTGGACATAACCATGATATTTGAAACCTCTCGGCGCAGGTCTGTTTCGCTGTGCCATTCATGGCAATTTAAGATTTGTTTCGTATGGGGCGGGGAGCTCGTGTCGACATTGACGAGCTTGATTCTCCAAATGGGTCTCATTTGGCATATCGCCCTCACGACAGAATCATCTTCCCTCCTCTCCCTGGCATCGTTAGCAGGCTTTCTGCCGATTGCTTTGTTCGGAGTCCTTGCGGGCGCCGTTGTCGACAGGCTGCCTTTGAAACGTGTTCTCATCGGCGCCGACCTCTTCGTTGCCGCGGTGGGCGCCGCCTTGGCGATTGCCTCGTTGGCCGGCAGCTTACCTGCGTGGTCAATACTCATCGCCCTGTTTCTCCGCGCAGCTGGCACTTCGTTCTACACGCCGGCCTCCCAATCCCTCACGCCCCATCTCGCCCCGCCAGAGCATCTCGTTCGCCTATCGGGAGTGATGCAGGCGATTCAGTCCGCCGGATACATTCTTGGCGCCGCGCTCGCGGCAGTGATTTATCCTGTGGCGGGCATTACCGCCATGATTGCCCTCGACGTGCTGGGGGCGCTTTTCGCTTCTCTAGCTGTCCTCGCCGCTCAGATAGACGCAGGAGGACTCGACGAAGCCGACCGCAGCTCGTCCTTTTCCAATAAAGTTCGAGAACTTTTCTCTGAGATTTCGGACGGCTACAAGCTGATCAGGGGATACAGGGGGCTGTTCGCCCTTCTTTGGTGCGGGTTCGTCTTCGCTTTCGCGTTCTCCCCACTCGCGGCATTGTTCCCAATAATGACCTTGGGACATTTTGGCGGTAGCACGGGGGATGCTGCTTTGGTGGAGGTCCTTTTCTCCGCAGGCATGCTGGCTGGGTCCGGCATTTTGGCGGCCACGGGAGGGTTCCGCAATAGGTCGCTCACCATGGTCGCCGCGATCGCCGGCTTCGGCGTCGTCGCAATCGCATCCGGATTGATCGGCCCGTCGCTGTTCGCCGTTTTCCTACCGGCGAGCTTTCTTATGGGCGCATGCTCCCCGTTGTACGCGGGAACCCAGACTGCCCTTATGCAGGAGCAGATACCTCCTGAGTACCTAGGCCGCGTTTTCGGCCTCTACGGAACCATCATGGCGTGGGCCATGCCCATGGGCCTCGCGGCCCCCTCCGTTTTTGCGGATCTGCTTGGAGCTCCGTTATGGTTCGTCGGCTCTGGAGCGACCATGGTACTGCTTGCGATGGCTATGCTGCTTGCTCCGAGCGTCCGGAACGTGGGGAAAAGAGATACCGGGCGGATTCAATAGCCCAAGTATTCGAAAAAAAGAGGCGGCAGCCATCGGTTCACGCGTCAGCCTTCAAGCCCTTGCGACGACGAGGTATTGCGCCGACATCCCACATCGCGCTCCTTATTCGTCGCCAACTATCATTTTCGGATTTGCCGGCTTGCGCAAGGTCAAAACGCTCGCGCCGGCAATTGGGCAAAGGCGAAAAATCGACGTGAGCAATCTTTTTTGGCATGGCTGCGCTTCCAGTAAAAGGCTAATACACAAAAGGCGGTTCAACCTATGGAACTCATAGTCAAAGCTAAAGACATCTTTTTGGAATATGCCGGCCGCGATATCCTGGATATCGAAGAGTTGGAAATCTACTCCTACGATCGCATCGGCTTGGTGGGAGACAATGGCGCAGGCAAAACCAGCCTGCTTAAAATTCTGAGCGGCAATCTTACCATTGCGGACGCCGACGTCAGGCGCTTCGGCAGCATTGCCCTCATCGGCCAACTCGATGAACTCGACCTTGATGCGGCTCAGGACAGTGGTGAGATGCTCTCCCGTCTCAACGTCGCCGGAGTGGCGCAGGAGACGATGAGCGGCGGGGAGGAAACACGCGCCAAGATTGCCTCTGCACTCTCCCAGCATGCAAGCGCGATCTTCGCCGACGAGCCTACGAGCCACCTCGACCAAGACGGCATCCGCCTTCTCGTCGGACAACTCAAGGCATTTGATGGGGCTCTGCTCATCGTGAGCCATGACCGTCATTTTCTCGACCAGGTGGTAGACAAGATCTGGGAGCTCAAAGACGGCGGTATTTCCGAATTCTGGGGTGACTACTCCGACTATCTGCGACAGAAAGAAGAAGAGCGCAAAGCTCAGGCGACTCGATACGAAGAGGCGATGCGCGAGCGCGATCGCCTCGAAGCCGCCATCGAAAAACAACGGAAAAAAGCACGGCAGGTCGACGCCAAGCGGAAGGCTGCGAAAAAAAGCAACGAGTATGCAGGTCGATTGGGGCATCAGAAAGCAACCGGCACCAAACAGAAGAGGATGTACCAGGCGGCTAAGGACATGGAGAAGCGCCTCGAAGCGCTCGAAGGGATTGAGGCCCCAGATAGCATTCGCGCCGTGCGGTTCCGCCAGAGCAAGGCCCTGGAACTGCATAGTAAATTTCCCATCTCGGCAGACGATTTCAGCTTGAGCTTCGGCAACTGCATGCTCTATGACCACGCGAAATTCGAGATACCGCTCGGTGCCAAAGTGGCCATCACCGGTGGCAACGGTACAGGAAAGACCAGCCTGCTGAAGGCAATCGCTCGACGCGCCGACGGTATCAACATCTCTCCCAAGGCAGAGATCGGTTACTTCGAGCAAACAGGCTACAAGTTCGACGCCCGTCAGTCTGCGATCTCGTTCATGCAGGATGGTTGCGAGTACAGCATGACCGAAATTCGAGGCATCCTCGCCTCTATGGGAATCGGACCGCGCGACCTGACAAAGGACGTTGGCGTTCTCTCGGGAGGCGAAGTCATCAAGCTGCTACTCGCGAAGATGCTGCTGGGCAGATACAACATCTTGCTCATGGACGAGCCTGGAAATTACCTGGACATCAAGAGCGCCGAAGCCCTCGAGCAGATGATGAGCGCCTATGCCGGAACGATAGTGTTCGTCTCCCACGATAAGAGGCTGGTCGAGAACGTCGCAGACATTGTCTACGAAATAAAGGACACCAAGCTAGTCAAAATCTTTCAGCGCGAATAGCCCTAAATGAGCAAGAAATAATCCCCGAACGGAGACAAGGGAGTAAAACGGCAAAGAAAGAGCCTCCGTCCCAACGCAGGGAACGGAGGCTCTTTAATCGCTTTTACTCATCTCCGTCGCTGGTGGCTTTGTCATGACTCTCGTACGAAACGAAACTCAGCGGCATAGTGCGGCACTCAAAATCGCAGGTCAGAACCCTGTCGTCCTACTCCCACTCGATGGTCGCGGGCGGCTTGGACGTGATGTCGTAGCACACGCGGTTGGCGCCGGGAACCTCGGCAACGATGCGGCCGGAGATGCGGGCCAGTACGTCGTAGGGCAGCTTAGCCCAGTCGGCGGTCATGGCATCGCTGGACTCGACGGCGCGCAGGATGATCGGGCGCTGATAGGTGCGCTCGTCGCCCATAACGCCAACGGACTTAATGTCGGGCAGAACCGCGAAGTACTGCCAGCAGCTGTGCTCGGAGTTGCGCTCGCCGGTCTGCTCAAACAGACGCTGGTTGTAGGCGTCGAGCTCCTCGCGCACGATGGCGTCGGCGTTCTTGAGGATCTCGAGCTTCTCCTTGTCGACCGCACCGATAATGCGGATGGCCAGACCCGGGCCCGGGAAAGGCTGACGGAACACGATATGACCCGGCAGGCCCAGCGCCAGACCGAGCGCGCGGACCTCGTCCTTAAAGAAGTGGTCGAGCGGCTCGATGAGGTCGAAGTGCACGCCCTCGGGGAACGGGATCAGGTTGTGATGGCTCTTGATGGTGGCCGTCTTGCCGCCCGTCTTGCGAGCGCCGGACTCGATGATGTCGGGGTAGATGGTGCCCTGGGCCAGGTACTTGACCGGCTTGCCGTCGGTCTCGAGCTGCTGCGCCACGGCGAAGAACTCTTTCCAGAACTGCGTACCGATGATGCGGCGCTTCTCCTCGGGCTCGGTCACGCCGGCCAAAAGCTCGGCATAGCGATCCTCGGCGTGGACGTGAATAAAGTCGACGTCAAACTGCTTGGTGAAGACCTCCTCCACCTGCTCGGGCTCGCCCTTGCGCAGCAGGCCGTGGTTGATGAACACGCAGGTCATCTGCTTGCCCACGGCGCGGGCGCCCAGAGCAGCCACGACGGAGGAGTCGACGCCGCCGGACAGGGCCAGAATCACGCGGTCGTTGCCGACCTTCTCGCGGAACTCGGCCGTCATGGTCTCGACCAGGTTGTCCATGCTCCAGTTGGGCTCCAGGCCGCAGATCTCAAACAGGAAGTTGCTCAGCAGCTGCTGACCATACTCGGAGTGCTTGACCTCGGGGTGGAACTGCGTGGTGAAGATCTTGCGCTCGACGCACTCCATGGCAGCAACCGGGCACACGTCGGTGCTGGCGGTAACGGTAAAGCCCTCGGGCACCTCGGAAACGGCGTCGCGATGGCTCATCCACACGGTCTGCTCCATGGGCGTGGAGTTAAAGAGCTTGGCGCCTGCCGTGCGCGTAATGGTAGCGCGGCCGTACTCGCCCACCTCGGAATGGCCGACCTTGCCGCCGAGCGTCACGGCCGTGATCTGATGGCCGTAGCAAAAGCCCAGGACAGGAAGGCCCAAGTCAAAGATGGCAGGATCGATGGACGGAGCGTCCTCGGCATACACAGAAGCCGGGCCGCCGGAAAGGATGAGCGCAGAGGCGTTCATCTCGCGAATCTCGTCGGCCGAGATGTCGCAGGGGACAATCTCGGAATACACGTTGAGGTCGCGGACGCGACGGGCAATGAGCTGACCGTACTGCGCACCAAAGTCGAGCACGAGGACCTTTGCGGAAGCCTTTTGATCCATGGTTCCCCCTCTTGTTGGCGGGGAGCCGGTGCCCACCCGCGTGAATGAACGAAAATAGCCTTCATAGTGTACACGTTATATGGGGTTTCTCGCCCCTCGCAGCCATCAGCGCACGGCAAACGCACGACCTAGGCCCCTATTTGACGGCAATTGAAGTGTTACCAAACGTTACAGATGATGTAATACGTTTGAACATTGGACGCCCTGTGCCACAATACTGCCGAACGACTCCGCCTCTGCGGCGGCAAATACGATAGGAATACCAGCATGAAGCGCATCCTTCTCATCGCCACGGGCGGCACCATCGCATCGACCGAGGACGGCAACGGCCTCTCCCCCGCCCTGACCGGTGAGGAGCTCGCCCAGAGCGTCCCCGAGATCTCGGGCCTCTGCGAGCTCGACGTGGTGCAGCCCATGAACATCGACAGCACCAATATGCGCCCGAGCGACTGGATGCGTATCCGCGATGTCATCGTCGAAGGCTATGCCGATCACGACGGCTTCGTGATTCTGCACGGCACCGACACCATGAGTTACACCGCGGCAGCACTTTCCTACCTGATTCAGGACAGCCCCAAGCCCATCGTGCTCACCGGCTCGCAAAAGCCCATGGGCAACCCCTTTACCGATGCCAAGCTCAATCTGTATCAGAGCCTGCTCTATGCGCTCGACGAGCATTCGCACGATGTGTCGATTGTGTTTGGCGGCGTCGCCATTGCCGGCACGCGCGCCCGCAAGCAGCGCACCATGAGCTTTAACGCGTTCATCAGCGTCAACTATCCGCCCATCGCCTATATCCGCAACGACCGCATCGTGCGCAACGGGCTTCACGGCACGCATCAGGGCGAAAACCCGGTGCGTTTCTACGACAGCATCGATCCGCGCGTATTTGTACTCAAGCTTACGCCCGGCGTAAACCCGGGCATCCTCGACGCCCTTGCCAATAGCTACGATGCTGTAATCCTTGAGACCTTTGGCATTGGCGGTATCCCCGAGTTTGGTGAGTCGGGCGAGTCGTTCCAGGAGGCGATTTGCCGCTGGGTCGATTCGGGTCGTACTGTCGTTATGACCACGCAGGTCCCCGAGGAGGGCCTTGACCTGGGTGTTTATGAGGTCGGCCGCGCTTACGCCGATCATCCGGGCATCCTGCGCGGCGATGACATGACCACCGAGACGCTCGTGGCCAAGACCATGTGGGCACTCGGCCAGTCACGTGATGCGTCAGTAATTCAGCGCCTGTTCTACAGCCAAGTCAACCACGACCGTATCCCGATGGTGTAACCACCGGTCAATAGGCATCTTCTATTCAATGCCCTCGAGAAGCTCTGACACCGTCATGCCGAGTGCGGGTGCGATCTTAAATAGAACCTTGAGCGTGAAATTTGCCGTCCCATCTTCGATTCGGTCGAGGTAGGGTCGGCTGATTCCTGTCGCCACACAAAAATCAACCTTGGAGATACCAAGGTCCCTGCGCGTCTCTTCGACCCGCCTGCCAAGAATCTGTTTCGCACGTTCGTCCATGCAGCCGAGTTTGAAATGGAGCCGAACATAAACGTAAACTATAGTTTACGTTTTGCCGAATACACAGGAGTTTTCTATGTCGGGTTCTTCGGTCCGCATGTACCGAGCCACGCTTCGCACAAACAGTGCGCCGCCCAAGCTCGTCGTCGTTGAAGCTGAATACCTTTCGCCCGATGAGCGCACAGCATTTGCATTGCTATCGAGTCGCGTCGCCGCCGTTCTGATCCCTTGCCCGACGCAAGGTGAACTTGCCATCCAATGCCAAACGCACAGCTGCCCGCTCAATCAGGCTGCCGTGATCGCAACCAGCCAACGCGGTCTGCCCCTTCTCCTGGAAGCCGGTATCGCACTCGCCCTTCGCGGCGCCGGATACGAAAACGAGGCCGCCGCCGACATGGTCTTTAAACCACGATCGAGCGGCGGCCTCGCAGCAGCCATTGAATATGCGTGCAGGCTCGTTGCCTAAAAGGACAAGCTAGAAACCAAAGCCAAAGCCCGTTCCGGTAATCGCCGAGTACATAAAGTAAACGTTGATCACGTTGAGGAACACGCCCGTGATGCAACCGTTGCGCAGGTAGCGCTCGCACGCAAGACGTGCCATCACAGCGGAGTCCTCGTTGTTCTTTGCCTGGCGTCCCGCCGTAAAGTACGTCGCCACGCTCAGCAGCAGGTTGAGCACCGGCAGTGCCAGCAGCTCGTAGCTCTTACCCCAGCGCGTCACCTCGCCGGCGGCGTTAAACTTCGTTGCCACCTCGGGGCCAATGTTGGGGATAACACACGCTGCAACCACCAGCGGAATCACCGCAAGTACGAGCAGCGCGATGCCCATGTAGCCGGCTTTTTTGCCATATTTAAACATATGCGTCGTCCTTACACGTTAAAGCGGAAATGCACGACGTCGCCATCGGCCATGACATAGTCCTTGCCCTCAATACGCAGCTTGCCGGCGGCCTTGGCGCCCTGCTCGCCGCCGAGCTCGATGTAATCGTCGTAGCCAATAACCTCGGCCTTAATAAAGCCGCGCTCAAAATCGGTGTGGATGACGCCGGCGGCCTGCGGGGCGGTCGCGCCCTGACGAACCGTCCAGGCCTTGACCTCCATCTCGCCGGCCGTAAAGAACGACTGCAGACCGAGCAGCTTATAGGCCGCCTGCGCGAGCACGTCCAGACCGGGCTGCTCTAGGCCCAGGCTCTCCAGGTAGTCGGCGGCGTCCTCGGGATCGAGCTCGGAAAGCTCTGCCTCGATCTTGGCGCAGATGGGCAGCGGCTTGACACCATCGATGGGCGCCAGATCGTCGTTGAGCATGTCCTCGTCCACGTTGGCCACATACAGGATGGGCTTCATGGTGAGCAGGAACAGGCCCTTGGCGGCAGCACGCTCCTCGTCGGTCATCTCCATGGATGCGGCGCGCTTGCCCTCGTTGAGCCAGGCAAGCAGGCGCTTGGCCACCTCGAACTTGGGCATGAGCTCCTTGTCGCGCTTGGCCTCCTTCTCGAGCTTAGGCAGCTGCTTCTCGAGCGTGCCCATGTCGGCCAGGATGAGCTCGGTCATGATGGTGTCGGCATCGCCGGCGGGATCGACGAACTCGCCCGTGCGGCCCACCTCACGCATGACGTTGGGGTCCTTAAAGTAGCGCACGACCTCGCAGATGGCATCGGTCTCGCGAATGTTGGCCAGGAACTGGTTGCCCAGGCCCTCGCCCTCGTTAGCGCCCTTCACCAGACCTGCGATGTCGACGAACTCGACCGTCGCCGGCACAATGCGGCCCGGGTTAACGATGTCGGCAAGCTTTTGCAAGCGGCTATCGGGCACGTCGACGATACCCACGTTGGGGTCGATCGTGGCAAACGGGTAGTTGGCGGCAAGGCCGGTCTTTTTGGTAAGCGCGGTGAACAGCGTCGACTTGCCCACGTTGGGCAGGCCCACGATACCGATGGAAAGGGACACGACAGCTCCTTTTGGTACAGGTACTTCAAACTTCATAAGTATAGCGCCGCCGCAGCATCCGGGCGAATCCGGACACCGCGGCGGCGCAAATGAAGCAGAGATAGAGCTCGCTGACTAGTCCGCGAGCTTCTCCACCTGATCGAGCATCTTGTCAAGCTTGGCCTTTGCCTCGGCCTTGGCCTTCTGGGCCTCTTCGTGGGCCTTGGCCTTCTGAGCGGCCTTTTCCTCGGCCTCGGGGTCGACAACGACCAGATTGGACGCATCGTGCTCGACCAGCTTGAGCGCATGCTCGGGGCACACCTTGACGCAGGCTCCGCAACCTAGGCAATACGTGGACTCCAGTGCAAAGCGACCGCTTCCCACCAAATCGCAGGCAAACGTGGGGCACACGTTGACGCACTCGCCGCACGACGTGCACTTGTCAAAATCGCATTCCGGCGTGCTCACCTGCATGTTCTGGGCAAGCTCGGGGTGGTTTTGCAACGTCGAGAGCACCAGCTGCCGCCCGTGCGTGAGCGAACGGCGACGCTTGGTCGTCGTGGTGCCGCACATGGTGTTGAGCGTGCGCTCCAGCTGGGTAATCTGATGGCGATGGGCTTTGAGCTTTTGCGTCACCGAGGCCAGTGCCGCCGTCGCCGGATTGAGCTTGGTCACCGTCAGGCCCGTGGTGCGGGCAATCTTTTCCATATACTCCTTGCGTTCGTACTCACGAAGCTTATGGCACTTGAGGCTCTTGGGGTCGACCTCCAAGCCCATACCCGTGCCGGACCACTCCTCGGCCTTCGCAATCGCCTCGCCCAGAATGTCCTCGCCACCGGTGTTGCGGCACTTATCGCACACGCCCAACGGCAGGTAGACGCTCACGTTGGGATAGTCCGCCAGTACCGAGAACCAGGTCTCGGCCGTAATATCGCCCACGCAGGCAACGACGACCTCGTTTTCGCGCGGCATGCGCTTGAGGGCGCGTGTGCAGGTGACGTAGGCGGTCTCGTGGCTCGTAGCAGCGGAGACGATATCGTCATACAGGTTTTTAGGCGCCAGGCGCGGCGAGATGATCGCCTCGGTCGGACAGGCAGCGGCGCACAGGCCGCACTTGCGACAGGAGTCGAGGATCTCGATGGCGTCTTCCTCGACCTCGATAGCGTTGACCGGGCACACGTCCATGCACGCGGTGCAACCGCTCTTTTCGTTTTTGCAGGTCAAGCACGGAATGGTGTTGCCGCGCGGGCGCTCCTTGTAGTCGGCAGGATTCCACTGCGGCGCCGACGGATCGAGTGCATCGGTCACGCCGCCAAGCGGGTTTTTAAGAAAGTCGAAACCCTTGCTGATCTCGATAATGTCATCAAACAGATCGTGTTCCTGCGCCATGCGCGGCCCCTCCCTGAGCAGTGCAAACAAGCAAGAGATAATGATACGCTATCGGCCCACACCTCGGGCAAATTACACGCGGTGCACCTTGAGGGAAATAACCCATGGCCTATCGCCGCCCCGATTGCACAAGGTCAATCAAGCGCCAAGCTATGCCTCGCACATGAGCTGCACGAGCTTCTGTTTGGTCACCTTGGCCTGCTCGTTGGCCATATTGCGCTCGTTTCTAAAGACCGCATCCGCAACGCTCATCAGGTCGGTATCGGAAATCTCGCCAAGTCCCAGCTCCGCGAGCGTCGTCGGTAGACCAACGCGCTGGCAAAACTCGAGCACCTGATCAAGCTCGGGCGCACGCTCCAGGCGCAGCTGCACCACCAGGCCAAATGCCACGGCCTCACCATGCATGGCCTTGCACTCGGGCAGAATCGTCAGGCCGTTGGCTATGGCATGGGCAAGCGCTAAGCCACCACTCTCAAAGCCAACACCCGAGAGCAGAATATTGCACTCGATCAGGCGCTCAACCGCTGGCGATGTACGGCCCTTTTTGAGATCGCGCTTGGCAGCGACGCCGCACTCCATGAGTGTGTCATAGCAGGCACGAGCCGCAACCAAGGCCAAGTGTCCCGGCGCGCCACCGTGCTCGTTGGCGCCGTGCGCCGCGGCGCACGAACGCGCCTCGAAATACGTTGCCAGCGCATCGCCCATACCAGCGACCGTCATACGCAGCGGGGCCGCCGCGACCACGTTGGTATCGACCACGACCAGGTCTGGATTCTTCTCGAGCATCAGGTAGCGGTCGAACGACCCATCCTCGTGATACAGCACCGAAATCTCGCTGCACGGACCGTCCATCGAAGCCGCCGTGGGGCATACGCACAACGGCAACTCGGCATAAAACGCAACGGCCTTGGCGATATCGAGCATCTTGCCGCCGCCAATACCCACTACCATGTCGCAATACTCGGTCTGGGCTTCCTTGGCCATTTCGACAACGGCTTCTTCCGTACACGGACCGTTATAGATCTTAAAGAATGGCTCGCTTAGGTCTTCGTCCAGAAATCCATCGACGATCTGCTTGCACAGCCGATCCTCGGTGCCCTGGTCAAACAAGACATAGGCAGCGCAGCCCAACCATGACAAATACCTGCCCTGACGCGAAAGTTCGCCCGGCCCCTGAACATACCGGCCAGGACCGCCATAAACCATGGGAAGCGCCATACGAGAATCCACCCTTCATCAAACAACGATGGTGCAAAGTAACTTGCCCCCTGCACCAACTTGTGCATTGGAGACAGGCCACTTTGCACCATAGTAAAAAGGGGCAAAGCCATCTGCTTGCTTTGCCCCTTCCTTAGCTTGATTTACTCATCCATGAGATAGTAGTGGCCCAGCGCGTCGGCACCCAGGATGGCGTTTGCGACCATCTCGGGCGTCACCTCAAACGGCATGTTGCACATGGTGTCATCGGGTGCGCAGGCGGCCTCGGCAACAATCATGGCCTGCTCGCGCGTAAGCTCGGCAACGCCAAGTTCCTTCATCGTGACCGGCAGGCCCAGCTCAATGCAGAAGCCCAAGACTTCCTCGAGCTTCTCGGTCGGGGCATCCTCGAGTACCAGCTGGACGATGGTGCCGAAGGCGACCTTCTCGCCGTGATACATGCCGTGGCACTCGGGCAGCATCGTCAGGCCATTGTGGATAGCATGAGCAGCAGCAAGGCCCGAGCTCTCAAAGCCAATGCCCGAAAGCAGCGTATTGGCCTCAATGATGTGCTCGACGGCAGGCGTGAGCGCACCCTTCTCCAGCGCGACCTTGGCCTTGACGCCATCGGCCATAAGCGTCTCGTAGCAGAGCTTGGCGAGCGCCAGGCCGGCCATGCCGCCCTTGCCGCCGGCGCAAGTGCCGCCGTCGGCATCATGCGTCGCCTGGGCCTCAAAGTAGGTTGCGAGCGCATCGCCCATGCCGGAAACCGTCAGGCGCACCGGGCTCGCCGCGATAACTGTCGTATCCATCAGGACAATATTGGGGTTTGCCTTAAGGAAGAGATACTTGTCGAACTGGCCGTCGTCGGTGTAGAGCACCGAAAGTGCCGAGCACGGAGCATCGGTCGAAGCAATGGTGGGGCAAATGATGACCGGGGACTCCAGGTAGTAGGCAACGGCCTTCGCGGTGTCGAGGATCTTGCCGCCACCGACGCCGACGATGATGTCGCAACCGTTGTCGCGAGCGAGCGCAACCAGACGATCGACCTCGCCCTTGGAGCACTCGCCGTTAAAGTCCTCAAACAGCAGCTCGGCCTTGGCCTCGGCAAAACTGCCCTCGATCTTGGCACCGACGCGCTTCTTGCCCGAAGGCGTCACGATGACGAGGGCCTTAGCGCCGAGCGGCTCGACATAGGAGCCGAGCTTGGCCAGCTCGTCCGGACCCTGGATGTACTTGCTGGGGCTATTGAAAATTGCAGCCATAACTATCCCATTCTCTAAAAGAAAAAAGAAAGGGGCTCCGTACGGATACGTGCGGAGCCCCTCGTTACGATAACAAGAGTCGATTAGAAATCGATGTCGGTGTCGTAGTAGCAGGCCTTGAGGATCTTCTCGAAGTCGGCAGCCTTGGTCTCACGCGGGTTCTCCGGCGTGCAGGCGTCGGTCTCGGCGTTCGCGGCGATCTCGGGCAGCTTGGCGAGGAACTCCTCCTCGGAAACCATCTGCGGGTTCTCGGCGTCGACCTTCACGCCACCATTCGCGTAATCCTTGATGGACTGCGGAATGTTGAGCTGGTCGTTGAGGTCGCGAATCTTCTGGACGAGCGCGGCGATGAGCTCCTCGTTGGTCTCGCCGGGAAGGTGCAGGATCTCCTTGGCCACGTAAGCATAACGCTCGGCAGCACGGGGATCCTTGGAGTTCCACTGGATGACCTTGCCCAGGTACATGGCGTTAGCAGCACCGTGGATGATGTGGCCGTTCTCGAAGGCAGCACCGGTCTTGTGAGCCATGGAGTGAACGATGCCGAGCAGGCCCGAGGAGAAGGCGATACCGGCGATGCACTGAGCCTCGTGCATGTGCTGACGGGCCTCATGGTCGCCAGCATAGGACTTGGGCAGCCACTCGACGATCTCGCGGATGCCGTGCAGAGCGTTGGCGTCGGTGAACATGGAAGCGCAGGTGGAAACGTAGGCCTCCATGCAGTGGGTCAGAGCGTCCATGCCGGTGTGAGCGCACAGCTTGGCGGGCATGGTGTAGGTGAGCTCGGGGTCGACGATGGCGACATCAGGGGTGATGTTGAAGTCGGCCAGCGGGTACTTGATGCCCTTGGCATAGTCGGTAATGACGGAGAAGGCAGTGACCTCGGTAGCGGTACCGGAGGTGGAGGAGATGGCGCAGAAGTGAGCCTTCTGACGCAGCTCGGGGAAGCTGAACGGCTGGATGATGTTATCGAAGGACTCCTCGGGATACTCGTAGAAGACCCACATGGCCTTAGCGGCATCGATGGGCGAGCCGCCGCCGATGGCGACAATCCAGTCGGGCTCGAACTCGCGCATGGCCTCGGCGCCCTTCATGACCGTCTCGATGGACGGATCGGACTCGACGCCCTCGAACAGCTTGACCTCCATGCCGGCCTCTTTGAGGTCGGCCTCAACGTCCTGCAGGAACCCGCCGCGGCGCATAGAGCTGCCGCCAGAAACGATGATGGCCTTCTTGCCCTTGAGGTTCTTCACCTCGTGGCGAGCGCCCTCACCAAAGTACAGATCACGAGGATTGGTAAAACGTCCCATACTGTGCCTCCTAAACAAGCCCCTCTTAGACTTGCGTATATAACGGAGCACCCAATTGGCTCCGTTAGGACCGTTTTGCGCGTTGCCGGCGATGACAATGCGCGATGTCTAACGTCTCAACGCTCAGACAAACATTATTCTACCGTTCTAGTTGGTCAGTTATTCACCTAAAGCCGACAATGATGAAACGTTTTTTCTATCCCTGAAGACCCTTGTGGGGCATTCATACTCCCAAGCTGGGCAAACGTTTTATCAAGGTTGACCACATATCCCGGGCAGGACGGTGCCCCTCCAAAATGCGCCCCGTTCGCCGCCAAAAATCGACCGTTTGCGGCACCGTGATACCACTCAGTCGTCCAAGGTGCCGACATTTGTGCGACATCCGTCTTCGTGGTGCAAAGGTGCATGTCCAAGTGCGGCACCCCCGGTGTGCCACATGCGGGTAAACTAGAACCTTATATAGAGACATTTGAACCCTAACCGCAGCAAAGGAGGCCCCATGGCATTCGATCCCATTCAAGAGGATTGCCATCGCCTCGTTCTTGAGGCCTTGCGCCGCGACAATATTCCGCTCACCGACGGTGCCGCCGTAGAGCGTCTGATGGAACAATTCACCCGCAACCCCGCGCCGCTCATCGTGCACGACCGCGACCGCGCCGGGCACCTCATTGCCAAGGTGGTCGAGGCTGTCGACTACCGCATTCCCTTTATCCCTGACGATACCCAGGCAGAGCAAGAAGAGGCCGCTGCCGAGAACATGCTTCGCGAGGCAGCCGCACTCGACCCCACCAACTGGGATGCCCAGCGCATGCTGACCGCCCTCACCGCCAACTCCAACGAGGAGTACGTACAGTACTTGGTATCCAAGCGCGATGAAGTCGAGCACGACCTGGCACTCAAGATCGCCTCGGCGCAGGACCCCTACGAGCGTGAGGCCGCAGGCGACCTTATGCGCCGCCCCTACCTGCGCTGGCTTGCCGCCCTTGCGTCGCGCGCCCTCATTAGCGGCCGCTATCGCATGTCGCTCAAAGCCGCAAACTGCAGCCTCGACTTTGCCCCCAACGATCCGGCCGGCGTCCGCCACACCGCAATGCTCGCCATGGCTAAGCTCGAATACCCCGCCGAGGAGCTCAAGCGCTTTCGCTCTGCCCACTCCGTCTCCTATCTCACCAACACGCCGCTACGCCGTCGTCCCAAGGACGCGGAGCGCGACTTGGACCCATGGACGCTCATCGCGCTGATGAGCGCTGCCTGGCGCGAGCTGGACTACGAGGGTGCCGAGCACTACTTGCGCATCCTTGCACGCTCGTGCCCACACGCAGCCGAGGCGCTCTATTTCCAAACCGAGTTTCCCGATGGCGTCTATGCCCGCGTCAACGTGGGTGTGGGCTCCACCGACGAGCTTGTCCTTGCGCTGTCCGAGGCGACGCCGGTACTGCAGGAGGGCCTGGGCGCCCCCGACAATGCCAGCTTTGCCGCCTGGGTCGCCACCAACGATATCGTGCGTTCCCAGATCGACGAGCGCATCCTGCGGGCGGCCGAGCAGGGCTTGCCGTTTAAGGGAGGAGACCTCTAATGGATCCGAGCGTCTACATCCCCGCCTACCTGGAGCGCGCCTACCTTGCGTCGCACCCCGAACTCACCGATGCAGCACGCGAGCTTGTCCATAACGACGTGAGCGTCAACCCTCATAAGTATGCGCAGACCGAGCATGCCCAGGCGCTGCTGTCCTATGCAGGCGTCCACCGCCACCTGCTCGACGAGCTCCATCGCATCGAGGACATGGGCAGCGACGAGGAGTTTGAACAGACGCGCAACCACCTGTTCGACGATACGCGCGATGAGCTGCTCAAGATCGTCCGCGTCGATGCGTATGTCCTCGATGCCCAGCTGCTCGCCATCATTTTGGCGGACACGCCCGTCGACGCCTGTCTGGGCGACCTGATGAAACTCGAGGCGACCACGACCGATTACCTGCAGCAAAGCGTGCCCGGGTTCGACATGGAGGCCCCGCACTACTGGGCCAACAAGGTGCTGGCAGACGGCGTGACGGCGGCCGATCTCACCGTAAGCGAGCCGGCTCTTATCGGGTGGCTCCACACGCTCGAGGCCATCTCGCAGCTGTGCATGGCGAGCGCTCGCTACCGTGCTGCTGCCAACTACGCCCGCCGCGTCCTTAAGGCGGAAGGCTATCCCACCCGAGCTGCAGGCACCGTGCTACTCGCCCTCGCTCGCCTAGAAGACGAGGACGGCTTTTTTGCCCTGGCCCACCAGCTCGAGGAGCAGATGGGGGCCGATACCCTCGAGAACTCCCCCTGGTACCTGCTCGCCCGCACGATCTTGCTGTTCAAAACGAACAAGATGCGCCCGGCGACACGCGCGCTGCGTGAGTTTGCCAACCGCTGCGAGGGCGGCGCGTTCTTTTTGCTGAACCCCATGTATCAGACGCCGTACCTTCCCTGCCGGCCCGAACCGCACGACCCCTGGGACCTTTCGCATCAGGCAGTTTGGGAGGCCGACGGCGTCATCTCGGATACTCCCGACTTTGCCCCCTGGGCCAACGCTTGCGAAGACGTATCGCAGCTTGCCCAGGAATTTGCGCGCCGTTACGGCTTTTAACGGCACAAACGTCACGACCATGTCATTCACGTTAGGAACGGCTTCATGAACTTCCGCTCATCTCTCGCCTGCACCTCGAGCGATATCGCCCGCTGGGGGCTGCGCTCCGTCCTTAAGCGCCAGGGCGGCGTACTCCCCGGCCGCATCGCCATGAAGATCGACCCCGAGCTGCTAAGCGACCTCGCGGGCCTTGTCGACCGCAGTGTGGTGATCACCGGCACCAACGGCAAGACCACCACCTCCAACCTCATCGCCGATGCCGTTGCCGCCAGCGGCGCCACCGTGGTATGTAACCGTGCCGGAAACAACATGGAGCCGGGCGTGGTTGGTGCCCTGCTCGAGGCGCGTGGCAACCTTAAGCGAACCGCCAGCAGCAAGCGCGTAGGCGTCTTTGAGTGCGACGAGCTCTACACGGTGCGCGTTCTGCCCAAGCTCAAGCCGACGTACTTTGTGCTGCTCAACCTGTTCCGTGACCAGCTGGATCGCTATGGCGAGATCGATCACACCCAGGAGGTCATCGCCCACGCGTTGGAGCTTTCGCCGGCAACGACGCTCATCTACAACGCCGACGACCCGCTGTGCGCCTCGATCGCCGCGCGCGTTCCCAACGCGAGTATTGCCTTTGGCATCGACGGCGCCACCAACACCGAGTCTGACCGCATTAGCGACTCACGTTTTTGCTCACAGTGCAACGCGCCGCTGGAGTATGACTACGTGCAATACGGCCAGCTCGGCGCCTACCATTGCCCCTCGTGCGGTTGGGCACGCCCTGCGCTTGTCCGTCGCGTGACGGGCGTAGAGCTCGGCTGCGACGGCTACGGCTTTGGCCTGGTCTTTGGATCTGCGTCCGACGCGGCTGCCGCACACATCGTCACGCGTTACAACGGCCTGTACATGGTCTACAACGTTGCCGCTGCATTCTTTGCCGCACATGAGTTAGGCGTGGATACGGCGCACCTGCAGCCCACGCTCGATGCCTACGTCCCCGCCGGCGGACGCATGGGCCGCTGGGATATCGCCGGCCGCACCGTCGAGGCCAACCTGGCTAAGAATCCCGTAGGCTTCGATCGACAAATCCAGTCCATCAAGACGGCAGGCGGCAGACTCTGCGCTTTCTTCCTCAACGATAACGATGCCGACGGCCACGATGTATCGTGGATCTACGACGTCGACTTTGAGCGCATCGCCGACACGCCGGGTCTTGTCGCCTTTGCCGGAGGCACGCGCGCGCACGACATGCAGGTGCGCCTCAAGTACGCCGGCATCGATGCCGCGATTATCTCGGACGTCGCGCAGGCAATTGGCGCCGTGGCAGACGAGGCCGCCGATGACACCTTCTACGCCGTCGCCAACTACACGGCCTTCCCGCCGCTGGTCAAGGAGCTCGACGGGCTGAAAGGCGCCACCGCCGACGCTGTTGCTGGGCGCGCCGTAGCCCGTGCCGACGGCAGCGCTCTTCCTGTCGGTATCGCGCCAGTCGAGCTTTCGCGCCCGCTGCGCATCGTCTACCTGTATCCCGATGCCCTTAACCTCTACGGCGACGGCGGCAACGTCATCGCCCTCGAGCGCCGCTGCGCCTGGCGTGGCATTCCCGTGCGCGTGGACGAGGTCCGTATGGGCGAGTCACTCGATCTCACCGATGCCGATATCGTCATGATGGGTGGCGGCTCCGACCGCGACCAGCTAGCCGTGGCACACGAGCTGCTCGCCCAAAAAGACAAGGTCGCGGCCTATGTTGAGGACGGCGGCACACTGCTTGCCATCTGTGGCAGCTATCAGCTGCTCGGCCGTTCGTACTACATGGGCGACGATCGCATTGAGGGCCTGGGCGTTATTGCCGCCGAAACCGTACGCGGCTCCGACCGCCTGATCGGCAACGTAGCCGTCAAAACCGATCTGGCACCTGAGCCCTTTGTGGGATTCGAGAACCACGGTGGCCGCACGCTTTTGGACGCCGAGGCCACGCCGCTCGGAACGTCCGTCGTCACGGGCACCGGCAACAACGGCGACGATGGCTTTGAGGGTCTCATCAACAAGGGCGTCATCGGCACGTACCTGCACGGACCGGCACTGCCCAAGAACCCCGAACTCGCCGACTGGCTGATCGCGCACGCCCTCGAGCGCCGCGGCGATGCGCAGGCCGCCGCCCTGCTGCCGCTCAAGCCCCTCGACGACACCTACGAGCACGCCGCCCACGACGCCGCGATGAAGCTCCTCCCCTAACGCCTCGCCACCACAAAGGGGACAGGCACCTTTGTGGTGGTTTTGATCTGCCACGTTTGTTTGTCTCGATCTGTAACATCTAGGCCGTTGAAAGTCGTCTTACTGTTACAGATTGAGATGTTCGTCCCGACGCCCGCCGTCTGTCTCGATCTGTAACAGATAGAGCCGATTTGCCCGCCCAGATGTTACAGGTTGAGATGTTTGAAGATCGGGATAGAGAGTCGGCTCCTGTGTGGTGGTTTTTCAGTTTGCCAACGATATGTGAACGGCTAAAAAAGTCTGCTATACTCTTTCCCGCTGTCCCCATCGTCTAGCGGCCAAGGACGCCACCCTTTCAAGGTGGATATCGCGGGTTCGAATCCCGCTGGGGGCACCAACCCGAAAATGTGCGAACCCGTGCGATGCTTAGCCGTGCGGGTTCGTTTCGTTCGTCGTCGCAGTAGAGCGTGGCCACGCACTCCTCCGGCGTCACCATCACCTGATACACAAACGAATCGAGGACGGCCGCGTCGTCCATCCCGCCGCCGCACTGGAGGAAGTCAGCGAACTCCTCGGGGTCGATGCGCGCCTCGTCATAGGAGGCCAGATCGCGCTCGGCGCGTGCCTTCTGGGCCTGAAGCTGGGCGATGCGGTCGGTGAACTCGGGCATCACGATACCCTGCTCGATAGCGGCCATGATGTTCTGGAGGCCGTTCTCGGCCTTGCGCTTCGACGCCACGGCCTGCCGCCGCGCGTCGGCTATCTCCGGCTCCGGCTCGTCCCAGAGCATGTGGGATATACGGAGGGCCGTCTCGCGGTCGCGCAGCATCCCCCTGATGGCCTCGGCCAGCTCGTGCTCGAGCCAGTCGCGCCGGACGGGCTTGGCCCCGCAGCGGCAGCCGTAATACTCGTACTTGACGTTCTTCTTGCCACGGCCCGAGGTCCCGGCCATATTGTGGCCGCACTCCGAGCAGATCGCCCTGCCCGACAGCGCGAACGTGCCCCAGTCCTCCGAGGCCCGGCGCTTCTTCGGCTTCACCTCCTGGGTCATCGCGAAGGTCGCCTTGTCGATAATCTGGGGCATGCCGCCCTCCACCTCTATGCCTCCCCACGAGTAGAGGCCCGTGTACTTCCTGTTGTGGAGCATCTGGTACACCATCGAGTATCCGCACGGTCTGCCCGTCCTCGTGGTCACGCCGCGCCGCGCGAAGTCGCTGGCGATGGAGTCGACCGGCTCGTGGTCGCATGAGCGCCGGAACGCCTCGCGCACTATAGCGGCCTCGTCCTCGTTCACCACGTACTCGTCGTCCTCGTTGCGGCCGTAGCCGTAGACGCGCACGCCGTTGGTCTTGCACTTGAGGGCGTTGCCTTCCATGCCCCTGCGCGTCCTCATGGAGGTCTTGACCGATTCCACGGCCGCGAGGCCCTCGTATATCTTCTCGATCAGGATGCGCTCGGGGCCGTCCGGCATGGCCTCCATGGCCGATACGACCTCGACACCCCTCTTGCGCAGCTCGTGCTTGTACGCGGGCGCGTCGTACTCGTCGCGCGAGAAGCGGTCCATCATATAGACAAGGACGATGTCCGATTCCCCCGCGTTCGCTATCATCTTCTGGAACTGCGGGCGGTCGTCGCTGCGGCCGCTCATGGCGTAGTCGGAGTACTCCCCGACGATAGCGTATCCCTCGCGCGCGCACCAGTCGCGGCAGACGCGCAGCTGGTCGTCAATCGAGGCCTCGCGCTGCTTCGAGCACGAGAAGCGGGCGTATATAACGGCGGTCTTTATATCTTCTGGCATAATCTAGGATGCCCTCCAAACGGGCGGCTATCTGGTAAACCCCGCAGCAGCGTTGGCGCGCTTCGACCTGCGGGGTTTCACTTTGCCGCTACCAGACCTGGGCGTATACCTCGAACGAGGAGTGCTCGGGCATGTTGAAGCAGGAAATCTCGAACGGCTCGGACTCGCCCTTGGACGGGGTATCGACGAACGTCGTGTTTCCGTAGTTGATGGCCCCGGAGGCATCGCGAGCAATCACGGAGACGGCGACCTGGCCGTACTGCTTCTTGTCCAGATCGTAGTTGGCGGTCAACTCGCCTGTGTACGAGACGCCGCCGTACGAGTCAGGTACCTCGGCTGTGTTGAGGTTCTTCAGCGCGAAGCCGTAATAGACCCACCCGTCGCCGACCACTGACCAGCCGGACTCCGTTATCTCCAGCGGCTTGGGGCCGTTTTTCGCCTCGACCTCCTTCGCCTCTCCGGAGGACTGCTGCCCGGAACCGGGTTGCTGCCCGCTCGAGCACCCCGCCAACGGGATGAGCGAGGCCGTGGCCATGGCGGCCAGGAACGTCCTGCGTGTGATCATCTCTTACTCCTTCCCTTGTGCCGCCCGCAGTTCGTGGGCGGTCACCAATAGAACCTTCTTATAGGGCGCGGTTAGCCCTCGATATGTGTCAATGAGGTCACGCTCGTCATTGGAGATGAGCGCAAAGTCGGGACCGTCGTCATTCCGCCCGACCAGCTCGTCGAGCGTGATTCCATAGCGGTCAGCCAAAGCGCAGAGAACGTCCGAGTCAGGGTCGCGGACCTCGCGCTCGTAGTTCTGGTACGTCTTTTTCGGGATACCGAGGTAGTCGGCTACCTGCTCCTGGGTGAGGCCGTTCATGCGCCTGTATAGCTTGAGTTCCATGGCCGCGCTCCTTTCTGCCTTAGCACGAAGATACCCAAAATGGGGACTTTTATCAATATATCTTCTTGCTACATCCCCATAATGGGGGTATAGTTCCCTCATGAGGTACCCAAAACGGGCACTTAATCAGAAAGGAGACAAGGATGAAGAACAACATCGCATCAGAGCGAGTCCGCTTGGGCATGTCCCAGCAGGACCTTGCCGACGAGCTCGAGGTTTCCCGCGACTCGGTGAAGGACTGGGAGGCCGGTCGTACGCCCATCAAGAGCACGTTGCTCATCTCGATGGCCGACATCTTCGACTGCAGCCTCGACTACCTCATGGCTCGCTCGAACGAGCGCCTTATCAAGAAGGCGGTGGCGTAATGCCCCGTAACCAGAGGCTCGACATCATGCGCCGGAAGTTGCAGCGCCACTTCAAGTCCTGGAAGGGACGCCGGGCGTAATGACGTGGACGAGCAGCGAAGTCCGCTACCTCGAGGAGCACGCCGGGGACGGTGCCGTGGCCATAGCCGAGGCCCTCGGCAAATCGGTGACGGCCATTGAAGTGCAGGCGCACCGCTACGGACTCTCACTCCGCAAGCGCTGGCTCTGCCCCAAGTGCGGCAGGGAGACCTTCAAGCCGCTGTCGAACCGGACGGGCTGGTGCGTCTCCTGCACAAGGGAGCAGCGCGCCGCCGAGATCGCCGAGCAGGTGCGGGCGATGGAGGAGGAGGTGAGGAGAGAGGACAAGGCGAACAAGGAGCGCCAGCGGCTCTACAGCCGCAAATATCGCGCAAAAAAGCAAATCAACGAAAACTTTTTGAAAGTCGAGGACGAGGAAACGGAGGAAGAATGACCCCTCAAAAAAAATACGCGGGCACCCCCAGCAACCACACCAAGAGCGCCCGCACGTCCAACAGGACTCCCCGCATCGTAGCACGCGAGGGCTACCGCCTGCCAGCGCAGGAGCAGGCCGACAGGCAGAAGGACGCCTTCAGGGCCGGGCTTCTGGTCGGCATCACCGTGACGGCGCTCGCCATGTGCGCGCTGCTGTGGCTCTGGATTATCCCGACCATGGACGGCGCGGTGCACAGCGCCCAGGCCGCATACGAGGCGGTGGGCGTCCATGCGTAACGACGAGCGCTACAACCCCAAGCCACAGAGCGGCCAGCTCGAGATATTCGGCCTCGGGGCCAAGGGCGAGGCGGACGCGGAGGACGCGCGCCGCTGGATTGACGAGAACCCCGGCGCATGGAACTACATGGTCGAGAACGCCGTGAGGCTCTCCAAGAAGGGCTACGTGAGCGCAAACTACCTCGTGAACATGGTCCGAAACGAGCTGCACGTGGGCGTGCGCAACGGCCTCGCGCCGTCGTTCGCCCGGATCATGGAGGCGCGCTACCCCAGCCTCAAGAACGCCTTCAACAAGCACCGCTCGCAGAGTGACGGGTTCACGGCATGAGCTGGGTCAGGCACAAGGAGCGCTCCATGACCTTCAAGCTCGAGCTGGAGAAGATCGTGGGCAAGGAGCGCCACCGGACCGACCCGCGAACCGGACGCAACTACACCCCGAAGCAGACGAGGCTCGCCGAGGAGGCCGTACGCAAGGCCTACAGGGCCGAGCACGAGGACCACGGGGACTTCGACGGAATCGTGACCGTCGCCATCGAGACCTTCAGGCCACTGGCCAAGAGCAACCCGAAGTACTGGGTGGGCCGCGCCGACCTCGGCAAGCCCGACTGGGACAACATCGGCAAGCTCATATGCGACGCGCTCAACGGCGTCGCGTACACGGACGACGCCCACGTGGTGATGGGTGGCGTCCAGAAGGGATGCCGCACGCCATACGGCACGCCGCCGCTGGCAAAGGTGTGCATCACCCACTTCACCGAGGAATACATAAAGGAGAAAAAGAAATGAACGACAAGTACTTCGACGGCAACCTCTTCGAGGAACTCCCGGCGGACCACTTCCACAAGAAGGTGCTCGATCACGCCACCTGCATCGCGGCCAACCTCATGTTCGATGCGGCCCACCCCGACCACACCGGCGGCGTGAAGAGCGCCAACGCCTACCACATGATGATCGCGCTGTGCGAGGCCGGGCTCGCGAAGCTCGACGAAGGACGTGGCCGAGAGCCGCGAGTTCGTCGCCAAGGTGCTCACGCCCATCACCAAGGAGAACGAGCGCGAGATGTGCCGCGAGTTCATGGCCGCCATTTTCGGCATCAAATAGGAGGCATCTATGGAACCAATGGAGATCAGGGCCAACTTCAAGCAGGCGACAGTCAAGGGCGGCACGGCCGTGCTGCAGCTCGAGATTCTGACGAGCGACGCCAACGCCTTCCCCATCCTCAAGCTCTCCGGCAAGCCCGTCGTGCTGGCGGTGGCCGACATCCAGGACGAGCTGCCGCTCGACTACGACGAGGACGAGGGCGAGCCGCTCCCGTTCGACCGACCGGCGAACGTGGACGCGGAGACGGGAGAGGTCTACGAGGTAATCACGGACGAGGCGCGAATGATTGGAGACGGTGAGTGATGGAGTACACGCAGGACGAGAGGCTGGCCGTGCTAACGGCCATGCAGAAGCAGATTGAGCCCGCGCTCAAGGAGGCCAAGGCCATCGCGCGGCAGGAGATCATGGAGGGCTTCGCCGAGACCCACACCGACCGCCGCGCCATCATCGTCGGCGAGGAGAAGGTCGGCGAAATCGGCATCAGCTACAGCAAGGCCGCCCCGGTAATCCTCAAGGAGCGCATGGGCGAGGCCGTGGCCTTCCTCGACTCCATCGGCATGGTGGACATCGTGCCCAAGAAGGGCTGGGAGGCCCACTTCGCCAAGGCCGGGGACAAGGTCGTGTGCACCGACACGGGCGAGACGGTCGACTGGGCCATGTGGTGCTCCAAGTCGCCCAAGACCGCAGCGGTGCGCGGCTGCAACCCCGAGGACGTCATGCAGGCGCTCGGCCCGCGCGTCGAGGGAATGAGCGCGGCCGCCCTGCTCGGGGACGGTGAGCTGTGATGGCCGAGGATGTGCCCATGGTCCAGACGGTGAAGCCGGATGTGTTCGACCCGTCCGCGATGCTCACCCAGCTGCTCGCGGAAGCGCAGGCCGAGATGGTCAACCCGCCCAAGAGCAAGACGGGCCAGAAGGGATACCAGACGTACTCGTACGCCCCGCTTGACTTGGTCCTGAACATCATCAGGCCGCCGCTGAACAAGCGAGGAATCTTCTTCTACCAGCGCTCCGAGGTCGCCGCCAACGGCGCGGGCATGCTCCTGAACACCATCGTGGCCTTCGGCGGCGAGGAGCGCGTGCTCGACGTGAAGCCGTACGAGTACGACAGCGACCCGCAAGTCTTCGGCAAGCGCGAGACCTACGCCCGCCGCTACTCCGCGCTCATGGCCTTCGGCCTCGTTGGAGAGGAGGACACCGACGGCGACACAGGCCCCAAGGAGACGAAGGAGAAGGCCCCGACGAAACCGCGCCCGAGCAAGCGCAAGGTGATGCTCGCCAAGATAGCGAAGCTCAAGGCCGAGTGCATGCAGAACGGCGTCAAGGAGGAGGGCCTCCGCGCGTACGAGGAGGCCAACTTCGGCACCGACGACACGACCAAGCTCACCGACAGGCAGCTCGAGGAGCTTGGCAAGCATCTGGCCCAGATGGCCAGTGACAGTAAGGAGATCGACTAGTGAGCAGCGGAATCAACACGGTCGCCATCAGCGGCAACCTCGGGCGCGACCACGAGCTGCGGGCCACGCAGACGGGCACGCAGGTGCTCCGGTTCTCGGTGTGCGTCAACGAGCGCCGCAAGGTCGGCGACGAGTGGCAGGACGTGCCCAACTGGGTCGACGTCACCGTTTTCGGCAAGCGCGCCGAGGCGCTCAACCGCTACCTGTCCAAGGGCACGCACGTTTGCGTGCAGGGCAGGCTGCGCCAGAGCAAGTGGGAGAAGGACGGCCAGAAGCACAGCCGCCTCGAGGTGATCGCGGACAACGTCACGTTCTCCGGCGGGGCCAAGCGCGACGACGTGCCCGACGAGGTCTACGACGACGATTGCCCGTTCTAAGGAGGAGCGATGGAGCAGTATTCGATTCTCGACCTCGCGCTCGAGGTCTACATCCCTGGCGCGCACGGCTACTGGTGCACCGAGGGCCAGTGCGTCTACACGGTCACCAACGGGCAGGCGCTCCTGGTCGAGGCGAAGGTCAAGCGCTCGCGCGGCAACGACGCCGCGCCGAAGGTCAACAAGAAGCGCCTGCAGCGCGTGGCCATGTGCTTCGCCGCCGACCATCCCGAGGTCGAGGCCATCAGCTTCGACGTGCTCGAGGTGATCGTTGGCAGCGAGGCCACCCTGACCTTCAACGCGGCCAAGGCCGCCTTCGCCTGGGAGCGCTGACATGGAGGAGGCCCAATTCAAGTGGCTTCCCAAGTTCACCGCAGCCTGCGCCAAGGCACCGGAGGAGCAGCGAGGAAAGCTCCTCTGGGCCTTGGCCCAGTACGGCACCTACGGCATCGAGCCGGAGCTGGAGTGGCCGCTCGATGCCATCTTCGCCAGCGTCCGCGAGGACATCGACTACTCGAAACGGTGCATCGCGGCAGGTAAAACGGGTGGACGAGGTAACAGAAAGCCCCCTTTAGACGGTACTAAACCCCCCTTTAGCGAAACCGAAACCCAAAACGACGAGCCGGAAGGAAACGACGAACCCCTTTCGGATACGCAAAAGGGTGACGGAGACGACGCCGAAGCCAAAGCAAAGCAAGGCAAGGCAAGGCAAGGCAAGGCAGTTAGTAAGAGGTTCGTCAAACCCGCGCTCGCGGAAGTCGAGGAGTACGTCTCGGCCAAGGGCTACGCGTTCAGCCCCGAGGCGTTCTGGAGCTACTACGAGGCCGTCGGGTGGAAGGTCGGCAGCAAGCCGATGAAGAACTGGAAGGCCGCGTGCTCGACGTGGCAGCAGCGCGAGCCGAAGAAGGAGGCAGGCCATGATGCGTACTCAAATCTCTGACGTGCTCATGCCCGACGGGGCGCGCGAGCAGATCGCCGCAATCATGCGCTCCCGCCTCCGCAAGGCGGGGCTTCGCGGCCCCTACGCCGAGGCCGACTGCGACCTCGGCAAGCGCATGGCCAAGCTCGCCGGGAAGGGCGAGGGCGCATACCTCTGGGGCGAGCCGGGCACGGGCAAGACCTACGCCGCCGCCTGCGCCGTCCGCCTGGCGGTGCTGGATGGGACGAGCGCCAAACTGGTCACCACGAGCCGCCTGCTCGACGACATCCGCGCCGAGTACGACGGCGGCGAGCGCGGGGCGCTCCGCAGGGCCGAGCGGTACAGGCTCCTCGCCCTGGACGACCTCGGGGCCGAGCGCCCGACCGAGTGGGCCATCGAGACGCTGACGCGCCTCATCGACACCCGCGTGGCCGAGGGCCTGCCCACCATCGTCACGAGCAACTACCGCATCGGCCAGATCAGGGACCTCTGGGGAGGCATGGCCGGAAAGCGCGTGGCATCGCGCCTCGCCGGGGCGTGCAGGCCCATAGAGGTCAAGGGGCAGGACAGGAGGCTCGGATGATAGTGAGCGCATCGCAGCTCCGTGGAGTCCCGAAGGACCGCGCGGAGCTCTACGGCAAGCCCCACGTCGGCGCGCGCTACGTTGGCAACCGCTACGAGCTGACCGCCGAGCGCTGCGGAATCTGCGGGCGGCAGGCCACGAACTGCCACCACATCGTGCCGAGGCGCTGCGGGGACTTCGCCCTCGTCACGCCCAGGGGCACGTGGCGGCTCCGCTCGCCGCTGATCGCCCTGTGCGGCAGCGGCACCACGGGATGCCACGACGGGTTCCACGGCGGGGCGAGATACAGGCCCGAGTGGGTGTGGGACGAGCCGGAGTTCGAGGAGGCGTGGTGGGACGGCACGCTGCTGTGCGAGCACGAGCCGCACGACCCAGCGCTCTACGGCTACGGCCACTGGGCGATAACCGATACCAAGACCGGACGAACCATCGAGATAACGGAGGGTTAGACATGGAGATCACCAACTGCGAGCAGTACGTGCTCGCCGAGCTGGACTACGAGCAGCGCCGCAACGAGCGCCTCGTGGCCGAGAACAACAAGCTGGCCAAGCAGCTCGACGCCATGACCAAGAGGGCCAAGAGCTACAAGGAGACCATCGACCGACCCAAGACGCCCATCGAGGCGCTCGCGGACACGGTCATGCGCGAGGAGATGTTGACCCGCTTCTCCTATGCCGATGTCACGGACGTCAAGAGCCTGTACAACGGCAAGCTGCTCGACTTCGACGAGTGGTGCCACCAGTCAGTGCGCCTGAAGCCGCTGCCGGACGGCATCAGCGAGGAGACGCTCATCCGATTCATGCGCGACGACCTCAAGGCCATCTACGACGAGCAGGTGGCCAAATGTACCGAGTAGAGGCGGTCGTGTTCGACAAGAGCGACGGGGGCAGGCCGAGACCGTCGAGCGGGGCATTCTACGACGTCTGCGCCGGGAGCTTCGAGAAGTGCATGGAGTTCATCCGCGCCAACGCCGTGACCCCGCCGGACTGCCTGCCGACCTTCTACCGCATCGTCCATGAATATGGCGTGCGCGGGGCAGACGGCCCTCGACCTCTTCCCCGCGCCTCCCCGCGACCACGTCGAGGACACCCTCGAGTGGATGTGCGACGTGCACGGGTGCGTCAGGGGCGAGATAGAGGGCGAGGTCCGCGAGCTGTACAGGGACTTCGGCATCGTGGAGGCGTTCGACCGCTGCAAGGCGCTGGTCGACTTCCATGACGGGAAGAGGTGCCACGAGCCGCTCCTATGCACCAGCCCACGGCAGATAGGCGTGTTCGACCCTGATGTGAAGGTCCACACGGTGTGGGACCGCTGCTGGGCGGCGACCCACGGCCTGCCGATGGGGCAGGTGTTCAGATTGAGAAGCTGGGACTACGGCCAGAAGAGGCCAGGGAGCTGGATGGAATGAGGAGACCGACCGGGGAGGACGCCATAAGGGCCGCAGCGCTGCTGCTTAGCATCCCGCTGCTTCTGGCGTGCCTCCCGCTCATCGCATACGACTGGATTAAGGAGAGGAAGAAATGAACGAGATCACCACGGAGGAGCGCCTCCGCATCGTCGAGGAGCTGAAACGCACGGCTAACGACAGCCTGGGCGGCGAGAGCCTCCAGCGCGCGCTGGCCAGAATCACCGGGGCGGAGGACACGAGCTGGCGCGGGGTCATGCGCCGCGTGGCCGAGCTTGCGTACCGCCCGACGACGCAGGTGCAGGTTGCGCCCGACGGCCGATACCACTGCTTCGCCTGCGGCCACGACGGCAAGACCGACCCCGAGGGCGGCCTGAACTACTGCGAGCAGTGCGGAGCGGAGGTGACCAACTGATGGATAGGCCCGACATCTACAGCGACGGGGAGAGGCCGGAGCGCTGCGCGAACTGCGGCCACGCCAGGACGACCGTGTTCCGCAGCGTCTACGGGACCGAGCGCATCGAGTACGAGTGCATGCGCAGGCCCGAGTTCATCCACCGCACCCAGGGCGAGGCGCGCTGCAACTACTGGGCCGACGCGAGCTACGAGACCGGGGAGGACTAATGGCCTGCTATTCGATCTGCACGCAGACGTTCGACATCGGCGACGAGCCGAAGGCCAAGGCGCTCAAGCCGCTGGAGGAGGCCGCCGAGGTGTTCGGCGAGTGGCAGCACGGCTACGACGAGGACGTAATCGACGAGCTGGCCGACTGCATCCAGGCATGCGCCAACATGATGGCGTGGTTGGGCCTGACACAGCAGGACGTGGACGACGCGATGCTGCGTTGCCTGAAGCGCAACCGCGACAGAGGAAGGCTATAGGCACCATGGTCAGTGAGAGACATCTAGAAATCATCGGCGGTATCAAGCTGAAGCCATGTCCGTTCTGCGGTAGCGATGCCGAGATGCAGCAGGGCAAGTATCGAGGTCTGCGCACCTTCTACGTGAGCTGCCATGGATGCGGCGCACAGACGGACCTCGAGTACGTCGAGGAGTTCGCCGCAGAGCTATGGAATGAGAGGGTTGAGCCAAATGGCAACTGACGAACGGAGACGCAAGGTCGCAGCGGAACTTCGAGAGCTCGCGGCGAACCGCCATTACGTCGACGAGTTCATCGCGGCCGACACGGTCGGGTTCTATCGAGGCGAGGCAGCGGAGGGTTTCGATTCCGACAGCCTCCTGGAGGTGGCCGACCTAATCGACCGCCCGGTATACAGACCCGTTATACCGAACGCAATGGATGGCTACGTGTTTTGTCCTCAATGCGGTGCGCCAATCGGCGAGTACGGCGTGCCGAACTATTGCCATAGCTGCGGGGTGGCGATTCGCAATGGCCACTAAAGAGCTGGATGAAATCACGGCGGAGGAAGAATACGACCGCATGGTCGAGTACCTCAAGAGCGCCTGCGCGACATGCGTGTACAGCTTTCCCGTGGCAATCGGGTACTCGTGCGGGATCACCAAGAAGATCACGTCTGATGTGATAGTCAAGTGCGAGGCGTACAAGAGAGCATCCTGGGCGGAGGTGGGCGAATGATTGACCGAGACCTGCTCAAATGCTGCCCATGCTGCGGCACCACCGAACATCTGGAACACGCCGCGTACAACCCCACGATTGGCGGCATATGGCAGTTCGTTTACTGCGCCGCGTGCGGGGCGCGCGGAGACGGCGACCCGATGGACGCAGTGGGCGCGCGCAACCAGTGGAACCGGGGGCCTATCCAGATACGGGCGGAGGTGGCCTGATGGACACGATGGAGGACATCCTCGCGGACTGCAACGAGGTGTTCCGCTACGACGAGACGAGGCCGCAGGACCGCGCCCATGCGTACCTCAAGGAGCACAGGGTCTGCCGGGGATACGACGACACGGCCATGGAGCGCGCCGCCCAGGACATGATCGAGCGCGCATACACGGTCGGGCGGATGGAGAGCAGCGAGGTGGTGGCGAGGGAGACCGCGCGCATCATCGCCGGGGGAATAGCCAAGGAGCTGGGCATCACGCCCGGAGAGGAGTAGACATGCGATTCGAGATAACCGAGGTCCACGTGGTGGACATCCCCGACAGCGAGGTCGAGGAGATGGACAATCCGCTGGAGGAGATCAAGGACGACGCGCACTGGTTCATCGAGACCTACGAGCGCGAGGCATGGTGCGAGGAGGTGACCCGTCTTGGCCGCAAGCTGTGAGCCGGGATACAACCTCCCGGACGGGTGCACCGACGCGGCAATCGACAGGCACTTCGGAGAGGGCAAGCCAACGTGCGCCGAGTGCAAGCGCATGGTCGAGTGCTGCTGCGACTACGGAATCTGCGAGCGCGAGTTCGACCGGGCGTACGCCAAGGAGTTCGGCACCGGCGACTCCGAGAACTCCAGCTTCGGGGCGATGTGGGCGCTCGAGTGGATACCGAACCACATGAGGGACATGCAGGAGGCGGCGTGCGAGACCTTCGAGAGCTACTAGCGCTGGCCCTTTTGGCGGCGGTCCTGCTGGCGGCATGGGCGTGGACGGTCCGCGCCCTCGCCGCAGGGCTCCTCCTGCTCGCATTCATGGCACTATAGGAGGGACACATGATCGACTGGAAGAGGGCGGGCGGATGCCTGCTCATCATCGCGGCCTGCCTCGCCATAGACGCGGCGGCGGTGGCCGTGATGTTCAAGATGCTGCTGGCGCTGTCGGCGGCGATTGGAGTGGGATAGATGGACAAGGAACAGTACGACCAGCACAGGGTGGAACAGGGAATCACGGCGGCGCTGGAGGCGTTCAAGCTGCTGGGCCTCACGCCGTTGGAGATATTCCAGACGGCCCGCAGCATCAGCCTGGGCGTGGCCGCCAAGGCCAAGGCCGAGAGCGGGAGGCGCGAGCTGTGAGCGTGTACTGCCCGCACTGCGGCCGCACGCACCCCGAGGGCCAGCGCTGCCCGTGCAGGCCGAGGACCAAGCGCAGGCCGACGGAGGGCGACGCCACGAGGGCCGAGCGCGAGCCATGGCGCAGCGAGTACTCCTCGAGCGCATACCGCAAGGCTAGGCAGAAGGCCATCGGCAGGCAACTGGGCAGGTGCGCCGACTGCGGCAGGGTGTGCGCCGAGTACCGCGACGGCCGCTGGTACACGGCGGGCATGGGCGGCGAGGTGGACCACGGCCGCGCGCTGTGCGAGGGCGGCGGCAGCGAGGTGGAGAACCTCACGCTAAGGTGCAAGAGCTGCCACAAGAAGCGCGATGATGCACGCAGGGCGGCGAACAGATAGCTTTTATGCACAAGGGTGTGGCCTCGGACGGGGCTGCACCCCTTTTTTATGCACGACCCCCTACCCCCTCGGAAAATCGGGTTTCTTTCCCCCTACCCCGCGCGCCCCTATCCCCCGCGTTTCGCCACGAAATTGGAGGCCGGGGGGTTCAGTGCAACGCCAAGGCGAGGTGAAATCGCAACGCTAAATCTCACGGCGCGCCTATGCTCCCCATCACGACATGCCGGAAGGGGACGCACCAATGCGCGAAAACGAACTGAAAATCGAGGAAATCGAGATCGACTCGCTCGTTCCGTACGAGAACAACGCGAAGAAGCACACGGGGGAGCAGATAGACGCCGTCGAGGCCTCAATCAAGGAATTCGGCTTCAGAAACCCCGTTATCGTCTGGCGAAACGCGGACGGCCTGCCGGAGGTCGTGGCCGGGCACGCGCGAATCACCGCAGCGAAGAACCTCGGGATGAAGAAGGTCCCGTGCGTCGCGTGCGACGACCTAAGCGATGCCCAGAGGCGCGCGCTCACGCTCGTCGACAACCAGACGACCATGATGACCGGGTGGGACGAGGACCTCCTCGCCTACGAGCTGGACGTCCTCGCGGACGAATTCGACATGGGCGACTTCGGCTTCTCCGAGGAGCTTGAGCCGGACGGCCTAAGCGCCGTGGAGGAGGACGACCCCGAGCCGGAGGTCACCATCTGCAGAGCGAAGCGCGGCGACGTCTTCGTTTTGGGAAACCACCGCGTGATGTGCGGGGACTCGACATGCCCTGAAGACGTCGAAAAGCTATGCGGGGGGGGTCTCGCGGACATGATCTTGACCGACCCGCCCTATAACGTCGCGCTCGGCCAGCATATGAGGCCATCGGAGGAAAAACAGCTCCAGCGCAGAACGGACGGCCTCGTAATCGACAACGACGAGTTCGAAGACGAGAAGCAATTCGAGGAGTTCCTGCACACAGCGCTGAACGCGGCCGTGCCCCATCTGAAGGAAGGCGGCGCGGTCTACACGTGGCTCGCGGTGATGCACATGCCAGCGTTCGCCTCGGCCCTCGCGCGCGCCGGAATCATGTGCAAGCAGATGCTTATATGGGTCAAGAACACATTCGTACTCGGCCATCAGGACTACCAGTGGCGTCACGAGGGATGCCTCTACGGATGGAAACCCGGAGCCGCGCACTACTTCACGGACAGCCGCTCCGAGTCGACGGTCTACGAGGACCTCGGCAAAGACCCGCACAAGATGAGCAAGGCCGAACTCATCGAGATGGTCGAGGCGATGTCCGGCGACAGCGTGGCGACGGACGTGCTCCACTACGACAAGCCGTCGCGCAACGAGGACCATCCGACAATGAAGCCGGTAAAGCTGTTCGCATACCAGATGCGCAACTCGAGCCGCAAGGGCGAGACGGTGCTCGACCCGTTCGGCGGCAGCGGTACCTCCGTGATAGCGGCCGAGCAGATGGGCCGCAGGTGCCTGTGCATGGAGCTAGACCCGCACTACTGCGACGTGATCATAACGAGATGGGAGAACATGACGGGCCGCGAGGCGGTCCTCGAAACGGGGGAAGTTTGATAAAGAGATGCGAGTCATGCGGGCGCGAGTTCCAGGCGAAGAGGAGCACCGCCCGCTTCTGCTGCTCGACGTGCCGCAGCCACGCATACAGGGGCTACGCCTACGTGGGCGAGCTTCAGGCACCGGCACCAAACGCCGCCATGAGCGACGACGAGGTGCTCGAGGTCATCCAGCGCGCGCACGTCGCCGCCTCGGATATGTCCCGCGCATCACTCATGACCGCCGCCCCGCTGTGCCTGTCCCTGAAGAAGGCCGCAAAGAAGATGGAGGACGCGCTGCGGGGTGAGGGCCTGTGAAGGGTGCCAAGCCGAAGCACGACGCAATCAGGCGCGGGATAACCGACGCATACGGGCTCGCGGCGAAGACCGACGCCGCCGGAGTCCTCATGCCCGAGGACATCGCCCTCGACCCCGTCCAGAGCGAGATATGGGCGTGGCTGTGCCCGCCGGTGAACAACTTCAGCGAGCAGGACATACCGACCCTGCGCCTCCTCACCTATTGGCACGCCGTGGCCGAGCAGGCGCAGCAGGCCATCCACAGCGAGGACGGCCGCATAAACATCTTCGACAAGATCGGCGTGAAGCCGTACAAGACACCGGATGGGAGGGAGGTCCCGCTCGTGCGCAAGAACCCCGCACTCACAATCCTGAAGGAGGCGTCGAGCGAGATTCGCGCCCTGTCCGACATGCTCGGCCTGTCGCCGCTCGCGCGCTCGCGCATCGGCCTCATGGACGCCACGACCGTCAAGACCGCAGCGGACACGGCGTCCATGTTCCGCTCAATCGACGCGGCCTACGAGCTGCCAGCGGAGGTAGTCGATGTATCGGACGCCGACTAGCTACACGCGCGAGGGCCTCGTCATGGCGCGCGACTACGAGCGCTGCTTCACGTCGATGTGCCGCCACGTCGCAAACGACTCCTACTACGCGCAGCCCTTCTATCTGGAGGAGTTCCAGCGCGAGAACATCTGGAAACCGCTGTTCGCCTCGGGGGAAATGACCGACAGGGGCTTCAAGCGCAAGTACCGCCGCGCCATCATCGGCCTGCCCTCCGGCTACGGCAAGTCGGAGATGTGCGCCGGAATCCTGCTCACCGTGGCCACGATGGAGCCTATCCACAACGGCCAGTACGGCATGGTGGCCTCCACCAAGGACCAGATTCGAAACGTCTACGAGAAGATATGCACGATGATCAAGCTCAACCCGACGTGGCGCGAGCAGTGGGACATCGGGAAGAACATCATCACGCACAAGGAGACCAACGCCAAAATCATGATTCTGCCGAACACGGCGGACGCGCTGGAGTCGTGGCACTTCAACTTCCTGATATTCGACGAGCTGCACACCTACCCGGACTCGAAGGTCTGGGACGCTGGCGTTAAAGGCCAGAAGGTCCTGTGGAACCCGCTCACCGTGGGAATCACCACGGCCGGAGACAAGCGCGAGGGGTTCCTCTGGGAGATGTACAGCGACAAGGCCCGCCGAGACCCCGGCATGTACCTGTACTGGCTGGGCCTCGACGATAGCGACGACATCGAGAAGCGCGCCGACTGGAAGAAGATCATGGTGGCCTCGTGGGTCAACTGGGAGAGCATCGAGGACCAGAGGGGCATGGCCGCATCGGCCCGCCAGTTCGAGCGCTACACGGCCAACCGATTCCCCAAGGACAACGACGCCTACTCGGTCTTCAAGGCACCGCAGCTCGACCGATGCGAGCGCGGAACGAACAAGTTCGACTTCAGCAAGCCGTGGACGCTCGGCATCGACGGCGCGACGGCGGGCGACTCGTTCGCAATCGTGGCGTACCAGAAGCGCAAGACCAAGAAGGGGAAGACCGTCTGCCTCACCAAGGAATGGGTCTTCGATACGCCGGACGAGGAGACGGGCCACTACGACTTCGAGCAGATAACCCAGCTCATCGCCGGGCTGTGCTCGGAGCACTGGCCGCAGGTCGTCGGAATCGACCCCAACCGCCTGATCGTCATGAACTCGCGCCTGCGCGATGTGTACGGAATCGAGACGGTCTCGTTCCCCCAGAACAACGCGACGATGTGCCAGGCCACGTCAATCGTCGTGAACGAGGTTAAGGCCGGTGAGCTCCGGCTCCGAGGCTGCCCCAAGCTCCGCGCGCATCTGGCCAACACCGTCGAAATGGAGCGCGAGCCGTACGGCATGCGCTTCAGCAAGGACTCAAAGAAGTCCAAAATCGACGCGGCCATCGCGCTGGCGATAGCGGCCCTCGCATACGACAAGCTGGTGAGCGGCACGGAGTCCTACGTGCCCGTCAGCTAATCTCACGCGGCCCATACGATGCCCCCGACAGAAAGGGGACGTATGGGACGTTTCTACGACATGTTCTACAAGAGGGAGCCGGTGCAGGACGTCGTGCACGTCACGCTGCCGCCGGGCTTCGCCACGCCGCACGGATACGGCGCGCTCATGTCCATCGACTTCGCCGCCTGCGAGCAGACCAAGGCGCGCAGCATGGCCAGCCTGCCCTTCTCGGTGATGCAGGCCGGGCGCGACGGCCACAAGCGGCTCGACAACCACCCGCTGGCCAAGATTCTAAACGGCATGGCCAACGAGGAAATGACCGCAGCGAAGCTCATGGACTGGACAGTGCTGCGCCGCGACACCTTCGGCAACGCCTACTGGTACGTCGAGTGGTTCAAGGGCAAGCCGGTGGCGATCTGGCCCATCACGGCCAGCGTGATGCACGACTACGACAAGCACGCGCCAAGGGGAAGGCGCACGCGCTACTACGTCTCCCCCGGTGACGACCACGTGCCCGCCGGGTGGTACTACCCAGACGAGGTCGTGAACATCTCCACGCACATGACCAAGGACGGCGTGAGGGGCATCTCCCTCGCGCGCCTCGCGGCCGAGGAGATCGGCCTGTCCATCGACCTCGAGCGCTTCTACCGCTCCATGCTCCATAACGGCAACCACCAGCTCGGCCACGTCGAGGTGCCCGAGGGCCGCATGGACGAGAAGGACCTGAAGGCCCTCCGCGCCGCCGTGGACGCCAAGAGCGGCGTCACAGAGGCGGGCCGCGCGCCCATCTTCGGCTACGGCGCAAAGTGGGTGACTGATCAGCAGACGATGAAGGACGCCTCCGTTATCGAGCAGCAGAAATGGGTGCTCCATCAGGTCTGCCGCGCCTGCAACGTGCCCCCGTGGAAGGTCTACGACAGCGAGGGGGCCACGTACAACGGCGGCCAGCAGATGCGAATCGACTACGTGACCGACACCATCACGCCGGACGTGCGCGACCTCGAGATGGCGCTGCAGCCGGTCCTCGACGCCTGCTACCAGCGCAACACCAAGGCCAAGTTCAAGCTGAACGGCCTCATGCGCGGAGACGACGCGGCCCGCACGCAGTACTACCGCGAGCTCGGCTACTTCGGCGCGATCACCCGCGCGGACGTGCGCGACCTCGAGGACATGGAACCCGTCGAGGGCATCGACCAGCCGCTGTTCCCGCTCAACTACGGAACCGTCAACGACGACGGCACCGTGAACGTATTCAACGCAGACAAGCCGGACGGCACCGCCGACGGCACCCAGAAAGGGGCAACGAATGTTCCGAATCAAGAATGAGGCCGAGAAGGCCACCGTGTACCTCTACGGCACCATCGGCAGCGACTTCTGGTCCTCCGAGGAGTCGAACACGGCCAAGAACTTCGCCAAGGAGCTTGACGGCCTGAAGGGCAAGCCCGTCGACATCCGCATCGACTCCCTGGGCGGCGACGTCTACGAGGGCTTCGCCATCGCCTCGGCAATCCAGCGCTACAAGGGCGAGACCACGGCGCACATCGACGGCATCGCCGCCTCGGCGGCCTCCTATATCGCAATGATGGCCGACAAGGTCGTCATGAGCAGCTTCGCCCAGCTGATGATCCACGACGCATGGACCTACGCGCAGGGCAACGCGCAGGAGCTGGCCGACGTCGTCGCGCAGCTCGCCGCGCTCGACTCCACCATCGCCGGAATCATCTCCGCGCGCTCCGGCATGGAGCTGGCCGACGTCAAGAAGGCCATGGACGAGGAAACGTGGTACACGGCCGACGAGGCGCTCGAACTCGGCCTCGTCGACGAGAAGGTGGCCACCGAGAAGCGCGTGGCCGACGCGCTCGACCGCACGCTCATGGGCCGCTTCAAGCACGCGCCCGCCGACGCGTTCGAAAAATCTCACGCCGTGGATACAGTCGCCCGGAGCGAGGAGGGCTTCGTCCTCCTCGGCAACCACGTCTACCGTAAGGAGTAAGCATGCCGCTCAATTCCAAGCAGCTCTGGCAGGAGCGCAGCCGCCTCGCCGAGGAGCAGCACAAGGCCGCCGATTCCGGCGACCAGAACAAGGCCCTCATCATCGAGGGCCAGATTCAGCAGCTCGACCTGACCCTCGAGCACGTCATCGAGGAGGAGGACGCCGCCCGCAACGCGCCCGCCCCCAAGGTCCCCACGCCCAAGGCGTCCTTCGCCGAGCGCATCCTCGGACCGCGCGACGAGTTCCGAGGCCTCTACCGCGGCTTCAAGAACGAGGCCACCGTCGTCACCGTCGGCGCGCCCACCGAGATCGAGCTGACCCTCGACCCGAAGCCCGACAGCCTGTTCGGCAGCTTCGCCGACACGCTGCGCGAGACCCCCGCAACCGGCTCCGTCACCTACAAGCAGCGCTCCACGCAGACGGGCATGCCCGCCACCTGGGGCGGCGTGGTCGACGGCACCTCCGCAGCCAAGGCCAAGGTCCTGTACTCCTACAAGGACGCCGTGGCCAACAAGGAGACCCTCGCCGGATACGTCCCCGTCTCGGAGGACACGCTCAAGGACTACGACGAGCTCTTGAGCATCATCCAGCACGACCTCCTGCTCGACCTGAACAGCGTCACCGACGACCACATGTTCAGCGGCAACAACTCCACCGGCATCGTCGGCATCAAGAACACCACCGGCATCCTCGAGTTCGAGGAGCACGTCGGCGGCCTGTACTACGAGGCCATCCGCAAGATGCGCACCAAGGTCATGCTGACCGCCAAGCGCATCCCGACCCACGTTCTCGTCTCCCCGATCATCAAGCAGGAGATCGACCTGTACAAGACCGAGACCGGCCTGTACCAGTTCATCACCGGCGACGTGCTCTGGGGCATGAAGGTCGTGGAAGACCCGAACTGCGACGGCCTGCTCGTGTACGACTCCTACGCAGCCGAGCGCCGCTCCATCCACGGCACCACGGTCGACGTCGACTGCATCAACGACCAGTTCATCCACAACGAGCTGTGCATCCGTGCCGAGCACACCAAGGCGCTGCAGGTCCGCTACCCCGACGCCTTCTGCTACGCCTCCAAGACGAACCTCGACACCGCAGCGGCGTAAGGGGGAGCAATGGAGACCTACACCTCACCCAAGCGCGTCGTGCGCGACGGCCATCTGGTCGCCTTCGAGGGCGAAGTCATGTCCACCGACGAGGCCGTGCAACGCGGCCTCGCCATCGAGGCCGTGAAGGCCCCCGAGCCGCAGGCCGAGGACCTCACCGTCAAGGAGATCAAGGCCAAGCTCGACGCCGAGGGCATCGAGTACCCCAAGGCGGCCAAGAAGGAAGAGCTTCTGGCGCTCCTCGAGGCCGACCTCTACGACGACGAGGAGGAGTAGCGGTGCTCGTCCAGCCCTACAGCGCGCTGCGCGTCGCCTACACGGACGAGCTGACACTTGAGACGGAGGCCGCGCCCGACCGCGCGGCCCTCCTTTTGGGCAGCGGAACGTCCCTCGAGTACAGGCTCGAGGACGGAAAGCTGAAGCTCCCGCGCATCGCGGCCCCCGATTCCGTGCGAATCAACTGGTACAGCGGGGACGACCTGCTGTTCACCACGTTCCTCGCGGTCGTCACGCGCCACTACTTCAGGCTCGAGCAGCTAAAGGGCATGGACGATACCGACGACTTCTCCGACGTGACCGAAGAGGAGTTCTGGGCCGCGCGGCAGGCGGCAACCGAGACGTTCGAGCGCAACGCGAGGCGCAGCTTCGTGCAGCAGATGGGCGTCACGGAGACCTATAGCGGCGGCTTCGTCTGGCTCGACCACAACGACGTGGCCGAGGTCCTCACCCCCGGATGGTCGCTCGTGAGCGACTGCCAGGCGGTCGGCCCCGAGGGGCGCGCGACCATCCGCTACCGCTACGGCCTCACCGAGGTGCCGGAGCGCGTGAGCGAGGCCGTCCTGCGGCTCGCGGCCTACTACCTGCGGCCGTCCGCCACGCCCGAGAGGGCCACGGGCGAGGCCACCGACGCGGGCTTCATCCGCTACACGCTCGCCGGGCGCGACGGCGCGACGGGCCTGCCGGAGGTCGACGCGGCCATAGAGCAGTTCGGCCGTTGCAGGGCGGTGGTCATGTGATCGCCATGCCCTACGCCGAGGCCGCCACGGCCCTGTTCGAGCGCGCGTCGCTCGTGCTGTCCGAGAGCGCGCTGTCCATGTACGGCGACGGCGGCAAGGTGCCCGAGGTCCACGACCACATCCCGCCGAAGCGCCCGCCGTTCCTCGCGTGGTGCGACCCGCTGGCCGACATGGACAGCACGACGGGCGGGGCCACGAGCGCCGAGTACGCCAAGCAGTTCACGCTGCACGTCTACCTGTTCGCCACGCACGCCAAGTTCGACGTCGCGCGCGAGAGCGTGCAGCGCTGGGTCAACTCGCTTTGCTACGGCATCGCCGCCGACGCGACTCTCGGCGGCGCGGTCGACTGCGCGATTCCGCGCATGAGCGACGCGGGCTACGACTCGACCCCCGACAAGAAGTACGTGGTGGCGGCGCAGGTCGATGTGACCTGCAAGGTCTTCTCGGCCTGCCCCAGAGAGTTCAAGGAGCTGGTGCGCAATGCTTCGCGCGGCTAATGGTTTCGAGGCCACCTACAACGGCCTCACGTATCGAGCGAAGAAGGGCGAGCAGGTCGAGGGCCTGCCCACGTCCCTCCTGACCATCCTGAAGCGAGACGGAATCGTGAAGGAGTCTCGCACGTCCAAGAAGGAGACGGCAGATGATTAACACATCCATCGGCCTCCTCGGCGTCGCCCGCCAGGAGTCCAAAACCAAGGCCGCGCCGACGCCGACGTTCCGACACGGCCTCACCGGCGGCGGCCTCATCAAGCCCGAGCGCACCGTCGAGCAGAAGAACGTGGCGTGCGGCCTGCGAGCCAACACCACCAACGGGGCCTACGTCTCCGAGGTCAACGTGGCCGTCGACTTCGAGACGCTGGCCTACGCCGACTCGCTTGTGCTCTACATCCTCGCCGCCATGGGCAACCTCGTCACCACCTTGGCCGAGAAGCCCGGCTACTACAAGCACGTGATCACCCTCGGCTCCGAGATTCCCTTCCTGACCTTCTGGGGCCAGGTGGGCAACACGTCGGCCGCCACGGTGCACAAGGCCACGGGCTGCAAGATCGACACGCTGTCGCTGTCCTTCGAGGGCAACGCGCCGCTCGACATCGGCATCACGGCCGCAGGCATCGACGCCGCCCTGTTCGGCGGCTGGTCCGGCGAGACGGAGCCCTCGTGCTTCGACGGCTACTTCATCCCGACCAACGGCGTGTTCAAGTTCTCCCCCAACGACCAGACCCCCATCGAGGTGCTGGTGACCAAGGGCGAGTTCGAGCTGTCCAACAGCCTCACCTCCTACCGAGGCGCGGGCCGCGTCATCGCATCCGAGGTCGCCGAGTCCAAGCTCAAGACAACGGTGAAGCAGACCATCATCCCCGAGGACTACACCGAGATTCGCAAGGTCCTCACCGGCAGCGAGACCGGCACGACCGTGACCAACAAGGTCGTCTACGGCTCCGCCGCGTGGGAGTTCACCCACTCGCAAGACCCCAACTGCACCATGAGCGTCGTCTTCTCCAACGTCCCGTGGAACTGCGAGACGCCGGAAATCGACCCCGAGGGCAGCGCCGCCGAGGTCGAGTTCAGCGCCGACGACATCGGCGTGGCGGCCAAGGACGGCTCCCCCGTGACCATCACCATCGTCAACAAGGTTCAGACCTACGCAGCAGCCTAGGAGGCAAATAAATGCTCAAGTTCCACTTCACCCTCACCGACGGCAAGAACGACCCCATCGAGTTCGACGCGGGCCGCACCTCCAACTGGAAGTCCATCGACGCCATGGCATCCATCCCCGACTCCCCTCACAAGGCCGCCTACAACGACTTCGTGTGGTGCGTGATCGCCGCCGAGCAGGCGGGCAAGGCCAAGGAGGTCGGCATCGAGGGCATGGAGCTGGCCGAGGCCGCCGAGTACATCGCCGACAAATACGACGCCGTCGTAATCGACGACAACACCAAGCTCCTCGCCAAGGAGAAGGACGCCCCTTTAGCTTCTGCGCCCGCCAAGTAGCAAGCGCCGCGCGAATCACCGGGGCCTCCCCATACGACATGGCGCGCCTCCTGGACGAGTACCCGTTCGTCTTCGAGGAGTGGCTGGCCCTGTTCGACCGTCGCGGCGAGGGCTTCGCGGCCAAGCGCGAGAGGACGAGGGGCGAGCGCGTGCAGCGCCTGTTCGACCGCATGGGGAGGAAGAAATGAGCAGCCTGAACATCAGGGTCGAGGGCCTCGCGGAGACGCTGAAGGGCCTCCGCGAAATCGACCGCGAGCTGCCGAAGGAAGTAAAGAGGGGGCTGCGCGAGGACGTGCGGCCCCTTTTTGCAGCCTATCAATCCTACGCGCGCGGCCTCGGAGGCTCCGGGCAGTACGCCGCCAACGCCTCGATGCGGACCATATCGGCGGGCGTGAAGATCGCCAACAGCGACCCCGGAGCAGGCCCCATCGAGTTCGCAAACCCCGGCGCGCTCTACCAGAGCGGCCCCAGGGCGGGCAGGCGCATGGGCGTGCCCCATGCCGGGAAACCGCGCGCGCTCATGCGCGCCGTCGACGAATACGAGGACGAGGTGCGCGACCGCGTGGAGTCGCGCATCGAGAAAGTAATCCAGAGGTACCTAAATGGGTAAGGCATCAATCTCCATCGCCGTCACAGGCTCCTACAACGGCTCCGCGCTGGAGAAGGCCGAGCGCCGCCTAGAGACTATGGCGAAGAAGGCCGTCGTTGCCGAGAGCAACGTCGACGGCGCTGGCAGGAGCCTCGTAGAATCAGGCTCCCGTCTGGCCAAGGCGGGCGGCGCGATATACAACACCGGGGCCAGAATCGAGGCCGCCGGGCAGAAGCTGGTCCCCGTGACCGCAGCCATCGCTGGCGTGGCCGTGGCCACGGGAGCCGCGGCCGTCAAGATCGACACGTCCCTCACGGGCGTGCGCAAGACCGTGGACGGCACCGAGGAGCAGTACCGCCAGCTCAAGGAATCGGCCATCGAGTTCTCCAAGACCAACGCGGTGAGCGCCGACCAGATTCTCGACATCCAGGCGCTTGGCGCGCAGCTCGGCTTCTCCATCGACGAGCTTGACGAGTTCTCGCGCGTGGTATCCGGTCTGGACATCGCCACCGATATGAACGCCGAGCAGGCGGCCACCGAGCTGGCGCAGTTCGCCAACATCGTGAAGATGTCCCACAGCGACGTGAGCCGCTACGGCTCGGCCATCGTCAACCTCGGCAACAACCTCGCCACAACCGAATCGAGCGTCTCGTCCATGGGGCAGCGCATCGCTGCCGCATCCAACCAGGTCGGCATGAGCACGCCGGACATCCTCGGATGGTCCGGCGCCATGTCCTCCCTCGGCATCGAGGCCGAGGCCGGTGGCACGGCGTTCTCCAACACCGTCGCATCCATCGACAAGGCCGTGGCCACTGGCGGAGACGCGCTCGACTCGTTCGCGTCCATCGCCGGAATGAGCGCCGACCAGTTCGCCCAGAGCTGGAGGACGAGCGCCACCGACACCATGCTGGCACTCCTCAAGGGCACCAACAGCGCCGAGAACATGACCGTGGCGCTGGAGTCCATGGGCGTTACCGGCATCAGGCAGACCGACGTGCTCAAGCGCCTCGCGGGCAACACGGACCTCGTGAGCCAGGCGCTTCATGTATCCAACGACGGCTGGCGCGAGAACACCGCGCTGCAGGACGAGGTCAACAACCGAAACGACTCCATGGCCGCCAAGCTGGAGATCCTGCAGAACAAGGTCACGGCGGTGGCCGAGGACATCGGCACGCCGCTGGTGAACGCCGCCACCGACGCCGTCGACGCGGCCGAGCCGCTGTTCGAGGCGGTCGAGAACGTGACGCAGGGCTTCGCCGACATGGACGAGGGCGCGCAGCGCAATATCATCACGCTCGCCGCCGTGGCCGCAGCCGCCTCGCCGTTCCTCACCACCACGGGCCGAATCGTCAAGACCGTGGGCAACGCCGTCACGGCCGTGGGCAAGGCCAAGCAGGAGTGGGGCGTCTACGCCGACGCGCTGACCACCACGAATGCAGCCGCACTGAAGGCGTACAGCGAGAACGAAAAGCTAAACAAGGCCCTCGAGAAGAACCCGGCGGCCAAGGCGGCTGGCGGCGTGGACAAGTACGTCGAGGCCGTGCAGAACGCCAGCAAAAACACATCCAAGTACGACTCGGCCGTCAGCAAGCTATCGAACGAGCAGAAGAAGGGCAGCAAGGCCAACGCCGAACTCGTCGAGAGCCTCAAGAAGGAAGTCGACGAGAAGCGCAACGCCATGAACCGCTCTAAAGAGCTGGTGAACGGATACAAGCAGGAGGCAGCAGCGGCAAAGACGACCGAGGCTGCCACCAAGGCGCAAGCCGCAGGCCTCATGACGCTATCGAAGGCGGCAGACGTTGCCAAGCTGGCCCTCGCCGCCGTCGGACCGGCGCTCGTTATCGCTGGCATCACTGCCTTCGTCCAGAGCATGGAGGACGCCAAGAAGCACGCCGACAACCTGAAGGCATCGACCACCGAGCTGGAGGCCGCCGCCGCTGGGGCCAAGAACGAGGTCAAGGAGGAGGCCGGGGCCTTCGACGTCCTCACGGGCTCCACGGGCAGCGCCAAGGCCGACGTCGACAAGATGCTCGAGAGCCAGGCGCAGCTCGCCAGCACGCTCAAGGACACGAACACATCGGCCGCCGCGCAATCGGCGCAGCTCACGGCCGCGTACGACACTATCAGGGAGTACGCGAACAAGAGCGACCTAAGCACCGAGGCGCAGGGTCGCCTGCGCGCTGCGGTCGATACGGTCAACTCGATGTGCGGCACGCAGATAAGCGTCGTCGACCAGGCGAACGGCAAGCTCGCCGACGAGCACGGCGCAATCAGCGACGTCACCGGGGCGCTCGGCGAGTACGTCGAGAAGAAGCTCGAGCAGATCAGGATAGACGCGCAGCAGTCGAACCTGACGGCCCTCTACGAGCAGCAGGCGCAGGACATCCAGACGCTCGCCGTGGCCCAGAAGGACTACAACGACGAAGTCAACCGCTGCATGAAGAACAACCCGCAGATGACGCGCGAGCAGGCCGAGCTGACCATGAGCTACTCGAAACAGGGCAAGGCGCTCGACGAGGCCAAGGCCGCGCTCGGCGCGGTGAACAACTCCATCGACACCGTCACGGAGAGCCTCGGCGCATCCGTGGCCGTGGCAGACGGGGCCACCGCAAGCGTGAAGGACCTCGCTGCGGCGTCCCCGGCCGTCTCCTCCGCGTTCCTCGGCCTCGACAAGGACCTCGGCCAGTTCTGCGACGACCTCCAGAGCGCCGGAATCAGCGTCGAGGACTTCCAGAGCCTGAACGACGAGCAGCTGATCAAGCTGGCCACGTCGTGGGACGGTACCACCGGGAGCATCATCAAGGCCCTCGGCGACATGGGCATCAAGTGCAAGACCGAGGGGCAGGCGGCGGCCGACAACTGGGCCAGCGGCCTAAGCGCGGGCGCACAGGGAGCCATCGGCGCGGCCCAGCAGGTCACCGGTTCCACGCTCGAGGAGTTCAAGCGCAACTGCGACGACTACGGCATCGCCGGAGACGCCGCCGTGACGGCCTTCGCCAACGCGCTCGCCCAGGGCGACACCTACGACGTGGCGGCGGCAAAGGCCAGTGAGGCCGTAGGCGGCCTCGACGAGGCCAAGCAGGGCGGCTCCGACGCGGGAACCCTCGCCGGGGCGCTGTTCGCCAGCGGCATCACGACCGGAGGCGCGCCGACCGAGGGCAACGCGGCCGCGCTGGCGGCAGCGCTGGCGGGCGGCATCTCCACCGCCCCCGGCGACGCATCCGCGACGGGCAACTCCGCAGGAGCTGGCTTCGCGCAGGGCATCGCCGACAACACACAACAGACATCCAGCAACGCCGCAGGGCTGCGAGCGGCCGTGTCCGGCGGCATCGCCCCGGCTCCCGGCGACGCATCCAGCACGGGCACATCGGCGGGTGCGCTGTTCGCCAGCGGCATCGGCTCCGCGTCCAGAAGCGCGAACGCCAACGCGCGCTCGCTGGCCAGCAACGCAAGGTCCGGCGTCTCCTCCTCCCCCGGCGACCTCGGCGGCACGGGCAGCTCCGCCGGTTCGAACTACGCACGGGGCGTCGGCTCGGCGGCGTGGGCATCGAGGTCGAGCGGCTCGTCGCTCGCCAGCAGCGCCTCCTCCGGCGCGAGCGGGTGGAGCGCGTACACGAGCGGCTCGCACCTCGGCCAGCAGTTCGCCAGCGGCATCGGCTCGGCGTGGAACTCCGTCCGCAGCTTCGCCACGTCGCTGGTCAATGCGGCCAAGAGCGTCATGGGCTTCTCCGTGCCGGAGGACGGCCCCTGGTCCGGTGCCGAGAAGGGCGGCGAGACCTCGGGACGCCACCTCGGCGAGAACTTCGCGCACGGCATGCTCGAGGCCCGCGCGGACGTGAGGGACAGCGCCAAGCGCCTCATGGCCACGGCGCAGCTCGACGGGAACGTGGCCTACACGGGCAACGGCGGCACCAAGACCACCGTGGTCAACAACTACTACTCGCTGGGCGACGTCAAGATCGACGCCTCCTCGATAAGCGAGTTCATGACACTCAACGACTTCTTCCAGACCGTCCGCAAGGCGAAGGCAGGGATGTAAATGGCATGGGGCAACGAGGTCTGGCCTACGGGCCAGACCGCCTGGAACACATATATCGAGTGGAAGATCAAGGAGTACGGCGAGAACTCCTGCTACGTGCAGGTCAAGTACAGCTCCTACGTCAAGTGCGGCGACATGCAGGGCACTATCCTCAACCGCTCGTGGGGCGGCCAGTACCGCATGTACGGCCCCGGCTGGTACGGCGATTCCGGCTGGCTCGACGTCGGCTGGGTCAACTACGGAGACCCCGTCACGCGCGAGTGCTCGGCGTGGTACACGAGCTACTCCGGCACCTTCCGCAAGTCGACGTGCAGGGACACCTTCAGGCCCTCGGCACCGGTCTGGACTCCCCAGACGCCGAGCAACGCCAAGGCCGTGCGCAAGTCCCAGACCCTTAACGTCATCACGTGGACGCGCAACACAACCGCAGCCCGACCGTACGACGGCATCTACGTCGACCGCCAGACCGACGGCGGCGAGTGGGAGAACATCGCCAAGCCGGGCGGCGACAAGACGGAGTACAGCGACGAGACGGTGCGCCCGAACCATACGTACCGCTACCGTATCGGCGCGTACAACACGGCCGGAAACGCCGGTGGCCACTCCTACACCGAGACGCTGCGCAACCCGCCCGAGAAGCCCGCAGCGCCGAGCGGTGCCAAGGTCGAGCGCCTGAACGATGAGAAGAACCTCATCACGTGGGCCAACCACGCCACGGACGAGGCCCCCTACTCCGAGGTGCGCATCGAGCGCAGCACGGACGGGGGCGGCTCCGTCCAGATCGCACACGTGAGCGGCTCGGCGACATCCTACACAGACCCGACGTGCTCGGCCGACCACTACTACCGCTATCTGGTCCGCGCGTACAACGAGAGCGGCTACTCCAAGCGCGTCATGACCGGCCTCACGTTCAACACGCCGTCCGCGCCGTTCAAGCCGAGCGGCCAGCGCACGGGAGACACCTCCGTCGAGCTGACCATCCCGAACCTGTCGCGCACCGCGAGCGCCACCGAAATCCAGCGCTCGCGCGACCGCAAGGACTGGACCACCATCGCCACTGTCACGGGCAAGGCGCTCTCGTACGGCGACAACCCCGGAGGCGGCACGTTCTACTACCGCGCGCGCAACCTGCGAGGCAGCCTCGTCTCCGCGTGGTCCGAGCCTTCCGAGGCCGTCGTCACGATCTGCGCCCCGGCGGCACCGACGCTCCTCACTCCGACGAGCGGCGAGGTGCTGCTCGTCTCGCAGGGAAGGGTCACGTTCACGTGGCACCACAACCCCATCGACGGCTCCGCGCAGAGCGCCGCCGAGGTCCAGTACTCCACCGACGGGGCCTCATGGAAGACCGTCACGGCCACGACGGCCCAGAGCGCGAGCGTTCCGAACTTCCCGCTCAACTCCACCGTCTACTGGCGCGTGCGCACCAAGGGCGTGCACGCCGACTTCGGCCCATGGTCCGGCAACAGATCGTTCTACGTCCGGCAGCCCCCGCAGCTCGCCTTCGACGCGCCCGGCCAGACCGTGCGCAACGTCCCCATCGGCGTGAGCGTGCAGTACGTCGACGCATCCGGCGCGCTCGTGGCCATGACCGTGGCCATAACCGACGTCGGCGGCAACGTGCTCTACGAGGAGTCGCTTGGCACCTCCACGTCCACGAGCGTCACCAAGGACGAGTGGATGCCGGAGGACGGCGGCGAGTACCGAATCGTGGCCACGGCGCGAAGCACGAGCGGCCTGCAGTCGACGGCCTCCATGCCATTCCGCGTGGAGTTCGAGCTGCCGCACCGCGCCTCCCTCCGCATCGAGGCCGACGCGGAGCGGGGCTACGCCGAGCTGAAGTGCATCGTCGACAACAACAGCGACGGGCAGGCCGTCGAGAGCCTGAGCATCTGGCGCGTCACGCGCGACGGCGAGAGGCTGATCGCGTCCGACCTATCCGACGGCTCGTCGGTGGTCGACCGCTACGCGCCGCTCAACACGGAGTACAGCTACCGCGTGGCCGCCTACGCCGCCTCCGGCGCATCGAGGGCGACCGAGCACCCGGGCAGCATCAAGACGCCCTACTGCTTCGTCTACTACGGCGACGGCCTCATGGCCCGCGCGCAGTTCGACCCGACCGAGCAGCGCAACCTCGAGCGCGCCAACCGCACGCTCGTGCGCTACGCGGGCAGGGAATACCCGGTGCTATACGACGCTGGCGGCATCAGCGACACCCGCCCCCTGACGGCACACGTCATTGGCGAGGATGAGGTACGCGCCTTCGAGGACCTCATCCTCTACCCGCGCGCCATCTTCAAGAGCGTGGCCGGTGACGTGTTCCACGTCGCCGCCGACGTAAACGTGAACCGCGACCTGTGCATGCCGACGACGCACGCCGACATCAGCCTCTCGCTCACGAGGGTGGACGGTGAGGCCCTGTGATCTGGACAGGCTTCCGCCAGGAGTCGTACATCTACCGCCGCGTCACGTGGCCCGGCCTCGTGGAGGCGGAGGACTACGGCATGTTCACGGGCGGGCGGCTCACGCACTCCGCGCTATCGCAGCTCCGCTCCCAGGGCACGCTCGACTTCTCCGGCAGCGCCATGCCCGACGAGCACGACCTCGTGCGCGTGTACTACCAGATGGAGGACGAGCGCGGCGAGGCGGGGACGTTCGCCCTCGGGACGTACTTCTGCAGCATCGGGTCTCCCGACTACGACGGCCCGATGGTATCCGGCAGCGTCGACCTCGAATCGACGCTGCGCCTCGCGGTCAAGGGGAAGTACGGCCGCTACTACACGGTGAAGGCCGGGACCAACGCGGTCGCGCACGCCGACGGCATCTTCAAGCGCCTCGGCCTGCGCACGAACGAGCCGCGCTGCGACTACGTCCTGCCGAGGGACGTGGTGTACGAGCCGGACGACAGATGGCTGACTATCGCAAACGACCTCCTCGCCATGGCCGGGTTCGCCTCGGCCTACCCGGACGCCTACGGCGTTATCCAGATGGTCCCGTACGTCGAGCCGCAGGCGCGCACCCCCGTGCGTGTGTTCAACGACGGCTCCGACTCCATCATGCTCCCCAGGGTATCCAGATCGGACAACGCGGACGACATCCCCAACGCCGTGTACCTGACCTACGAGACGGAGGAGGAGAGCCTCTGGGCCGTGTGCCGGAACACCGACCCCAACTCCCGCGCGTCCATCCCGTACAGGGGCTACGAGGTCCCGCTCGTCGACCAGGTGACGGAGCTCGCGGGAGCCACCAAGGAGGAGCGCCTCGAGGCCCTCAAGTCCAAGGCGAAGACGAAGCTCGTGGACAACTCCTCGTCCATCGAGTACGTCGAGTGGGGCCACGCATGGGTGCCGCTGCTGCCGAACGACGCGGTCGGCATCGACTATCTCACCGCCGGGCTAAATTGGCGCGGTGCGATAACGGAGCAGGAGATAGAGGTCGGCGGCCACTGCGCAGTGACGGGCAAGGCCCGCCGCTTCATCCGCTCCGGCTTCGTCACCGAGACGGAGGGAGGGTCATGGTAAGCGGCCACGAGCTGTACGAGCTGCTGTTCGGCGGTGGCAGCGCCAAGGAGTCCCACACGTGGGGCACCGTCGACGCGGTCAACCAAGACGGGACCGCCGACGTGCGGCTCAACCCATCCATATCGACCACCTGCACGTGCCTGGCCGAGGTGAAGGCCGGGGACCGCGTGCTGGTGCTCGTGTTCAAGCAAGGAGCAGTAGTGCTCGGGAAGGCGGTCTAGATGCTCATAGACCTCACGCTCGACATCGAGAAGGGCACCAACCGCTTCTCGACGCTCGACAACCCCATCACGCTTCGGCAGCAGGATGCCGAGGCGTACGTGTTCAACGTCAACCTGCGACAGGGAGGCGCGGTGCTCGACCTCACGGGCATGGCCGTGCGCTTCTACGCGCTGCGCCCGGACGGCGGGAAAGTCATCGACGGCGAGAACGTCGCGGTGCTCTCCGCGCCGGACGGAATCGTGCAGTACACCGTCCCCGCCAAGCTGACGCAGGCGGCGGGCGACATCCCGACCTCGTACATCCGCATCAGCTCGGGCGACTGGTCGGCATCCACGGGCAACATCGCCATCAGGGTCGTGCCCTCGGTGGCCATCGAGGCCACGGGCGGCGACTACATCCCCGAGATCGACCACCTCATCAACGCGCTCGAGGCGCAGCGAGTCACATACGCCAACGCCGAGGATGTGCGCGCGTCCGAGTGGCAGACGATCATGGACGAAGTCATCAACGCGCGCGGCCGGGCTGACGGCGCGGCGGACCGCTGCGAGGCCGCGCTCGCGTCGCTCAAGGTCGACTACGACGACCTGACGGACGACGCGAAGGAGAAGATCGCCGCCATGGCCAGCGCCGGAGTGGTCTTCGCCACGCGCGCGGAAATCGACGAGGCGTACGAGTCAATCATCGCACCGGCAATCGGTACCGACACGGTCCTCGACGGCCTCACCCAGGAGGACTACGACTACGCCTTCGGTAAGGTATTCGGCCAGTAAAGGAGAAACAATGGCAGTACAGGTAAACAAGTTCATGACGTTCGGCGACACCGTCGACCTCATCACCAAGGTGCACAAGGCCTCGGCCAACCCCGTGGCCGTCGCGCCGCACTACGACGGCACCAAGGGCGAGTACGACAACCTCGGCGAGTGGTTCAGCCTCCGCCGGGACGGCAAGGTGTACGGCGTGGACATCCCCGAGTACACCTACTCGAACGACCCCAAGGGCATCAAGACGCGCGACAACGTCGGCCTCGTGTGCCAGCCCGCCACCAACACCACGGCGGGCCGCGACGACTACGCCAAGCTCAACGCCTTCGAGTACTTCACGGTGAACGGCACGGTCGACGACAACGGCAAGTTCCACTGCACGGCCATGAAGGGCGACGGCCGCTTCAGGGCCGACGGCTCCAACGGCGACGTCTGGGTCATGGCCTGCCCCGGCTACTACAGCATCACGCGCAGCAACGGATACAAGCGCCTGCTCTATTCCGACACCAAGTACGAGGGCATGAGGCCGCTGCCGGGCCAGAAGTACGCCGACGGCACCGAGCGCCCGCTCCTCGTGTTCTCGCCCTACCTCGCGTGGTGCGATTCCAACAACGTCCCCCACAGCTACTCCGGCAAGGTCCACACGTTCCAGTTCGGCTCGCATGACACCGGAATCAGCTACAGCAAGAAGAAGGGCGCGGGCTACACGGGACGAACCGTCGCCGACAACTTCTATATCCAGCTCATGCTCATGCTCAAGTACGCCACGCAGGACCTGCAGAGCCTCGGCGGCTGCACCGACTACGCGAACCAGTACAAGGTCCTCGAGGCCGAGACGGGCGTGAACCGCGTGCTCCTGCCGAAGGCAGCGGCCGACTACTTCCTCGTCGGCTCCACGCTGAACTGCGGACCGAACAGCGACCGAGGGGCGACCGCAGGCCAGTCCACGTTCGCATACCGCACCGTCACCAAGATCGAGACGATGAGCGACCGATGCGCGGTCTATGTCGACGGCGCACCGTTCACCACGGCCGTCGACGACTACGTGAGCGCCATGCCGTGGAAGACCGGAACGTGCGACAACCTGCTCGGCACGGACGGCTACCCGCTCGCGGGCAAGCCCAAGCAGCGCCAGCCGTACCGCATCCAGGGCATCGAGGTGCTCTGCGGAGCGTACGAGCCGCTGTGCGACGTTATCGTGAATCAGGTCAAGACGTCGGCCGACGAGGGCCACTGCGAGCTGTACAAGTGCTTCGATTCGCGCAAGTACTCCTCGGCCCTCGACGCTAACCACGTCAAGCTCGACCTCGAGCTGCCAGCGCGCGATAGCAAGACCAACGGCCAGTGGATGTACAACGAGGACTGGCAGGAGTCCGTGAAGTGCCCCGGCCTCCTCGTGCCGACAGGCTCCAAGGGGACCTCGACCACAGGCACCTGCGACGCGGTATATTCCGACCCGATCTCATCTCCCGGCCTGCGAGAGCTGCAGTGCTTCGGCGCTCTCAGGAATGGGTCTATGTGCGGTGCCTTCTTCGGCGGTTCGAGCGACGGGCTCGGCAATTGCTGGTGGACCTTTGGCGGTCGGCTATCTGGCCTGGGGGTCACCATGGCCTAGCCATGGTGCGGGGGTGAAGCGCAAGCGAGGGGGCAGCGCCCCCTCCTCACCCCTCCCAGACCTTTTGGGGGTTCTCGGCGGTAGCCGCTTGGTTCTCGGCCTTCTGCAGTGCTTCGGCAATCTCAGGAATGGGTCTATGTACGGTGCCTTCTACGGCAATTCGAACAACAGGCTCGGCAATTACAGGTGGAACTATGGCGGTCGGAAATCTGGTCAAACGCGGAATACGCTCGTCGAGTCCACCCGCTTCGAGCGGGCATGCCCCGTCAACTGACGAAAATATCAACCCCACGGCGTTTGGTAGCCAGGCGGCGAAGAACGCCAAAACCAGATAGGAAACAATGAGGCGTTACTGCAAGCGCGTGGACATCGAGGACGAGGGCTTCTGCCTCGTCGCGGTCCGCGACTTCCTGCGAGGCAAGAGCGGACGCAGGGAGGTGCAGGCGCTTCTGGACGAATACGGAGGCGAGGAGGAGCTGGCACGCTCCCTCGCCGCCGAGATACGCGAGCGGCGCGTCACGGTCGCACCCATCCAGTACTTCAACAGAATCGAGCCGATCAACGGCAAGCACCGGATAATCGGGCGCGAGACGCCGAAGCACCAGTGCTTCGACTACATCGCGGTGAACGGTCTGGCCGAGCTGCTCATGGCCAAGATAGGCGACTACCAGACGGCCTCCATACCGGGGCGCGGGCAGATATTCGCCAAGCACGCCATCGAGAAGTGGATACGCGAGCCGGGTGCCAAGTACTTCATAAAGCTGGACATCCGCAAGTTCTACCCGAGCATCGACCAAGACGTGCTGCGCGCCATGCTCGCGCGCGACGTGAAGAACGAGGCCCTGCTCTACCTCGTCGGCGTCCTCCTCGACCAGTTCCCGCATGGCCTGAACATCGGCTCGTTCCTAAGCCAATATCTGGCCAACTACTACGCCTCGCGCGCGTACCACTACGCGCAGGAGCGCCTGCGCAAGACGCGCGTGAACAGGCGCACGGGCGTGTTGACGGACAAGCGCCTCGTGGACCACGTGCTGTTCTACATGGACGACATCCTGCTCATGGGCCACGACAAGCGCGACCTCAAGATGGCCGCGCGCCGCCTGTCCAAGTTCGTGAGCGACGAGCTGCACGTCGAGCTGAAGCCGTGGAAGGTGTGCGCCGTCGACAGGGAGCCGCTGGATATGGTCGGCTTCGTCTTCTACACGTACAAGACCACCATCCGGCCGGGCATCTTCCTGCGCGCCAGACGGGCCTTCATGCTCGCCGGGCGGTCGGAGGTCATACCGCTGCCGCTCGCGCGTCGCTGCATCAGCTATTACGGCTACCTGAAACACAGCTGCAGCAAGGGAGTTATCGAGAAATATCACGCCGAGGATACATTCGCACGGTGCAAGGACGTCGTGAGCCTTGCCGAGACCGAGAGGAGACTCGATGAGAGTTTATTCGACGGCGGAGCTTCAGGCCGTGGACTACCACGAGCGCCCGGACGGCTTCGCGGACATCAGGCTGCGCCGCAACATCCAGAAGGTGACGCGCGAGCAGATCGACCCTGCCGGAGAAGCCACCGTGGAGTGGCAGGCTGACGAGCAGTACGTCCTCGCCGCCATCTCGAAGGACGAGGCCGCCGAGGCGTTCGACCAGCTCTGGGAGCAGGCCGTGCGCGACGGCATGACCCTCGACGAGCGAATCGACGAGACCGAGCAGAGCGCCAGCGACAGCGGCGACGCCATCGCGGAGCTCGGCGACATGGTCGCGGAGCAGCAGTCGGCAATCGAGGACCAGGAGGCCGCACTGGCCGAACTCGGCGACCTCGTGGCAACCATCAAGGGAGGTGAGTAGCAATGGCGAAGATCTACTACCGCCAAGTCAAGGCCGGAAAGCGCACCATCGAAGAGGTGCCCGAGCTTTGGCGCGAGAAGGTGCAGAAGATGCTGGACGAGGAGGCCTGATGCTCTCCACCGTTATCAGCGGACTGACGCTCGCGGTGGTGACGGGCCTCGCCGGGTATCTCGGCAGGCAGCTGCATGACATCCGCAAGGAGTACTCGGCCGTCATATCCGCGCAGCGCTCGCAACTAAAGGCCTCCATCGTGCGCAGCTACGAGGAGGCGGTGGCCCGGGGCTACATCACGGCCATGGAGCTGGACACGCTCAACAAGCGCGCCGACAACTACGCCCTCCTCCACGGGGACACGTACATCGAGACGATCAGGGCGCACGCCAACACCTTGGACATACACGGCAGCATCCCCGAGTACACGCATCCAGAGAACCACAATGGTTAGGAGCAACTATGAACAAGGACGCGCTCAAGCGCTGGCTCATCGCCGCAGGAGTCCGCGCCGTGAAGACGGCGGCCCAGACGGCCGTGACGCTCATCGGCTCGACCGCCGTGGCCATCACGTCGCTCGACTGGGGCCAGATCGCGGCCGTGGCCGCGTGCACCGCAGTGGTATCGGTACTCACCTCAATCGCCGGAGTCCCGGAGGTCGAGGAGGGTACCTCGCCGTTTGCGATGCGGCACTAGCGCTGCTCGCGGCATCCGTGCTCGTCTTCCTCTCTCTCGAGCTAGGGATGCCGCAGGTACGGACGGCCGGAAAGGCGATACCGACCGTCTATGACAGGAGCGCCCCCGCGCAGGTCCCGACCTACCTCCAGACGGACGGGCGCTGGGGCGCTCTCCCCTATGCCGGGGACGACATCGCAACGAGCGGCTGCGGCCTCACCAGCGCGGCCATGGCGTACACCCGCCTCACCGGCGAGGAGTGGACTCCCTTGCGGCTCGCGCTGACCGTCGGCGACACGTGCACCACGGACGGCCTGAACGACATGCAGAAGTTCTGCGCGTGGATGCGCGCGAACGACGGGAGCCTGTCGAGCACGGGCCTGCTCTACGACCAGCAGGAGGCGCTCGGGTATGCCGGGCGCGGCTGGATGGTGTTCGGCTCCATGACCGGCCAGCTCCATGAGGGCGGGAGGGCCTACGGAGGCCACATCGTGCTCATATGCGGGTGGGACGGCGGCACGGCCGACATCCGCGACCCGGACGAGGGACAAGTGAATCTGAACACAGACGAGTTCGCCAGCGTATCGTGGGCGTACTTCATAGCGATAGGGAGTGATTGACGGTGCAGGGCATCGACATCAGCAACTACCAGAGGGGCATCGACCTCGACAAGGTCCCGTTCGACTTCATGATCTGCAAGGCGACCGAGGGCACCGGAATCGTCCACGACACCTGCGACGGCTTCGTCCAGAAGGCCAAGGCGCTCGGGAAGAAATGGGGCTTCTACCACTTCCTGAACGGCGAAGACCCGGTGAAGCAGGCCGAGTTCTTCGTCTCCCAGACCAAGAACTACTTCGGCAACGGCGTACCCGCGCTCGATTACGAGATGTACGGCATGGTCCACGGGGCCGCCGGTGCCAAGAAGTTCCTCGACCGCGTCCACGAGCTGACGGGCATCCGCTGCGCGGTCTACATGAGCCGCAGCGTCTGCACCGAGGACGACTGGAGCGCCGTGGCCAAGGACCACCCGCTGTGGGTCGCCCAATATGCCAACACGGAGCGCACGGCATACCAGGCGACCCCGTGGCTGCCCTCCGGCGGCTTCGGCGCGTGGAACGAGTGCGCGCTCCACCAGTACAGCTCCAACGGCCGCCTCGACGGATACGACGGGCCGCTCGACCTCGACATCGCGCATCTCGACGCGGACGGCTGGGACAGGGTGGCGAACCCCAAGGGCCTGCCCGTTCCCGATGCCAAGCCGAACGGTACGGTCCAACAGCCGCAGGAGACGGCGCTCGAGCTGGCCGCCCGCGTCATGGACGGCACCTACGGCAACGGCGACGCGCGCAAGGAGGCGCTCGGCGGCCGCTACGACGAGGTGCAGGAGCTGGTGAACTACGTCCTGAACACGAGCGCCACGGAGCTGGCCGACGCTGTGATCCGTGGTCAGCTCGGCAGCGGCGAGCTTCGCAAGCGCGTGCTCGGCGGGCGCTACGACGAGGTGCAGGGCGTGGTCAACGACCGCCTCGGGGCGTCGGCCAAGAAGACCTACACGGTCAAGAGCGGCGACACGCTCTCGGGCATCGCCGCCAAGTACGGCACGGACTACCGGACGCTGGCCAAGGCGAACGGGCTGGCGAACCCGAACGTGATCTACCCCGGCCAAGTGCTGGTGGTTGGATAGCCAAAAATAAAGGGGAGGCTCCTCGCGGGACCTCCCCTTTTTCAGTAGTTGCTATTTTAGGCGGCCCGAGAAAACCTGATGAACACGGAGCGGCCGAGCGCCAGTACCTTGGTTCGACTATCTTTTGAAACGGGGCACCACAGCATTTGAGCAGGTCAAGGCGTGTTTTTCGTCTTGGCCTGTTTTTGTTTTTAGGGGCTTGCCGCAAAATGCGCCGCAAAATCGCCGCAAAACTCCGCCGCAAACGCGCCGCAAATCTCAGGCCGCATCGCCTCGACGCTACGCCGAATCTCCTTTTTTAGGGCTTGCGATTATTAACATTGAACGCCCCGCCTTGCCCTTTTTAGGGCTTGGGATAGTTGGGTTTGATTAGGCCGCTTGGCTGAGCCTTCCCTTTTTTAGGGCGTGACATTATTGACATAGAACGCGCCGCCGCCCTTTTTTAGGGCTTCAGATAATTCAGGTTGTTGTTCACGGCATGAAAAAGCCCCGCCGTGGCGGGGCTGATGCTGTCTAGGAGATCGGAACCTCTTTAGACTCTCCCATCTCCAACTCAATTGGGGACGGCTCTTCATGCCGAATGAAATACGGAGCTGGGAAAAAATCGACTTCCCCTGTCTCCTTGTTGATAGCGTACGGGGTTACTCCCGGCGCAATATCGCCGTCGAAACCGAAATAGACGAACCAATGGTATTCGCCCTCGTATGCGCACACTGGGCCGTATCCGTCTACGGCCTCCTCTTCCAGAATCGGCTTTATGGCCTCTTCCAATGTGAGCATAACCGCCCGCCTCCTTAATCGTCCGCACCCGGCACGGCACGCTCGAAACGTCCCGCAGGCATTGAACGGAGAACCTGCGGGGAGACGTGCCGCCTCGGGAACGGGCGCATATCAGCGCCCCGCCACTATTCCTCTGGTAGGGCTTTGAGGTTAACGCCCCTCACGGGTTCGTACACCTCTACCAGCGTGCCCACGAACATTATAGCGCCCTCACCCGCCCGCTTCTTTCCTAGGGGCCTCATTTCGTCTTTATAGGCCCTATTGTCGTGCGTTAGCAGTACTTGCCCGCCCTCAACGTCAAACGCCCTAATTCGGGCCAATCGTTGCGCCTCACGGCTATATGGGGGAACCCTGTAAAGCCCTATCTCCCCTACCTCGGGTATTCGGGGAACCCAAACGCCCATCATCCCCGCCGTTAGCGTCGGCTCCATGCAGTCACCCGTTAGCCACGTTGAGAACGCGCCCTCTCCGTGTCGGGACTGCCCGCCATGAACCGCCCCCCCGTTCGGCGCTTCTCGTCCTCGTCCATGTCGGCCTCTTTCCTCTCGTGGGCACATCTCCGTTTCGCCCTCGCCCCGAGGTTAGGGCATGGAACGCCCTACGCCCTCAGCTACGGGCAGACAGCCCCGAACCTGCCGAACCCCTCCATATGCCGCGCCGCGTGGGTTGATACGCCGCCCCCGTTATCGACCGAAACGAAAAGCGGGGCGCGCCCGTTCCCCACAGTGCGCCCCGCCTCACATATCGGGCATCTTCCAATCGTCGGGCTTTTCCAGCTCGCCCGTAAAATCGGACTCCCCCATAGCGGCCTCACCTCCTTGCTGTCCTTTGCCTCGTGGCCTGAGCCTCGCCCAATAGGTCGTTGACCCGCTCCATGCCCTCGCGTGCCTCGGCTATGAGACATTGGCGCTTTCCCGTAGCCTCGGCCTCCGCCGCCTCGATCTCTTTGAGGGTGTGCGCAGCGCTCCACCGGGAACGGCTGAGGGCATCGGGCACCCATTCTGCATGGATAGCCGCTCTAGCCCTCTCCATGCCCAAACCCGCTAGGCAACGGTCCTACCGCCCCTGAGCTTCGCCGCCAATTCGTCATCAATCGCGTATCTATCGCCCTCCGCCCCTTTCTTTTTATTCTCTTTATCCTTTAGGGTGGTGCCACCGCACCAGCTAACTTGCCCATTCGTACTAGCTAACTCGTCCGTTCGTACTACCTTTCTCTGCCTGTTAGGTAGTACGCTCGCACCAGCTAACCGCGCTATCGCCTCGGCCTCTGGTGGTATCGGTGTCCCGTCCTTTGCGTTGAGCGTGACCATTTGCACCGCCCTCGGTTCGTTCCTCGCCCCTATCACGTAAACCGCTGCGCTGCCTCGCCTGCCCTCGTGCCCGTGCATGGTTTCGAGCAGCGGGGCGCTTGTCCCGTCTGGGAACCAAACCGTATAGCGTTTGAGCCTCTTTACCGCGTTGTTTACCTGTCCCTCGGTTATGCATAGCTCCGAGGCAATGGCGGATGCTGGGGCAGATACAGCCCGTCCCTCGAATGGCGTACCAACTGCCACGCTTGGCGAATATCGAGGCT
>OFMV01000186.1_pt1 | contig 58715 bp, 80 predicted proteins | sample 1541881 | NCBI WGS metagenome assembly OFMV01 (sample SAMN04209220, study PRJEB22552) | human gut metagenome | biome: gut; material: feces | host: Homo sapiens | place: USA: Oklahoma
CGCCCTGCAGGCCGTCCCGCTCGGCGGCGGGCACGGCCTCCCACAGCTCCGGCGGGCATTCGACCTGCAGCCTGTGCGTCTGGGTCTGGGCCGTGAAGCCTGCCGCTGCATCCGAGTGACAGTCGGCGTAGGGGATGTAGGGCTTGATGTCGTAGATGGGGGTGCCGTCCATTAGGTCTGCGCCCCGCACGATGAGCACCGGGCCCACCTCGGGGCGGTGCTCGATGGCCTCCAGCCTGACGCTGGAAAGGCCCAGCGGATTGGGCCGGAAGGGGGAGCGGGTGGCAAACACGCCCATCCGGGTGTTGCCGCCCAGGCGCGGGGGCCGGACGGTGGGAGACCAGCTCTCCCGCACCGCGCCGGAGAATTGCCACACCAGCCAGATGTGGCTGAAATCCTCCAGCCCGCGCAGGGCATCGGCGTTGCGGTATTCCGGGGTGAAGATGATCTCGCCCCGCAGGCCGTCCACCAGCCCGCTCTGCCGGGGGATGCCGAACTTGGTGGGGAAGGCGGTGTGGATGTGTGCGATGACCTTCAGGGTCATGGTTTCGTTGCTCATATTATAAACCTCTGCAGAAGCCCACGGCTCTGCCCTCGATCTGGATCTCGTTCAACTGTGGCCCGGCATAGATCATGGGCGGGCAGACGGCGGCGTTGTCGGCCAGAAGCATAACGGTGTCGCCCTGCCGGTGAAAATGCTTTAAGGTGGCCTCGTCGCCGATCCGCACGGCGGCGATCTCGCCCTGCTCTACCTCAGGCTGGCAGCGGATGCAGACGATGTCACCATCGCAGATGGTGGGGGCCATGCTGCTGCCGTGGCAGGTCAGGGCAAAGTCGGCGTGCCATGCGGCAGGAACGCCGATGTAGCATTCGATGTTCTGTTCGGCGGTGATGGGGGTGCCGCAGGCAATGCTGCCCACCAGCGGTACCCGCGCCATTTCGGGCAGGGGTTCAAACCCCGGCGGGACAAACGCAGTGTTTTCCAGCCCCATCAGCCATGCGGGGGTGGTCTCCAATGCAGCGGCAAACTCCTCCACCTTGGACTGCGGGATGTCGTTGACCCCTTTTTCCAGCTTGGTGATGGAGGATTTGGAGCGGTAGCCCATCCGCTGGGCAAGCTCTTCCTGAGAGAGCCCCAGCTCGAGCCGACGCTGTAAGATACGGCGGGAAAGTTCTGACATGGCAGAGACCTCGCTTTTCCTGAAAAAGAATGTTCTGCCGTGAGTATATCAGAAAAGTTCTTAAAAATCAACGATTTTCGCGCGATTTTGGTAAAATAGTTGACAAAAAATCAACATCGAACTATAATACAACCAAAGATTGTGAAACGACGCGCAGAGATCCAGATGAAAGGAGAACCTTTGATGACAAATACCACACAGATCCGCGCCTACATTGAAAGCCAGGGCCTGAAACTGGGCCATGTGGCACGGGTGCTGGGCATCAGCAGCAGCGCCCTGCATCAGAAGCTGAACGACGAGAGCGATTTCAAAGTCAGCGAAGCCGACCGTCTTTCTGCCATGCTGGGGCTGACCATGGAACAGCGGGATGCCTGCTTCTTTGGCCCGGGCACCCGGATGTGCCAAAGAAAGGGGGCGGCGTGATGACTGCTGAACAGCGCAGAAAGACCCGGGAGGCCCTGCAGAACTACGGTACCCGCCAGTGGGCCCGCAGCCCGGCCAATTGGGGCTGGGCCCGGGCCATCCAGCAGACGCAGGAGTATTACCGCACCGCCGACCCCATCCGTGCAGGCCTGCTCCAGCTGCGCTACCTGGAGCGCCGCAAGGAGGAGGACGTGCTGGAGCGGCTCTGCATCGGGCGCACCACCTACCAGAAAGCCCAGCTCGATCTGCTGAGCACCGTAGCCGTTTTTGCCGCCCGCTACGGTGCCCTGTGACGCAAAATGCCCCCGGACAGCCATCCGGGGGCATTGCAGTCAGTGCGTTTTCTTTTCCGGAGTATCGCAGTGCTGGTGGCAGGAGGCGCAGTTGCCGCCGCAGCCTTCGCCTTTCCAGCCGCCCTGCTTGGAGATCCAGACCACTGCCAGGGCAAACAGCCCTGCCAGCACCAGAATGGTAATGATCCCACGAAGTGTCAGCATTGAAAAAACCTCTCTTTTTGCGCTGGAATGCGCAATTTCAGTATACACCATTTTGCGCAAAAGAGCAACTGCCCCGCAGTGGGAAAAAATTGCGAAAAAATCGCTGAATAGTTAAAATAAACTCGAAAGAAATCGACACGGTTTCTTCCGGGTTTATTTTTTTTGCGCATTTTTAGGAAACAAGGGGGTTGAGAGAGCTTTGGGCGGCAGACATTTGACGATTGAGGATCGTCGGAAGCTGGAAAAATATTACCTCGATAGGATCAGCGTGGAGAGTATCGCGGAAACTCTGAGGGTTCACCGCTCCACCATTTATAACGAACTTCGCCGCGGTGACACCGGGCGGGTGGACAAGAACGGGAACTGCGAGTACAGCGCAGAGCTGGCACAGAAAAGAATCTGCGATGCCCGCCGCAGCATCCATCATAAGAAGCAGGAGGACACCGCAAATGCCGATGTTTAAGACCTGCACGGCCTGTAAGGAAACATTCATTGCGGAGTCACCGTTCATCAAACTGTGTCCGATCTGCAATGCAAAGAGCCAGACCACCCCGGCGGAACGTGCGCAGCGCAAAACTCGCATTACCCCGGATCGGCTGATGCTGGATGTTCGACAGGCGGATGCAGCGGGTAAATCCTATGGCCGGTGGCGGTACGAAGAAACCGAACGCCGCCGAAAAGAGGAAGAAGAGGAACGTCGCAAGTTTGAGGAACGCCAGAAACGGCGTGAACAGATGAAAGCAGCAAAGGAGAACGAACATGGCGAAAGTGAAACTTGACTACATGAGCCTGAGCATGAGGGCAGAGGGAAGCGACGACATGGTGCGGGAGCTGTCCGGCAGATTCCTTGACATGGCGGACAAGTATGCCGCACCCGGATTTTACTTCCCGGCTCTTCCTCCCTCCGTTTTCGAGGACGGTTGCCGTGACCCGGAAGAACTGAACACGGGAGATATGAAGCCGCTGACCACGCCGAAAGAAGTTGCACCCGGCGCAGACTGGGACGTGGTGGCAATCTATGACGATGCGGGCATTCCGTCCATCATGCACCGATTCCGCCGCATGAGCAATAAAGAGTTGTTCGGTGGCAGCGACAAGCCGCACCCGGCGTTCATCATCGGCGGCGAGGTATACGACGAAATCTATATTTCCGTGTACCCCAATGTGATGATTAACGGAAAGCCGTACAGCCTGCCGTTTCAGAAACCGGCGGGAAACATCACGCTGGACGACTTCTCCAAAGCCTGTTTCAGCAAGGGCGAGGGCTGGCATCCAATGACGGCAGCAGAGTGGGGCTTCCTTGCAAACCTTAGTCTGAAACTGGGGACTCTGCCGCACGGGAACACCGACTACGGCGCATGGCATGGCGACCATAAGGAGCACGGCCAGAAAGCACCGAACAGCAATCGGACGCTCACCGGAACTGGCCCGGAAACGTGGACGCACGATCACACCAAAACCGGTGTCCACGATCTGTGCGGCAATATCTGGGAAGTGCTGGCCGGTCTGCGGATTAAAAACGGTGTGCTGATGGTGGCCGCGAATAACGATGCAGCACTCCCCGAAACCGACCTGACCCAGTGCGGCGACGACTGGAAGCTGCTGACGGACGATAAGGGCGCACCAGTGTATGTTTCCGCATCCGGCAGCGAGATCGTGTTTACCACTGACAACGATGAAGCGGGCGGCGTGGGCAGCTCTGAGTGGGGCAAGGTCAAGACGGAATGCAAGAGCGAAATGCTCAAAGAGTATGCGCTGTTCGCCGGGGAGGAAGAAGCCTACTGCTACATTGATGCAACTGAGGGCGAATACATTCCGCTCCGCGGCGGCCACTGGTGCAATGGCGAGAGTGCCGGTGTGTTCTACTTGGGCCTCAGCAATCCGCGCTCTAATTCGTGGGCGAGCAGCGGGGGCCGTTCCGCTTTCTTCAAGAAGAAGCAGAAAGCTGAACGCTGAAAAGCTGATGGGCTGCGCGGTAGCGCAGCCAAAAGCCGGGAGAGAAAATGCTGATCTATTTTGTAGAGTGCTTTATCATGGGGTTTGCGTTGGGCCTATCGTGGGCTTCGTTCGCCACTCCGGTTTACCTGATCTGCTGTTTTGCAGGGTGGGTATTTGATTGGAAAATTCCAACGGCATTGTGGCTCGTTGCGTTTGCTGTTCAGAACTGGGACAACGCAAAGAGCTGGTTCAAATAAAAACGGTCTGGGCGTACTGAAACACGCCTGCCACATGACCGGGCACTTAGGGAGCGCACCGGTCAGCCGGTTTCCGCAAGACCGGCATCTTACCTACCGGAGATGAAAAGAACACGGTAGGGCTACCCGCACGGGTAGGAGCGGAAGCATCACGCTGTACGACACCGCTCCTTTATATGGCGCAGCCAGTGCAGGCAGGGATTTTCTCATGGCCCCGCCGCCCAGTGCTGACTCTGGGATGCGCCGCCACTTCCGAATATTCATCAAGCAAAGAAAGGACAAAGTTATGAACGACATGGAAAAGTGCTTTTACGAACCGGCTGAATTGTCGGTGGTGGACGAGGGAAAAGGACGCTCGCTGGTAAGGGAAAAGGGGGGAGTCCGTACAAGCTGGGTTTCCTTGTGGCACAAGCCGCTGACGGCATTTTCAAAAGCCTTGGTGATGCGGACGCAGTAGACGCGATGGAGAGGGTAATCGTAAGCACCATTCGCGTTATGGCGATGCAGCGTAAGGCGGAGTTCAAGAAAGGCACGGACGCATTCGATATGAGCGGCAGTTTCAATGCCGTTCGGGACGAGGGTGCGCTGAAAGAAATCCTCAAGTCTATTTTTGGAAAGCAGTAAAGAAGATGAAGATACATAACAGAAGCCCCACCATAAAGGAAGTTCGCAAGAGCGAACAGTGCCGACACACGTTCAGAATCACGGTCGCGAAGTGTGCGCCGTGTGATGGGTACAACCTGAACTGTGAGCATTACGAGAAAACCAACAAGGGTGCTGCTGATACAAAACATCTTTCGAGGTAAAAAAGCCGCCCTGCGCCGCGTCAGCGGGGCGGCTTTTATATGTGGTGCGGGGCGGTTGGATGCGCGACCGACCACCGCAAGCGGGGCCGAACCCCGTCCGCACCTGCTTTACTTGAAATCATGGAAGCCGGACTGCACCGGTAGGCGCGAAGCGTCAAGCCATACCTGCATGACAACGACGGAGGTTGAAAGGTATGCCCGCGGCATGAGCGCAGAAATGCCTTGTCCGATCCACCCAAGCCAAAGGTGGTAGGGCTGATTTGGTAGATCGGCCCGACCCGCCGCCCTGTCTTTCTTAGAGTTCAGCAGGGCGGCGGGTGTCTATTGTGCGGATGCGCAATGGAGAAGAACGGCTTCCCTGTTACTCTGAGCCGAAAGGTCGGTTCGATCCCGACCGTCCGCACAAGAAATTTGAACGGAGAAAGCCAATGCAGAGATACAAAGTAGTTGTCGTCTGCTGCACCGCTGACGAAACGGATGTACACACGATCCGCGTCAACGGCTGGGGTGAGAGCGAAGCAGAGTACAACGCCCGCCGAAAAATCCAAAAGTTCCACCGCCACGAGTATGAAAAGATTACCGTGACAAGGATAGAAAAAATCAAATAGGAGGTCAAGAACGTGCTGTATGTTGATGCAATCAGGGTTCTGGAAAAGGTGGCACGGGCAAGGTTTGATCTTGCGTCGATGCCGAAGAAAGAGGAAATTGAAGAAGCGATTCCGATTGTGGCAGGCATGGTAACAGTTCAGGCTTGCCCGAAGTATGCACTTCACGCTGCGCTGTGGTGGCTGGCGGTCAAATCCAAAGAGGTTGAGCAGTGACGAGAAGAGATAAAGCGATTCTGGTTCTGATCTGCGCCGCTGAAATCATCAACTGCGCAAAGGCTGGTGCGCTGAAGAGCCGGATCGCTGACCTTGAAACGGAGCGGGACATTTACGCAAGCCGGGCGCAGCACTGGATCGACCGGGCAGTAGAGGACGAAGAGGTTATAGATTCTATGCAACTTCGTCTCGATGCTCTGGCCGATGGGAAAGTTGAGCTGGAAGATGCAGGAGTGTTTTTCTGCACAGCTTACTGCACCGAGCAATACCCGCATATCTGCGGGGAGGGCCATGGAATCACAGCCAGCGGCCAGCCGATACAGGCGGGTGTGACCGTGGCGGCAGATCAGTCAATCTTTCCGTATGGAACGGTTCTGTACATTGAGAATGTGGGCATCCGCATTGTGCAGGACAAGGGCGCGGGAGTGCAGGGAACGCACCTTGATGTTGCTGTTGATACCCATGAGAACGCGCTGTCGTGGAGCGGGTACGGTGAGCATCGAGTGTGGATTTTGAAAGGAGAATGAATTATGGCGAACTGGGTAGAGGGAAAATTGAAAATCCGCGGAAAACCAGAAGATATTAAGCGGTGGGTGGAGGAATGTCTGCATTGCTACACTACGAACTGGCTGGGCGACGGCGCACACACGGAGCTTGTAGAGGGTGCTGTTCGATTTGAGCACGACCCTGACAGCGAAGAAATGTACCTATATGTAGACAAGAATGCTCGTATCGAGGGAACGAGAAGAAACTTCGTAGAAAAAGGCGAATATGTGGACATCTGCGAAGAGGGCAAAAAGTCAATCCTTGTTGTGAGAATGAAAGCTGCATGGAATATAGAAGAGCAGCCCTATATTGAAATGTCCAAAAAGTACAACTTGGATTTTAGAGTGTATGGCTATGAAATGGGCATGGAGTTCAACAAGGAAATCGAGATCGTAGAGGGCGAGATCGCAACGTATCGGCTGATCCAATTTAAGGACTACAAGTGGGAATGCCCTGATCCGAAACTTGGAGGGTGAGCGATGAAAGTTCTCATAGCCTGCGAGGAAAGTCAAGAAGTGTGCAAGGCTTTTCGGCGCAGGGGGCATGAAGCGTATTCGTGTGATATTCAAGAGCCGTCCGGCGGACACCCGGAGTGGCACATTCTGGGCGATGCTGTAACCGCTCTGCGGGGGGGGGGCAAATCGTCACAATGAACGACAAGGGACATTATATTGATGCGTGGGATTTGCTCATTGCGCACCCGCCTTGTACATACCTGAGCAACGCAGGGGCAAGACACCTTTGGAAAGGTCATGTGCTTCAAGCAGATCGTGTCATGAAAGGAATTGAGGGCCGCGATCTTTTTATGCGCTTCTGGTGGGCGGATGTTCCACGGATTTGCATAGAAAATCCGATTCCAAGTCGCGTTTTCTGCCTGCCGCAGTACACACAAACGATACAGCCGTATGAGTATGGACACCCGTACAGTAAAAAGACCTGCCTTTGGCTAAAAAATTTGCCACCGCTGTTTCCAACAGACATTGTGACACCGGTTGCAACATGGTGTCCGTCTGGCTCTTACAGCAAAAAGCATGGACAACAACACAAAGGGGTGTTTACGACTGACCGGGCCAAGAACAGAGCAAAAACATTTACGGGTGTTGCAAATGCAATGTCCGAACAATGGGGATAGAAAGACAGAAAATGAAAGATGAAGATTTTGCAAAAATGATCTTAGGAATGATGGAAGCGCGGGGAAAAGAAAGGATGCTGGGGATAAGAGTTCTGATAATCGCGCACAACGCCTACAAGTTTCAGGGCTGTGCGCAGATTTACCGCAATTACTTGCCGCAGCACATCGCAATCCATGTTCGGAAACAGTACCTTGCTGAACTGAACAGAAAAAGAAAGGGTGGACGAAATGCGCAGGGCGATAGCCATTGATTTTGACGGGTGCATTTGTCAGAGCAAATACCCGGAGATCGGGGAACCAAACTGGCACGTTATCGAGGAAGCCAAGAAAGAACAAGCGGCGGGTGCTGGCCTGATCCTGTGGACTTGCAGGGCGGGCAAGGAACTGGACGCGGCTATTACAGCCTGCAAAGAGTGGGGCCTGAACTTTGATGCCGTGAACCAGAGCTTGCCGGAGTGGATCGAAGCGTGGGGCAGCGATTCCCGCAAAGTTGGAGCAGATGAATACTGGGACGACAAAGCAGTGATCGCGGACACGACCTGCATCCTGCGGAGTGCCACCTGCTACCAGAGGAAAAACAAATGAATTTGCCAGATAAAAAATACACCGCGATCTATGCTGATCCTCCGTGGTCATATCGCCAGTGTGGAACCGGCCCAAAGAGCCGGGGCAATGCCGCGCAGCATTATAACACCATGACGACGGATGATATATGCGCCCTGCCGGTTAAAAACCTTGCGGGGGGGCGGTGTGCTTCATGTGGGCGACATTCCCACAGATAGCCGATGCCCTGCGCGTCATGGAAGCATGGGGTTTCGAGTATAAGACCTGTGCCTTTGTGTGGATCAAGAAGAACCGGAAGAGCAACACAAACTTTTGGGGCATGGGAGCGTATACACGAGCGAACGCCGAGATTTGTCTGCTGGGGGTAACGCCCGGATTCAAACCAGCGGCGCAGATCAAGAGCCATGCAGTACATCAAGTTATAGAGTCCCCGGTAGAGGAACATAGCAAGAAGCCGGAAGAAACAAGGCGGCGGATTGTGGAGCTGCTGGGTGACGTGCCGAGGATAGAACTTTTTGCCCGCCAGCGGTCGCCCGGATGGGACGCATGGGGCAATGAAATAGGTGAACAAGATGAAAAGTGAAAAAGCAATTATGCCGATGCGCTGCGTCAACGCAAATCCCGGAAAGTATGTCAGCATTATTACGAACTTCGGGTGTCATTACACCTGCCCGGAGTGCATCGTAAGAAATAATGGCCTGAAAATGAGCGAAACAGACCATTTCAGCACACAGGAACCACTCAACAAAGTGCTCTGCAAGGAAAGGCCGGAGTGGGTTTCGGTGTCCGGCGGCGGTGATCCGCTGTTCCATTGGAAAGAGCATTGGTCATTCTACGAGGGCCTTTTCCACACGGCAGAGCGGCGAAACGTCAAGTTGGAAATGCACACGAGCTATCTCCCGGATAGCCCGGAAGTGCAAGACTTCCCGCTTAATTGGTTTGAACGGGTGGTGTACCACGTCCATAAATTCGATGATCTGCTCTACGTTAAAAGAAAGTTCGGTGAGATAGTCCGCGTGGTATTTGTCGTTGACGACAATATGACCGAACAGGATGTGCTTTTCATCGCTGGTTATGTGGCGGGCAGCAAAGAGATTGACGAACTTTCTTTCCGCCAGCGGGTAGATGAAAACTACAAGGAAACCTACCACCTCCACGATTTGCTGACGGAGTATCACAAGAAGCTTTGGTGGTACATTACACAGTGCGATTATAACCTCTACTTCCATAATGGCAAGGTGTACACGAAGTATACCGATATTTTCACGGAGGGCAGCAATGGACTGGGATGATATTCAGAGAGAGTTCGACCAAGTAAATGAAATGTCGTGTAAGCCGGTCGGCTTGCAGAAGTACAAGGTTGGGCATATCTTCGACGAGAATATGCCGGTCAAATGGAACCGAGAGAAGTTGGAAGAAGAAAACAAGAAATACAACGATGAAGTAGCCCGACTGAACACAGAAAAGAACAAAGGCTTTTGCAGAGTAAACGATCTGGTATACCAAAAAATACGGGAAGAAGTAGGGCATGGGCTGTCTGAACGCGCCGCGGCAGTGATATTCAACTATGCCTATGAAAGCAAACACGCATACGGCTTTTACGCTGTACGGCAAGAGCTGGAAAGCCTAATCGAACTTGTGTCGGAAATACTGAAAGAGCAGAAACAGATTTGGAGGAACAAGTGATTAAGTGAAAACCGAACCTCCCACGGTCAGATCCCACCGCAGCTTTCGCCCGTACATAAGCACATGAGCGAAAGCGAGGAAATATGATCTTTTTCATCATTGGAGTGCTGGCCGCGTTGGTTGCGCTGGCCGTTCTGCTCCTGTCCGAAGAGGGCAAGGCCGCAGCATTTATTCCCGGCGTGGTTGCCGTTATCATGATCGGTGTGTCCTGCGTGTCCTACGTCCCCACCGGCTACACCGGCATTGTGACCACGTTCGGCAAAGTCGAAGATGGCACAAAGGACGCTGGTGTGGTGTTCAAGTCACCGTGGCAGTCTATCGTCAAGATGGATAATCGTGTTCAGGAAATGAACATGGATTTATCGGCGTTCAGTTCTGACATTCAGGAAGTCGCCACGAGCGTTGCCGTTGGCTACCGGATCAACCAGCAGAATGCCATGACGATTTACAAGTCGGTCGGCAAGAAGTACGAGGACACTCTGATTACTCCCCGTGTGCAGGAAACGGTCAAGGCCGTGGTCGCCCACTACGATGCAAGCAGTCTTATCTCGAACCGGGATGCCGTTGCATCACAGATGGACACGAAGCTGCGGGAAGTACTGGCAGAGTACAACATTGACTTGCAGTATATCAGCGTCACAAACTTCGACTTCACCGATACCTTTACGGATGCCGTTGAAGCCAAAGTAAAGGCCCAGCAGGAAAAGGAAAAGGCGGAAACCGATGCGGAAAAACGCCGTGTCGAAGCGCAGGCAACGGCGGACGCTGATTTGATCGCGGCCAATGCCGAAGCGGAGAAATCCAAGGTTGCGGCGGACGCGGAGCTGTACGTTGCCGAAAAGAAAGCGGAAGCAAACCGCGCCCTCAATGACAGCCTGAATAGCAATTTGCTGGAATACTACCGGATCACAAACGTCGATTCCCTCTGGAATGGCGAACTGCCTACATACGTTGGCGGTGATGGCAGTATTCCCATCATCAACGGGATCAACTGATTTTCTCCTACCGGAGCCGCCCGGCGCGGCGGCTCCATTCTGTGAGCATGGGGACAGGCCCCTACCGGTTCAAGCCCGGAAATGCCCGAAACTAACAGGAGGAAAGGACAATGCCGAAATACTTAGTCATGCTGCGGTGCAGCAGAGCAAGAAGCAACGCAAACCGCCATAGGCAGGAAACACCGGCCTATCTGCCGTACCGCATAGAAGCACCGAAAGCACTTGACGCAGCGGACAAGGCAAAAGAAGAAGCGGCCCTGTACTACCCGCAGTACCAGAAAATCCAAGTGGACAGTGTAACGGAGGTGCGGGACTTGTGAACAGGTACTACATCAGCGTTGCCGGTTGGAATGGTGCTGGCGTGACTGCGCCGTGCATCATCATCGGTCGAGAATTTGAAGCAGAAACGGAACGCACAGCCGGTGAAGCAGCGGAGAAATCCGCAGATGAACAGTTCCCCGAATATGCGCCGTTTGCAGTTATCAGAAAGGTGGTTTGAATATGAAACTTTCGGGAGTTACAAAGATGGTGAAACGACAGCTTGTGTGCAACGTCTTTCACAATATCAAGAGCGACGACTTTTATATTGGAACAGCATCGGCTATCTACTGTGCGACAGGCTTCCCGCTCCAGCTGAACCGCAGCCAAATGGGTGCGCTGCTGGGAATCAGCGAAGATACCATGATCGAAAAGGTGGTCTACAACGATTTTGATTGCGCATACAAAAGCGATCTTGAGGGGTTCAATCTGGACGATAACGTCAAGAACGAAGTAGAAGTAAAGAAAATGGCCGTCGGCATCTACTACATGGGAGAAACGCTTATCCCGCTGGCGACGGAAGATAAAAAGATGGCTGGCCTTATCTGCTGGTCGCAGCTTGCGCCGGTTGAAGATGAGATCAAGAACAATGGCTTCATTCGATTCTACCAAAGAAAGCTCGGCAACGGAAGAACGTACTTTGTGGTAAAAAACGGTATGAGAGTACGAGCAGCCGTAACGTCATACTCGCTGAACGAGTATGCGGAAGCAACACTGCAAGAGCTGGTAGCTATGCTGGCAGAAACGCATACTGGCGAACAGGAAGAGCATGAACAGACATTCGATAACCTGACGGATGAAGCGGAGGACGAAGCAGACGATGAAAAGGCTTGACGCTATGTACAAGTGCCGCCTGTGCGGAAAAGAGTATGTGGAGTGCTCCACCGGCGGAGAGAAAGGAAACCAGCAGTTTGTAATGGGCATAATGTATCGGGCTGTCAGCCAGAAAAAGCCGGAAGAGGTAATGGAACCGACGCTCTACGAATGTCATTTCTGCGGTGGTGGAAATTATGGCGTTGCTGATTTTCTGGGGTTCAAATTAAACGACAAGGAGGACACAGAATGAGAGGTAGACCAGAATTTTACGTCAGATTTATGTGTCCGCCGTATACCGCCGAAGATGCTGAATTTTTGGCCGAGAGAAATAAAGTTCTTGAAGAAGCCGTGAACAGAATAGCGGCTGAAAATTTTGAATTACGGGAGGATAACCGGAATCTCAAAGAGAGTTACAGGTATTTGAGCACGACTAGAATCGAAGAAAAAAAGGAGCTAAAGGAGCAAAGCGAAAAGTCGATTCTGCACAGAACGACCGTTGGCGTTACGCAATGGGTAATTTACTGGCTGAACGCTGCTGTAAAGGCTGGCAACTGGTTGATCGGTAACTTGCTGGACGACATAGACCGATTCTAAGCAGGGGGAACAATACATTGCTGAAAAAAGTAACGCTTGAATTACTTGTTGATGTAGTAGATGAACGGTTCGACATACCGATTCGTGGAGATTTGGAGCAGGAATTGAACTGCTGTACACATTCCATAGAAATCATTGGATATGCAGAAGAACCGTTCGAGAAAGGAAAGTAGCCAATGGATGCAGTAAGAAAAGATGTTCGCCGTCTGGTAAACAAGGAGCTGGAAGCAGCGAACAAACGCTTCCCCCAGTTTGCCAGCCCGCACGAGGGACAGAATGTTGTCCGGGAAGAGCTGGAAGAAGCGGAACGGGCGATTGTGCCGCTGAAACTTTACATCGAAACCCGGATGTGGAACATGGTCAAGGCAAACCAGACTGTGCCGAAAGACGATTTCAAAGCCATTCGGGAAGCCGCAGTAAATCTGGCTGTCGAAGCAATTCAGGTGGCAGCAATGGCGAAGAAGTTTGAACACGGCCAGCGGAACAACTGGCCCGGCGCAAGGGAGGATAGTCATGGAGAAGAAAAAAACCGTGCCGGAAGTGGAAACAGTGACAATCACCATGAGCCGACCGGTGGCGGAAGCGGTAAAGACTGCCTGTGAGTGGTATCTGAGGTTGCACATGGGCCAGTTCTGGGATATGGCCGACGACCTCTGCATGGAAAAATTTTATTCCGATCTGGAAAACAATGTGTATGAGACGAACGAGCAGCGGGCGAATGCTTTTGACGTTGCCCTGCATCGGCGGGATACCATGCGGGAGGAAATGGAAAAGCTGTATAACCGTTGCGTTCTCCCTGCTCCAATTTCGGATGTGATGAAAATTCCGTACAGAGCGGAAATTGTATGGCTGGTCATTCGACACGCGCTGTCGTGGCACGACAACCCGGACGGTGTTGCAGGGTGCGTCAGCTATTATGCGCCGTTGAACCGCAGCGACCAGCCGCAGCCGAAAATCGAGCTGAAACTGAAAGGCAAAGGTGAAAATCATGGGTAGTGTCTTACAGGTAATCGGCATAATGCCGCTGAAAAAGAACGTCCCGCACCCGCGGACGGCAGATTGGAAACTGAAAACCTGCCCGGAGTGTGGCCGGGAGTGCTGGTATCCGACCAACAACGCGAAGCTGGTTTTGCGGGTCAACCCGGATATGAAGTTTGTTTGCTCGGAATGTGCGCTGAGAGCTGGGAGGAATTGAGATGGAACAGTTTACCAACACGGAAGAGCTGTTTCGGAGAATCCGGGAGAACGTGCCTGAAATTTTGGGCGGCGAAAGTAACCCGGATATGGAAGATGAAGTGGAACAGATCATGTGCGTGGTCGAGAGCGCACCGAGGGTCGCCCCGGAGGGGGTGCGCCCGGTGGCGCACATCGCATGGAGAAAACGGCCCAAGCAGTTTGTCGTATATGATCCTGTTCCGACAAACGAGTGTTTGTACGATGGAAAGCCGGTTTATACACAGCGGGTTTTGAAACTCGAAGAATACACAGTGCCGTTTTGCTCTAACTGCGATCACCGTTTGGACGATTGCGCCGGGAGTTTTTGTCCAGTGTGCGGTTCAATTATAGAAGAAAGGCGCAGAACATGAAAAAAGAATGTTGCACCTGTGCATGGCATGACGGCTATACATGGGTGTGCTTCAACGGAAATTCTGAGTACCGGGCGGACTTCACTGACCCGGAAAATACCTGCCCTGCATGGGAAGAAAGGAAAGAGCAAAATGAAAAAACTTGAACCGGCGGAAATCCGCAGACTGGCCGCAATCGCCCTCTGGTGGCTGTGTGTTGGCATTGTGCTGTCAAACCTGCTGTCGGTGCTGCTGCAAAACCTGACAGAGTGGATCATGTCGCTTGTCTGAGCGGCCCGCCAAAGCCCCTATCTATATTATATAGGAAACCCGTCGTTAAATTGCCGCCCTGACGAGGCGGCAAGGGGCTTGTATACCGTAGATAAACTAAGGGACACACAGGGAGAAGAGCGCGGAGAGATGCGCTTACCTCCGGCGGGGAAAGGGAGTGCAGAGGGAAAACGAGGGCGGCGTTACAGCAGCCTACCGGGATAGAGAGCAAAGGGAACGCGGCCCGGTGTTTCCCCTCTGCATCGTTCCCCCTCTCGTGTTTGTGGCCCATGATTAAGAAAATTCCATGACGTTTGCGGAAAGGAGGACGTGGAGAATATGATCGGCGGCTTTAGAGTTCGGGAACAGAAATTTATCTGCGGTATGAATTATGCCACGGCCCCCTCTATGCAGGTGGACTTCTTCGAGGTGACAGAGCAGCAGCACAAGGCCAGCACCCGGAAAAAGAAAGAGCTTGCCACCAGCATTGCCAAGGAATCGTATAATCTGCGCAAGAGCGGTCGGTATTTGGAACTGCTGGCAAATCGGAACTTCCGACCCGGTGACTATTCCGTTACATACACCTACAACGAAGAACACCACCCTGCGCCCGGTGATCTGCAACGTGCCGACCGGGATTTTTCCAATGCCATCAAAGCATTGTACCGTATCTGCGACAAAAACGGAATCGAACACCCGAAATGGATCGTGGTTTCGGAATACTGCACGATGGACGGGGACAAGCCGCTGGGCCGTCACCATCATCATGTTATCATGTCCCACCCGGCGGGGCTGACCCGTGAAATGGTTGAAAAGGCATGGGGTAAGCGCGGCAGATCGCGGTGCGAGCCATTGGAGTTTGACCACAACAGCATTGAATCCCTCGCAAAGTACATCACCAAGAACGTGCGCTGCAAACGTCACTGGCGGCAGAGCCGCGGGCTGAAACCGCCGAAGATGCCGCGCCCAAATGACGGGAAAATGAGCCGCACCCGGCTGAAAGACGTTTGCGAGAACCGGCTGGAAGATCGAGACTACTGGGAGAAGATGTACCCCGGCTATACCCTGCACCGGTGCGAGTGCATCATAACCGGCAACGCCACCCGCCACCTGATCGTGCGCCTGTACCGCAAGCCGGAACAGCGGAGGAATAGGAGGAATCAGCCTTGAACCGTTTGACGCTGGACGACCTGCCGCCTAGATACCGGGCGCAGGCAGAAGCACAGATCGCGGCCAGAAGCCGGGGAAAGTGCGCCTTGCCGCAGTCTGTCCCCGCCGCAGTTGCCACCGCTGAAAAAATCGGCATGGACTTTGACAGCCGGGGCGAGTACGAATATTACATGGGGACGATTCTGCCCAAAGTGCAGACCGGGAAGATCGTGAAAGTGGAGCTGCACCGCACGTTCCTGCTCCTGCCAGAAAAAGAGTATGACGCGGTGAAACTCCCGGCGGTGCATTATACCCCGGATTTTGTGCTGACCTATGCAGACGGCACGGTTGAAGCCGTCGAAGTGAAATCGAAGTTTGTCCGGCGGCAGCAGCGCGATTACATACACCGTCGCCGGATGTTCATTGACCTTGTGGCCGAGCCGCGGGGCTGGCATTTCATCGAGCATATCACCGCAGACACAGCGGCAGAGGTCAAAGCGTGGAAGAGTCTTGCAAAACAGAAAGGATGAAGAACATGGGAAAATCTATGCCGCCTGTTGAAGTGCGGAAGATGATGTACGAAAAGGCTGTCAACCGCTGCGTGGTCGCAAAGGGCGACACCATGAAGAATATGAAGCTCAACCGGGCCGCTGTGGGGCAGGTGGTGACGTACTGCGCCATCATTGCCGCGCAGAATCTTTTCGACCTTGATCGGGACGGGGTGGAACGCTGGCAGGCAGAGCTTATCCGGCGGAGCGAGGTGTACACGCTGGAAACCAACGTGTACGGCACACTGAAAGCACGGGAAAATCTGCGCAAGCGCACGGCCCCCAAGATGAAAGAGGACTTCACACTGCCGGTCGAGAAGTGGCCGCGCAAAGAGTGGGAGAGGGTGCAGCTCTATGAACGCCGCGGCGCGGGTGATCTTGTGGCCCGGTTCTTTGTCGAGGTCATGGACGGTCTGGGCTACACCACAGAAGAAATCGCCGCCGCCCTGAAAGAGATACAGGGCAACTTCCGGCAGTTCCTTGAATGGTCGAAAGACGGCGAATATGTGGCCTACTACAAAATGGCCCAGTGCTATGAACAGGCAACGGGCATTGAAGCGGCGATAGACGAAGAACCCGGCGCGAAGCCGATATTCGGGAAAGAAATCTGAGAGCTGACAGGCAGGAGGATAAACGCGGATGCAGAAAAAGGACACTGAACAGATTTTGCTCTACTATGGAAAGATCGAGAAGCAGCTTGATAGTGTCAACATGGAGCTGGCCGAGCTGCAAGACCGATACAGCCCGATCAAGGGCCTTGCGATGGACGGGATGCCACATGGCAGCACACCCGGCGACAGCACCGCGTCCCTTGCCGTCAAGCTGGCCGACAACGAAGCATACCAGAACCGGGAAAATGAGCTGATCGTCCGGCGGGTCGTGTTGAAGTCGGATTTACAGGAAATCCGGCAGAAATTAGACCGGCTGAACGATGATTACAAAACGATCCTGAAAGGGCGGTATGTCTACGCCGACCGGTCGTTACAAAAAACGTGGGAAAGCATTGCTATTTCCATCGGCAAAAAGAAGATCACCGCGCAGAGGTGGAAAGACGCGGCTCTGGCTGTTCTGGGCGGGATGTTCGATGAAATTCCCATGATCGAAGAAATCCTCTCCCGCGCGTATGACGCGCGCGATTAAAAGGGCCGGTGTGCTGGGTATGCCGGGAAAGTGATAGAAAATCTATCAGAACCGGCAGAAACAGTCGCCCGGACAGCGGGCAAGGGAACAGCCCGGAAAGCTGCCTATAAAGGCAAGTTGGTAAAGCTCTATGCGCGTGTGCGATGAACCGCTTCCGCAAATCCTCCGAACCGCTCAGAAAAACAAACTTGCGAATACGCCAAAATAGAACGCCCTCGGCGGGTAATTCCGTCGAGGGCGTTAGTTTATATTCTCACTCGCCAAAACGCACTGTGAAGCCGTCCAGCGGGTCACAGTGGTGTTTTTGAAGCATGGCGTTGATCTTCTTGTCCTGTTCGGTGCGATCCGGCGCGGTCACGGTGTAGGGGTGGCCGGGATCGTCCTCGTCATAGACGGCAGTGCAGCCGTGCGGAACAGAGAATGTGCCACGGTTATAGGGGTCAAAGTAAATGTCAAAGTCGAATTTCCGACGCAGGTACTTGTCTAGCATGAAAGAGCTTTTGTCCAGATCGGTGCAGAGCCGATACCCGGCGGGATCGTCAATCCACAAAAGCACGTTGCCGCCAACAAGAGCGCGGGCGGAATCCTCTGAAAGAGTGCCGCTGTACACCTTGCCATTGAACAGGCTGGACAGGATGCCGAACAGCTCTTTTTGTGCCGTGGCGGGAAGCTGCTCGATGCGGTCAACAGCAGTTTCAAAATCTACGCCGTCCAGCTTGTACTTGATTTTGCTGGGATCGTGGATGAAATCACCGGGCATAAGATTAAGCTCCATTGCAAGGCGGTACTGGTGCTTGCAAGGCCGGGTGTGGCTACCGCAAACACAGCCGTTCGGCACGTCCAGCGTGACAACGTAGTTGCCGTGTCTGCTGCTGAAATAACCGGTCTGACCGTCAATGCAGGTCGGTGTCATGTCGGCTTTGAGGGCGGCAAGGTAGCTTTTGAGCAGCGGACCGTCCGAAACGGTGGGAATGTGGTTCACCCATTCTGGAACCCTATTTTCGTCGGGGGGGGGGTAACATTACGACACATATTTTCACCTCGTTATGTTCTTTTTTGCGCGTGGCCGGGGCGTTCCCGGCTGGCGCAAAATCTCCACTTCAATGATAGCGCAAAATGCGAATAAAAGCAACAAAACAAGAAAAGAAAATCCCCGGCGGGATGCCCGCAGGGGATGGAAGAAATTCGTGTTCAATTCGTGGGAATCGTGAACGTACTGACCGGGATTCGTTCGGTGACGGTGAATGTGTAAGTGCCGGGACTGGTTTCGTGGCCGGAAACATCGACGTTCTCCGGCGCAAGGTGATGAATGGTGCAGAGCCGCATTTTTGCATCCGCTTCCAGCACCTTTAACCGTTCGGGGGAAGTCGTGCTTTCCTGCTTGAAGTATTCTTTAGTCATTTCTTCCTGCATCTGGTTCAAGAGCTGGCGGACAAATTCGTTGGTTTCGCTGGTCATGTTTCGTTGTCCTCTTTCGGTTCGTTCTTCTTGAAGATGATCTTCGGAACGGTGGGCGGCTCACCATGCTGTTTCATGTATTCGCTGATCTCGTTCGGCAGACCGACCGGAAAACCGTTTTCGTCCAGCGGGCCGTCATAGCCGGAGAAATCCACCACATGAACCGTGGGCGGCTGGTGGAGCGTCTTGTAATACTGGCCGTCGGTGTAGTTCACATCGGTCACATGATCCCACCACGAAATGTCGCCGTGCTCTTCCGTGGCGGCTTCCATCGCGGCGCGGGCCTGTTCTTCGGTGAATCCGTCAAAGGTCAGGCGGGAATCGTCGGCAAATTCGGCAACGACACGCCAAGGTGCGAAAAACTGGGCTTCGTTCACAAAAAGACCTCCTTTTTACGCATTTTGTAAAGCATAGTTCAATCTCTGGCACGAAAAACAGAAAATTCGTTGATGAAAGTATAACACAAAAAGCCCCGGCGGGGAACCGGGGCAGACACATCAAGCAAGCAGTTTGTCGATCTCAGCAAGCCGCGCCGTGAGCCGTGTTTTCTCTGCGAGAAGTGCTTCCCGGTTGGGAGCTGCTTCTTCCGGCATGATCTCGTAAGTCACGCCGTCGGGTAAATCTTCGTGCAGGATGCTTTCGGGGACGTTGCGCAGCAGAGCAACCGCACCGGCGGGAACACGGGCGTAATAGTTGGCGCGGCTTCCGTCGCTGGTGGGCTTGCCCTCGATGAAAGAAACGTCACCGCCGACCACCGCGCCGCTGTCCCGGCCATAAGCGCGGGCAATCTGCTTGCCAAAGATGATAAGCGATTCGCGGGTATCGCTGTGGACGCTCTCGCCGAAAGTCAGCTTGACGTTTACGCGGCGGGTTTCGTCGGGCAGATCGCACTCACCGAACACCCGGCGCATGATCTCGCGGGCCTGTTCCGCGCAAGCGGCGGGAATCTTCCACTCTCGGCGGGAGCTGTCCCACCGTGCGCCGCCGATGTTCTTGATCTGGCTGACAAATTCGGGGTTATACGGGGTGTCGATGTATGCGGCGGTGTCGATGATCGTAATTTTCATGGTTTGTTCTCCTTTTCGTTTCATAGTTCATCCCGGCGGTGCGCCGGTCGGTGGGATCGGGTCGCTTTTTCGCGGTGCGGCCCGTCAAGGTGTCCAGATATTCAGCGGGCCGGTCGCCGCTGAAAAGTAAAGCCGGGGTTTCGTTCGGTCATTCGCACAACAACCTTGTCTGCCTGATCTTTCGTGAACCGGGGCGCAAAAACCTTGTTCATGCCGCGCCTGCCGCCCAACGGGTCGCAGAGGGTGAAATGCTGATCTCCGGGGCCTTTGCAGTAGATGAAGTAGTAAATCGTGCTGGCCGCGGGCATATCGGGGTATCTGCGGGGCGTGGAACGTGCGGCGACATCGACAGAGAACGCGGACAGCATCGCACACCCGAAAAGGTGGGTGCAGCAGTTCGCTTTGCGGTCGAAAATCGCGGCTCCGTCCAGATCGCGCCCGTCTGCCGCATACTCCTTGACCAGATAGGCAATTCGTGTACGGGCTTCGGCAATGGTGCGAAAACTCATATCTTCATCGGTGAAATCGGCGGAAGCGCAGGTGATAACTTGATACCGGTGGTTCGGATCGTATTCACGCATGGTTTGTATCTCCTTTTCGTTTCGTGGTAGCCTTGCGGCTGGGGCTGGGCTGCTTTACGGTGCAACCCGGCTAGAGTATCCGTTTTATGCGTTGAGCTGTAAAAGCGTGGCTTTCGTGGGGATCAGATGCCGTGCAAGGGTGTCTGTGTAACTCGCTTCGCCCTCGTAGCTGTCCACGATCTTCTGCTCTGCCTTGCTCATGTCGTGATAGGCTTTCTTGCCGTAGGACGGCGGCAACCATCCTTTCTTCTGGCTGGCGAACAGGTTAAATGACTTCAAAATGTCGTCATTTGAAAACTCAATGTGGCAAGTGCCTTTTTTGTAAAACGTGGCGGTGAAGTAGTGGAATTGCACTTTCTGGCTCTGTCCGGCTTCCCCGGCAGCTTTCAGCGTGGCCCGGAGATCATCACCGTTGTACTTCTTGCCGTTCGTGTCCAGATAGTGCAAGGTGCGTTCAATTCGTGACAGGCAGCTTTCCGCGTTCCAACTGGGTTCAAACCGCCCAGACCAATCGCTGAACGCTTGACACCGGAAAATCACTTTCTTGCCGACTTTGTACGCTTCGTTCGTACACCAGCCGTTGTAGTAGTGGACGTTCTTCGAGTATTCGGAATTGTAGTGCAGATTCGTCCAGTCGTCGAACAGTTCCACGATCTCGCTTTCGATGCCCTGCACGATGTTGGCGGACATTTCTTCCCGGATCGTGAGGATGTTGTAAGGGCTGAAATCGTAATCAACCAGTTCGGAAACGCGGTTGTGATATTCGTCCTGCATCGCTCTGGTTAAGTTGTCCCGGATTTGGGGCAGGTCAAAGAGCTTTTGCCAGTACAAGCCGCGCAAGCTGCGGATCGCTTCGTTATAGCTCTTGTTGAAGTTCAGCACTTCGGTTTCCTTGTCGTCTGCGGTAGCAGCAGAAAACAGGCTCTTGATTCCGTTGTACTCTTCGTAAATACGGCGGATGCCCTCGGCGGCGGCGTTGTACCGTTCCACCGCGGCGGCGATGGGATCAGCAGACACCAGCGCGGCAAGCTGCGGATTGGCTTTCATGTGGTCGGTCATTTCGTTGTTGAGTTCCAACCGGATTTTGCTTACTGGCTCCTTGTCGGGAATGTCAACGGAGATCAACGCCACTTCAACGCGGGCGGCGCGGCGGGCGTTCTTGAAAGCGTCCTGGATGTATTTGATCTGGGCGTTGAGTTCGTTTAGCTTCTGCGCCAGCTCTTTCCGCTCGTTCGTGTAGGGATTGCGGATCGTTTCGGCGTTGAGCAGACAGCGGATTTTGCCGCCGTCTTTCATGATCTCTAAAGCCTTGAGCAAGTGAGCAGCACCGGCGGAAAAAGGCGGGTTCATGATGATCGCCGCGTATTTCTTCGCGGGGCGGAACGTGAGAAAATCGTCATGCACCACGCGGAAACCGTCTTTCTTCAGTTTGGCGCGGAAGTCGCTGGACAGTTCCACACAGTCAAGATCAAACTCTTTCGCCTTGCTCGTGCTGTAACGGTCAAGCTCTCCCGTTTTGGGATCGTGCCGAATATCTGCAATGGCGTGAATCTGGCGGGCCAGTGCGCCGTCACCGGCAGAGGGTTCAAGGATGGGCTGCGGTAGGTGCTTCCAGCCGTATTTTGTGCTTTGCAGACTGTAAGCCATTTCCCACGCGAGATTGTCCGGGGTGGGGTAAAAGTCCCGGCTATCGTTCGGGGTCGTCATGGTTCGTTCTCCTTTTCGTGTTGGATTCACCCCGGCGGGGTGTGGGGTCGGGTCGCTTTTCGTTCGGTGCGGCCCGTCAAGGTATCCGTTTCACTGCTGGGCTAAAATCGTGCTCAACCATGTGGAAGAGTCGGCGCAATCAACCATTTTCGCAAAGTAGCGGCCCGTTACAAGCTGGAACGCATATTGCGTGGTGTAAGTGCCGCTGTACATTTCCCGGCTGCAAAACTCTTCTATGTTGTTCCGGGTGTGCCAGTTGCGCGGCGGCAACACGTTCAGCGCGTTCTCATAGTCCTGTTTCGTGATCTCGACCATTTCCGGGGTGAGCAGCTTTTCCCGCTCAAAGTCCAGCCATTCGCCGTAGGTCATGACGGCATAAGAGCGGGCCTTTTCTTGCGCAAGGCGGCTTTCCCAATATCCCCGGTCGCTTTCGTAGTCGCCGGACTCGATGATCTGGGTGATCCGCTGGATGCTTTCGGCGGTGCTCTTCCGGGCGGCGTTCAACACCTCTTCGGCGGTGCGGGGCGTGGGCCAGCCGGACACGGTGAAAGCGTAGATCTGGACGTTGGGAACATCCACAACAACAAGTTCGTTCTTCTCTTCGTTGGCGGTCATGGTATAATCTCCTTTTCGTTTTCGTGATTCACCCCGGCGGGGTGTGGGATCGGGTCGCTTTACGGTGCGGCCCGTCAAGGTGTCCGCGCTGGGGTCATGCCAGCACACCGGCGGCGATGCTTGCAAAGTCGAGCTGTTGGACGCTGGGAACCATTTCGGGGGCGTTGTGCTTGTGGTTGAGTTCGTCGAGAGCCATCACAAACGCGGCGGCTTCGCGGTCGCTGCTGATAAGGTCGCAACGGTAATTCGTGAATTGCTGGACAATGGCCGAAAATTCGGGGTCGTTCTTGCTCTTCTGGTCAAACGTCTTGACGGCTTCCCGGTATTCCTTGCTGTCGTTGTCGTCGTGGGTGCGGTAAAAGTTGGAATACCACTTTTCAAAAACCGGCTCTAATTCTTCCATGCTCACGGTGACGGCGGGGGCTTCGTCTGCTGCTTTTTCGGCAGCTTTCCGGGTGGCGGTCGCCTTGCGCCATGCTTCCAGCGTGGAAGCTTGTCCGGCGCGGTCGGTTTCGGGAACGGCCATAAATTCGTGCATTGCCTTGCGTTCTGCCTTTTTGAGTTCGGCAACGTCGGCGGCGGGCTTCTTCGTGGTGCGGGGCTTCTTCGGGGCCGGTTTCGTGGGAAGCGGTTCAACGTGAACCAGTTCGGGAAGTTCGTGGTGCTCTTCAACGACGACCGGCGCGGGGCGGGCAACTTCGGCGGCAGCTTTTGCGGCGGCTTCCTTTGCGGCCTTGCGTTCGGCGGCAAGCTGCTTGTTATAGGCGATGATCTCCGCCGTGGACTTGAACCGGGCTTGCGGCGCGGGGCGGCTGCTTTCAACTTGTAAGCAACTGAAAAGATGGGACTTCGTAGGGTAGTAATGCGGATCGGGTGCGGCTTCCTTGCCCTCTGCTGCGGCCTTTTCGCGCTGCTCTTTGCTGGGCTTCGTGGTGTACTTCCACAAATAGCATTCAAGCAACGCCTTTTCGCCTTTCTTGACGCTCTTGCCCTCTTTCTTCCAATAGTCGAACGTGTGCAACTCGTCCGCTGCAAACATGATCTCAATGTCCGCGGCGGTGGCGGGCTTTTCGTTGCCGTCCTTGTCAACGATCTTGCAAGATGCAGCAACGGCGGCGATCTCTTCTGGGGTGTGGTGCGCGGTGGCGATCTGGTGCAGCGTGGCCGGGTCAAGACGTTCGGCGGCGGCGCGGATGATCTGTTTATTCGTCATGGTAAATACTTCCTTTCGTGTTTCGTTTTGTGGATCGTCCCGGCGGTGTGCCGGGGGAATGGGATCGGGTCGCTTTCGTTCGGTGCGGCCCGTCAAGGTGTCCGGCGGGGGTCAATCTTCGATTTCGTCGCAATCGCGGCAATACAGCGCGTCAATAACCTTGTCGTCGCTGAAATCGTCCGGGGTTCCGTTGGCATCGACCACAAGATCGATCCGGTCAAAAATCCGCAAATCGGTTTCGCCGTCCACCAGAAAATACCAGTCGTCGCCGTCCAGCGCGTCACTGCACCAGACTTCAATCTGGTTTTCGTTGGTGGCGGTCATGCCTTTCACAATGGCCGGGGCGATATACCGCCCCAAAGGGCCGACTTTGTAGGGACAGGCGGCAGCGGCGCGGGGCGCGCTGGACAGCAGCGCGGCGGCAAGTGCGGCGGCGGTCAAAATTCGTTTCATGGTTGTTTCTCCTTTTCGTTTCGTGGTGTGGCTTTTCGTGCTTTTCCCCGGCTATTGTCGGGGCGTGGGATCGGGTCGCTTTCAGCGGTGCGGCCCGTCAAGGTATCCGGGGGTTATGCGTAAATTGCGTTGAACGCTTCCAGTGCGCCGATCTGCACGGCCTTTTCGTGTTGGGCGGCTTTCGCGGCGTTCTGGTCGCCGCCGTTGGCTTTCAAGACGGTATAGAACACATCGACAAGCGCGGCTTTCTGCCGTTCAAAAGTCTGCCATGCGTTCCACTGTACCGCGTCGAAAACTTCAACGATGTGCCGGAATCCGCTGGAAGAATAGATGATCTGATAGTGTAAGGTTTTGCAGCGGTTCAGCGCGGCGGTGATCTTGCAAAAATCCTCATAGCTTTCAGCGGTGACGATGTAGCACGGAATGGAAGCGCGTTCCAACTTTCTGATCGGCCACCCGTGGCGGTTTGCAAGCTGGGTCACTTTCTTTTCAAATGCTGTCATGTTACATTCTCCTATTCAGTTTTCAAAATTCACCCCGGCGGGGCGGTGGCATAGGGTTGCTTTTGCGGCAGCGGTGCAGCCCTTGAAAGTGTCCGCTTGACTTTACCGGCGAAAGCTGGTAAAATCATTGCAAGATCGGAACTCGAAAACCTATCTTGCAAGCCTGTCACCCTTTACCGGGTGGCGGGCTTTTTCTTTTGCCATTCGGCAAGAAGAGCGGCCCAAACTGCCCGCTTGACGGCTTTCGGCAGCTTGAAAAACTCTTTATTCACGCTTTTCACCTCTTTTCTGGTTTGATTCACCCCGGCGGGGCGTTGGGATCGGGTCGCTTTCAGCGGTGCGGCCCGTCAAGGTGTCCGGCGGCGAGTTAGAACCCCTGATTTTTCATCTGCTGGAGAATGTTCTGGTAAATCGCTTCCCACATTTCAGCATTCCGCACGGCGGATTCATGCGCCATCTTGCCGGACTTTTCATCACGGGCTTTTTCTTTCCAGTCGCAAACCACGAAACCGACACTTGCAAGAACGGTTCTCATGTCCTCAGTGTCAAGGGTGATTGTCATTTTTTCAGCGTCCATAATGCAACCTCTTTTCTGCTTTGCGGTGTTTCGCTTGCTGTGGCTATATCATAGCATGAATCATGCAATGTGTCAAGCATGAATCATGCAATTTTACGAAATGCACAAAAAAGCATGATTCATTCCGTCAATTTTTGCATGGTGCATTCCGGGAAAATTTGATATAATGAGGACAGGCAGAAAGAGAGGTGACAAAAATGCCGCTCACAGACAAGAAAAGAATAACGAACGACCGCTATTTATCAAAGTTTGCGACAAAATCAATTAGAATCCCGAAAGAAATTGAAGAGGATTTGAACACCGCCGCCGCCCACGCCGGGGAAAGCGTGGCGGGGTATATCGTGAACGCCACGCGGGAAAGAATGGCCCGCGATGGATTCCAGCCGCCCGACGACAGCAGCACCGGCGGCGGGTGATTCCAGCCGCCCGAAAATTTGACGCGAAAAAAGAGGTAGACACGGCCCGCCGCCCTACATAGCTATATAGGAGAGGACAGCAGCACCCCGCCCCGCTGGACAGATCGCCCCGGACAGGCCGCGCCGGATCGAATCGGTGACAGGCTGTCACCAGTTCAGCCCGCCCGCGATACCTTAAAGGATGCCCGCCGCCGGTGTTTTGCCGCCCTTTTTCTGTCATTTTGCCGGGGTTTTGGGCTGTTTTGGCTGGATTTTTCCCGGATTTTTGGCGATTTTGACGGCTGAAAAAGTCCGATTTTTCGGTCTTTTATTCCTTTTTCTACCATTTTCCGGGCCACCGGCAAGGTACTGGGGAGGAAGATTCTTCCACTCACGGGTCCGAAAGCCCGAAAATTTTCTAGGTATAGGGGCTTTTTTGCACTTCCCCGGAGGGGGGTCTGAAAAAGTTAGGGGGGATTTTTTCGGGAAAATTTTCAAAATGATACACTGTGATACACTTTTCCGGGTATAATGGGTACAGTGAAAAGTAAGCGAAGCTCCACGGCGTTATGTCGTGGGGCTTTTTCTTTTGCGCAGATTCTGGAAACGGGGTGCAGGAGTGATGCAGGATGCCGAAGCGGAACGACAAGCGCGACACCGCCAAGGCTGAGTACGTCAAGCGGCGGCGGTCGGGCGAGAAGATCAATCTCAAAGACTTTGCCAATGAGCTGGGCGTGACCTATGGCACAGTCCGCAACTGGAAAAGGATCGACCAGTGGGAAGATGCCATAGAGCGCAAGCGCGGCGGGCAACCCGGCAACAAGAACAGCCGGGGCAAGAAGAACGCCAAGGGCAACACCGGTGGCGGTGCGCCGGATGGCAACACCAACGCGGAGAAAGACGGCGCATATAGCACCATCCACCTTGACCGGCTGACCGAAGAGGAACGGGCGTGGCTGGATGCGATACCCACCGGGGCCAGCGCGAACAACGCCTATGAGTTGAAGCTGCTGCGGATTCAGCAGCGGCACATCATGGAGAAGATCGCGGAGTACGAGAAGTGCAGCCCGGAAGAACTATTTACGGCCACCATCACCGATATGCGCAAACCCGGCCCGGATGCCGAGGGCAAGACGGCGGACAGTGCCGTGCAGAAGATGGCGATGGTCAACAAAGACAGTGCCTTTGTCCGGGTGACGCAGTTGCGGGAAGCTCTGAACAAGGTTTCCGGCAGAATCATTTCCCTTACGACCCAGATTCGCCAGCAAGAAGAATTTGAAAAGCGGTACGCTCTGGAACTGGCCCGCCTTGACATTGCAAAGATGCGGGCGACCGGTGAGGTAGACGTAGACCCGGAGGGGGACGAAGAGGATGAAGAAGAAGCTCCACACGACAAAGATAGTGGCGCAGTATCTTGACCTGTCCGAACGCCGGGTACGCCAGCTCCGGGACGAGGGGGTGCTGGAAGAGAAAGCCCCCGGCCTATACGATCTACGTTCCAGCGTCCGGCGATACATCAACTACCTGCGGGGCGACGAGGGCGGCAAGGCTGATCTCAACGAAGAGCGGGCGAAGCTGACCAAGGAAAAGCGGATAGCTGCTGAAACCGAGAACAAGGTGCGGAACGGTGAGCTTTACCGCAAGTCGGATATTATGACCGGCATGACCACCATCGTCATGAACCTGCGTTCGAGATTGCTTGCCCTGCCGAACAAGCTGGCGGCGAACATCGCCAAGCTGGACGGCGACGAGGACAAGATCATGGACTTGCTGCAAAGCTCCCTCCACGAGATCATGGAAGAGTTTTCAAATTATCAGGTCGCATTGGAGCGGCCAAAGGATGATGAAGATGAACAAGACGGAGAAAAAACCGGATAAACCCGGAAGCGAGTGCAAGGGCTGTCCGTGGGGTAAGCGCATCCATCAGCGGCTTATCCTGTGTATGTTCCCGGAATGCGTCAGGGGTGAGCCGAAACGTGAAGAAGAAACGGATCGTAAAACTTGAACCGCAGACCGTGGAGCTGTTCGCGGAGGTTTTGAGCAAGCTCCGTCCGCCACCGCCGCTGACCGTCAGCCAGTGGGCGGACAAGTACCGGGTGCTGTCCGCTGAGTCCAGCGCAGAGCCGGGGCGGTGGCATACAGAGAAAGCCCCCTACCAGCGGGCTATCATGGATGCCATTGGTGATCCTCACGTCCGGTCGGTCGTCGTCATGTCGGCAGCGCAGATCGGCAAGACGGATGCTTTCATCCTCAACCCGTTGGGCTACTACATGGACTATGCACCCTGTCCGGTGATGTGTATGCAGCCGACCCTTGACATGGGACAAACGCTCTCGAAAGACCGCATTGCTCCCATGATCCGGGACACGCCCCGGCTTACCGGCCTTGTAGATACCAAGAGCCGGTACGCTGGCAACGCCGTCATGAAGAAGAATTTTCCCGGCGGGCACATCACCATTGTGGGTGCAAACAGCCCGTCCAGCCTTGCCAGCCGCCCCATCAAGGTGCTGCTGGCGGACGAGATCGACCGTTACCCCAAGAGCGCGGGAACTGAGGGCGATCCCCTTGATCTGGCAAAGAAACGCCAGACGACCTTTTGGGACTACAAGACCGTCATGGTCAGCACTCCCACCATCAAGGGAGACAGCCGAATCGAGGATGCCTACTTGCTTTCTACGCAAGAGGAATGGAACGTACCCTGCCCAGAATGCGGAGCATACCAGCCGTTCCTCTGGGAGAACGTCAAGTTTGACCCGGATGATCTCGAAAAGGGCGTGAGCTACGTCTGCCGGGAGTGCGGCTGCATCGCCAACGAATACCGGTGGAAAGAGCAGGGCATTCACGGCAAGTACGTTGCAGCCAACCCCGGCGCAGAAGCCAGAGGATTTCACCTGAACACGCTGGCTTCAACCTTTGTGGGCTGGAAAGAGGTCGTGCAGAAGTTCATAGAAGCCAAGATCGCCCTTGACCACGGCAACCCCGAACAGATGAAAGTTTGGGTGAACACCGAGCTGGGCGAAACGTGGGAAGAGCGTGGAATCCAGTTGGAGGACACCGAGCTGTTCAACCGCCGCGAAATCTACGCCGCAGAAGTGCCGGACGATGTTCTGTATCTTACTGCCGGTGTTGACGTGCAGGACGACCGCTTTGAAGTTGAGGTGGTCGGCTGGGGTGAGGGTGTGGAGAGCTGGGGCATCCGCTACCAGAAAATCTACGGCGATATGCTGTCGGATCAGGTGTGGGACGACCTTGACAACTTCCTGCTCCAAACGTGGCGCAAGGCGGATGGCACGGCCTACCCACTGTTGGCCACCTGCATCGACTCCGGCGGACACCACACTGACGCGGTGTACCGGTTCGCCAAGGAGCGGCTTAACCGCCGTATCTTTGCAATCAAGGGCATGGGCGGCAGCGGCGTTCCGTTCATCCGCAACCCGTCCAAGAACAACCGCGTCAAGGCGGAGCTGTTCATTCTGGGCGTTGACGCTGGCAAGACGACCATCTACCAGCGGTTGGAGGTCAAGACCCCCGGACCGAACTACTGCCATTTCCCGTCCAACCCGGAAGCGGGTTACACGGAGGAATACTTCAAGGGCTTAACGGCTGAGAAGAAAGTGGTGCGGTTTGTGAAAGGCCGCTTGAAAGAATACTGGGAAATCAAAGACAAAGAGCATAAACGAAACGAGCCGTTGGACTTGCGCAATTACGCAACCGCGGCTCTTGCCATTTCTCGCCCTGTGCTGAAAAAGACGGACGCAGACGGAACCACCGTCCAGCCGGTCAAGAAAGCGCGGGGCCGTCGTCAACTTTCGGGAGGTATCTAAATGGCAGGAATTACGCTGGAAACAGCACAACGGATGCTGGACGTTTGGGTAGCCGCCGAAGAGAGCGTATCGCACGGACAGAGCTACCAGATCGGCAACCGGTCGCTGACCAAAGCCGACCTGACGCAGATCGGTAAACGAATCGAATACTGGTCGAACAAGGTGACGGAACTTTCCCGCCAGCGGAACGGCAGGAACCGGATGGGGCATTTTGTACCCCGCGACCTGTAAGGGAGGGCTGACATGGGAATGTTTGATAGCCTGCTCACGGCGATTGCCCCGGAGCGGGCGGTGAAACGTGCTGCTGCTCGGTCGGCAATACGGGCAATCAATTCGGGCTACTCCAACTATGGAGCCAGTCTGCACAAGAAATCCATGCGGGGCTGGACATGGCACGGAGGAAGCCCGAAAGAGGACATCGAGGATAATCTTCGAGTCCTGCGGGAAAGGAGCCGCGATGCCTTTATGGGCGTTCCGCTGGCGACCGGTGCAATCAAGACGATGCGCACCAACGTGGTGTGCGGCGGCTTGACCCCGACACCCCAGATCGACAACGCCTTTCTGGGTATCTCCGATGAAGAAGCCCAGAAGATCAACGCCCAGATCGCACGGGAGTTTGGCCTGTGGGCGAACAAACCGACCTGCGATGCAGACCGGCTCGATAACTTCTATATGCTCCAACAGCTCGTGTTTACGGGTTTCCTGCTGAACGGTGACGCTGTGGCGGTGCTGCAAAACAAGAAGTCGCCCGGTGTGCCGTATGATCTGCGGCTGCGGATCATCGAAGCCGACCGGCTGTGTTCGCCCAGCTTCATGGACGTGCTTTCGCCCTGCGAGATCAACGGTCGCCATGTTGAAAAGATCGTGCAAGGTGTTGAAACCGATGCGGCGGGAATGGTCATTGCCTACTGGATTTGCGACCGTCACCCGCTGGCAAGCACGGCGGCGGCTGGTCTTGCAGCATCACACTGGACGAGAGTGGAAGCCTACGGCGCAAAGACCGGGCGGCAAAACATCCTGTGTCTGATGCAGCGTGACCGCGCCGGTCAGGTGCGGGGAGTGCCGCTGCTGGCTCCGGTGTTGGAAAGTTTGAAGCAGTTGGGACGCTTCACGGACGCAGAGCTGACCGCCGCTGTGGTGTCAGCCATGTTCACGGTTTTCATCAAGAAAACGGATCAGTCTGACGAGATACCGTTTGGCGAGATGCTTCCGCCGGAGGTGCAAGTGGATGCCCCGGACAAAACCAGTGTAGAGCTGGCTCCCGGCGCGTTTATCGACCTGAATCCCGGCGAAGATGTACAGTTTGCAGACCCCAAACATCCGACCACGGGCTTTGAAGCGTTCATGAACGCTATCGTAAAGCAGATGGCGGCAGCGTTGGAAATCCCGTCCGAGGTGCTCTACAAGCAGTTCAGCACAAGCTACTCGGCGGCGCGGGGCGCACTGAACGAGTTCTGGCGAACAACCGGGATGCACCGTGACTGGTTTGCAGATTATTTCTGCCAGCCGGTCTACGAAGCATGGTTCCGGGAAGCTGTGTGCAAGGGCAGGATCAAAGCCCCCGGTTTTCTGGTTGACCCGGCTGTGGCCGCGGCCTACATGAACTGCACATGGAACGGCCCGGCAAGGACAAACCTGAATCCCAAGGATGAAGCCGCAGCAGCCCAGATGCGAGTGAACAGCGGCTTCTCTACGGCAGCACAGGAAACCGCCCAAATGACTGGCGGAAGTTACGAAGCAAATATGCGGCAGCGGAAATCAGAAGCCGCACTGAAACGGGAGGTGGACGAAATTGCAGGAGCGCAAGCACAACAGCAAACCGCTGTTCCTCAACGGAGCGGCGGCGACCCCGGCAAAGACGAATAATAAGAAATTTTGGGAGTTCCGCAATGCAGCCGACACCGGCGGCACGGCGGAACTTCTGCTTTATGGCTACATCAGCGAAACGAGCTGGATGGGCGATGAAGTGACCCCGAAAGAGTTCGCCGCTGATCTTGCGACGATCCCGGCAACGGAGGATTTGACGGTGCGCATTTGCAGCGGCGGCGGTGACGTTTGGGCTGCACAGGCCATCGGTGCGCTGCTGGAAAACCGGATCGGCACAGTCACGGCGCAGATCGAGGGCATTTGCGCCAGTGCCGCAACCATCGTGGCAAGTCATTGCAAGGTGGTCAAGGCGGCGGAAGATGCAACCTACATGATCCATCCAATCCGGGTGAACCCGAACGGGTTTGTGGACATGGCGGGCTTGCAGCAGCTTATGGATGCGCTGACCGTGATGCGTACCAACGTGCTGAACCAGTACGCCAAAAAGACCGGCCACACCGTCGAGGAAGTGGCGGCGTGGATGGATGCTACATCGTGGTGGTCTGCAAACGAAGCCAAAGAACACGGCTTTGTGGATGAAGTCACGACCGGCAACCAAACCAAGGCACAGGTCGAAAACCGCAACGGTGCGCTGTTCATCAACAGCGTTGCCGTGCCGGGTGCTTTCGACGATGCCCCTGAATTTGTACGAAACCGCGCTGTGGTGGCCCCTGCCGCAGAGGGCGGTTTTGTAAATACCACCGACAACAGCAACCCGGCGGAAGAGCCGGACAACGACAACGGAGGAACCGAAATGGAGTTCAAGAACAAAGAAGAGCTTCGGGCGGGCTGTCCTGATCTGGTCAATGAGATCGTGAACGATGCCCGTGCAGAAGCACAGAAGCAGGAACGTGACCGTCTTGCCGCCATTGACGAGATCGCAGACACCATCCCGTCCGAGCTGGTGGCAGAAGCCAAGTATGGCGCAAAGGCTTGCACCGCACAGGAGCTTACCTACCGCGCCGCTCTGGATGCAAAGAAGAAAGGCCATAAGCTGCTGGACGATGTGCAGGACGACGCACAGGCAAGCGGCGCAAATGCCGTGGGTGGTGCAACCGCTGGCGGTGTGGGCGGTACTGGCGTGACCAACACCAAGCCGACCGATGCCGAGAAGCGGGCCGCTTTCAAGAACCTGCTGCACCCCAAAAAGGAGGACTGACCTATGGCAACTAAGATGCTGAGTGAAAAGCTGGGCGAGGTCGAGTACGACAACCTGATCGTGGGTCTGACCCCGCCCAAGCGCGTCGGTGCTGGCAAGATCGCAAGCACCGGCAGTAAAGAAGCGACCTATACCCGCGGTACTGTGTTCGCCAAGAGCGCAAAGGACGGCAAGCTGTACATTCTGGGCAGCACCGCAGCTTCCGGCGACACGCTGACCGCTGACTGCATCCTGACCGACGACGTGACCGTCCCGGCTACCGGCGATGCGACCACCACCGTTTATCTGGCTGGCTGTTTCAACCCGGACAAGCTGGTGGTCAAGGACGAGTACACCATGACCGAAGCGGACAAGAGCGCACTGCGCATGAACGGCATTGCAGTCCTGCCCGTGACTGAGATGTGAAAGGGGGATACATACAATGGCTGAGATTCTTCTGAATTTCTTCGACAATATCATTCTGGCAGCAGCCGTTGAAGAGGTCGTCCCGGCGGTCGGCTTCTTCAAAGATCGCTATTTCCCGACCGGCGCAGGTGACATTTTCAAGGCTGACAAGGTTATTACCGAGTACCGCGACGGCGACCGCAAACTGGCCGCGTTTGTTGCTCCCCGTGTTGGCGACATTCCCATGACCCGCCGCGGCTATGAGATCACCAGCATCCAGCCCGCCTACATCGCACCGTCCCGTCTGCTGACGCTGGACGAGCTGACTAAGCGCGGCTTTGGCGAAGCAATCTATCCCGGCATGGACGAGCAGCAGAGAGCCGCCCGCCTGCTGGTGGACGATATGGCCGACATGGATGCCCGCATTACCCGCCGCGAAGAGTGGATGGCTGCGCAGACCATGATTAGCAACGGCTGTGATATGGTGGAGTACATCGACGATGTGACGCAGGGCGACACCAAGCAGGTGCGCTTCTTCACCGGCGAAAAGAGCGACCACCTGTATACCGTGGCAAAGAAGTGGAACGAGACTGGCGGCGATTATCGCAGCGATGTGCGTAATATGTGCCGTATGCTGTCCGCTCGTGGCCTGCCTGCCGCCGATCTGATCCTCGGAACGGATGTTGCTGATTACATCCTGACCGATGAAGCAACCCAGCGGCTTCTGGACAAGAACAGCGGTATCATCACCGGTGAGATTCGCCAGCAGCTTTCCAAGTACGACGGTGTTGTGCTCATGGGTACTCTGAACTTCGGTGGCTTCATGCTCACCGTGTTCAGCGTTGATGAAACCTACTCCGACGACAACGGCGTGACGAAGAAGTATTTCCCTGCCGATGCTGCCATGGTGACTGCTCCCAACTGCGGCCACATGATGTACGGCTCCATCACCCAGATGGATTACGGTCAGGTGAACTACTCGACCTACGCCGCAAAGCGTGTTCCGAAGTTCGTCGTGGATCAGGACAAGGACACCCGCAAGCTCCGTCTGGGCTGTCGTCCTCTAGCCGCTCCCAAGAACAGGAACCCGTACATCTTCGCCGCAAACGTGGTGGGCTAAACCGGAAAGGAGCAGCTACATGAAAATCGTTCAGATCATCGCCGGTGGTTACGGCCACCGTCCCAAGGCAAACGCCCCCGCCAAGCTGATTCTGGCGGGGGAATTTGTTTGCCTTGATGATGCCGAAGCTGACCGCCTTGTGCAGCAGGGCGTGGCAGTCTATGGCGAACCGGACGAGGAAACCCGCGAGATTGTGGAACAGGCAGATGCCGACGGCAACGAGCCTGAACCGCACCCCGCCGCGGCGGACAAAACGCCCCGCAGGAAGGCCCGCAAGACCTCTGCGGAGTAAACGGGTGCGACCATGACCGACTTTCTGGAAATGGCAATGGCTGACATTGACGAGGTTTTCTTTCAAGAGTTTGTCGAAAAGCACACCATCGACGGAGAAGAGTTCGATGTTGTGCCGTATGAGGTAGACCTGAGAGAACGCAAGTCGCACTGGGAAGCCGGAGCCAAACAAAACTTCGACCAAGGACTGTATATTTCTCAAAAGCAGTTTTTTGTTCGCGTTGCTGATTATGGCCCTGCTCCTAAAATCGGGAAACCGATGGAGTACGACAAGATCACCTACTCGGTGAAGAGCTGCCAGACAGAACATGGTCTGTATTTGGTCACATTGGAGAGGGTGCGGCAGTAATGGCAAAAGCAATCTATGACGTGCAAGTGCCAAACATCGGTGAGGTGGAACGTGCGCTCGGCGATCTGCATGACAAGGCTCCCAGAGCCATGAAGAATGCAGTCAACCAGACCGCCACGAGAGCCAAGAACATGATGGTTCGGCAGGCACGGCTTCGGTACGCCGTCAATTCTGCCGGTCGCCGTCACCTGAATGCGTTGAAAATCCGCAACAGGGCGACGACGCAGAACCCCACGGCGGAGATTTTTATTTCCAGCCGCCGAAACGATCTGGGCGATTTTCAGTCAAACCCGGCTGTTCCTCACATGGGAACAAGCTGGGTTTTGTCGCCTGAGTTCCACACCTCCCGTGTCTTGAAGAAAAATCCGATGGCCCCGCTGACCGGCGGACAGACCGATTACGGTCAGGCGAGTAAGGGCTTTCTGGTAAAGTTCGACAGCGGACACGTTGGCATGGTGCAGAGGATTCTCGGCCGCACGGCGACAAACCCGAAACCGACAAGATGGAGGAACAAAAACGGCATTGTAGAAAAACTCTACACCATGTCCAGCCCGTCCGCCAGTGCTATGCACAGCACGGTATGGCGGGAAGAGGTGGAGCCGGACAGCGAGATCATCTTGCAGGAGCGGTTACAGCATGAGGTGTCCAAAATTCTGCTGCAAGCCGGGAGGAAAGCAAAGTGAGAGAAAGCAATTATACGCCGGTTGACGCTGTGAAGTGCCTGCACGAAGAGCTGGAAAAGCTCTTCGAGGGCAAAACATTCAGCGGTCAGGGCAAAGATAAGCCGCTCAACATCTTCGACTTTGAATTTCCGACCGACTTCGGCAACGACGAAGATGTGGACACAGTGGCCGCAGCCGCCCCTTTTATTCTGGTCAAGGCCGCAGGTTGGAGCATCGACAAGATGGAAGAGCCGGAACTGGTGGACATGAGCCTGATTATTTGTACATACCAGACACCCAGCCGCAATAAGGCGGAGGGAGCGCGGGACATGAAAGCACCGGCGGTGCTGGATTTGTACAACATCATGCAGGATTTGGCCCAGCATTTCCGCGTCTACAACGTCTTTGGCGATTACTTCAACGTGCTGCTCCCCATTGATTGTGCGATCCAGCAGGATAACACAAGTCCGTACTACTTCGCTACCGTGCAGATGGACGTGACCTGCCCCAGCATGAGCAGCGAGAACAACCCGGAAATTGAGGTGTTAATATGAGCGAGAGAAAGCAGACCGCCGCAGAGAATACCGCAGCGGTGGAAAAGACCGGCCCTGTTGTGTACTGTGGCCCGTCCGTAAAGAACACTGTGAAGCAGTTTACCGTGTACAGCGACGGCGACGCGCTGCCGGATGCGGTGACTGACTTCCTGAACAGAATCCCGGCGGCACGGGGCCTGATGGTTCCCATCGCCGACTTCGCAAATACTCGCGCAGCTCTGGAAAATCCCAAGAGCGGCGCGGGTATTATTTTTGCCGCAGTTAAGGCGGCACTGAACTAAAGGAGGGAGTAACGCATGGCAGTTTATAAGCATGGCGTTTACGTCACTGAGCAGCCGACCGGTGTTGTTGCACCGGTACAGTCTACCGCTGGTTTGCAGGTGGTGATCGGTACTGCGCCGATCAACCGCGCCAGCGACCCCTATCACTGTACCAATGTCCCGATTCTGGCGACCAGCCTGAAAGAAGCCACCGCCGCCCTCGGCTACGATGACGACTACGAGAAGTACACCCTCTGTCAGAGTATGGGTGCTTGCTTCAAGGTTCTGGGCGTTTCCCCGGTCGTGTACATCAACGTCCTTGACCCGGCCAAGCACAAGAAAACTATGACCGAAACCACCGTGCAGGTCAACAGCGGTGTCGCCACCGTTGCCGTCAAGGACATTCTGCTGGACAAGCTGGTTGTCAAGTCCGCATCTACGACTCTGACCGATGGCACGGACTACACCGCAGCCTTTGACGATGACGGTTATGTGACCATTGCCATCATCCCCGGCGGCAAGGCCGCAAGTGCGACCAGCCTGACCGTGAGCGGTACGCAGATCGACCCCACCGCTGTTACAGCCGACGATGTTGTGGGCGGTGTGAATGCACAGGGCGTGGAAACCGGCATGGAGGTAATTCGCCAGATTTACCCCGCGCTGAACATGACCCCCGGCATCCTGCTGGCTCCCGGCTGGTCGGAGAACGCCACGGTTGCCGCTGGCTTGCAGGCCAAGACCACCGGCATCAACGGTGTTTTCCGCGCCGTCTGCATCGTAGATGTGGACAGCTCCACAACCGGCGCAAAGATGTACACCGGCGTGAAGCAGCAGAAAGAGAAGCAGGCCATCACGAGCGCGAACTGCTACCCGGTCTGGCTGTACGCCAAGGTGGGCGATGTGGTCTATGCCGGTTCTGCTATGGCCGCTGCACTGACCGTGGCGACTGATGCAGCCAATGGCGACATTCCCTATGTCAGCCCGTCCAATAAGACGCTGGCAATCTCCGCCGCCTGCCTGAAAGACGGCACGGAAGTGCTGCTGGATCAGGAGCAGGCAAACGTCGTCAACTCGTTCGGCGTGGCAACGTGGCTGAACATGAGCGGCTTCCGTCTGTGGGGCAACAATACGGCCTGCTACCCCGGCAACACCGACCCCAAGGATCGCTGGTTCAGCGTCCGCCGCTTTATGAACTGGGACGATAACACGTTCATTCAGACCTACTTCCAGAAAGTCGATGATCCGCTGAACAAACGGCTTATCGAAGCTCTGGTGGACAGCGAGAACGTGCGCGGCAACAGCTTTGTTTCCCGCGGCATTTGCGCCCGTCATGAGATTCAGTACATCGAGAGCGAGAACCCGACCACCTCGCTGCTGAATGGCTGCATCACGTTCCACAAGTACCTGTCCCCGTTCAACCCGGCGGAGGACATCGAAGAGCTGGTGGAGTTCGACCCCAACGCGATCTCTGACGCGCTGGGCGGTTAAACGAGAAAGGAGGATATGAGTTATGGCACTGGATACTAACCTGACCCCTGAAATTGTCAACAGTTTCAACGTCTACATTGACGGCGTGAAAGCCATCGGCACGGCCCCGGAGATCACCCTGCCGCAGATCACCTCGGAAACTATTGATGTTTCCGGTTCTGGCATCCTCGGCAAGATCAGCGCACCGAACATCGGCCAGTTTGAGAGCATCGAGCAGGAGGTTTCTTTCAACCTCGTGTATTCGAGTTTTGTCAACGTGCTGTCCCCGAAGCGTCAGGTCAATCTGACTTTCCGTGTGGCGCAGCAGGCGGTCGATAAGAGCCTTGGCTATGCCTACAAGGGCCTGCGAATCGTCGAGATCGGTCGTGTCAAAGAGTTCACTCCCGGCAAGATCAAGGCGGGCGAGGGCATGGAAGCAAAGGTCAAGCTCGAATTGACGTACCTCATGATCGAGAACGACGGCGAAGAGATTATCGCCATCGACAAACTGAACGGTATCTACCGTGTGCAGGGTGAGGATATGCTGGCGGATGTTGCCGCCCTGATCTGATCCCAAAGGAAACGAATGACCGCCCCGAAAGACCGGGGCGGTCAATTTTTTGTATCTGACAGAAAGGAAACTTCATCATGGAGAAGAACATTTCTACCGCCGCAGAGCAGACCGAAACCGCAGAGGTCAAGAAGAACCCGAAGATCATCGAGCTGGCCCGTCCCTATAAGTTCGACGACAAGGAGTATACCGAGATCGACCTGTCCGGTCTGGACGGCCTGACCATCAAGGACGCGGTGCTTATCATCAAGAAGCTGTACAACGAGGGTGAGCTGGCCGCGATGATTACCCCCGAAACTGCCACCGCATACACCGACGCTCTGGCCGCAGCAGCAACGAAGCTCCCCATTGAGTTCTTCCAGCTGCTTCCCATCGGCGCAAGCAAAAAGGTACGCCAGACCGTACAAGCATCCCTCCGCAGCGCGACGGCAGAGGACGGCGACGACAAGGACGATCATAGCCACGTCATGAAGTTCGGCAAGCCCTATACCTACAAGGGCGAAACCTACACTTCCGTTGATCTGTCCGGTGTCGCCAACATGACCGGCATGAATGTCCGTCAGGCGGAGAACCGCATGGAGGAAGAGGACATTCGCGCAGCAGAAAAGACCCTGAACTACTACTACTGCTGCCTGATCGCTTCTATGGCGACCGGCAAGGATGTTGCGTTCTTCCTCGGCCTGCCCCTGTCGGAAGCTGTGCAGCTCCGCGCAGGTGTCAACCACAAGGATTTTTTCGCTTAAAGGGCGGCTACAAAACAATCAGAAAGGCGGCGATAGCTCTCGCCACAGTCACGCACACAAGCGCAGATTTTTACCTGAACTTGCCTGTGCGTGAGCTGGTGGAGATTCACGGGGAGGTTGCGGAGGAATGGCAAAAAATCAAGAACTAGAGCTTTCCATCCTGATCGGCGGTCACGTTGACAACTCACTTGCGCAGGCGGTGAAGTTGGCGAACACGCAGATCGGGAGCATTGCAAACGGCGCATCGAAGTTCGCGGAGAATATCGCCAAAGGTGCAGTAGCCGCCGCCGGTGGCATAGCCGCAGCCGTGGTCGATACCACGAAAGAATCGGTTTCGTTTGAAAGCGAAATGCTGGATGTGACGAAGTACGTTAGCGGACTGACGGACGACAGCGGAAAAGTCATTCGTAGCAACTACGAAGAAATGTCGAAAGACATTCTTGATTTGAGCACGGATATTCCGTATACCGCCGAAGAACTGACCCGTCTTGCGGCTGCTGCCGGTCAGTCTGGTAAGAGCATGGACGACCTGATAAGTGACGGCTTCCTGCGTGATGTTGCTGAAATGGGAACGGCTATGGACATTTCCGCAGATCAGGCGGGCGACTGGGCCGCAAAGTGGGAAGTGGCTTTCGACATAAACCACGATCAGGTTATGGAGCTGGCTGACCAGATCAACTATCTGGGGGCGCATTATGCGACGACCGCCGCAGAAATCGCCCAGACGGTGAATGACACCGGTTCTCTCGGCCAGATCGCCGGTATGGACGTTGCAAGTACGGCGGCTCTGTCTACGGCACTTCTGGCAATGGGTGTTGACTCCGGTAAGGTTGCAACGTCTATTCGCCGGATGTACACAAACCTCTCGATGGGATCAAAGGCGACCGACGCACAGGCGGCGGCATTTGAACAGCTCGGCTTTACTGCGGAACAGTTTGCAAAGGATATGCAGACGGATGCACCGGCAGCAATAAAGAGCCTGTTCACGGCCATTGGAAGCCAGCCGAAAGACAAACAGGTTGGCTATCTGAAAACGCTGCTCGGCCAATGGGCCATTGAATCCGGTGCAAAGCTGACCGGAAACCTTGACCTGTTCATAAAGACGCTGGACGATGTGGGCGATGCTTCTAAATACAACGGCAGTATGTACAAGGAGTTCTTGCTGAAATGCGAAACCTCCGAATCTGTACTGACGATGTTGAGCAACGCATGGCGGGCTGTCCGCATCGAAGTCGGAAACAACTTCCTGCCTATTCTGAAAGACGTTGCCGGGTTCGGTATCGAGAAGATCAACGACTTCCGCGCAGCCCTGCCGGATATAACGGCACGGGTAAAGGAAGTAATCGAATACCTGCTGAACAATGGCGACAAGGTAGCCGCCACGCTCGGCGGCATCGGCGCGGCGTGGGCCGGTATGCGGTTTGCGCCGCAGATTCTTCAAGTCGTCAGCGGGGTCACAAAGGGAGTGAGCGGGGCCGCTACCGGCGGCGGGAAGATTTTCAACGGCATCCGCACCATCGCCAGCGGCATGAGCTACGGCGCACAGATGGCGGGCATCCAGTCCCCGTCTATTGGCCCGCAGCCGCAAAGCTCGTTCCTGAAAAATATTGCGACTAAGGCGAACGGTGCGGGTGTTGGCCTGTGGGCTACACTGAAAAACTTTACCGGCCTGACAAAGAACGATGGAAAAACAAAAATCGACTTTGTTCGAGACGTTATGGGCGCATCGGAACGCGGGCAGACCATCCGGCAGAGCTTCCCTTATATCAACGGCGTTATGTCTGCCGCGTCTGACTTCGGAAAGACGAAAATCGCATCCGGCATCGGTGGCGTTACCAAGCAGATTTTCACGGGAATCATCGGCCCGAACGGTATCGACGTGGCGAAACTTGCAGGAGGACTAAAAAACTTCGGTGGGGCTACGGCTGCTGTATTTGGAGCGATGCCCGGAAATGCTGCAAAAGCTGGCGTGAATTTCCTCTCAAAGATGAACTTTGCAAACGGTACTGGTTTGGGAAGAACCATCTACCGAATGGCAAACAGCACGCAGGGATTGAGCGGAAAGGCTGCTCTTGCGCAGATGGGGTACATCTTCAACCAGACGCGACCCGGACAAGTGCTGTCTGGCGCAACCGGATTTGTTAAAAATGCAGCTCCGGCGGTGGCAGACTTCGGCGGCAAGGCGTTCGGGCTGGGCAAGGCCGTGGCATCGCCCGTCCTGAAAGGCGGCTTCAACATCTTCGCGGGCCTTATGTCCACATTCGGCCCGGTGATCGCCGGTCTTGGTTCTGTGATCGCGGTGGTAAGCCTGTTGGGAGATCACTTCGAGGACATTCGCCAGATCATCGGACAGGTGTTTGGCGAAAAGGGCCTGACGCTCTTTGATGGATTCACCGGGAAAGTGCAGGGCATCGCAGGGAACATCCACGACACATTGGCCGGTGCGTTCTCACTGGAAAACCTGCAAAATATCCAGCAGAGTTTGAGCGGGAAAAGCATCTTCGGCATCGACGATCTGGGAACTACGTTCGGCGCGGTGATCCCGATTATCGAGTCGGTAAAGGGTTTGATCGGTCAGATCGTAGACCTCGGCGTGAACCACATTAAGCCGCTGTTGGCAGATGTGTTGAGCTTCGCGGTAAACGATTTGTTCCCGGCGGTGTCGCCGCTGATAAGCATGATTATCAGTCTGGTCGGCACGACCCTGATAAATGCGATCAAGCTGGTGGTCGATGTAATCCACGGCCTGCTGCCGGTGATCGAGCCTGTGATTCAGTCTATCGTTGGGCTGATAAAGGGCATCGTATCGGTGACGATTACGGTCGTCAACGGTATCATTCGCGCCCTGAATAGTTTCTCGTTCACGGTTCCCAAGTGGCTTGAAAATGTCCCGGTGGCGAAGAACTTCGCCGGTAAGACATTCGGCTTCAACCTGTCGGAAGTGGCAATGCCCGCTTTCGCCAACGGCGGCTTTACCCGCGGGGTGAGTATCGCCGGTGAAGCTGGCACAGAAGCCGTCATTTCTTTCAAGCCCAGTGTCCATGACAGCAACGTGGAAAACTGGGTGCGGGCTGGCCGTATGTTGGGCGTGTCCGGTGAGGATGCGACCCGCGCAGCCGGTGTGCAGAACGTCCAGTATTTTGCGAACGGCGGTTTCACCGACGGAAGCAAGGAAAAGCTGGACAAGTTGATCGACTTCTCCAACGCATACGGCGAATATGCACTCCGTTCCAACGGCATCAAGTCCACCGGTGATGCGGTGTCGATGATGTGGACGGTGGCAAACAACGCCATGTCCGGGGACGGCTCCTTGGAGCTGGTGGCGACCAGCATCGCCGCCGACGTTGCTCCCATCATCCTGAACAAGTATCTGGGAAGTGACAGCACGATAACAAAGGCCGTGACCGAAGCGGCCAAGACCTACAACGGCGGCACGGTGCTGTCGAGCTGGGAAAACGGTGTTCTGACCGACACCGGAACACCGCTCTATATGCTGTCGCAGCAGGATGCGGCACAGCCGCCCGCCACGGAAGCACCCGATGTTCCGGCTGAAACGTACCAGACCGCGAAAGAATCTGCGGAGAACAGCGCAAGTGCAACGGGCAACGAGAAGTTGGACAACCTGATCGACTTCTCCAAAGCCTATGCCGACTACGCTCTGCGCTCCAACGGCATCCGCACGGCGGGGGACGCAGCATCTATGCTGTGGACGGTCGCCAACAACTCGCTGGCCGGTGACGGCTCTCTGGCTCTGGCAGCTACCAGCATTGCCGCTGATGTTGCCCCGCTGGTACTGAACAAGTATTTTGGCGGAGACAGCACGATCACCTCTATGCTGACCGAAGCGGCCAAGACCTATAATGGCGGCACGGTGCTGTCGAGCTGGGAAAACGGTGCTCTGACCGACACCGGAACACCGCTCTATATGCTGCCGCAGAGGGACACCGAGAAAACCCTGCCGGATATGCCGTCCAGTGCCTACCGCGCCGCGGGCGGCGGTGACGGCGGAAGTTCCAGCAGCATCAAAGATTCCCAGTTTGTCTTTTCGCCGCACATCACTGTCGGCAGCGGGACAAACATGGAAGAGCTTGAACGTGAAATGCGGAAGCTGTTTGAAGAGTTCAAACAGGAAATGCGTGAAGAAGAGCGTGAACAGGGCCGTGTCAAATATGCTTCGTAAGGGGGTGGCCTGATGGCGTACACGACAAAGAGCGGCGATACTTGGGACGGCATTGCGAAATCCGTCTACGGTGACGAGCTGAAAGCCGATGTGCTGATGGCCGCAAACCGGGAGTACATCGAGATTTACAGATTCGATTCCGGCATTGAGCTAGTCACGCCGGACATTGAAGAAGAGGTGGCGGCAAACGATAACCTGCCACCGTGGAAAAGGTAGGTGGTGATATATATGATTGCGATTCAGCCCAGAAAAACGATCCTGAAATTGGAGTACAACGACACCGATATTTCCGGGGACATTTCCGGGGATGTGGAGAGCTTCACCTATAACGACCGGGGAGCAGATTCGAGCGACAGCATTTCCATCAAGGTAAACGCGGTGGATGATAAGTGGATCAACTCGTGGTTGCCGGATAAGGAAGCTGTGCTACACCCGACACTCTGCACGAAAAACTGGATCGTGCAGGGTGACAGCACCCCGCTTGACTGCGGGACGCTGGTGGTGGACGATCTCAGCTATTCCGCTGGGCCGTGTGTGCTGACCATCGGCGCGGTGGCCCGTCCGAACGGAACGAGCTTTCACGAAAAAAACCAAGAGTGCGTCTGGAAAAAGACCTCCATCAAGCGCATCGCTCAGACCATTGCCGACCGGTACGGGCTGGGGTGCAGCATGGATGCCGAGGACGTGGACATTGCGCTGAAAGAGCAGGACGACACGGATAGTTCGTTCCTGCAAAAACTTTGCAGCACCTATGGCCTGATCCTCAAAACCTACCGGAGCAAAATCTGGATTTTTGATCGTGAGCAGTACAAGAAAAAGGATGCAGTAGCAACCTTTACCCCGGCGGACATTGTGCCTAACTCTTTGAGCTGGAACACAACGCTTTCCGGGACGTACACCGGCGGAGAGTTCACCTACTCGAACCAAAAAAAGAAAGTCAACATCAAGGTCACAATCGGTACTGCCGACAGGATGCTGAAACTGAACCAGTATGCGTCCAGCGAAGCGGACGCAAAAAGGCAGCTTCAAGCGGCCATCGACAACAAGAACCATTCGGCCACGACCATTTCTTTTTCGACGATGGGAAACCTGAGTCTGTGTTCGACCATGTGCATCAATATAAAGGGACTAGGGAAACTGAACGGGAAGTATTACATGGACACCGTGAGCCACACGCTGAACAAATCTTCCGGTCTGGTGACGAAAGTTTCTGCAAGCAGAGTGGGAGGGTAACAGCATGAGCAGCGTTATCCGAATTGGCTCTGTGTCCAAGGTGAACTACGAGGACGGAACCATTGAGGTTACATACGAGGATCGCGCCGATTCGGTCACGGATGAAATCTGCATGGTTTCCAATGCCATGTACCGGATGCCGGTCGTAGGCAAGCTGGTCTGCGTCCTCCACAACTCCGACAGTCAGGAAATGGGAACGTGCATCGGCACGATCTGGAATGAGGACAACAAGCCCGTCGAGGGCAAGAAAGGCCGCTACCGGCACGACTACAACGACGAGCAGGGAAAAGCATTTGAGCAGTACGACGGCGACACCGGCGACTACACGGAAACCATCGACGGCAATGTGAAAGAAACCGTTGGGAAGAACGTGGAGTACACCGTCAAGGGTGACATGACTTTCAAGGTGGGAAGTTCCACCGTAAAGGTGTGTCAGAACGGAACGGTTGAGATCAAGGGCGTTACGCTGAACTTCAACGGAATGACGGTGAACATCAAGGGATCGACCGTGAATATCTCTGGTGGCTCCGGCGATTGCAAGATCAACGGCATTTCTCTGGTAAACCACAAGCACACTCATTCTGGTGCGGCCACGGCTGGCCCGTATGTTGTTGCTGGCGAAACCGGAACTCCGACACCGTAAGGGGGTGATCCTATGGCATGGGGAAGCATTGGATGCTATGCGGGACTGATATTTACGGTATCAAGTTGGCGTGTCTTGACACCTGCCAATATCACCGGAAGCACATCAAGCAACTGGGCCACGCACAGTGTAATCGGCGGCAAAGACAAGAGCGAGTACACGGGGCCGGGTTTGAAGTCGTACCAGTTTGAAATCCAGTTGGTTTCAAAGCTGGGCGTGAACCCGCGCAAAATCTTTGACGCACTCATGAAGCACTGTGAAGCTGGAACGATTGACTACTTCATCCTGAACAACAAACCTATGTCGCAGAATCCGTTCAAGTTGACAAAGGTGACGACGGGATGGGGTGCGGTGCATCGTTTCTGGGGACTGAAAGACGGTAAGGTTACTTTGACGTTGGAGGAATACGCACCGTGAGCGACGATATGGAAACTATGACGCTTGGCGGCTTCGACGTTGAGATTGAGCCGTCTGGCAAAACCGAAGAACTGGATATTTACAACTGTCTGCTGACACTCTATGGCAGCAAAGAGGGAGAACAAGCCCTTGACCGGGAGTTTGGCTTGAACATGGAATGTTTGAGTTTGCCCGCCGAAGCTGCACAGGCGATGCTCACGGCAGAGATCATTCGCAAAACAAAGAAGTACGAGCCGCGGGCGGAAGTGCTGGAAGTGGAGTACGAAACGAGCCACAGCCAGCAAGGACGCATCCGGCCAAAGGTGGTGGTACAGATTGTCTAACATTGCCGAGTTTGCCGATATACCGGAGTACAGCGTTACCGGAAACCTTACGTTGCAGGATGTAAGCAATCTGGTGACGGAAATCTATACCCGGAACTATAAGGCCGTGAACGGTACGGCCCCGCCCCTGAACAAAGCAGACCCGATTATGCTTACCCTGAAAAGCATGACGGAGCTGTACTACATGATGATTCAGATTGCGGAGAAGCGCACCCGCTGTGCGCTGCTGAAAACAGCGACCGGCGCAGAGCTGGACAACATGGGCTTGCCGTTTGGCGTGAAGCGCACCCCGGCAACCTATGCAACGGTGACGGTTCGCTTTACGCTGTCTGCCGTTCAGAAAACCGTTGCCATGATCCCGCAAGGAACCCGCGTCAGAACTGCCGCGGGGGTTTATTTTGCCACAATGGACTATGCACAGATCGACATTGGCAAGACCTATGTGGATGTGCTGGCACAGGCCGAAGTGGTAGGCGCGGGCGGAAACGACATTCCGCCCGGTGTTGTTGATACACTGGTTGATGCCATTCCGTATGTGGCGGCGGTGGAGAACACCGACACCAGCAGCGGCGGCGCAGACGTGGAGAGCGACGACAGCCTGACCCGTAGAATCTGGCTTTCTCCCACGACCTACTCCTGCGCTGGCCCAAAGGACGCTTACGAGTTCTGGGCTATGTCGTTTCGGTCGGACGTAGAGAGCGCAATCGCTGTCAGCCCGCGGGACGTGGCCTGCACGGTGTACATTTTCTTCATGCTGACCGGCGGCAAGATGCCGAGCGAAAAGGATATGAGCGAAATGCAAACGTATCTGATGAACGAAGCCCGCCGCCCTATGACAGACCGCGTAATCTGCAAAGCACCGGAAGAGGTGGAATATTCCATCGACTTCACCTATTACATCGGCTCTGGAAATTCCAAAGGCGCAAGCATCGTTCAGGAGAGCGTGGCAAAAGCGGTGGAGGAATTTCAGGAGTGGCAGCGTTCCATTGGTCGGGACATTAACCCGATGGAGCTGATCGCCCGCCTGCGGGCCGCTGGCGTGAAGCGAGTGGAGCTGCGCCAGCCGGTCGATAAGGTGATCGAGAACGGCATGGATTCGGGAAAAGCCGTTGTGCAGATTCCGAAACTGAGCGGAACGCCGACGATCATCTACGGAGGTATCGAGGATGATTAACCTGCGGGACGCAAGGATCACGGACGGCCTGCCGCGGATTGTTGCAGAACAGCCGTGGGCGCAAGTCCTGTCCGCTGTCTACGGAGAATTGCAAGACCGGATGTTTGAATATCTCGACACCGGCATGACGTTCTCCGAAGTGGACACCTGCGACGAGGGTGTGCTGGATCAGATGGCCGTTTACCTCAAAATCGAGTGGTACGACTCCACCGCCGACGTGGAAACGAAACGGAGAATCGTCCGAACGGCGATTGAGATTCAGCGGTACGCCGGTACGGTCAAGGCCGTCCGGGAACAGGCAAGTGCCGTGTACCCTGATTCCGAGGTAGAAGAGTGGTTCGACTACGGCGGCACTCCGGGTTTCTGGCGGCTGAACGTCAACATTACGGAAGCGGCGGCGCAGTATCACACCATCCGGGAAATGGAGGACTTGCTGGGCTACACCAAACGCCTGTCTGCTCACCTTGAACAGATCAGCTACATGGTGCGGCACAGCATCGGCGTTGGCGTGACGGTGGAGTGCATGGCTTACAAAGTGCCGGAGTGCGGTATTCCGTACTGCGGAACATACTGGAAGCCCGCCCAACTGGGCTACTCGACCGGCGCAGAGCTGGACGCAGCGGCGAACACCGGAGTGTTCCTTGCGTTCCCGAAAATCACAGGCACAATCCCGGAGGTGGCGACGAAAGGTTGGAGCGCGGGACAAGAGCTGCAAACCACCCCGGCGGTGGATGGCTACTCCATCACCCCGGCGGAAACCGGTAGCGGCGTGACCGGCGACCTGCCAGTTACCAGCACAAAGGGCTACACCGCCAATATGCCGCTTTACTCTGAAACCAGAGTGGAAGCATTCACCGGAAGTCCGGGAGAAGCGGGCGATTCGACCACCGGCACAAAGCCGAGCGCGGCAACGCTGGGAACCAGCGCAGCGGCCACGGCGGGCGGTCAGGTGAAAGTCGAAGCGTTCAAGATCACGCCGCGTGTCTGCGGCAAGACCTACCTGTAACAAGCTGCAACAGCCCGCAAGGGCTTTTTCTTTTGCAGAGAAAGGAGAAAGAGGATGGCTTTTTTTACGGATAATTTTCTGAATAACCGCCGCGCTGAACTGCTGCGGGCGGTCACTCGCTTCCAGTACCAGCTCAACAAGAGCACTTGGGTTGACGGCGAGATCAACAGCAAGGAGATTGCCGGGACTGCCGTGGTGGTCTATGTCAATGCACCGAGTTCCGGCGCAAAGGACACGATCACCGGTGTGCGCGTCTACGACAACAACGGTGTGCTGGCCGGGAGCCAGAGCGTGAGCCTGTCCCGCGACAGCATCAACGCCGGTCTGCTGCGGTTTACGTTCCCGCTGATCGAGGTAGAACCCGAAGTGCTGCGGCTGGCGGAAGCAAACGCAGAACTGGAAAAGACTTTCTGAGCAAGGAGGGATAGAAGAAAATGCTGATGTTTAAGAGAACCTTTTGGCGCAACCATGTTGAGGATCAGGACGGCAAGGTTATCCAGCAGGGTACATTGCTGGAACAGGATCAGTTCAACCGTATGGAGGTTGGTATCTCTGATTCCAACATGGCGGCGAACATCATCCACATTATGCTGCTCTGGTTCGGTCGTCGTCTGGGTGTGCTGGAAACGTCCAGCAACAGCCACGACACCGACATTGCCAGCATCAAGACCCTGAACGGCCAGCAGGACACCCGGCTGGCCGCACTGGAAAAGACCACCGGCAGTCACACTACGGACATTGCCAGCATGAAGAACACCGACACGCAGCAGAACAGCCGCTTGTCTGCGCTGGAACCGGAGGTGGCGGCAGAAGTCAAAGAGGTGACGCTGAAAAACGGCAGCAAGTGGCCGTTCGTGATCAACGAGGTCAGCGTGGGACTGGCAAAGACCCGAAAGAATGCCAACTATGGCGTGGACGTGTACGTTAAGAGCTACACCGGCGGGCGGCTGGGGGACATTACCGTGTCCGGTAAGCTGACCAACGGTTTCAAGCTGAAACATGACGGCTCTGCTCAGACCGTCGTGGTCGTTGTGAGAGTAACGGGAGGTATGAACTGATGAATGTTATCGAACTGAACGAGGGCAGAAAGGTTGAGTATGAGCTGCGCGGCACGAAGCTGGACTTCGCAGACGGCACTCTGACCATGAACCTTGCCAAGTACCAGCGTGACTACCCTGTGACCAAGACCATCACCGGTGATGCCGAGGGCAATCTGCTGATCGACGGCAGCGACAGCCGATTCTATGTCGCAGAGGTAGAAATCCCCGCAATCGAGTATGAGGACGTGGAGGTTGAGGGCGAAGTCGAAAACGTCACCATGACCGAAGCTGTGGAGGGTGAAACCGAAGCAACAGAGGACACCACGGCGGAAGATACCACCCACAAGACCCACATCGAGCGCAAGGCCAAGCCGCTGAACACCGACGACGTGACCATGCGCCTGTGGTCTATCGAAGATTTTGACATTCTGTAAGGGAGGAAAAGACTATGGCAACTAACTTTGATGCTACCCGCCTTGCGGTGCAGACTGCATTCCCCACCAATGACCTGCTCTTTGACGACAAGGAAATGCCGTCCATCCATGTGTTTATCCCGAAGTTCCGCCTGTGCGATGTGCTGTCCACCCAGAGCACCGAAACCCACCCCGCGTTCATCGTGAACGGCAAGGAGATTGACGGCTTCTGGTTTGGCAAGTATCAGAGCACCTGCACCGACACTGGACGCGCATACAGCCTGCCCGCAGAAGATCCCACCGTGTCCCATCCGCTTGACTGGTTCGTGACCCAGACCAACGCCAAGGGTGCGGGCTGGCACGAGATCAGCAATGCAGAGTGGGCGGCGGTCGCACTGTGGTGTCACAAGCACGGCTGTGAGCCGAAAGGCAACAACAACTACGGCAAGGATAGCTCCGAAACCTACTGCGAAGCAATCCCTGTCCCCGGTGTGCAGGACAACGGCAAGACCGCCCGCGTCCGTACCGGCACTGGCCCGCTGACGTGGAGCCACAACGGGCGCATGGACGGCATCTGGGACATGAACGGTAATATTTGGGAGTGGTGCATCGGTCTGCGTCTGGTCAAGGGCGAGTTGCAGATCATCCCCAACAACAACGCCGCAGACAACAGCGTGAGCAACGGTGCATCCAGCAGCGCATGGCGGGCAATCAAGGCAAGCGACGGCTCTCTGGTCGCTCCTGATGGCAACGGCACGACCACCGGAACCATCAAGCTGAACTACACCGGCGGTCACTGGGAGTGGGACACTACGATCAGCGATTCCAAGGACGAGAGCCGTGGTGCGCTGTTCAAGAATACTACTGCTGCATCCAGCGTGGGCGATGCCGCAAAGCTGATCCTTATGTCCCTTGCCCTGATGCCGGACACCGGCCTGACTGGTGAGGGCATTGATACAAACTACGGCAACGACAACTTCTGGGCGAACAATGCCGCTGACGAGCGGTGTCCGCGCCGCGGCGGCCACTGGAGCAATGGCGAGAGTGCCGGTGTGTTCGCCTTGGCCCTCGACAATCCGCGCTCTAATTCGTGGGCGAGCAGCGGGGGCCGTTCCGCTTTTGTAAAGCTGCCCGCTGAAGCCTGATAAGCTGACGGGCTGCGCGGTAGCGCAGACCAAAGCAAAAATAGAACATAAGGCGCGGTGGGCCAGCGGCCCGCCGCGCTGATTTTTGGAGGTGTTGACTGTGCCGAACGCAGAAGCCGAAGTGCCGCCCCAGCAGGGCGACAAAAAGAAAAAGCCTGAACCGTTCCATTTGGCGGAGAAGATCGGAGAAATGGTTGACTATGGCTACCCGCTCACAATGAGCTTTCCTCGGAAAGACCGTGAGCTGGCCGATGAACTTCGCAGAAGTATGTTGGCAATTCTCCGGTACAGCGTTGAGATAGACCGGCGATATTTCAAAAAGACCACCACGCAAAATATGGACGTGGAGCTGGCTGTATTGAGAAAGTTTGTCCGGATGGCGGCGAGTAAAGATTTACACGGGGGCAAGTACCCGCCACCCTTGACGATGCACCAATATGCAACGTGGGCGAAATTCAACGATGAAATAGGCAGGCTATTGGGCGGCTACATTGCTTCGCTCTAAAGCCTGCCATTTTCATACGGGAACGGGTTATTTACGGCGTGTCCGATCCGCGGCGGCAACTGGAACAATGGCGAGAGTGCCGGTGTGTTCAACTTGAACCTCAACAATCCGCGCTCTAATTCGTGGACGAACAACGGGGGCCGTTCCGCTTTACACCACAAGAACATTTTTGTTCGGCGGGATTCCACGCCGGATATGGGGGCTGTGCTCTACGGGTCGCAGTCGGTGTGTGGGTCTAAAGGAATCCGTTTCCGTTCCGGTCAGCACGACCGGAAAAAATATGTATTGCCGCGAAAACGGAAACGCTACGCGCGGCGCGGTGGAATTGAGGGCAGAAATGCCAAACGAAATAAACACGATTCAAAATGCGTGGAATGTGATCTGCGAGTTTGAATACCTCGTAGAAGCTGACCACTCAGCCCGCAAGGGCAAACGATACCGGGCGGAAGTGCTGGCGTTTACTGCAAATCTGGAACACAATCTGTTTCAGATTCAAGAGCAGATGATCGCCGTGGACTGTCCGCTCGGCCCATACCGGAAACTGTGGGTGTCCGTGCCGAAGAAGCGGTTAGTGATGGCCTTGCCATACCCTGACCGGATCGTGCAATGGTCACTGTACCAATACCTCAATCCGATTTACGACCGGCTATTTATTGAGGACTCCTATGCCTGTCGCAAAGGCAAGGGAAGCCACAAGGCCGCAGCACGGTTACAATACTGGATGCGGCAAGTAGACCGGAAACCGGGGCCGGGATGGTACTACCTGAAACTGGATATAAGTAAGTTCTTCTACCGGGTGAATCATGCAAAGCTGCTGAAAATTTTGGCGAAGCGCATCAAAGACCCGGAGCTGATGAAATTCCTCGGAAGCGTGGTAAACAGCAGAGCAGAGCCGTTCGGGTTGCCCCGCGGCAAAGCCCCGCAAGATACCCCGCCGGAGGAATGGTTGTACGATGTGGGGATGCCGATAGGCAATCTCACTTCTCAACTCTTCACCAATATTTACATGAACGAACTTGACCAGTATTGCAAGCACGTTCTGAAAATCCACTACTACATCCGGTACATGGACGACATTGTGATCCTTGGGGAGAACAAGGAAACCTTGCACGAGTGGAAAGCGAAGATCGAAACATTCCTGCATGAAGAGTTGGAGCTTGACCTGAACAATAAAACCTGCATCCGACCGGTGCGGATGGGCGTGGAGTTTGTTGGTGTGCGCATTTGGCCCGCCTACATGAAGCTGCGCAAAAGCACGGTTGGCCGGTTGAAACGGGAGGTCAAGAAAATATCAGAGCTTTACGCTTCCGGGCAGATGGATGAAGAAGCGTTCAAACGCCGTGTTGCCAGTATTAAGGGGCTGCTGGAACACACGGAGAGTGAGAGTCTACGGTGGCGGCTGAACCAGATTTATCTTGATGCTGTACGGAAGTACGGAAAGACAGACCCAGAGGAAACGCTCTGGAAGGGAAAGAACGATGGAAAGAAAGTGGCCTGATCTGTGCGAAACGCTGCTCGGTAAGCTGGAAGCGGCGGGAGTAGACACGACCGCAGAACGCGGAGAGTTTGCCGTGCTGTACGCTGAGTGCTGCGCGGGCGGCTGTGGTAAGGCATTGAGCCGGAAAGGAAAAAAAGAAAATGGCAATTAACGCATATTCGCTGGCAAAGGATGGGGGCAAGAAACTGTCTGCAAACTTTACCGTGAAAGAGTTCCGTTGTAAGGATGGGACTGATCCCATCTTTATTGATGATGCTCTTGTGAAGCTGTTGCAGAATATCCGGGATCACTTCGGAAAGGCCGTGACGATCACAAGCGCATATCGCACTGCCGCCCACAACAAGGCGGTCAAGGGCGCAACGTATAGCCAGCATTGCTACGGCATGGCGGCAGATATTCGGGTGCAGGGCGTGGCCGTAGAAACGGTTGCGGCCTACGCCGAAACTCTGCTGAAAGATACCGGCGGCATTGGACGTTATCCCGTGAAGAACGGTCGCCCTGCTGGTTGGGTACATATCGACACCCGTGCGGTAAAGAGCCGTTGGGTTGGTTAAGAGTAGGAGGAAAACAGTATGGAGAACATTCTGAAAGTTTTTCTGATGGCATTCCCTGAATGGCTGGCTGTCATCTTTATGGTGGTCGGCCTTGTGGTCACGGCACTGGCGGCGGTACGTCTGGGCTATGGCCTTGTTGTCGCAAAGACCGTGTACAAGTGGATCGTCAATGCAGAAGAAAAGTTCGGCAGCGGCGCGGGCGCAGAAAAGAAAGCTCACGTCATTGCCGTACTGCGTGGTTATACCCCCGACTGGCTGGACTGGGCGATCAATGAGCGGACGCTGGACTGGATCGTGCAGATCGTGTTCAACTTCACCAAGAAGAAGCTCGAAGATTACACGGAAAAGAAATCCGCAGAAACCACTACTGTGGCCCACTTCGGTAACGTGGGGGAGGACAACAAGAATCGCAAGGAGTAAACGATGCTGGAATTTATCGTCAAATACTGGGCGCAATGGATTTTCGGCATCGTGGCGGCAGGTCTGACCGCTGCATACCGTAATCTCTCCAAGAAGATCAAGGCACAGAAAGAGGAAAACAAGGCAATCAAAAACGGTCTGCTGGCAATTCTCCACGACCGGCTGTATCAGGCGAGTACCCATTACATCGAGAAAGGGTACATCGACCTGCCCGGTTTGAAGAACATTGAATACCTCTATAAGAGTTATCACGCTCTGGGAGGTAACGGAACCGGAACTGAATTGTATACGAGAGCAAAGGCACTCCCCATCCGGGACGACTGAGCTAAACTACATCCCCGCTGGTGATCCTACCCGGATCGCTGGCGGGGATTTTTTTGTTGCCCTGCGGTGGCCCCGTTGACAAAACGCCAAAAGTCGGTTACATTTGAAATGCGAAACAAAGCGACAAAGAAAGGAGGAAAAATAACGTGCGAAGATTCAAACATCTAACATGGACAGACCGGCTTCGGATCGAGAAGTGGCTGAACGAGGGCATGAAACCCAAGGACATTGCCAGCAAATTGCGGGTGCATATCTCCACGGTGTACAATGAGCTACACCGCGGGGAGTATCAGCGGCTGGTGGGCGATACATGGGAGCTTGTGAGCGCGTACAGCCCGGACATTGCGGAGCAGAAATACCAAGCGCACCTGCGGGACAAAGGCCCAGCCCTGAAAATCGGCAAGGATCACGAGCTTGCAAACTACATCGAAACCACGATCATGAATAAAGAGTGCAGCCCGGCAGCGGTGTTCGGATATGCGCAGCAGGAGGGCAAGCAGTTCAAGACGAGCGTTTCTGTGCAGACGATATACCACTATATAAAGAAAGGCTTGTTCCTGAATCTCACTCAAGAAGAACTGCCCCGGCACGGGAAACACAAGCAGGCATATAAGAAAGTCTGCAAGAAAGAAGCTGCTCGCGCCCCGGCGGGGGAGAGCATCGAACAGCGGCCCCCGGAAGTGAAAGAACGGCAGGAGTTCGGACACTGGGAGGGCGACACGGTGTATAGCGGCAAGGGAAAAGTAAAGACGACCTGTGCGCTGTTCACCATGACGGAGCGCAAGACGCGCAACGAGATTATAATAGGAGTTCCGAACCGCAAGGCAGAAACCATTGTGAAAGCGGTTGACGCGCTGGAAAGGAAGCTGGGCGCAAGGAAGTTCCGGCTGATCTTCAAGAGCATCACGTTTGACAATGGCACAGAATTTGCGGCGGCGGATATGCTGGAACGGTCGTGCATCAACAAGACGATCCCGCGGACAAAGGTTTACTTCTGCCATCCCTATTCTTCATGGGAGCGCGGCAGCAATGAACACGTCAACGGCATGATTCGCAGGAGGCACCCGAAAGGTACGGACTTTTCAAAGGTTTCCAAAGAGCAGTTGGCGGAGACAGAGAAGTGGATCAATGAGTACCCGCGAAAAATCTTCGGGTACAAGAGCAGCGCGATCATGTTCCAACAGTGTTTGAATGAACTTGGCATAGCCATGTAAGAAAAGTGCAACACCACACCCCAAAAGAAAGCGTGGTAATAAAGAAAATACGGCGAACAGAATAGATCAAAGGTTGGCTGCAAGAAAAGTGAAACCTTGACGGCCTATTTGTATTGTTTCAAAATGAACAGAAATCTTTCTGAATTTTTGTAGAATTTAATGGTTGACTTCCGAAATTGCGAAAAAATCAAAATTAGGGCTTGCCAATCCACTTCGGTTGTGGTATAATTCTCTTGTTCCGATTCGGAGGATTAGCTCAGCTGGTTAGAGCACCTGCATCACACGCAGGGGGTCTGGGGTTCGAGTCCCTAATTCTCCACCATACAGTTCGTACTCGAACCCGATTCTTTATGAAAAAGGGTTCGGGTACGTTTTTTGTTTACAAGAGGTTCTGCGGAGGGAGTATGCAGAACGGTAAGCAGGAACGAGTAAAGGCAGGGTATCACCATAGCGGTGTTGCCCTGCCTTTTATTCTTAGTATTTGTCAAAAATCGCATCCAATCAATTTACTTTTTCTGCGCAGTTTGCTATAATGATATTTACTAGTATGTATAGCCAGATTAGACTTCGAGTGGCTTGTCTGTAAAGACAGGCGGCATCGTACCAATGGGTATGGATGTGTTTTTCCGGTAGGAGTTCCCTCGGTTCGGCCTCATTCTACACTGCAACACGAGAACATCGTTGCATCGAGTCACAGTGTGATATGGAATTATGTTAAGGTGTTAAGTAATGTTGGTCTGAGCCTATGCAATTGTTTGGGAAGTCGGATTTGTGCTGGTGTGAATTCAGGATATAAGGCTATCGCATCTCTTTGTTATTTGAGGACGGGAAGTCCCCTCATTTATTTGGGGGCCAATAATAACAAGGAGGTGAATTTCGTGAATAAGACGGACAAGCCTTTTGTTGTTGTCAATATTAACATATTCGGCAACAACAATAAGCTATCAACGAATGAGACTCGTTCTCATGTCCCTGTTGCTTTGGTTATCTTAGCGATTTCCATTGCGGCCATACTGGTTGTATCCTATTGCTGCCCTGAACTGCTTCCCGATTTAGTCCGTTGGATGATCGGCAAAGTAGTCAACAGCTAACACCAGCATATTTTAAGAATTGAGGTGTCATACCTTTTGAAATATAGTGATTGCCCTTTATATGGAATTCGTTCCAAACGTATGCTTAAGTATGTCCTTCAAATAAAAAATGATGATATGCTAAAGCAATCTAATATCACATCCAAAATCCATCCATATATAGATAAGACAAAAAAGCCTCGTCTTATTGAAGCACCGCAGGCAGAATTAAAGATTGTTCAAAGACGGATAAAAACATTATTGGGTAAAATTCAAACGCCCGATAATGTTTTTTCTGGTATAAAGGGAAAATCTTATCCAGAAAACGCACGTATGCATATTGGAGGAAGAAAACGAAACCTCTACAAAACTGATTTGACAGCTTTTTTTCCATCTATCAGTCGAGAGGATGTTTATCAATTTTTTAATAACGAATTGTGTTGTTCTCCGGATGTTTCAGAAGTGCTGACCAATTTAACAACAGTTAGCCTTGAAAGATTTCCAAAAGAAGAACTCACAGAAGTCTATGACTTTTTAGGTCAAAAAGGTGTGCATTGCTACAATCATTTGATTTCAGGAGCACCAACCAGTCAGATATTATCCTATCTTGTCAATCATAAGATGTTTGATGAACTGCATACGCTATCTGCTAAAAATGATATGGTAATGACTGTATATGTGGATGATATGGTATTTTCGAGCGAACATAAGATATCTTCACATTTTAGGAACTCTGTCAAATCAATCATTAAGAAGTACAGATATAAACTATCCCATAACAAAGTAAAAGGTTACTCAAAGGGATATCCAAAATTAGTAACGGGTGTTGTCATCGACTGCAATGAAAATATGATTGTCAAAAATTCATTGCAACATAAAATCATATTGGAATTTGAGCATTTGCGCAAAAATCCAATGGATCAGGAAAGTCGCCAGCGATTGCGAGGCCTAGTAACATCGGCGCAGCAAATTGATAAGTCGATTTTCCCAAACATCAAAAGATTTGCATTTGAAAATCCATCCAAGTAAGTGTTCAATGTGTTGTTCTTCTGGCAAATTGAATCTGATTTTCTGGCATGTGTGGACTTAATCTACGTAGTGAGCCATCGTGAGACGATAAAATATATGAATAACATGTCTGGAAATCACGAACTAGAGGACGAAACACAAAAAAACAAGGTGCGCCCTGACGGATGCACCCTGAAAAATCCACACACGATAAGTAAGGCAGGGAGTTCCCCAACGGGAACTTCCTGTTTTTCTTTGGTTGCAATATGAGCCTGTTCCGCCTGCCACGCGGCAAACTCCCGTTGGCCTTCCTCACTGTTCCAGCAGGCAAGGATGGCCGGGTAGAATGCCCGTGCCAGACGTTCGATGGCTTCATCGGGATAAGGGGAAGTGTTTGTGGACTTTTTCTTTTTGTTCAAACGCACGCTCCTTTGGACATCGGTAAACAGCATACCATGTGCCTGTTGTTATGCTGTCTGGTCTTTAACATCTGCGAGTGCGGCTTCCAGAGAAGTAAGATAGTCCTTATGCTTGTGAATGATCTCCAGAATCACATCACGCTGTGCATTATCGGGCATCTGCTCCAACTGGTAGTTGAACGAAATGCGGAAACGAGTAGTGAGTTCTTCCAACGCCACATATTCGTACCGTACATCCTCCGGGTAAGCATCGCTGTCGTAAATCGATTCAAACTTTCGGAATGGCATGACAGGAGCTTTGCCCGGAACGCGAATCACACCGTCAGCGTCAGGCTTCGGTTCCACCTTCAGCTCCGGGTGCAAAATATCCTGCAAGGTCTGTGCGCGGTCATAGCAGGCAACCTTGGCAAGGCGGTGCATATCCGCCTTAGACACTTTCGTCTGTCCGGACAGAATGCTCTGTTTTAGACCCGGCATCAGTTCTTCCGCAATCTCCACGCCTTTCATATACCTCGAGGCGCGGATAACGGTGTCCTTGCTCACTCCGTTTTCTTCTGCGATTCGGTCGCAGGTCTTGGTGCTGTCGATCAAGTTCGCTTTTAGCGAACTTGATTTTGCATCGGTGCTTTTGCGGTCACCGCCGTGCGCAGCTTTTTCGGCTTCGTACTGTTTGCCCATCAGGTAGTACTTCTGCTCCGGGGTCAGATTACGCCGCCCCAACTGATTCTTGCAGATCCATGCGAGGACTTCTTCTCTGCTTTCAAACGGGAGCGGCATGGTGGAGAAAGAGATTTCGGGATGCTCCTGAACGATTTCATAACGATTGTGGCCGTCAACAAGGGTATTACCCCAGACAATCAAAGGAGAAATCAGCTTGCCCTCTTTCAGGATATTTTCTTCAAGCTGCTTAAATTCATCATCGGTCAGAGGGGGAATCTGGGACTGGAACTCCGGGTCGATTTTCAGATTGATCATACGCACACTCCTTTATCTCTCCTGCTGCGTCTGATCTTCCTCCCGGAAAAAGGACGCAACATTCTGCTTTGCGGTTTTCAGTTTGAGCA